>Ga0182021_10003742_pt1 | contig 17879 bp, 18 predicted proteins | sample 612E3MmetaG_FD_120493 | JGI IMG/M metagenome (GOLD analysis project Ga0182021, IMG submission 120493) | Permafrost microbial communities from Stordalen Mire, Sweden - 612E3M metaG (Illumina Assembly) | ecosystem: Environmental > Terrestrial > Soil > Wetlands > Permafrost | place: Sweden... | reverse complement strand
GGTCGAACAGTATGTCGCCAACCAAGGAAAGACGATGGATGGCGCACCTTATCAACTTAGATTACTTACGTAGCTCAGGCCTCCGGTCATACCCCGTCGGCTTGCCGCGGGGTAATTGATTAAAAAGATGGAAATAATCAAGCCGATCTCAAAACAGCCGATGCCAGTAAATGCCAAACTTGTTTTTAAAGGTATCATTTTTGACACTTATCAGTGGGAAGTATATGGCTACGATGGAAGCAAAAGAGTTTTTGAGAAATTAAAACGCCCAGATACGGCAATGATTATTCCAGTTACCGAAGATGGGCAAATTATTGTTGCTCTTCAAGAACAACCGAATAAACCGCCGTTTATAGGAACCGTTGGGGGAAGAGTTGATGAAGGCGAAGATGTTTTAGACGCTGCTAAACGAGAACTTTTGGAAGAAACAGGTTATGAAGCAAAAGATTGGGTGCTTTTTGATGCCGTGCAACCTGTCAGTAAAATTGAATGGGCAGTTTACACTTTTATTGCCAAAGGTTGCAAAAAAATTGCAGAACAGAACCTAGACGGCGCCGAAAAGATTGAACTAAAATTTATTAGTTTTGAAGAATTTATCAATTTAGCTATAAACGATGATAAATTTGGGGATGAGTTCAAGATAAAGATCCTGGAAGCGAAATTACAGCCTCAAAAAATGGAAGAAATTAGAAAATTAATATTAAAATAAAGATATGGAAAAGAATTTTGAATTTTTTTGCGGAAATAAATACACAATTTCAAAAACTAACACTATTTCATTGCCAGTTTCTTTAAATGGTTTGCCGAATGAAATAATAATTGATGGAAATAAATTAATACTTAAATCTTCTTTTCATATTAGCCTAGTATGTATTAATGAAATTATTAAAAAATATAGTGTTAAAATTCCGGATTTTAGAGATTTGGTAATTAAAGACTTTTGTGATTTTGTAAATATAAATGATATAAATCTTCTAAATTACCTTCAAGAGTTTAGATTTGTCACAGAAAATGACCTGAAAACATTAATAGTGAGATGTAATGTTTCAAATCTAGATAAATTTTTTGAATTAATAAATAAAAAATATAAATTAAATATAGAATATCCACCAACCCATGTGACTCTCTATACACTAGAAGGGAAGCTTGGTATTTTTCTCACCGACTCAAATGATATAAAAAATTTAACAAAACCCATTCCAAATCCAATTGGTCATAATTTGTAATTCTAATGCACCACATTTATCACACCGAAGGCATAATTTTGGGAAGCAAAAATTACGGTGAAGCGGGAAAGTGTTTTTATATTTTTACTCGCGACTTGGGGATGATATATGCTTCCGCTTCTGGTATACGTAAGATGTCCTCCAAGCTTCGTTTTGTTTTACAGGATTTCGCTTATGTGCGCATTGACCTCGTGCAAGGCAAAGACTTCTGGCGAGTGACGAGCGCTTCCAAGACGAACACCTTGGAAGGAATTTTGAAAAATCCCGGAGCTTACGGAGTTTTTTCCAATATTGCGAATTTATTGAAAAGATTGTTGGCTGGAGTGGAAAAAAACGAAGTATTGTTTACCGACTTGATAAGTGGTCTATCTATTTTAGAAAAGTCGGAAGAAAATGACTTGCGAAACATTGAAGCCATCATTGTCTTGCGCATACTCAATAATTTGGGGTACATCGGAGGGGATGAAATGCTACAAAATCTTATCAAGTCTCCATTTGAAGAAGATCTGGTATTTGAAGCTTCCAAATCAAGGTCTCAAATATTACAGCAAATAAATAAAGCACTTAAAGAAACTCATTTATAAAATACTTGCCCCGTAGGGATTTTTAAAATCTCCTTCGGGGTGGTACAATTGAAGAATGCCATTAGACGATAGAAATAAATTAAACAGGCTGGAAGAACTGAAGGGTAAACTTTTCAGCCAAAATTTCAAAACTAAGATAGAACATCGGGATGAATATTCCCGTATGCGCAGAGATGAGGTTTCGGATTCATGGGAAAACAAAGAAAAGCCAAAATCGAACATAGAGGATAATTTTTTTATGAAAACTTCCAGATTTAAGAAATTTTTTATTTTCTCAATAATTTTTTTCGGCTTGACGTGCTTATATGCCGGTTACGTCTTTTTTGCCGGAGGCAATACCGTTTCCAACAACAACATCGATATATCCATTCTCGGCAACAATTTCACCGCCGGTGGGGAAGAAATGTCGCTCGTTGTTGGTATCACCAATAAAAACAGCTCTCCACTGGAACTTGCCGATCTCATAATGGAATATCCGAAAGGTTCGGCCGTTGATTTGTCTTCTGATACGCAGACTTTCCGCGAATCTCTGGGAACGATTCCAGCTGGAGCGGTTCGCAATGAAAATTTAAAATTGGTGCTTTTCGGTGAGCAAGGTAGCGTGCGCCCGATAAAATTCACTCTTGAATACAGGGTGGCCGGGTCCAATGCCATTTTCGTAAAAGAAAAAGATTATCAAGTGAACATAAGTTCTACACCAATAAACTTATCGGTGGATGGTCCTACCACCATCAGTCCGAATCAAGGCATAACTCTGAATATAAAAGAGACACTCAACTCCACCAAGCCAGCTCCGAAAATACTCGTGAAACTGATTTATCCGGTTGGATTTCAATTCACATCAGCCATTCCGGCGCCTTCGTTCGGCAACAATGTTTGGAATTTGGGCGATCTGGCTCCTGGCGCCGAACATGATATTTCCATAACCGGGAAGATGGTGGATGTTTTTGATGGAGAACAAAAAACTTTTAATATTTCAACCGGTTCGCAATCCAGTACGGATAAATCCGCGATTGATGTCGTCTTTAATTCTATGATGCAAACTATTACAGTGCAGAAACCTTTTGTTGAAGCAAATATTTTTATAAACGGCGTATCAAGTAGTGTTTATGCGACAGACTCCAAGACTCCGGTCAATGTCGAAATTCGCTATGTGAATAATTTAGATACGTCGATAAATAATCTTCAGATCCAGGCAAAGGTTTCCGGCAACGCGCTCGACCGTGGGACTATCCTTGCGCAAAGAGGCTTCTACGACTCAGGAACTGACACCATAACTTGGGATAAAAATTATCAAGATCAATTCAGTATTGTGAATCCGGGCGACTCCGGCTCTGTTTCTTTTTCTGTTTCTCCGCTCTCTTTGTATTCTGCGGCGGGTGGCATACTCTCGAGTCCATCTATGAACATAGTAGTGGATGTCTCTGGTTCTTCGGTTGGCCAATTAACAAATTCAAGTTCCGCGGTGATTAATGTTATTTCCGATGTTGGATTTTCCACTAAGGCGCTTTATTATTCCGGACCCTTTGCTAATACCGGTCCTATCCCGGCAAAAGTTGGCAAAAAGACGACCTATACCATAACCTGGACTCTATCCAATACCGCTAACAGCATTTCAAACGTGCAAGTAAACTCCACCTTGCCACCCTGGGTAAATTTCGTCGGGCCTATATCACCGGCTGGAGAAAATCTAACTTACAATTCTTCCACCAAAGAAATAGTCTGGAATGCGGACAGGATTCCGAAGGGTGCCGGCATTACGGGAGTTGCGCGTACCGTGTCTTTTCAAGTATCATTCACACCTTCTCTCTCGCAAGTCGGAGATATGCCAACCATCATAAACGATGCGTCTTTGACTGGGCACGACGATTTTGCTAATGTGGATGTGAAGGTGAATAAATCGAGCCTGACCACAAAGCTCGACAGTGACCCGCAGTTTCCGGCTGGAGCAGGCGGGGTGACAAACTAGTTATAAAGTTTATAAAGTGTAAAGTTATAAAGAAAATAATGAAAGAAAAAAACACAGAAAAAAATGCAGAAAAAGACGACAGAATGGAAAAAATAGTTTCCTTATGTAAGAGGCGGGGGTTTATTTTTCAGGGATCGGAAATTTATGGGGGATTGTCGGGTATTTATGATTTTGGTCCGCGCGGAGTGGAACTTCTTAATAATTTAAAGCGGGAATGGTGGAATACTCACGTATATCAAAAAGAAAATTATTATGGTTTGGATGCTGGTATGTTCAAACATCCGCGCGTATGGGATGCCTCCGGCCACACTTCTGGTTTTTCTGATCCTCTGGCTGAATGCAAAAAATGCAATACGCGTATTCGGGTAGATAAAGTACTCAATTCGATTAATGTTTTTGCAGATGAAAAAATGAGCGAAAAAGAATTAAACGAATTGTTTGACGCCAATCGTGACAAAATAAAATGCGAGAAATGTGGCGCTAAAGATTTTTCTTCCGTTCGCAAATTTAATTTATTGGTAAAAAGTAATTTGGGAGATTTCACATCTTCGAGTTCGGATCCGGTTTATTTACCCGGAGAAGCTTGTCAGGGTATTTATTTGGACTATAAAAATATCGTAGACTCTTTACAGCCAAAGGTTCCATTTGGTGTTGCCCAGATAGGAAAAGCGTTCAGGAATGAAATATCACCTCGTAATTTTCTTTTCCGCGTTCGAGAGATGGAACAAGCTGATACTCAATTATTTATTAAACCGAATGAAAACAAGGAGGCATACGAACGCACGAAACAAGAACAGTGGAATTGGCTCTTGTCGCTTGGTATTCGAGAAGAAAATCTCAAATGGCATCAACATGAGAATCTCGTGTTTTATGCCAAAGACGCCTGGGATATTGAATACAAGTTTCCTTGGGGTTTTGATGAACTTGAGGGTATTCATGATCGCACAGACTATGATCTTTCACAGCACATGAAATTCTCGGGTGTCGACCTTCATTACACTGATCCAATTACTGCAGAAAAATATATTCCTTGGATACTTGAAACCTCTATGGGTATGGGCCGCCTATTTCTTGCGGTGATGTTGGATGCTTATGCGGAAGATGAGCTTGGTAGTGAAACACGTGTTCTCTTAAAACTTTCTCCCAAACTGGCACCCGTGAAAGCTATGGTGGCTCCTCTCCTCAAAAACAAACCCGAACTTGTTTCCAAAGCACGCGAGGTATATGGTGCACTTAAGAAAGAAATACCCCAAATTATCTGGGACGATAACGGCAACATCGGCAAGCGTTACCGCCGACAAGATGAAATCGGCACTCCATTTTGCGTGGTAGTGGATTTTGATACTTTGACGGACGATGCAGTGACTGTGCGGGATCGGGATACGGGAGAACAGGAGAGAGTTTCAATTTCTGAATTAAAAGATTATATTAAGGGGAAAATACATTAATCACCACCCCCTATCCCCCTCCTCCGAAAGGAGGGGGTGTGCTACAATACGGTCTATGAAATTTTCTAAAAAAGTTTTAAAAAACGGCTTGCGGGTGGTGACTATACCTATGAAAGACAACCCGACAGCGACGGTGCTGGTCTTGGTAGAAGCAGGCTCCAAGTATGAGAAAAAAGAAATAAATGGTATATCGCACTTTTTGGAGCATATGTGTTTCAAGGGCACTATTAAAAGACCCAAGGCTATTGATATCTCAAAGGAATTGGATGCTCTCGGCAGTCAGTACAATGCTTTCACGGCGCAGGAATACACGGGCTATTATGCGAAGTCTGATGCTAAACATTTTAATAAAATCTTTGACGTGGTCACGGATATTTATCTGAATTCCACTTTTCCGGATACGGAAATGCAAAAAGAAAAAGGAGTGATTATTGAAGAGATAAATATGTACGAAGATTTGCCGAACAGGCACGTGCAGGATTTGATGATGGAGCTTCTTTACGGCGATCAACCAGCGGGCTGGAATATTGCTGGTGAGAAAAAAAACATTTTGGAAATGAAACGTGATGATTTTGTAAATTACAAAAAACAACATTACTTACCAGAAGCGACGGTGCTGGTGGTGGCCGGAGCGGTGACCGAGAAACGAGTGATGAATGAAGTGAATAAAATTTTCGGCGATGTTCCGCGCGGTAAAAAAGTGGGTAAACTAAAAGTGAAAGAAGTTCAGAGTCGACCGCAAGCATTGGTAAATTTCAAAAAGACAGATCAAACCCATTTTGTGTTAGGTGTAAGGAGCCAAGACTTGTTCAATAAGAAAAATGCAATTCTCACCGTGCTCGGTGGGGTCTTGGGTGGGGGAATGAGTTCCCGGCTTTTTCAAAAACTGCGCGAAGAAATGGGTGTCGGTTATTATGTGCGCGCTTATAACGATGCCTACACAGACCACGGATTTTTCCAAATTTCCGCTGGGGTGGATAATAAAAGAATAATTGAGGTAATCAAAGCTGTACTTACGGAATGCAATAAATTAAAAAACGAATTGGTGTCTAAAGAAGAATTGGAAAAAGTTAAAGAATGCCTAATAGGCAATATAAAACTCACTCTAGAGTCGAGCGACGACATCGCCAACTTTTATGGCGGGCAAGAGCTTTTGAAACGCGAATTAAAAAACGCGGAAGATAAAGCAAAAGAAGTGCGCAAGGTCACCGCTAAACAAATCCAAGACCTAGCCCGAGATATTTTCAAAAACGAAAAACTCAACCTGGCGCTCATTGGTCCGTTTAAAGATAAGGTAAAATTTCTAAAAATACTTAAATTTTAATTTGAGTATTTTTGTGCTATGATATTTCTATGTTCGGAAAAGGCGACATTACGCACATCTCTATAACCACGGGCACTATAATACGAGTAGTTTTGGTTTTACTCGGCGTGTTTTTATTGTGGACCTTACGTGAACTGGCCTTGGTAGTTTTGACTGCCATTGTCATAGCTTCTTTCATAGATTCGGCTGTTCCACATTTCCAGAAAATCGGTATCAAAAACAGAATTTTCGGCATTGTTCTTTTTTATGCCATTTCCATTGCAGTTTTGGCTGGAGCTTTTTATCTTTTTGCTCCACTTCTCATAACGGAAATCTATAATTTTTCCACTTTCCTTTCCACCTACATTCCAAACAGTTCTTTCTTAAACTTTTTCCAAAATGATGCATTTTCCGGGGCCAAAGATTTAGTCGGCACTCTGTCGGGACATTTTTCACTTACCACGCTTTTACTGGTATCTAAAACTTTCGTTTTAAATCTTTCCGGCGGGTTCGTTCAAATTCTTTCGGCGGCTTTCGGAAGTATTTTCAACTTCGTCTTAATTATTCTTATTTCTTTCTATCTTTCAGTGGAGGGAAATGGTATAGAAAATTTTCTACATATTATTGTTCCCATTCAATACGATGATTACATTGTGGATTTATGGAATCGTTCCAGCAGGAAGATTGGACTGTGGGTCAAAGGACAGATGCTTCTCGGTTTTGTCGTTGGTGTTCTCATTTATCTGATACTTTCACTTCTCGGCATAGAATATGCGCTTCTCCTCGCCATTATTACGGGTGTTATGGAGATGGTGCCTTACGGTATTTTGGTGGCCATGATTCCGACTTTTGCTTTTTCTTATCTTTCGAACGGCCTCGGTAGCGCGCTTATGGTCACTGGGGCATATATTATTGTGCACGAATTTGATGTGTTTCTGTTTACTCCGCTTCTTATAAAGAAAATAGTCGGGCTTTCGCCGATTGTGATTATCTTGGCTGTCGTCATTGGTTTTGAACTGGGGTCATTCTGGGGCGCAATCCTGGCCATTCCAGTAGCCGTGATTGCCATGGAATTTTTGAGTGACATTGAAAAAAATAAAATTTTAGCTAAAACAACTAAGTAAAAAGGAAAATGAGTAAAAAAAGTTTCTACATTACGACCACAATTCCCTACGTAAATGCCGATCCCCATATTGGTTTTGCGTTGGAATTGGTGCAGTCAGATGCCATAGCGCGATATCAACGATTGATAGGCAAAGAAGTTTTTTTTAGCACGGGTACAGACGAGCATGGGCAGAAAGTTTGGGAAGCAAGTCAAAAGGAAAAAAAAGACGCCCAAGAATATGTTGACCATTATGCTGAAATATATTTAGACTTGACGCATAAGTTGGGTCTATCAAACGATAATTTTATTAGAACGACGAATGCAGAACACATGAAAGCGGCACAAGAAATGTGGCGTCTTTGTGCCTCCAAGGGTGATATTTATAAAAAAAATTACAAAGGGCTTTACTGTGTTGGTTGTGAGAAATTTATTACTGAAAAAGATTTAATAAATGGTAAATGTGAGTTTCATCCGACACTAACTCCTAAAATTATCGAAGAAGAAAATTATTTTTTCAAATTAACTAATTATAAAAAACAACTTTTAGAATATCTCTCCAACAAAAAATCAATATTACCGGAATGGCGAAGAAAAGAGGCGATTGATTTTGTGGAAAATGGCATGGAGGATTTTTCTATTTCAAGAATAAAATCAAAAATGCCTTGGGGGGTATCTGTGCCGGGAGATTCCAATCATGTAATGTATGTATGGTTTGATGCATTAACAAATTACATTTCCACATTGGGTTGGCCCGAAAATAAAGAGAAGTTTAAAAAATTCTGGCAAGATGGGGAAAATATCCAAACTGCCGGCAAAGATATGGTTAAATTCCAATCAGTGATGTGGCAAGGAATGTTGATGTCTGCTGGTTTACCTACAACAAATACAATTGTTTATCACGGATTTATTACCGGAGAAGGCGGAATAAGAATGTCTAAATCTTTAGGAAATGTAATTAATCCAAGTGATATCGTCAAAGAATACGGCACCGATGCGCTTCGATATTTTCTCCTGCGCGAGATTTCTTCTTTTGAAGACAGTCCGTTTACCATGGAGCGTTTTAAAGATGCTTATAATTCCGGGTTGGCAAATGGATTGGGGAATTTGGCTTCGCGTATACTTACTTTGTCGGAAAAATATTTAGAAAAATGCCCCGAGATTCCGGAGCATTCCATTCCGCAGGAATTCAAAGATCATTTAGATAAATTTGAAATTCAAAAAGCTACCAATCTTATTTGGGAAAAAATAAAGGAGTTAGATGAGTTGATCCAAAAAGAAGAACCGTTTAAAGTGGTGAAGGTAGATTTACCCAAGGGCAAGCAAATGATCAGCGAATTAGCCGTAAAATTATACACAATAGCCAGAATGTTAAACCCGATAATGCCGGAAACGAATGTTTTGTTAAAAAAATTAATCAAAGAAAATAAAAAGCCCGAGAAGCCACTTTTCTTGCGAAAAGAGTAATACCCCCACCCTAACCCTCCCCCTACCTTAGGGTGAGGGCAAAGTCACACCCATGTTTCAGTATAACGACCCAAAGTTTAAACCCAGGCGCAAAGAACTTCGTCACAATGAAACCGAGGAAGAAAAAATACTATGGAAAAGTTTACGAAGAAAAAATTTAGGTTTTAAATTTTCCCGCCAATATTCTGCCGGTCCTTATATTTTAGATTTTTATTGTTCAGAAAAAAGAATCTGTATTGAATTGGATGGTTCTCAGCATTTAGATAACAAAGAGTATGACAAAGAAAGAGATAACTATTTATTAATGAACGACATAAAAGTTTTTCGTTTTTGGAATGGCGAGATAAATGGTAATATTAATGAAGTGTTAAAGAAAATTAAAATTGAGCTTTCATCTGAGCCTCACCCTAATGTAGGGGGAGGTCTGGTGGGGGTATAATTAACATGACCCCCAAATACATAGACATACATAGCCATGTGAATTTTACCATTTTTGACGCCGACCGGGATGAGGTTATTCGTCGCGCTTTGGATGCTGACACTTGGGTGATTAATGTCGGCACACAGACGGATACATCCAGGAAGGCGGTAGAGCTGGCGCATAAATACCTTAAAGGCGTTTATGCTGTTATCGGCTTGCATCCAATTCACACCGGAAGGTCATATCACGACAAGCAAGAATTGGGTGACGAAGGGCAAGAGTTCACCTCTCGCGGAGAGATTTTTGATAAAAATATTTATCGGGAACTTTTGAAAGATCCAAAAGTGGTTGCTTTGGGGGAGTGTGGTTTAGATTATTATCACATGGACGAAGAATCTATCACAAAACAAAAAGAAGCTCTGATTGCGCAAATAGAACTGGCGAATGAAATAGGCAAGCCGCTAATGATTCATGTTAGGAATAATTACGAAGACGAGAGTAAAAATGCATATGTTGATATATTAAAAATTTTAAAACAGCATTCTAAAACAAGTGGTGTCATTCATTTTTTTGAAGGCAGTTTGGAAAATTCAAAAGATTTTATAGCGTTAGGTTTTATGGTTTCTTTTACCGGAGCTATTACTTATCCACCCAAAAAGAACAAAAGAAATTGTAACTACGAAGAGATAATCAAAAATATACCCTTAAATATGATTCTCACCGATACGGATTCCCCATATGTGGCGCCGGTACCATACCGTGGCAAAAGGAACGAGCCGGTCTATGTCAGAGAAATCGTGAAAAAAATCGCTGAGATAAAAAACTTGCCGGAGGCGGAAGTAGCAGAGGCCATTGTCGCCAATGCCAAACGGATATTTGGAATTTAATGTCCCCCTGACAAGGGGGATTTTAGGGGGTTGTGTTTTGAATTTTTTTTTGTTAGTATGAAACTCATGCAAGATAATGAAAATGAAATAGAAGGAGAAGCAATTTCCAGAGTTTACGAGCTCGGGTATCTTTTGGTGCCGACAATTTCTGAAGAGGATTTGCCTGTTATTTTTGGAAATCTGAAAGAACTTGTTTCTTCTTTGGGTGGCATTTCCATTGCTGACGATATGCCAAAAATGATTGGATTGGCTTATAAAATGGTCAAAGTTGTCGCCAACGTACGCAACAAATTCAACACAGCTTATTTCGGCTGGATCAAGTTCACAATGGATTCCGACAAAGTTTTGGAATTGAAAAAGAAACTCGACCTTGACCCTAACGTTATTCGATTTTTGATATTGAAAACTGTGAAAGAAAATACGATTGCCACAAAGAGATTCGTTCGCGGAGATGTTGCGCGCAGAAAACCAAGAACAGACAAAAGCGGACAGAATGAAACAGTTGTTTCGATAAACAAAGAAGAGATTGATAAAGAAATTGACGCGATGGTTGCAGTTTAATTATAAATTTAAAAATCAAAATATGTATTTAAATAAAGCAATTGTAATAGGAAATCTTACCCGTGACCCGGAGCTTCGCTCGCTCCCTTCCGGTATTAAAGTCTGCACTTTTTCTTTGGCCACAAATAGAGTCTGGAAAGACAAAAATGGTGCGCGCCAGGAATCAGCTGATTACCACAATGTGGTTGTCTTCGGACGCCAGGCGGAAACAGTGGCGCAATATATGAAGAAGGGAAGTTCCATTTTAGTTGAAGGCCGAATGCAGACCAGGAGCTGGGATGACAAAACAACCGGAGAGAAAAAATACCGCACGGAGATTGTCGCTGACCGTACACAGTTTGGGCCAAAAGGAGGTAGTACAGGGGGAGGAGTAAGCACAACGAGCGCGGGTTCAAAAGCACCAGCAGCGGAAAATAGTGGGGAGGTTGACGCCATAGAATATCCGGAAGAAGACATTAACCCTGAAGACATACCATTTTAATGAAACAAGATTACTTTTCAGCCAACAATATAAAATACATCGACTACAAGGATATTGAAATCTTAAAGAAGTTTCTGAATCCAAACGGTAAAATCGTGAGCCACAAAAGAAGTGGCGTGACTTCCAAAAACCAACGCGCTTTGGCCAATGCCATTAAGCATGCTAGATTTCTAGGTTTACTTCCATTCGTAGTTAAATAAAAAAATCCCCGAAAGGGGATTTTTTTTGCATTAATCCCTCTCCTTTCCAGGAGAGGGTAGGGTGAGGTTCTTCGTCTACACCCTCTCGACGTATTCCCCAGTTTCCGTATTTACCCTTATAGTGTCTCCCTCACTTACAAACATCGGAGCGCTAAGAGTCGCTCCATTTTCTAAAACGATATTTTTATTTCCACCCTTGGAAGTGTCTCCGCGGACAGCCGGGGGAGCTTCTTTTACCTTGAATTCCATTTTAATCGGCATACTTAGTTTGATGATTTTTTCTTCTTCGTCTTCGTTGGTCCAGACCAAGGCAGTAACATTACTATTAGCCTTTAAAAATTTTGTCGCATTCCCGAGTAAAGCCTCGTCCAATTTAAATCTTTTACTTTTATCTTCTAGATCGCAGAACCAATATTCGCCTTTGTTATGATACAAGAAAGTTATTTCTCTTTTTTCCATATCCGCTTCGTCGGCGGAATCGGAAACGTGGAAAGTGGCGGCGATAGTCTTGCCGGAAATCAGACTTTTCAATTTGACTTGATTCTGAGGTTTGCGTTGTTGGGTGCGGGCGACGTGGCTCTCCACCACTTCGGCTGGCTCGCCATCGTAAATAATTATTTTCTTCTCGCGAATCTCGTTGTATTGTAATTGTGACATAGGCAAATACTAGCAGATTAATTTTTAAAATCAACTTTTTATTTTTTTATTCTTCCTCCGCGAATTTCTTTTTAATTTCTTTTAGAATTTGTTCGGAGATTTTTTTCTCACTTTTCAGGAATGTGCGAGTGCTGTCGTAGCCTACGCCGAGTTTTATTCTTTCTACTTTCTCTCCTGCGGGAGCATAAAAATACGAATTTCCACTTTTTTCTATAATTTTATATTTTTCTCCGAGAGCCATTATTTCTCCTTCTTTGGAAATGCCTTCGTTGTAAATAATATCGAATTCTGTTTGCTTGAACGGAGCGGCAACTTTATTTTTCACAACTTTCACGCGCGTGCGACCGCCGACGACTTCTTCTCCTTTTTTAATCTGCGCGATTTTGCGGATGTCCAGGCGCACAGAAGTGTAAAACTTCAAAGCCTTGCCTCCTGGAGTTGTTTCCGGGTTGCCGAACATCACGCCTATCTGCATACGAATCTGGTTGATGAAGATGACGACGGTCTTGGAGCGGGCGACGATGGCCGTGAGTTTGCGAAGCGCTTGAGACATCAGCCTGGCTTGCTTGCCCACATGGTACGCGCCCATATCGCCTTCAATTTCATCTTTGGGTGTCAGCGCGGCGACAGAGTCAATGACGATAACGTCAATTTTTCCAGTACGCACGAGACTCTCCACTATCTCGAGCGCTTGTTCGCCGTTATCGGGTTGAGAAATCAAAAGGTCGTTTATATTTACTCCAAGCTTCTTTGTGTATTCCGGATCCATCGCGTGTTCAGCGTCGATGTAAGCGCAAACCCCTCCTTTTTTCTGCGCCTCCGCGACGATGTGGAGAGAAAGCGTCGTTTTACCGGAAGATTCGGGTCCGAATATTTCAATGATTCTACCACGGGGTATTCCACCGATGCCGAGCGCCATATCGAGCCCGATAGAGCCTGTGGGGATGACGTTCACGTCTACTTTCGGCGCATCGCCGAATTTCATTATCGAACCTTCTCCGAATTTCGTCTGGATGGCCTTTAGTGTATCACTCAAAACCGTTTCTCCCACTGTCTTGTCTTCCTTCTTTTCTTTCTTTTTTATCATAAATTTTTATAAATTAGCTTATAATTTTTTTCATCAACATAACCAAATTTATCCTGCGCCTTGATATCGATTATATTATATCCCGGCAGAAGTGCAATCGTCTCGCTAAAGTTGCCCTGCTGGTCCACCGATATCTCCCGGCCGTCTAAAACCAATTTTATCGCATTTTTTGCATTGCCGGTAAGTTTCATTACACTATCAGTAACCGTCCCTCCATCTACTATGTTTACATTTTTGATTTTTACTCCAAAGATTAAATCTCTGGAGACAAAAAAAGCGTAAAGAGCAATAATCATAAAAAAAATAAAAAGTCCCGCTATCTGAATTATTTTTTTATTAAATAATATTTTCTCCATCGGATGTTCTTTCTATTTTCTCCAAGACCTCTCTCGGCTTGGCGCCGTCACCGGGGCCGATGACACCTCGTTCTTCCAGTACATCCATCAGTCTGGCGGCTCGGGCGTAACCCAATTTCAATTTTCTTTGCAAGTATGATGTAGATGCCTTGCCTGCTTCTACCACGCAAGCGCGAGCCTCTTCATACATTTCATCATCATCTGATTCAGCAGAATCATGCTGGGCATACATATCACCACCGAGAGTGCTTTCAAAAATACTTTTATCGGCGGAGATGGACCCGGCGGTTAAAGTTATTTCTGCTGGCGCTTCGTCTTTGTAAGCATCGGCCAAATATTTTACAACTTTTTTCACTTCACCTTCGGAAATAAACGCGCTCTGTAATCTCTCCGGCTGAGCTTCACCTGAAGAATAAAGCATATCTCCGGCGCCGAGGAGTTTTTCTGCTCCGCCGGCATCGAGGATAGTGCGTGAATCTATTTGCGAGGAAACTTTCAGGGCGATGCGGGCCGGGATGTTGGACTTGATGAGCCCGGTGATGACGTTGACCTCCGGTCTCTGGGTAGAAAGAATGATATGTATGCCGACTGCTCGAGACATCTGCGCCAAGCGCACGATGGCGGCCTCAAGCTCCCTCGGATAAGAACTCATAATATCCGCCAACTCGTCTATGACAATGACGATGTATGGCAAGCGATCTACCGTATCTTTTTCTCCCTCTGCCAAGGGGGAGTCCTGCCCTCGGGCAGGGTGGGGGTGTTTTCCCCACACATTCGCATGGTAAGACTCAATGTCACGCACACTCTCTGCTTCGAGTATATCGTAACGGCGGTCCATTTCTTTGGCTGCCCATTTCAATGCTAAGATTGTTTTTTTGGCTTCAGTGATTACCGGTGTAAGCAAATGTGGAATGTTGTTGTATAAAGTGAGCTCTACGCGCTTTGGATCTATTAAAATAAGTTTCAAATCATCCGGCCCATTCCTATATAAGAGGGAAGTGATCATAGAGTGGATGGTCACAGACTTGCCGGAGCCGGTGGTGCCGGCGACGAGCGCGTGTGGCATCTTGGCCAAGTTGCCAAAGACAGCCCGCCCGGAGATATTGCGTCCGAGGGCAATAGTGAGGGGCTTCGAAGAATTTGCAAACTTCTCGTCAGAGAGCAGGGTAGCCAGCCCGACAATTGATTTTGATTTATTTGGAATTTCGATGCCGACCAGAGATTTGCCCGGAATTGGCGCTTCGATGCGTATCGGGTGCGCAGCGAGCGAAAGAGCGAGGTCGTTTTGCAAACCCACGATGCGGGAGAGTTTTACGCCTTCAGCCGGTTTTAGCGCATAACGGGTGACCGTCGGCCCTATAGTTATCTCATCCATCTCCACTTCAATGCCGAAGTTGGCAAGAGTGCGCTTGATGATGTTCGCATTTGCTTTGATGTCGCCGGTGTTCGGCTTGCCCTTGTCTTCTTCGAGTAAAGAAAGGGGAGGAGGAATGTAAGTCGAAACTAAACCGCTCTTTCTTTTTTTAATAGGCATTTCTTCCTCCTCTTCCTCTTTCTTTTTTCCAACCAAAGCATTTTTAAGTTTCTCTCCAGCGGTTTCTTTGTCTTCTTCTTCGGGCATAGACTTTTCCACCTCTTTCATTTCATTTTCATTTAAAGCGGGAGTAAATTCAGGTTTTTCTTTTTTAGAAAAAAGCGAATGAATTTTGGCGAAGAGCCATGTCGGGTTCGGTTTCGTGTCGAACATTATCAGGATAGATATTATGAGGAGTGCTCCGAGCAAGACGAGACTTGCGTACGTATCAAAGAGAGATACAAATGGTGTCGATAAAATTTGTCCGAAAAGTCCACCCGAGTGAACACCTTTGCCTGAAGCAATGTCGATGATTCCGAGACTGGAAAGTAAAAATAAAGTGGCGCTGATGACTCGCGTCCAGCCGATGTCTGGCACTTCCGACTTGATGAATGAAATTCCAAGCAACAAGAAAAGTACAGTCAAAAGTATGTCTCCGACGCCAAGCAGGAGATGAAGTTCTCTGTTCACAAAAACTCCAACGATTCCCGCCAGATTAAATTTGGACATTAAAAAAAATACGGCGAGAACAAAAAAGATAACTGCGATGATGCCATGCTTGGTGCTTACTTTTAATCCTTGAGAATTTTTATTATCATTATCGTTTCTTTTACCACTTTTGTTTTTATTTTGTTTCATAATTTTTTGCTCCGACCTTTTTGTCGGAGTCCGACTTTGGTCGGACCATAAATATATATTAACATAAAAATAAAAAAATAATTTTTGCATTCCCTCCCCTCCTTTCGGAGGAGGAGTGCTCCGACCCAGGTCGGAGCGAGGTGGTGATTTTTGAATTCAGAATTACCACCCCCGACCCCCTCCTCCGAAAGGAGGGGGTAAAATTCTGTCTTGACATTCTCTGTCCTTTATTCATAATGGACAAATGTTTGGAGAAAATAAAAATCTCAATCTCAAGGACTCGAATTTACCCCTACCCAACCTCCCCCTACATAGGGGGAGGAGCGAGGAGGGGGTACTGTCCTATACCAAAACCAACAAACTTATTACTGCGCTGTATATGGTCACGGACATCATAAACAAAGACGAACCTTTACGAAATAAATTAAGGACATTGGGTGCCGGAATTATATCGGACATGCACCTTATTGAGTTCAGCTGTATAGGACATATAGCCCCTGGAACTATTGAGAAAATATCCGAAATAATGTCCTTTTTAAACGTAGCTTCCGCGGTCAATATCATCTCCGAAATGAACACAAATATTCTAAGAAAAGAGTTTCTGGAATTAGATAGATCAATAAAAGAATCTTTTGATATAAATGAGATAAAAGATAAGCAAATTAATATAGAAGAATTTCTGAGTGATTCTCCTCTTTTTATCACCACCCCGCCTTTCAGGCACCCCTCGGGTATAAGGAGGGGAGGAGACTCTAAAGGACACACTCTCGGTGTTCAGAAAGGGAGTACACTTTTGAAAGCAATAAAAGATATGTCCGATAAAAAATCCAATCACATAAATAATGATGCCTTTGATGTCCTTAAGAAACAAAGACGCGAAGAGATAACTAATATCATTCAAAAGAACAACAAGAACGCGACCATAACGGACATTAAAAATGGAGCTTATGGGACACTCATCTCCTGCGGAGAAAAGACACTACAAAGAGAGTTGGTTTCTATGGTCAAAGACGGTGTCCTTAACAAGACCGGAGAGAAGAGGTGGAGCAGATATTTTGTGAAATAGGCAAATTTACCCCTACCCGTCCTCCCCCTACATAGGGGGAGGAGAAAGGAGGGGGTACTTGAGCACCTAATTTATGGGGTTGTATTTGTCTTCTTCTTAAGATTATGCTAATATGCATTTGTGGATACTAGCTCAAAAGGTGAGTTATCCACATAATATATTGCCGTATTCTGCGGCTGTATTATAATGTATTTGCGTTTGTTAAATGCGCAAATTAATTGCGTGTTTGGTGTTCGCAAATTGTGTCTATTTTTGTTCACGATTTCGTCGAAAAAATCTTGAAGAAAAGTAGACGAGAAAGGTCATTGAAAACTAAATAGTTATTTTGTTTTCAATGTTAGTTTATCTCTGTTCGTTATTTGTTTTTCCGCTTCATTATTAATTATTATAAATTATTAGCGGATGATAAATGACGATAGGAAAAAATACGCTTTTAGTTTTGTCGAAACTAACCCCGACGCAAAAATCGGGGCTCCGACTAATCGTCGGAGTTAATGGCGTAGAACCCCGTAGTAGAACTTTAAAAAAAGTTTCACTACAGGGTGAAAATTAGAAAAAATTTATGAGTAATTTATTAAAATCAAAACTTCTTCTTGGAGTTATGGTTGTTGCAGTTTTACTCGTCGGAGCAGTGGCTTTAATGCCAACTGCTAATGCCGCCGCATCTAACTGTTCAATCACATCTACACTAAGACAAGGTTCAAAAGGAGCTCAAGTTCAATGTCTTCAGACAGCCTTGGGTCTCACTGCTGACGGTAGCTTCGGTCCAAAGACCAAAGCTGCTGTTGTCGCTTTCCAAAAGAATGCAGGCCTAGTAGCCGATGGAGTATTCGGTGCCAAGTCTCGCGCTGT
>Ga0182021_10003741_pt1 | contig 17880 bp, 18 predicted proteins | sample 612E3MmetaG_FD_120493 | JGI IMG/M metagenome (GOLD analysis project Ga0182021, IMG submission 120493) | Permafrost microbial communities from Stordalen Mire, Sweden - 612E3M metaG (Illumina Assembly) | ecosystem: Environmental > Terrestrial > Soil > Wetlands > Permafrost | place: Sweden... | reverse complement strand
GAGCGGCGAAGCCTTCGACGTGCGGCCCCAATGGGCCAACCTGCAGGTGGCGCAGTTCTTCGGCTTTAGGATCAAAATGAACCATCATAGTGTCGTTCCTTTCATGGGTTGAAGTTGTGAAGTGGAACGACACCCGAATAATGCCGAGTGGTGAAAACAGGGACGGGGTCAGACCATAGGGCGGTCAGCGCACTGTGACGCTTGAGGTGCCTCCTGTCAAAGTGTCAAACCCGCCTCGTGTCGCGGGCGTTGCGAGCTGCGTATCCTGGAGCTACCTATCACGTCATGGACCGGGAAGATTGGCAGCAATGCATGTTAACTTAACTTCCCCGGCGGATGTGCAAAACCCTCAAATTCCTCAAGAAGCCCCTATTCTTTCAGGACACCGCTGAGGATGAAAACCGCCATTTTCGGGGTAAAACGCGCATTTGCTACTTGCTACAGGTAGCCAGTAAATCACCAAAAACCTCGGATTTGCTGGGAATTCCGAAGAAACGCAGGGGAAGTTCAGTCAGGAGATCGGCTTTGGCACGCAGTGAGGGCTGGAATACGTTTGCAGATTTGCGAAACCGAAACTCAGGTTGACGGTGGTACCGCAGGCCGTGGACAAGCAACGGGCGGGCCGTGCCGCAGGGTTGCGGCAGCGCTAGGGCCTTGAAGCCCAACGGCTTCCAGCAAACTTGCTGGCCGGACGCGTGGGCGCGCGAAGGACCGCACGCTGACACTTCCCCCATACTGCCGGCTAGGTTCGATGGTGTATCCACAACGTACCAAGCTCGTACCAAGCTCGTACCTATCTCGTACCTGTCTCGTGCCTCCCATGTGGATCACGATCCACATGGGAGGCACGAGACAGGTACGAGATAGGTACGAGACAGGTACGAGCTTGGTACGAGATAGGTACGCCGTAGATGTACTATCGAACCACGTCGCCACCTGGCCGGAGCCTGGCTTGCTAACCGGTTTTGCAGAGGGCGCTTACGGCACGGAACGCATTTACCGTTGGCCAAACCACCCCGCCTGCCAGAACCGGCCCAGCTTATTTCCTCGCCCCTGCAAAACTACGCTTGCAGGTCAGGAGCTTTGAGGCTCCACCACTGAACAGCCTGTTCGCGCATTGGACCCCTGAACCGAACGATGAAAACATCCAACATCCAACATCCCGCCGGGGGCGCCACCGACGGCCACGGCTCAGGCCGCGCCGAACAGGGGGGAGACGGGGACTTCGAAGCCCTTGAGCAGGCGCGAGCGGGCACGCTCGCCGGGATGCCAGCGGCCTGCCAGTTGGTAGGTGCCGGAGTCCAAGTGCAGCACTTCCACCGTTTTGGCCTCGGGGTCAATGAGCCAGTATTCGCGCACGCCGTGCTGCTCGTAGAGGTCACGCTTGTCAATGCGGTCGCGCCGGCGGGATTCAGGCGAGAGGACTTCGGCGACCAAATCGGCCGCGCCCATGATCCGCTCCTTGATGATGCCCAACCGTTGCTGGACGCTGCCCATTGTGCCAAAGCCGCCCTTGCGCGCGCCGCGGTGGGGCAAAAAAAGCGAATGAATTGGCAAATTTTGCATAGCTGGAAACGCCGGGAAACAACATTTTTTGCCCGGCATAAGCAAGATAGAGATAAATAACGCATCTAATAACATATAAGTAGCCTTTGGCGCGCGGGTGGTTTATGGTTGTCCCGCTGCGTTCAACCGAAGGGCAGTAAATAAATTCTGAGAGAACAGAGTCCAACAAGATAAACACAATTATGAAGAAACTAATCGTATTCAGCGTGGCCCTGCTAATCGCGGGCGCCATATCGGTCCGCGCCGCGGATGCCAAAGAGAATTGGGATGCCAAGTGCAAGACCTGCCACGGTGCAGATGGCAAGGGCAAAGCCAAAATGGGCACAAAGGACTACACCGATGCCAAGGTGCAGGAAGCCATGAAAGACGAGGCGATGATCAAAACCATCAAGGAGGGCATTAAAGAGGACGAAAAAACCAAGATGAAAGCCTTTGGCGACATCCTGAGCGATGATGAGATCAAGGCGCTGGTAAAGTACGTGCGCGACTTCAAGAAGTAGGCCGTTCCCCAGCGTGGGTCCCAGCGTAAGTTGCGGGGGAGCCTTTGCCGGCTCCCCCTTTTTAACGTCGCCGGACTGATCGGGCGCCCGCAATTGCTCGCTGAGGCAAAAAAAGATGATAAGTCAGCAACGCAGGGGAAGCGGCCTCCGGGCGCGCGCTGTAATGCTGTCGCCCACGATGGCACAAAGAACGCTCGTAGTTTCGGCCTGGATGCGCTAAACCAAGCTATGCGCCGCCTATTCCCAATGCCGCCTCAGGTTTTCCGCATCTGCGTGCTCGCGGTCGGAATTGTGGGGTCGTATCTCGTGGCGCGTTACTTTCTCACGCCGTCGTCCTTCGGCCAATATGGCTGGTATCGCGGCGAAGCCCTGGCCGAGCTGGCGGCGCGCGAACCGGTTTACGCCGGCAAGAAGGAATGCGAGGTGTGCCATTCCGACGAGTATCAAAAGCTCATCAAGCATGAGCACAAGACCCTCTCCTGCGAGGGCTGCCACGGCCCGGGCCAGGCGCACTCGGACAATCCCCGGAAGGATAACATCGAGAAAAGCAGCTTCGCCGCTTGTCTCCGGTGCCACGAGGCGAATCCGTCCCGGCCCAAATTCCAGAAACAAATCACCATCAAGAACCATTACACCGGGTCAAAGTGCACCGAATGCCACGTCCCGCACGTGCCCCTGGAGGTCCCATGAGCAACCAGCTTTCCCGCCGCAGCGTTTTAGGCAGAATCGGTGCCGCCGTTGCGGGCCTGCTGGCTGCCCCCGCCGCCCGGGCGGCCAAGGCCGCGGTGCAAAAGGTGTTTGTCACCTCCGGCGCGCCCAAGGCCTACGACCCCGCCAAACACGAATGGCGCATGGCAATTGATGCCAACAGATGCATCGGCTGCGGCCTCTGCGCCGAGGCCTGCAAGACGGAGAATCATGTCCCCGCCGGCCCGTATTTCCGCACCTGGATCGAGCGCTATATCATTGCCAAGCCCAAACCAGACTCCGGCGAAGCCCGCGGCAAGGTGTTTGTGGACAGCCCGAACGGCGGCATGCACGGTTTCCCGGAACTGCCGGTGTCCAAGGAGGAAATCCAGCATTCGTTCTTCGTGCCCAAACTCTGCAACCTCTGCGAGCGCTCTCCCTGCACTCAGGTATGCCCTGTCGGCGCCACGTTCGACGCCCCGGACGGCGCCGTGCTGATTGACCCCCATTATTGCATCGGCTGCGGCTTCTGCATCCAGGCCTGCCCCTACGGCTGCCGCTTCTTCAGCCCCCTTACGAAGACGGCGGAAAAATGCACGCTCTGCTACCACCGCATCACCCGCGGGCTCAAGCCGGCCTGCGTCGAGGTGTGCCCCACCCAGGCGCGCATCTTTGGCGACCTGAGGCAGGCCCTGCCGGACGGTCCGCTCCAGCAGTTCTATCAGAATAACCTCGTCCAGGCCCTCAAGCCGCACCTAGGCACCGAACCGCGCGTGTTCTATGCGGGCATTGACAAGGAGGTTCGGTGACGTGACCAACGAACTCACCAACATCGTGGTCGAGGTGATGCCTCGCTTCGAAGGGTACGTCTATCCAAACGAAGCGACCCAGCAACCGCTCTGGAGCATCCTCATTGTCGTCTATCCCTATGTCACCGGCCTGGTGGCCGGGGCGTTCATCATGGCGTCGTTGGTGCGCGTGTTTAATGTGCGGACCCTCGAACCGGTGTACCGCCTGTCGCTCCTGACAGCTTTTGCCTTCCTGCTCTGCGCGCCTTTGCCGCTCCTGTTCCACCTCGGGCACCCCGAACGATGCCTCGAGGTGATGATGACTCCGCATCTGACCTCCCCGATGGCGATCTTCGGCTTCGTCTATGCCTGGTACCTGATGGCCGTGCTCCTGCTCGAATTGTGGTTCGATTACCGCCACGACTTCGTTAATTGGGCCAATACCACCCCGGGGTTTAAGGGGATGCTCTATCGGCTCTTCACCGTCGGCGTGCTGGACACTTCTGAGGCCGCCGTCAAGCTGGACCACAAGATCGGGCACATTCTCTCGATCGTGGGCATTCCTTCGGCCTTCCTGCTGCACGGCTATGTCGGCTTCATCTTCGGCTCGGTGAAGGCCAATCCGTGGTGGGGCAACGTGCTCATGCCGATTATTTTCATCATGTCGGCGATGGTCTCCGGCATCGCCTTGTGCGTCTTTAACTACATGGTCCTGAGCTGGGTCCGCCGCAAGACGGTGGATATGAAATGCATTGATGTCATGGCCATGTTCTTATTCTATGCCCTGGTGGTGGACGCCGCCATCGAAGGGCTCGACTGGATTCATCGGGTCTATTCCGCCGAAGAAGGGTTCCGCATCATGCAATACATGGCTCGGGAGAAGCTGTTTTACACGCTCAACCTCGGCCAGGCCACCTTCGGCACGCTGGTGCCGCTCATCCTGCTGGGTGTGCTCCAATTATTCCGCCAACGGTTCCCCGAGCTGCTGCGGCGGCGCATGTACTTTATTAGCTCCCTGCTGATTCTGGTGGGCGTGCTGGCGATGCGGTGGAACGTCGTCATCGGCGGCCAGCTTTTCTCCAAGAGCCTCCGGGGCCTGATGGGCTATAAGATGGAATTCGCCGGCCTGGAAGGCTGGCTGATGGGCGGAATCCTTTTGGCGTTGCCATTCATTATCCTAACCGTCATGGTTAAACTTTTCTTGTCCGAGAAATTGCCCAGCTCGGGCGTGCCGGATACGGATGCCGAGCAGGCGATATAGAAAGTGATTTTCGGGCTGGGCCCTGGTGGCGGTGAATTCGCTTTCCCGCCGGCGGGCGCCCGGGCTCGGAAGACTGCAATTAATTGAACCAGATAAGAATCGAAACAAGCAATATGAAGAAACTAATCGCGTTAACCATCGCTGTGCTGGCTGTGCCCGCTCTGTCCGTTTGCGCCGCAGACGGCAAAGCCCTGTACACCAACAACAACTGCGAGAAGTGCCATGGGGCCGACGGCAAAGGGGACACCAAAATGGGCAAGAAATATGGAGCCAAAGACTACACCGATGCCAAGGTGCAGGAAGCCCTTAAGGATGACGCCGCCTTCAAGGCGATCAAAGAAGGCCTCAAAGACAAAGACGGCAAGGTCGTGATGAAGCCGGCGGAAGATCTCTCCGACGACGACATCAAGGCCCTCGTCGCCTACATGCGCACCTTCAAGAAGTAAGCAACGCAATGTCTGAGCACGACCCTGCGACCCGCGCGAGCCAATCGCCGGTCGCAGGGTCGTAACGTCTTAACGTCTCAAACGCTCGAACGGAATGGAACCCGCCCCTTCTTCACCCGCGCCCGCGCCGCGCCGCTCCTCCCTCTTTCGGAATTGGATGAGTTTGACCGGGCTGGTGGTCGTGGTAGGGAGTCTCTTCTCGTTTATCCTCCTCCTGCTGCTGGATGCCCTGGCCCACTACTCCAACCCGTACGTCGGCATCCTGACTTATCTGGTGGCGCCGGCGTTCCTGGTCATGGGCTTGCTGCTGGCCTTGCTTGGTGCCTTTCTGCGGCGTCGGCAGGTCATCAAGACGAGCGGCCCGCTGCCCCCTCTGAGGATTGACCTCACCCGGCCCCGCGACCGGCGGCTGCTCGGCTTCTTTTTCGTCGGCAGTGTGGTGTTCCTGCTGATCTCCGCCCTGGGCAGTTACCAGACTTACCATTTCACCGAATCGGTTTCGTTCTGCGGCGAGGCCTGCCACGGGGTTATGGAACCCGAACACGTTACTTACCTCAATGGACCCCACGCCCGGGTCGCGTGCGCCGAGTGCCACATCGGCAAAGGCGCCAATTGGTATGTCCGTTCCAAGTTGTCCGGCACCTACCAGGTCTATGCCACCCTGGCGGACAAATATCCCCGCCCGATCCCCACGCCGGTCAAGAATCTCCGCCCCGCCCAGGAAACCTGCGAGGAATGTCACTGGCCAAAGAAGTTCGTCGGCAATCTCGAACATACTTTTGTCAGTTACCTGGGTGACGAAACCAACACCCCCTTCACCGTGCGCATGCTCATCAAGGTCGGTGGGGCCGATCCGACCCACGGCCCCGAAGGCGGCATTCATTGGCACATGAACGTGCGCAACAAGATCGAGTACGTGGCCAGCGACGAAGCCCGGCAGAAGATCCCCTGGGTGCGAATGATTGACTCCCAAGGCGTCGTTACCGAGTTCCGCGCCCCGAAATTCACCAACGCCGTTCAGGAAGCCTCCGTCCGGCGCATGGACTGCATGGATTGCCACAACCGCCCGGCGCACCGCTACCAAACCCCCAATGCGGCGGTCAACCTGGCCATGGCCCTCGGCAAGATTAATCCCATGTTGGCCTACATCAAAACCAATGCGCTCTACGCTCTGACGCGCGCCTACACCAATGATCTCCAGGCCCGGGAAGGCGTCGCGACGATCCTCTCCGAACGATACCCGGGGGACCCACGCGTCCGGCCGGTCATTGATGCGGTGCAGCAGATTTACCGGGACAACTTCTTCCCCGAAATGAAAGCCAGTTGGAAGGTCTATCCGGACAACATCGGCCACAAAGACTGGCCGGGCTGCTTCCGGTGCCACGATGGCCTGCACAAGACCACAGACGGCAAGCGAACGATCAAGGCTAATGACTGCAACGCCTGTCACACCATCCTGGCCCAGGGCCGCGGCGCCGAGCTGGACCAAATGACGCCCAAGGGCCAGAAGTTCAAACACCCGGGCGATGAAGTGGACGGGGCCTGTAACGATTGCCACACCGGCGGACTTTAGCTCTGACTATGCTTTCCAGAACCATTTCTCGAGGCCTCCTTTGCTGCTGTCTTTGCCTGGGATGGTTCACTGCCGCCGCCGCTCAGAAGAATCCCAACAGCGCCTGCCTCGATTGCCACTCGGACAAGACGCTCACCAAGACCAACACCGCCGGCAAAGAGATTTCTTTGTTTGTGGATGAGGCCAAACTCCTGGCTGGCATTCACAAGACCAACACCTGCACCAGTTGCCACGCCGACATCACCACCAAGCATCCGGATGACAACGTCCAGGCGCAGCCGCCCGCTTGCCTGAAGTGCCATGAAACACAGTCCAAGGAGTACGCGACCAGTATTCATGGCCTGAGCCATACTATGGGCGCGTCCGGCGCGGCCAATTGCTGGGATTGCCATGGTTCGCACACCATCCTTCCCGCGAAGAACGCGGATTCGCCCGTTTTCAAGATGAACCTGCCGCGCACTTGTGCGACGTGCCACACCAACGCAGCCCTGACCAAGGAATACAAGATGAAGTATCCCGAGGTGGCCTCGCAGTACCTGGACAGCATCCACGGCCGCGCCCTGCTAAAGATGGGCTTGATCGTCGCCCCCTCCTGCAACGACTGCCATGGCGTGCATGACATCAAACGCGCTGTGGACCGCGAATCACCGATTAACCACGCCAATGTCGCCAAGACCTGCGGCAAATGCCACCTGGGCATCGAGCAGACCTACGAGCAGAGCATCCACGGACAGCTTCTGGCCAAGGGCGATCCCCGCGGCCCGGTCTGCACCGACTGCCACACCGCGCACCAGATCGAGAATCCCGAAGGCAACAACTTCAAAGCGATCAGCGACCAGCGTTGCGGCAAGTGCCACCAGGACCGCCTGGCCCATTACCGCGAGACTTACCACGGCAAGGCCATGGCGCTGGGCCGACCCAACGTCGCCCCGGAAGTCGCCGCCTGTTACGACTGCCACGGTTACCACGACATCCTGCCCACTTCCAACCCGCGCTCCCACTTGTCCAAGGCCAACATCGTAACGACCTGCCGCAAGTGCCACGGGCAGGCCAACGCCAGCTTCACCGAGTATGATCCTCACGCCGACCCGCTCGACCGGGCCCACTCCCCCGCTCTCCACTGGACTTTCCTGTTCATGACGTCGCTGCTCATCGGCGTGTTTGTCTTCTTTGGCGCGCACACACTGCTCTGGCTGGTCCGGTCCGCCTACCTCTATCGGCACGACTCGAAGGCGTTTCGCGAGCTGAAAATCAACGCTCAAAAGGGCGACGAGTGGTTCACGCGCTTTACCCCCTACGAACGGTTCCTGCACATCCTGGTCGTCACCAGCTTCCTTTTGCTGGTCATCACGGGCATGCCCTTGAAATTCTACTACACCGACTGGGCCAAAGTCCTCTTCCTCGTCCTGGGCGGCGCCCAGGTTGCGCGGACATTGCATCACTTCGGCGCTCTCGTCACCTTCTTCTACTTTGGTTTGCACCTGGCGGGCATGAGCGGCCGATTCTGGCAGCGGCGCTCCGAGTTCCGCAATCCGGCCACCGGCAGGTATAGCCTCAAGCGCCTCTGGGCCTTCTGGCTCGGGCCGGACTCGATGATTCCTACTTGGCACGACGTGCGGGACTTCCTGGCGCACCAGAAATGGTTCTTCGGGAGAGGCCCAAAGCCGGAGTTCGACCGCTGGACCTACTGGGAAAAGTTCGACTACTTTGCCGTCTTTTGGGGCGTGTTTATCATAGGCTTCTCAGGCCTCATCCTGTGGTTCCCGCAATTCTTCTCCCGGCTCATGCCCGGCTGGGTCATCAACATCGCCATGGTCGTCCACTCGGACGAGGCCCTGCTCGCGGCCGGCTTTATCTTTACCGTCCACTTCTTCAACACCCATTTCCGCCTCGAGAAGTTCCCCATGGACACTGTCATTTTCTCGGGCCGCGTCTCCAAGACCGAGATGCTCCACGAGCGCAAGCGCTGGTATGAGCGCCTGCTGTCCTCGGGCCGGCTCGAACAATTCCGCATCCGTGACGAGTGGGAGCGCTGGCGGGGCATCGCCCGGTCCTTTGGCTACTTTTTCTTCGGTCTCGGCGTGGTCCTGCTGCTTTTGATCCTTTACGCCATGGTGATCCGCCTGACGCACGGCGGATAAGCCAAAAAATGCGAAGCGAACGCCAAACAATGGAAAGTCGTTTGGCGCGCCACCCGCAATGCTAGCCCTTTATGGGCGTTCAGCGACATGCGGTAGTCTTATCGGCCGCAACATTTTTGGCCCTTGGCGGCTGTCTGGTGGCTACGTACGCCGCCCAACCGATCAAGAACAGCGCCTGCCTGGAATGCCACTCCGACAAAACGCTAACCAAGACTAACGCGGCGGGCAAGGAGGTCTCGCTGTATGTTGACGAGGCCAAGCTCGCCGCCTCGGTCCACAAGACCAACACCTGCGCCAGTTGCCACGCCGATATCACCGCCAAGCATCCAGACGATAATATCCCGGCGAAGCCGCCCGCCTGTGCCAAATGCCACCAGACGCAATCCGAGAGCTACGGGGCCAGTGTCCATGGCCTGGCGGCGGCCAAAGGGCAAAAGGGCGCCGCCACGTGCAGTGATTGCCACGACGGCCACACCATTCTGCCGCCCACCTCGCCGGCCTCACCGCTCTATTTCTCCAGACTCGCCGAGACCTGCGGCGGATGCCATGACCAGGAGGCCAAGGACGTCGAGGAAAGCGTTCATGGCAAAGCCGTCGCTGCCGGCCACCGCGAAGCGCCCACCTGCACCGATTGCCACTCGGAGCATAAGATCACCGGTCTCAAGGGCAGTTCCTCGCTGCAAATCTCCACCGATGTCTGCAGCGACTGCCACGCGTCCGAGCGGCTGAACACCAAATACAACCTGCCGCCGGACCGGGTAAAGACCTTCTTCGCGAGCTACCACGGCCTTGCTGCGCAATACGGTTCCACCCTCGCCGCCAACTGCGCCAGTTGCCACGGCGTCCATCGCATCTTGCCCTCCACCGACCCGCGCTCGAGTATTTACAAAACCAACCTGGTGGCGACGTGCGGCAAGTGCCATCCGGGCGCGACGGAGAACTTCGCCCAAAGCAAGGTCCACGTGGACGCCGCCAAGGAACAAGCCAACGGAGATATTGGCGGCAAGATCAACTGGTGGGTCCGGCGCATTTACCTCGTCCTGATCGTGGGCACCATCGGCTTCATGCTCGCCCACAACCTGCTGTTCTTCGGGAAGAAGGTCCGGGGCCGTTTTCGCGCCGCCGACCTCTCGATCGTGCGCATGAGCCTCTCGCAGCGGACCCAGCATCTCCTTCTGGCCGTCAGCTTCATTGTGCTCGCCGTGACCGGCTTTGCATTAAAGTGGCCGGATTCGTGGATCGGCAAGGTTATGGGGTCCAATGAAATGTTCCGCCGCTGGAGCCACCGCATTGCCGGTGTCGTCCTCCTGGTCGTCGGGGCCTACCATGTCTTCTATATTCTGACAAAGAAGGAGGGTCGCCAGCTCGTCAAAGACCTTTTCCCTGTCACGAAGGACCTCAAAGACCTCACCGACAACACGCGCTATTTGACTGGCCTGAGCGCCGACAAACCCAAATTCGCCCGCTTTGGCTATGCCGAGAAAATGGAATACTGGGCCGTGGTCTGGGGCACCATTATTATGGGTGTCACGGGCCTGATGATCTGGTTCAAGCTAGACGTCACCCGGTTTCTGCCCCGCTGGGCGGTGGATGTCGCCACGACCATCCATTACTACGAGGCCATTCTTGCCTGCTTGGCAATTATCGTCTGGCATTTCTACCACGTCATCTTCGATCCCGACGTGTATCCGCTGAACTGGGCCTGTTGGAACGGCAAAGTTTCCAAACGTTGGCAGGAAGAGGAGCATCCCCTCGGCGCACAAAAAGGGCGACCCGGCTCTCATACCGAATCGCCCCCAACCCAACCATGAAAAGAGGAGGGCAGCGCCTGGGTCGGCGCCACCCCACTCAGGAGGATGTAGGCAAGGAACCTACAAACCCGTGAAAAGCAGGTTCCGTGCCACGCAAATCCGAGAATGGATTACTGCATCCAGCCGGTGCTGAACATGATGCGGAGGCCCTCGCGATGCTGAGAATGGTCTCCAACCCCTTCCCGCCGCCAGCCTGCTGCTGTCTTGCCACTGTCCTACCACTGTCCTACCACTGTCTCACCAATGGGGGTTTGGGCCTCCCCCAAATCAAAGTATATTCCGGCGTTCCCTATGAACGCCCAAGATGAACCTGTTTGGTGGATATCGTCCTGCCGCCGCACCTGCATCACGAAGGAGCCAAAGCAGCGCTGGCTGTCGGCTGTCATGTATTGCTGGAAAAACCGATGTGCCTGCAGCTCGGACAATGGCGGGCGGATAGTTGCCGCCTCGGCCCTGGTCCTCTCGGGCTGGCTCAAGTCCCTGCCCGGAATGGATCTGCGGCTAGCGATTACGTTGCTCGGCCTGCTCTTTCCCTTGGGCCTGGTGATTATCTTCTTTCTGCCGGAGACCAAAGACCGGCCGCTGCCGGAATAGCAGCCCGAAGTCCGAAGGCGGCCCGAACTCTGAAGCACGGCCTCGCTAAATGTGGCTGTTAAATGTGGCTTGCGTTCGGCCAAAGCTTGGCTACCTTTTCAGCCCCGTTGCCAGATGGCGGCGGCAATGATTTGATTCTGACGTAGTTTGATATGGCAACAGCAAATGATCTTCGCCGCGGCATGGCGATTAACTACAACGGCGACATCTGCGTGGTGTTGGACAGCCAGCACCGGACGCCGGGTAACTTACGGGCGTTCGTGCAGGCGACGCTGCGGAGCATCCGCAGCGGCCGGTCCTCAGACGTGCGCTTCAGCTCGACCGAGCGGCTTGACGTCGTGCCAATGATGACCCGCAAAATGGAATTCAGCTACAAAGACAGCGAAGATTACGTTTTTTCCGATCCCGAGACTTTCGAGACGGTCACGCTATCGCCGGAAATCATCGGCGAGGCGAAGAGTTACCTCGTGGAAAACGCACCGGTGACGGTGACGTTCGTGGAGGACAAGGCGGTGGCGATCGAACTGCCGTCGAGCGTTGTGTTACGCGTGACCGACGCGCCGGAAGGCATTCGGGGAGATTCGGCGAACAACGTGCAAAAGGCAATCGTGCTGGAAACAGGCATCACGGTGCAAGCGCCGCTCTTTATCAAGACGGGTGAGAAAATCAAGGTAGATACCCGGACGGGCAAGTACATGGAACGGGCCTGACAGCGAAGCTCGGAGTTGGCTTGCTGGACACACCGGCAGCCACTTCGGCCGCGCAATTAAGCTCGCGTACAGGCGCCCTCCTGGCGCATGCTTCGACCGTGACCCGTTTGGACCAGACCCTCGTCGAGCGCGGACTCTGTGACAGCCGCGAAAAGGCCAAACGCGCCATCCTGGCCGGCCAGGTCACGATCAACCAGCACCCCGCCGCCAAGCCGAGTGACCCGGTAAAGCCCGAGGACATTATCAGCCTCCTGGCGGCTGAGAGATTTGTCAGCCGCGGCGGCTACAAACTCGAACACGCCCTCGACCATTTTCAAGTCAAAGTCTCCGGCCAGACGGCCATTGACCTGGGCGCCTCGACCGGCGGCTTCACCGACTGCCTCCTCCAGCGCGGCGCAGCCAAGGTCTTCGCCGTGGATGTCGGTCAGGGGCAGCTTGCCTGGAAACTGCGCCGCGACCCCCGCGTGGTGGTGATGGAAAAGACCAACGCGCGTTTGCTGACGCCGGCAAACTTCCCGCCGCCCTTCGTCCCGGCCGACGTGGCGGTGATTGATTGCTCGTTCATTTCCCTGCGGAAAATTCTCCCGCCCACCGTTGCATTGTTGCGCCCGTTCGGTAAAATCATCGCATTGATTAAACCGCAGTTCGAAGCCGGCAAGGCCGAAGCCGATCGGGGTGCGGGTGTGATTCGGGACCCGGCGATCCACGAGCGCGTGCTGCGCGAACTGAACCAATTGGTGGCCGGCCTTCCGGGGCTGCGCTGGGTTGGCGTCACGGAATCGCCCCTGCTCGGGCCGGCGGGTAATAAGGAATTTCTGGTGCTGATTGAAAAAACTGGCTGACAGAATCAAACGCGTGGGGCTGCTCGGAAACTCGGGAAAGGTTTCCTGCGCCTCGGCGGTGAAGCGAGCGGCCCGCCTGGTCGCGGCTGCGGGTCGCACGATCTACAGCGACCCGGCGACGGACGGGCTGGCGAAGCTCAAGGGCATTGTCTGCCCGGAGGCGGCGGCGCTGGCGCGGGCGGTGGATTTGCTCCTGGTTTTTGGCGGCGACGGCACGCTGCTGCGGGTGGTGCGTGAAATCGCCGGTTCGCGCACTCCCATCCTGGGCATTAACATTGGCAGCCTGGGCTTCCTGACCGCGCTCCCTTCCTCGGATTTGCCGCAGGTCCTGAAGCAGGTCTGGAACGGGGAATTCTACTTTGAATCGCGCGCGCTGCTCGAAGCTACTGGCCGCTCGTGCGGCCGTTCCGTCCATCTAACCGCTCTTAACGACGTGGTGATTAGCCGCGGCATAGCCTCCCGCCTGATCGAGCTGGACGTGCGCGTGGACGCCGATCACCTCACGCGCTATCGCTGTGACGGCCTCATTGTCAGCTCGCCCACAGGCTCCACTGCCTACTCGCTGGCCGCCGGCGGAGCGGTGATCTTCCCGACGGCCGATGTGTTGGCCCTTACGCCGATCTGCCCCCACACGCTGTCCAACCGCTCCCTGATCCTGCCGCTGACCGCTACTATCGAAGTGGAAGTCATCAGCCCCCAGCCGACGACCATCTTGAGCGCCGATGGCCAGGTGGTGAGTGAACTGGCCGCCGGCGACCGCATCCAAATCCATCGTGCGCGGCGGACGGTTCGGCTGATGCACCTGGCCGGCGCCTCGTTTTGTGAGACCTTGCGGCACAAGCTCCATTGGCGCGGAGCCACCTTATGATCCGACTCAAAGACATCGCTCTGAAGGCGGGCGTATCCGTGATGACGGTCTCGAAAGCCCTGCGGGACGAGAAGGACGTCTCCGCAACGACCAAGACCCGGGTCAAACTGCTGGCGCAACAAATGGGCTATATCCCCGATTCCTCGGCGCAGGGGCTGCGAACGCGCAAGACCAGGCTTTTTGGGCTGGTGATTTCTTTCATGACCAACCCAATTTATTCCCGCGTGGTTCTGGCCATCGAGGAACGGGCCCATGAGTTGGGCTATGATGTTTTGCTCGCCCATACACTCAATGTGCCGGAGCGCGAAGAAGCTTGTATCCGTCGGTTCGTCGCGCGGCAGGTAGATGGTTTGTTCATTGCGCCGGTGTATCGCCACGCCACCGAAGCCCGCGTTTACCAGGAGTTGCTCAACCGCCGCATTCCCACCGTGCTGCTCGGTCATCCGGCGCCGTTCTGCAGCCAGTTTGTGCACGTCGAAACCGACGACCTGCTGGCCAGTTACGCCACGACGCAGCATCTGCTCAAGCTCGGCCACAAACGCATCGCGTTTTTCACCGGGCCACTCATGACGCCCTGGACCCAGGAACGCTTCGAGGGGTATCGCCGCGCGTTGCGCGAAGCCGGGCTGGATGTGGACGATAAACTCGTCTTCCAGGCTGGCCGCACGATTGAGGAGGGGGCCAAAGCCGCTTCCCAGATGCTCAGCGAGTCTTGTGAGGCCACCGCCGTGCAAGCGGTTAACGACGTGGTCGCGGTCGGCTGTGCCGAGACGCTCTTGAATCAAGGCATCAAGATCCCGCAGGAAATGTCCGTCGCCGGTTTTGGCAATATCCTGCTCGGCGAACATTTCCGCGTGCCCCTGACCACCACTCGCCAACCCAAGTTTCAGCTCGGCTCGACCGCCGTGGAACTCATGCAGCAGCTCCTTGCCGGCCAGCGTCCAGACTCCCGGCGTCTGCCCGCCGAACTCATCGTCCGCGCCAGCACGGCTGCCCCGCCTCAAACGCCAAGACCCCGCCCGCCAAAGGCGTAAGCAAGCAAGCCTTGGCCACAGACGCCGCACCACTGTTCCCCGCCATCCCGGCACGCTGCCGCTCGCCACATCGCGCGCCATCATTCGGCAGACCGGTTTGAGCGTTGACGAATTCCTCGGACGCAGAAGGTAACTCCCCTTTCCGTAGGCTTCGGGCACACGAGGTGCCACGGGCCGACTCAAAAGGATGACAAAACTGTCACCTAGGCTTCATCCGTCTGTCACGCTGCTATGCTGCACTGCCTCAAACCGGGAGTGCTCCCGGCGAAACAAACAACTTAATATGAAAATTAGGACTATCATCTGTTCGACACTAACTCTCGGGCTGCTCGCAGGCGGCCTTACAGCCTGCTGCTGCACCCAGTGCAAAGATAAGGAAGAGCCAAAAGCCAAACTCGCAGCCCAGGCCAAAATCACCAAGGCTGAAGCGCAGAAGATTGCCCTGGACAAAGTCCCGGGCGGCACGATCAAAGAAGGCGAGCTCGAAAAGGAAAAGGGCAGAATAATCTGGTCGTTTGACATCGCCACGCCCGGCACCAAGGACATTACCGAAGTGCAGGTGGATGCCATGACGGGCGCCGTCGTGGATATTTCCAAAGAGACGGGCGCAGACCAGGAAAAGGAGAAAAAGGAAGACGCCAAAAAGAAGGCCAAGAAGGAAAAGGAAGAGGACGACGAGAAGGGGGAGAAGAAGTAACGCTTTACAGCGGTCAGCAATGCGTCGCCGCCGGCAAGCCCCGGCGGCAGCGTTTCACCGAAGGAAATGCTGCCATGAATACAAGGACGGCAGAGTGGTCGGCCATTCCGGCGCCTGGCTGTATGGCAAGCAGACGAAGGTCCCGGGCGTGATCATGCCGGCCCAGCCGAAGATCGGCGACAAGTTCCGGCCGGAGGATGTTCCGTCAATCACCACTGAGGATGATGAGGTGCTGTCCGTTTCTGAAACGGTGAGCGTGCCCGCGGGGACGTATAAAAACTGCCTCAAGGTCAAAGAGATGCTTTCAGATGGGGCCATCGAGTATAAATACTACGCCAAGGGCGTGGGTTGCGTCCGGGAGCTGTCCGAAGGCGGCGACGTGGCGCTCAAATCGCACACGATAAGATAACATAAGCATTGGGCATTCGGCCCGCGCGGTTTAATGTGCGCACATGCGCGTGCTCGTCGTTGAAGACGAAAAGAAGACCGCCTCGTTCATCCGCAAGGCGCTCCAGGCGGAGGGCTTTGCTGTGGATGTCTGCCATAATGGCGACGATGGCCTCGCCGCAGCTCGCGCAACGCCGTTCGACGCCATCGTGCTCGACATTATGCTGCCGGGCCGCGACGGCTTGAGCCTTTTGCGACAGTTGCGCGAACGCCAGAATAACACGCCGGTCCTGCTGCTCTCGGCGCGCGGCGAAGTCAACGAGCGCGTCGAGGGCCTCAATGCCGGCGCGGATGATTACCTGCCCAAGCCGTTCGTCATCGCCGAATTGGTTGCTCGCGTGCGCGCGCTGGGCCGGCGTAGCGGCGAATCCAAGTCGCCCGTCCTGCGCGTCGCGGACCTCGCCCTGGACACCGTCACGCGCGAAGCCCGGCGCGGCGGCGCCACCATAGAACTGACTGCCCGCGAATACCGCTTGCTGGAGTTTCTCATGCGCTCGACGGACCGGATTTGCGGGCGCATGGCCATTCTTGAGAAGGTCTGGGACTATGATTTCGACCCCGGCAGCAACCTGGTGGACGTGAACATCATGCGCCTGCGCGAGAAGATTGACGCCGACTTCGAACCCAAACTGCTCCACACCGTCCGAGGCATCGGCTACGTCCTGAAGGAATCCCCGTGAGCATTCGCACCCGTCTGACGCTGTGGTACGCCGGCATTATGTTTGTCTCGCTGCTGGCGATGGGAATGCTGTCGTATCATGCCTTCGCGCCTGAGCCACGCGCTGCGGCGAACTTGCCCGCGGAAGAAGCGGACGAAAACGATCTTGGGGAAATCTACCGGATTATCTTCTGGTGCGGGGTGCCCGCCACGTTGCTGGCGCTGGGCGGCGGCTGGTGGATGATGCGCCGCGCGCTTGCGCCGGTCACCGCCCTCACCCAGGCCGCCGAGCATGTCAACGAGCATAACCTGGACACCCGGCTGCCCCGCACCGGCAGCGGCGACGAACTGGACCGCCTGACGGAAGTCTTCAACGCCATGACCGAGCGCCTGAACCAGTCGTTCGCGCGCATGAGGGAGTTCACCCTCCACGCCTCGCATGAACTCAAGACGCCTCTCACCGTCATGCATGGCGAACTGGAAACAGCCCTCCAGGATCAATCGCTCTCCGCCGGCCACAGGGAACGATTGGAAAGCGAGCTGGACGAGGTCCAACGCCTGGCCAAAATCGTGGACGGCCTCACGTTGCTTACCAAAGCCGATGCCGGCCAGATCACGCTGGCCCGCGAACCAGTGCGCCTGGACGAACTGGTTCGGGAAGCCTGCGCCGACGCTCAAAGCCTCGCCCGCCCGCACGACATTCAGGTCACCGTGACGGCCTGCGAAGAACTGACGGTCACAGGCGACCGCCACCGCTTGCGACAGTTGCTGTTGAACCTCACCGACAACGCCATCAAGTACAACGCGCCCAAAGGCATAGTCACACTCAGCTTGCGTCGAGCGGCCCAAACGGCCGAGCTGGCCATCGCCAACACTGGCCCGGGCATTGCGGCCGAGATTCTGCCGCGCATTTTCGACCCCTTCTTCCGCGGCGACTTCAGCCATAGCCAAACCGTTGAAGGCTGCGGCCTGGGACTTAGCATCGCGCGGTGGATTGCCACGGCGCACGGGGGCATCATTCAAATCACGTCTGAACCCAATCGCCTCACCACGGCGACCGTCCGCCTGCCGCTTGCCTCGCAACGGGCGCCTGGTTGACAGCGCGTCTCTGAGCCGATCGCCCGCCCGGCCATCGCATATTCGGCCTGCACTACGGGCTATTTCAATAACACCATCAGCAGCATTTGCACTGCGGCGCAATCGCTCTGCGAGCGCGATTGCTGCCGACCCGCCGGAGGATTCTATCTCCAGTTCTAG
>Ga0182021_10003740_pt1 | contig 17881 bp, 11 predicted proteins | sample 612E3MmetaG_FD_120493 | JGI IMG/M metagenome (GOLD analysis project Ga0182021, IMG submission 120493) | Permafrost microbial communities from Stordalen Mire, Sweden - 612E3M metaG (Illumina Assembly) | ecosystem: Environmental > Terrestrial > Soil > Wetlands > Permafrost | place: Sweden... | reverse complement strand
CTGCGCTCCTCGCTCACGCACCTTTGGGTGCGCTCGCTGCGGTGCTCGGCTCCGCCTAGCGCTGCGCTCGCCAGCCCGGCGATCGGGACTGGCGATCGGGGCCGGGGAGGGGAGCCTCTAAGGCGCCCAGGAGGTCATCTCGATGTCACCCGAGGGAGCGGTGTTGTCTCCCAGGCACGAAGGGACGCCGCCAAGGTCTGTCGAGGACGCTGCGCTGGAGGTGACCATGCCCGTTCCGCCGGGCATCACGAACGCAACAACGACGGGCGCCACGATCGGCGGGGCGGCGCACAGATTCGACGTCTGAACCGAGGCCAGCATCGTGGCGTTCGGGGCGAGCATCAGATTCGGCGAGGAGCCCGCGGCTGGGCCGCTGATCAGGATCGAGCCGTCGCCGTTGAGGAGGAGGGGCTGGTCCTTGGACGAGATGAGGCAGGGCGTCGAGCCGGTGTTCTTGAGCTGGAAGGTGGCCATCTCGTGCCCGGCGCCGCTCTGCCAGGCCAATCCGCCCTGCAGGATGATGGTGATCTGGAGGTTGGCTCCGTAGCACGGCCCTGTGGTCGGCGATGGCTTGGGGGTCGGCGGCGGGGTGGGCGTTGGCGACGGAGTGGGCAGCGGCGTTGGTGTCGGTGACGGCGAGGCCGTGGGGGTCGGACTCACGAAGGCAAGGACCTTCGGCGTCTTGGTGGCGCCGGAGCAACCCGCCAGAGCGGCGCCGAGCACCAGCATGGCGATCAGCCCGAGCGACGCCGAGCGGGCTGCTCCGCGTTCGTGGGATCGGTGGGCTGGAGAATGGGCGTGCATCATGTTCTCCTCGGGGGTTGTCGGCCCACAGGGTAGCGCAAAGCCGCCCTTGTCCACCTGCGAACGCGTTTCGACGGTAGCCCGCCGGCTGCCAGACGAGTCCCGATCCGCCCGATCGGGCGCGCTTATTGCCGCTCCGACGGCCCAACAGCCAGCACGGGAGTTGGCCGGCCGACCAAGTGAGATGAAGGCGACGATCGGCGGATTCGGGCGGGACGAGGCCGTAGAGGCGGCCGTCGGTGGCCAGCAGGCAGATTTCCTCGTCGGCGCCCTGGCTCGGGTCGCAGACCTTGAGGCCGGCGATCGGAGGACCTCCTGGAGCGGCGAATCGCCTGTGAATTATCTGTCGCGGGTGGCGAACGCACGCCTGGAGTCGGTGGTCTGTTTGACCGGGTCACGCTCGAATATCGACCGCCAGTCCCAACCCAAGCGCACCTGACCGCACTCAAGCGCCATTTTGGCGCGAGCGCCAACACCGGCGAGACAGGCCCCGCCTGGCGCAGGTATGATCTATCCAATGAGCGACGAGACTGTCACGTCGTTCCAGGAGGGACACGCGGCTTGCCCGTTTGTCGCCTTCGAGGACGACCGAGATCACCGAGCCGATCACCCGGACTACGGTCACCGCTGCTTCGCCGCGGCCGAGCCGGAGCCACGGGCCCTACCGCATCAGGAGCGGTTCTGCCTTTCCGCCGCCTTCGCGCAGTGCCCGATATTCCTCGACTGGGCGCGCCAGGAGGCCGCCGGGGTCGCGACCAAAGCTACCGCCGCGACGAGCCAGTCCGCTGCCACGGCCGCGCGGGCGGCCGCCATCGAGTCCCCGGCCTTCCTCGCCAGCCGCGGCCGAACGACTCCGGCCGAGGCGGGGCCCGTTACCCCGCACTCCTCAGACCCGGGTTCGGGTCTCTGGGGTTTCGAAGGGGCACCGAAGCGAACGGTCGCTTCCCTGGCTGTCCCCGCCACGGCCTCGAGCTCTCCGGAGCCGGGGACGACGGCCTACACGATGGCCCGGCGTGGGCCGACCCACCCGGATTGGGAGAAGCCGCCTCGCCTGGACAACTACCCGAGGCTGCGCTCGCACGAGGACAGGAACAACAATCAGCCACTCCTGCTGGCGGCGCTGGGCGTCGCCGTCGTGATGCTGGCCCTGATCTTCATCCCGCTTTGGACCGGAAAGAGCGGTGGCCTTGGCGCTAACCCGAGCGCCAGCGGGTCGCTCATCGCGGGCCAAAGCGGCGCATCGCCATCGGCGACGGACACGCCCGTCCCGACGCCGGCTCCCGACAGGACCCTGTTGCTCTACACGATCAGGAGCAACTCGTGGGACAAGAACCTGACCCTGATAGCCGCCCATTTCGGGATCTCTCTAGCGCAGCTGGAGTTGGCGAACCCCGTTTCGACGCTTCCGAGCCACAACTACAACAGCATCTGGCCGGGCGTGACCCTCTATATCCCGTGGCAGACCTGGGTGCCCTCGCCGTCCCCCGTGCCGCTCCCGACTCCGACGCCGACCCCGCTCGTGACTCCCACGCCCAAGTCGTCGCCCACCCCGAACCCCACGCCAACGGTGTAGCTGCCCGTCGCATCCGGGGGGGGAACCAAGTTCGACCGACCGGCGCATCGGCACGCCGCTCTCGGCAGCCGCGCGCCGGCGACTTTCCCGGCCGCTTGCCGGCCGCATCGTCTGCCGGCCGCTGGCGGTCCGAGCGGCTGACCCGCGTCAGCGCGGCGTCAGGTTGATCGCGGTGATCTTGCCGGCTTCTACCCGGAAGCTCGCGTCGAGCTGCTGGCTGGGTACGCCGGGGCGGACGATCAACAGGTTCGCCTGGTAGGTGTTGCCCATGTCGCGCACGTCACCGGGGATCATCCGAAAGCCGGGCTCGGCGCGCAGGAACCAGCCGCCGATCTCGCGCAGCCCTCGAAGCGTTCGAGCGTTGCCGCTGACATGGACGCGCATTTCGGCCTTTTCGTCCATGAGCGCGACCGCGCCCTCGCGATCGCCGCTGTTCAGCAGCTCGAAGAACGTCTCCATCGTGTCGACAGCACCCATGGCGCGAGTTTAGCGGACGCGAGGCGCCGCCGATCGGCCATCGGGTCAGCCGCCGGGCACCGAGGCCCTGACGGCGATCAGAAGCCGCCGCCCGCTCCGCCGCCACCGCCGCCCCCGAAGCCACCGCCGAACGAGCTGGGGCTGCCACCGCTGCTGACGTCGGGGGACGAGGGCGACGCGATCGAGCCGAGAGCCGCCATGATCGAGCCGGGGTCCGGGCTGGGCGAGGAAGAGAAGAGCCCCGCCGATCCCGGGGCGAAGGCCGCCGAGAAGAAAGCCCAGATGGCGGCGAGCGCGATGCCGATAGCTGCCCGATGACGGTTGGACCCCATTCCGTCTCCTCCCTATCGCTGCTAGGCGGACCTCGCGGCCATTCGGGCGCGCAGTCTCCGGACGAGCTCGGCCGAAAGCTCGTAGCGCCCGAAGCTGGGCATGATGTAGGTGCCCTGGACCATGCCCTCGGTTGCGTTCAGCAGATCCATCGCCATCTCGAGGCCGACTTCGGTGCCGCGGGCGCCGGCCTCGCGCATGGCGGCGCGCTGCTCGTCGGGGATCGTGATGCCGGGCACCTCGTTGTGCAGGAACTCGGCGTGGCGGGAGCTGTGCAGCGGCAGCACGCCGAGCAGCAGGGGAACGGGGAAGCCGCCCGGGCCGAAGATGCCGCGCGCCGTGTCAAGCATCGCCTCCACCTGGGCCACCGAGTAGAGCGGCTGGGTCATGATCACGTCCGCTCCGGCGGCGAGCTTGCGCTCGAGACGGGCCCATTCCTTGTCCGGGTCCGTACCGGTGGGGTCGAGGGCGCAGGCGATGGTGAAGCCGGCCAGCTGACCGATGGCCGCGCCGGCCTGATCCTCGCCGGTGTTCAGGCGCCGAATGACCTCGATCAACCCGATGGCGTCGAGATCCCAGACTGCCGTGGGCGTGAGCTGGTCCGCCGCCCGCGGCGGATCTCCGGTGAGCGCCAGGATGTTGCGAACGCCCAGGGCGTGGGCTCCCAAAAGCTCGGCTTCGAGGGCCATGAGGTTTCGGTCGCGCGTCGTCAGGTGGACCAGGCATTCGAGGTCGAGGTCGTGCTGGATGCCGAAGGCCACCGCCATGGCGCCCATTCGAACCCGGCCCGTGGCCGAGTCGCTGATGTTCACCAGGTCCACGCCGGCCTGCTGCAGGAGCCGGGCGGCATCGATGGTGCGGTCGATGCGGATCGAACGAGGCGGGTCGATCTCGACCGAGATGACGAACGTGCCCTCGGCGAGCTTGCGGGCGAGGGTCGTTGGCGGCGGCGCCTCACCTTCGGCGCCGAGCTCGCGGCGGGGCGTGCGCGGGGCGGCCGCCTCGGCACTCTCGCGCCCGGCGTCGTCGGGGCGCGGGGCGGCGGCAACCCCACGGCGGTCGTCGGCGTCGAGGGCGTCGATCGCGATCCGCATCGCGGCCGTGTGGGCGGGCGTCGTGCCGCAACAGCCACCGACGATCGTGGCGCCGGCGGCGATCATTCTCGCGACCATCTCGCCGAAGTACTCGGGCTCGGCCGAGTAGACGAGGCGACCTTCGACGCGTTGGGGCAGACCGGCATTCGGCTGGAGCGAGCGGGCCACGAGGGCGCTGGGCGGACCGGTCCGCACGAGCGCCTCGAGACAAGCCTGCGGACCTGCCCCGCAATTGACTCCGATGGCGTCGACGCCCGCCTCCGTGAGTGCGGCCGCGGCGGCGGCGGGAGTGGTTCCGTCGGCCAGCAGCAGATCCTCGCCGAAGGTCATCTGCGCGATCACAGGCAGGTCGCAAGCGCGCTGGATCTCCTCGATCGCGGCCAGCAGCGTCTCGATGTCTCCGAACGTCTCGCACACCAGCACGTCGACGCCGCCTTCGAGAAGCCCCTCGACCTGCTCGCGGAAGGCTGCCCGGGCGAGCCCCGGATGCGGTCGATCCTGGATTCGAAGCGACGCCCCGAGCGGTCCGATCGAGCCGGCCACGAGCGCCTCTCGTCCGGCGACGTCTCGAGCTTCGCGAGCCAGCTGAGCGCCGCGCCGGTTCATCTGACCGGCCAGCTGCTCCAGGCCGAACTCGCCCAGACGGAAGCGGTTCGCGCCGAACGTGTTGGTCTCGATCGCGTCGGCGCCGGCTTCCAGGTACTCGCGGTGGATCGTCGAGACTACGTCGGGGTGGGTCAGCACGACCTCGTCGAGGCAGGCCCGCTGGGGAATGCCGCGGCTGTAGAGCAACGTGCCCATCGCGCCGTCGAACAAAAGCGGCCGGCGCCGCAGCAGCATGCGGAAGCGCTCGCGCTCGGTCAGCGCCCCGGGGGTGCGGGCCGCCGCTTTGCCGGCGTCGGCGTTCGCAGCGGACGCGGCGAACATCTCAAACGGCGACGAGGCGTGCGTTACGGACATGGCCAAAAGCCTAGCGGGTCCGTCGCCTTTGGGACAGCCGCTCGTGTTCGGCGGCTCGCGGGTTTCGCGGCTACAGGCCGAGGACCTTGCGCGGCACGAGCAGCAGGTCGAGCAACGTGGCCACGATGCTGATCACGATCGAGCCGACGACCGCTACGCCGATGGCTTCGTAGCCCCAATGCGGCGGGTAGCCGCCCAGGGTGAACCCGATATTGAGCTGGACCTGGCTGACGATCCATGCCGTCCCGAGCAACATCGCAGCGTTGATCGCAAAGGCGATCAGGCCCATCGTCAGGAACCCGATCGGCATCGCCATGAACTTGAGGATCGGCTTGAGGTAGCTGTTCACCAGGGCGAAGACGAGAGCGATAATCAAGATCTTGGCCCAGTCTTCGGGATTGTCGTTGTGGAAGACCAGCTTGAACTCGGCACGACGTTGGCCGCGGCGAGTAGCGCAACGGCGTTCACGGCGACCTTGATGAGCAGGTCGAGCATCCGCGTCTCCTCCGAGGCTGGGCGTCGCCGGGCGGCGTGCGCGCACGGTTCGATCCTAGCGCGCGTGTCGAGGGGGCGTCGGGGTTTCGCGCGTCGCCCGCTCGCGACCCCGGGGCGGTGGCACGCACCGCATGCGCATGCGATCGGCGATTCGCGGCCGGGCCCGACCGCTACACTCCAGCAATACCGGAGGAGCACATGGCCGAGCTCGCTGAGCGTGTTGACGCGTTCCTGGGCGACTTCTTCCGCCTCTATCCCACGGCTGCGACGGCCGCCGGAAATCACGCTCACGACGGTGAGTGGCCCGACCTGACGGACGCCGGTCAGGCGGACAGGCTGGCCTTCATCGACGACTGGAACGCCGAGCTGCGGGCGATGCCGGACGCGTCCCTGGCGCCCGATGAGCGGATCGACCGTGACCTCCTGATCTCGGAGCTGGCGGCGTTGCGTTTCGACGAAGTCGAACTCCGCGAGGCGTGCTGGGATCCGCTCAGCTATGTCTACCTCCTGGGCGGCGGTATCTTCCCGCTCCTGGCCCGCGACTTCGCGCCGCTTCCGGTCCGCCTGGCAAGCGTCGCCTCACGGTTGGAACGGCTGCCGGCGGTCCTAACCGCCGCCAAAGGCCAGCTCGGCCGAATCAACGCTCGGCCCGTCTCGAAGCTGCACCTGGAGACGGCTCTCCGGCAGCTGCCCGGGATCGGCTCTCTCGCGGACGACGCCCTGGCCCAGGCCGCGGCCGCAGCCTCCGACCCCGCGGTCGCCGCCCTGCAGCCCCGTCTCGAGAAGGCCGCCGCGACCGCCCGCAAGGCGCTCGCCGGCTTCACCAGGTACCTCAAGAGCGACTTGCGGCCGCGATCGCACGGCGAAGGCCGCCTCGGGCGCGATCTTTTCGCCCGGAAGCTCCGCCACACCTTCAGCAGCAACCTGACCGACGAGCAGATCCTGACCCATGCCCGCCTGGAGTACGACGCCGTTCGGGCGGAGATGATCCGGATCGCCCACAAGATCTGGAAGGTGTGGCTGCCGGGCCAGCCGCTACCGAACGTGGCGAGTGAGGGCAGCCGGGAAGCGGCCGATCAGAAGATCGTCAGCCGCGTGACATCGGCCATAGGCCGGGCCCATCATCCGGCCGGCGAGCTGGTCGAGGTGTGCAAGGACTCGTACCGCGAGATCGTCGAGTTCTGCCGGCGCAAGAAGCTGATCGCCGTCCCGGACGAGCCGCTCGAGATCGAATGGACGCCGCCGTTCCTGCGCGAGTTTGCCGGGGCGATGCTCGACTCTCCGGGCCCGCTCGACAAAGGGCAGAAGACCTTCTACTTCATGACGCCGCCGCCCGAAGAATGGACTCCCGAGCAGGTCGAGTCATACCTGGCCGAGGAGAACGATCGGCAGCTTGCGTTGACCACGATCCACGAGGGAACGCCGGGCCACTACCTCCAGCTCGTCTACTCGAACCGCTGTCCGTCGGCGGTGCGCGCCGTCTTCGGCAGCGGCGTGTTCGTCGAGGGATGGGCCGTCTACGTGACCCAGGTCATGATGGACATGGGCTTCCACGCCGACGACCCGGCGCTCCTGCTGATCCACTGGAAGTTCTACCTGCGCGCCATCATCAACGCCCTCATCGACGTCGGGATCCACGCCGGCTCCATGACCGAAAGCGAGGCGATGGAGCTGATGATCGGAGGCGGCTTCCAGGAGGAGTCCGAGGCCCGCAAGAAGTGGGACCGCGCGCGGCTCACCTCAACCCAGCTGTCCACCTACTTCGTGGGCTCGATGGAGATGTGGAACCTGGAGCGCGAACGCCGCCGCCGGGCCGCCGCCGCGTCCGGAGATCCGCGCGGGGCCTCGGCCGTCCCCCAGCCGCGCGTCGTGGGTGGCTTCGGCAGGACTCCGGGCTTCAGCTACAAGGAGCACCTCGAGTCGGTCATCGCCCACGGTTCCCCGCCGATCCCCGTGATCCGGCGGATCCTGCTGGGGGAGTAGCGGCCCCAAACGACCGGGTCGACGAACCGCGGCACAGAGCCCAGAGGCGGTCTGGGGTAGCCGGCCTGGAACTTGATGGGGCCACCGACATCAGCGTGCTCTCGATGAGCTTCTACTCCGCGATGCCCGCCTCCCCGGCCCCATCCTCGAGCTTGTCGAGCTGGTAGCCGGCGGCTTCGCCCGCCCGGGCCAGGATCGACGTGAGGCGATCCGCCGCGGACAGGTGTGCGGCGGCCCTGGCCGCGGGGATCGTCCGGTCTTCGGCGGCGAGCGCGTCGAGGGCCAGCATCCACCACAGCAGCTGGTCGAACGATTCGCGGTTGAACCAGCTCACGCCTTCCCAGACGTTGACCTGGAGGTAGAGTCGAACCGTTTCTTCGGCCACGAACGCCCGAACCAGGGCGGCGGCTCGACCGGCCGGCGGCAGGTGGGCCACGGAGCTCGGTAGCGGGAGCTGACGGAGGACGCCCACCAGGGCGACCAGTCGCCGGGCGGATGCCTGATCCTGCCCCAGCTCGCGGAAGACGCCGGCGAGCACGGGGCCGAGCTGCAGATCGTCGACGGCGGAGCCGGAGCCAAAGCCGTCCGGATCGGCGACCGCGGTGATCGCTTCCCCGGCCAGGTGTCCGAAAAGGGCCACCCACGTCGACGGATCGGTCAGACCGGCGCATAGGCGCGCGACGCCGGCCCGTCCCGCGAGCTCCGGAAGCTCGAGAGCGGCTTGCGCGCCGAGCCGGAAGGCGGCCGTTGCGGCGGCCACGTCGCCCGGGCCGCCGGCGACCTCGACGAGGACGTCGAGCATCTGCTCGATCGCGACTGCGGCGCCGGCCAGCAGCGCCGCCACCTCCTGGGGAGTGGCGCCCGCCTCCGCGCCCGCGCTCGCGCCCGCGCCCGCGCTCGCGCCCGCGCTCGCGCTCGCGCCGGCGCCCGCCTCCGCGCCCGCGCCCGCGCCCGCGCTCGCGGCCCTTGCCGCGGTCTCCGCACCGGCCGCCGTCTTCTTCTTGCCCCGACCGGGCTTGCGGCAGGCGAGCTCGGCCCGCGCCGTCCCGATCGCCGTCAATCGCGCCAGTGTGCCGTCCTCGGCCAGGCTGCGCACTGCCGCGTGCAGCGGAGCCAGCTGCACCTCTCGCAGCGCTCCCGCGATGCTCGCCACGCCGGCCCCCGCAAGCCGTTCCGCCAGCCGCGCCAGCTGCCCCGAGGGCCCATCGTGCATCTCGTGGATGTCGAGGAAGACCTGGCAGCCGTAGGCGTGCAGGTCGACGAACATCCCGTCGCGGCACAGGTCGGAGCTCCGCCGCACGAACTCCAGACCGGTTCGCTGCTCGCGCATGATCGTGTACCAGTCGCCATCCGGATGCAGCCCCAGCCCCTCGCCCAGCGAGCGCTGCACCTGCCGCCGCCCGCCATCGCTGCCGGCGTCCGGCACGGAATACGACGCCGAGGTCTTGATCCAGCCGTGAGCTTCGGCATAGCGGTTGTGGTAGACGACCAGGGAGCGCTCGTCGCCCGCCCGGTTCGAGTATGCGAAGACGTCTTCGTTGACCCAGCCGCCCGGGTCATAGACGTCGTAAAGCAGGAAATCGCGCACGTCGGCGAACAGGTGACGGCGGTGGAAGAGCGGGAAGATCTCGCGTTCGTGGCGCTCCACCAGCCCGTCGTCGGGCTTCTCGTCGCGATAGGCGCGGCGGTATTCCATGCCGTACTTCTCGGCGAAGCCCTCGACCTGGCCGTGCCCGATCATCGGCAGGCCGGGCATCGTCGCCAGCAGCGTGGCAACCCCGAAGTATTTGTCGCCCTTGCCGAACTGGTCGACCGCCGTCCGCTCGTCCGGGTTGCTCATGAAGTTGACGAAGCGCTTGAGGACCTCCGGGTCGAACTCGATCGTGTCCTTGACCACGCGCCGGTAGCTAGCGTTCTCCTCGTCGCGGAGCATGTTCATGAAGGCGCTGTTGTAGACGCGGTGCATGCCGAGGGTTCGGACGAAGTAGCCCTCGAGAAGCCAGAACGCCTCGGCGAGGAGCAGGGTGTCTGGCACCTCCGCCGCGACCCGGTCCACGACCTCCCGCCAGAACTCGTTTGGCATCCGCTCGTCGAAGACGGCGCGGGTGATGGCATGCTCGGCGCGCGAAGGGATGGCGCCGCCCTGGCCGGGTTCGGGGAACCAGAGCCGCTGGATGTGGCGTCGGGCCAGCGTCATCGCCGCGTCGAAGCGGATGATCGGGAACTGGCGCGCGACGTGCAGGATCGTCTGGATGACGGCCTCGCGGACCTCGGCCTGCAGGTAGTCGAGCTGGGCCGTGTCGTTCCAGGGCATGCTCGTGCCGTCGTTGCCGTGGTAGATGTAGCGGACGTCGCCGGTCCAGGTGTCGGTGCGTTTGAAGACGACGGCCGCGTCGGAGGCGTCCCAGTAGTGGTCCTCGATCTGGATCATCACCCGCTCGTCGTCGGAGAGGTTGCCGCCGGTGAACGAGTAGGCGGGGTAGGGCGGGTCGGGCAGCTGCACGAACCAATCCGGGTGCTCGATGACCCAGCGCGAGTCGATGCCCATGTGGTTGGGCACCATGTCCGAGCTGAGGCGGATGCCGCGCGCCGAGCAGCGGTTGCGGAGCTGCTGGAAAGCCGCCTCGCCGCCCAGGTCGTCGGCGATGGCGTAGTCCATCAGCGAGTAGGCGGAAGCCGCGGCCTCGGGGTTGCCGCGCCACTGCTTGATGCGTTGGGATGCGCGGCTCCGCTCCCACAGGCCAATCAGCCACAACGCCGTGAAGCCGCGCCGCGAGAGCGTGTCCAGCTCTTCGTCCGGGATCTCGTCCAGGCGGTGGATCCAGCGGCCGTATCGCTTGGAGAGCTGGTCCAGCCAGACGTACGTGGTTCGGGCCATCAGCACGACGCGCGGCATCCAGTCGCGATCCTGGCTGAAGCGCTCGTACTCGTTCTCGATGCCGCCCAGGCCGGGACCGACGGTGGCGCCCCCGGGGCCGGGCGTGGGATGCATCCGCATCCACAGGGCGACTTCCTCTTCGTGCAGGACATCGAGGGTGACGACGAGGCGGTCGAGGAAGCTCGTCAGGACCAGGCCCCAGCGGGATCGGATGTAGCGCAGCTGGCCCGCCAGCGAATCCGGCTCGGCCAGGGCGGGGGCCCGCAGGAAGGCGATCAGCGACTGGCCTTCCCGGCCGAAGACGGGCTGGCTCTCGAAGAATTCCTGGAGGCCGGCGATCAGACGCTCGTAGTCGGTTCGCTCGGCCAGGTCGGCGTCGTCGAACAGCTCATCGAAGGGACCGAAGGCGGGATTGACGTTCGCCAGCCAGAGCAGCAGCAGCTCCTCGAGCGCGATCTCCCGGTTGGGGTGGCCCTCTGTCTCACCGGCGAGATAGGCGGCCGGTTCCTGGCCGTCACGGAATACGGCGAGTGGCGGGAACTCCTCGACGAAGCGGGCAAGAGCGTGATCGAGCCGATCCGGATGGATCTGCGCCACGAGTGCGGCCATGGCGTCGGCCATCACGTTCGGGTTGACCGTCCGGCGGTAGATCTCGATGGCGTGATGCGAGATCTCGTCGATCAGCCCCATGGCGTTGAGCTCGGCGGCGTGGACGACGCGACCGGGGTAGCGGCTGGTGTCGGCCCGCTCGTTCATCTTCCTGGCGAAGGCTCGCGAGGCCGGGAAGTCGGGGATGATGACGTTCCCGCTCGTCTGGAAAAGCGCTCGGTCGAACTCGTAGCGGTCGCGGGCCGCCTTCGAAACGTGGAACTCGAATGCCACGGGTTCTCCGAAGCTGCGCCTTGGGGCCAGCGCTCAAGACCGATGGCTCTCGGTCGATCCCGGCGAGTCTAGCAGCCGGACCGCGCGGCGCTGCTGCCGCTGCGCCCGTTGTGGCCCGCCCCCAGCCCCAGCCCGGCGAGCCGGAGCCCTCAACCGACCGGCTGGCCGGCGTCCGAGAGGGCTTCGAGGTAGATGGCCGAGCCGTCGATGCGGCGCGAGGGCGAGGTCAGGAGCGTGAGGTCGTCCACCAGGCGGCCTTCGAGGTCCGTGTCGGCCGCGCCGTCGATCAGGCGGGCGGCCCTGGCCGCGCACAGCATCACGTGCTTCGTCTCGAGCCGGACCGGGTCGTCCCAGAACCAGCCGTCGCTGGCGAACATGGCCAGCCGCCAGCGTTCCGCCTCGAGCAGGACCAGCAAGCGCTCGCGCTGCTCGGTCGTGGCCAGTGGAATCCAGCGCCGCGCGAAGCCGTCGGGACTCTCCGCACCGAAGATCACGTCCACGTACTCGTCGCGTGCCCGCCAGAGCGCCCCGGGTTCCATGAAGTCGCCCGCCAGCCCCCCGGCGACCACGTCCAACCCGGCGGCAAGCCGCTCCAATGCCGCGCGCAGCGGCCCCTTCCAGCGGCCGTCGGCGGCGTCCGGGCATTCGGCCGTCCAGCGCAGCACGCCGTGGTGGCAGCTCCACGAGGTCCGCTCCGCGATCTGCGTGGGCAGGAAGGCGCCGGCGGGCGTACCGCCGACGATCGCGCCGACGGTGGTGATGTCGAAGCCGCGGTCGGGAACGTCCGGACCGGGGTTCACCAGGCGCGCCAGGAAGAGGTCGCGGAACTTCTGGTGGTGGCCGTATAGCTCGCCGTCCGTGGCGATGAGCGCCGTGACCGGCGTTCCGTCGCGGAAGCCGGGGCCGGAGAACCGCGGCAGGATCCGCTCGCGGGCGAAGTCGTCGGCGTTCATCGTCGCGTCCGACTGGAACGACGCGGAGGCCGAAAGCTCGGCGTCGTAGAAAATGACCACGATCTGGCGGCCACCGCCCAGCTCCACTCGGTACGGCCGCCCCGTGTCGAGCCGGGTGTCGGCGGCCTGCCAGGGCGCCAGGATCGTGTACTTGACCCGCTCGTCGGCCAGGATTCGAAGGGTCGGCAGGTCGACGGCGGTCTCGGGCAGCCAGATGCCGGTCGGCCGGCGCCCGAACCGAAGGTCGAAGTCGCGCAGGCCCCAGCGGATCTCGGTGCGGCGATCGGCCAGCGCGGCGAGTGGCAGGATGGCGTGGTGGTAGGACTGGGCCATGGCGTTGCCGGTGTCGCGGTCACCGACGCCGAGCGGCGCGTCCGAGTCCACGAAGCCCTGGTGAGTGGTGGCGTCGTGGGTCGACATCCAGCTCGCCAGCGTGGGGCCGAGGTCGTAAGAGATGTGGCGCAGGTTGCCCCGCTCGGCGTTGGGCTTGTAGCACTCGGCGTCGATGCGGGCGTTCCAGTCGCGGTAGGGCGCCGCGGCCGGCTGCGGCACGATCTCCCCGCTGAATGGATCGCGGCGCTCGGGCTGATAGAAGTGGCCGTGCACGGCCAGCCTTGGTCTGCTCACTGGGCCGATGGTAGCGGAGTGGCCCGAGGAGGGGAGCCCCACTCGTGTGGCGGGTTGTGGCCGAACGGGGGACTGCGGCCCGGCTCGGCGAGCCCGAGCGACTTCGGCGATGCCGGTTAGTGGACAGACCCGAGCGGCTTGCTCAACCTGCGAGTCCGAGTCTACGACCCGCCGGCCGCCCGCTTCATATCGGCCGACGGCTTCGGGGGAGTCGCCTCAGATCCGCCGATCCTGCCTGGCAGCCGATTCGTGTCCGGTGTGGTCGGACAATTGCGACTTGGGCTCCGGGCGCGCTCTCAGCCTGCCTCCACCGCCGAGTGATCGATCGTCTGGGCCGCCACGAAGCTCACCGTGAAGGTCGCATGCTCGCCGGGGGCGAGCGAGACCGGCCAGCGGAACAGGAGCGAGCTGCCCTGGTAGACGCGCTCGAAGCCGCCCTCGGAGTTGGAGACGGTTTCGACCGGGAACCACGTCAGGCGGGCGGCGGGCTCGAGCGAGGCTTCTATGCGGACGCTCTCGTAATCGTTGCCGAAGGCCACGCTGCCGGCGGACGCGACCTCGCCGCGGACGTCGTGGGCGGTTCGCTCGCCGGCTGCGGTCTCGTAGAAGGCCGCCGGGTTGTGGCCGCCGCCGAGCAGGTTGACGTTCCATTCGACCGCCAGCTCGAAGGCGACCGGGGCACCCCCGCGGTTCTCGACCGTCGTCGCCAGCTCGAGGGCGGGCTTGAGGCGTGAGCCGCCGAAACGGAACGTCTTCTCGACCGCCACCGGCGTCGGCGCGCCGCCGATCAGCGCCGAGCCGAGCCGGCGGACCGAGATCCGATCGCCCGATAGACAGTCCAGCTCGTAGGCCGCCTCCACGAAATCGCCGAGCTCCTCGTACGTGGCCGCGACGAGCGCCTCAACGGAAGTCGTGCCGCCCTCGGGCAGCAGATGAACGAGCCCGCTCCGCCGCTCGTGGCGGTCGTAGCGGAGGAACGCGGCCAGGCCGGGCTCCTTGACGTTGACGATGTCGTGGATGGTCCGCGGCGCGTTACCCTCGGCCGGGGTCGCTGCGGCCGCCGCTTGCCCGCCGGCCGCGCCGGCCGTGGCCGCGCCGGCCGTGGCGGGCTCCGCAACCGTGGCGGGCTCCGCAACCGTGGCGGGCGCGCCGGCGACCGGGCCCTCGTCGGCCAACGCCTTCGCCTCCGTCTGGCCGAGCGCAGCCACCTCGGCCGCGCGATCGTGGTCGACCAGCCGCTGGTGGTAAGCCTCCGGCCGGCGCCGCAGCACAGAGGCGAGTGCCACCCGGCTGGCCCGCAGATCCCACGAGGAGATTGCGCCGCCGTCGTTCAGGTCCAGCACGACCGTCTGCCCGGGCGAGGTGATCAGCACCTCGTCCACGGCGTCCAGGTCCGTGTCGGTCAACCGCGCGCCATAGGGCCGGCCGCCGTCGCGCCCGCCTCCGGCGGCCGCCGCCACCGCCGCGTCGGCGAGGTCCTCGGCCGCGATCAGGTGCGACAGCGTCGCCATGCGCATGTGGACGATGTAGATCCCGCCGAAGAGCCCGTGCCAGTAGCAGTCGTTCGACTGGCCCTGGTACAGGTGGTCGAGCGCGCGCGACACCGTCGGTCCGTCGGGCATCGAGTCGACCTTTTCGGAGGCGCGAAGCATCTGCTTGTGGAGGTCGTTGACCTCGCGGTAGCGGGCCGCGTAGTTGCGCCAGAAGCCGCCGCGCAGGTACCGCGCCTCGGGCAGACCGCGCTCACGTGCCCGCTCCAACAACGACGTGAAAACCGGCGTCTCGTTAGGCGGCAGGACCCACTCGGTCATCTCCACGTACGAGGCAGTGGGGAAGTAGGCCCGCGTCGTCGGTGGCCGCCGCTTGAGCCACTCCGACGGTGTCACGGTCGAGAGCCAGCCGGCCTCACGCTCCAGGGCCTCGAAGAGCCGATCCACCCAATGCTCGTTGCTCCAGCAATACTCGAACGTGCCAGGCCACGCGCCGAACTTCTCGCCGTCGTCGCCCATCATTCCCACGAACCGGCCGTCCGGCGTCGTTCGCTCGCGCAGATACGAGATGACGTCCTCGACCGGCTTGAACGGGATCCGATAGCGCAGGCCCTGCTCGGTCCCGAAGACCGTGAGCCGGCGGCCGCGGTCGTCGGTCGTGAGCGGTGCCCACATCTCGTCCTCGCGGATCGAGGCGGCGCGGAGGTGGTTGTCGTCGAGCACGGTCCACTCGTAGCCGGCGGCCGCCAGGTCGTAGGCGAGCGACGGTTCCCAGACCCGCTCCGCCAGCCATGCCCCGGCCGGCCGTCGCCCGAACATGATCTCCATCTCGTCGCGCATGCGGGCCAGCTGGCCGTTGCGGTCGCGGTCCGGGAGCGTCACCAGGATCGGTTCGTAGTAGCCGCCGCCCACGATCTCCACCTGACCGCGCTCGACGAGGTGGCGGATCTGCCCGATCGCCTCGGGCCGGTTGGCGGCCATCCACTGCAGCAGCGGCCCGGTGTAGTGGAGGCCCAGCCGGATTCCGGGGTGCCGCTCCAAGGCGTCGAGCATCGGCGAGTAGGCGTGCTCGTAGACGTCCGCGATCACCCAGCCGAAGTTGCCGACCGGCTGATGGTTGTGGATTACGAGAGCGAGAGAAACGCGGCCGCCCACGCCGGGGCTCAGCTGGGCTCGGCGCGGGTCCGGCGGCTGGCCGGTCGCCTGACCTCGACACCGGCGGCGGGAACGTACATCCGCTCGGTGTACTCGTGGAGCATCCGCATCGTCGAGAACCGCCAGATCGTGCTGGCGATCGAACGGCGCATCTCGGCGGTCCAGCCGGTCGGCGTGTCGTCCTCGTCGCGCCCGTAGTAGAGCGGCACGACCTCCTGCTCCAGGAGCCGATAGAGGTCCTGGGCATCGGAGTAGTCCTGGGCGCCCTCGTTCGGATTGATCTCGCGCCCTCCGATGGCCCAGCCGTTGTCGCCGACCCAGCCCTCGTCCCACCAGCCGTCGAGGACGGAGAGGTTCACGACGCCGTTGACCGCGGCCTTCATGCCGCTCGTGCCCGAGGCTTCCAGCGGCCGGCGCGGGTTGTTCAGCCAGACGTCGACGCCCTCCACCATGAACCGCGCCACGCGCAGGTCGTAGTCCTCCAGGATGAAGACCCGCCCGCGCAGCTGCGGCGAGCGCGAGCGAGCGAAGATCTCCTGGATGACGCCCTGGCCGGGGCGGTCGGCCGGGTGAGCCTTGCCGGCGAAGATGATCTGGACCGGGCGATCCTTGTTCCACAGCAGCCGGGAGATGCGGTCCATGTCGGAGAAGAGCAGGCCGGCTCGCTTGTAGGTCGCGAACCGGCGGGCGAAGCCGATCGTGAGGGCGCCGACGTCGAGGACCGACTCGAGCTCCTCCAGCACGCTCGGCGCCTCGCCGTGGCGGGCGAACTGGTGGCGCAGGCGGTTGCGGGCGAAGATCATCAGCTCGAGCTTCTGGCGCTGGTGCGCGCTCCAGAGCTCCACGTCGGGGATCTGGTCGGTCCGCTCCCAGAAGTGCTCGGTGCCGTTGTGGGCATCGAGGCTGTCGAGCTGGGCGCCGAGATAGCGCTCGAACAGCTCGCCGATCGGCTGGCCGACCCAGGTTGCGATGTGGACGCCGTTCGTGACGGCGATGATCTGCTTTCCGCCCAGCCCCTGCCAGGTGTTGTTGGCGGTCACGCTGTGCAGCTTGCTGACGGCGTTGGCGGTGTTGGAGAGCCGCAGCGAGAGGGCCGTCATGTCGAGCTGGCGACCGTCGCCGTCGACGCCCCGGGCCAGCTCCAGAACCCGCTCGATCGGGACGCCGCCGGTTCCCTTGCGCCCGTCGCCGTCGCACAGCGGCCCGGCCACGCGCCGCACCAGGTCCGCGTCGAAACGCTCGTTGCCGGCCGAGACGGGAGTGTGGATCGTGAAGACGCTGTTGGCGCGGGTGCGCTCCAGGGCCTCGTCCAGGGCCACTCCCTTTTCGACGAGGGCGCGGGCACGCTCCACGAGCAGGAACGCGGAGTGGCCTTCGTTGAGGTGCCAGACGGCCGGCTCGATGCCCAGGGCCTTGATGGCGCGCACGCCGCCCACGCCCAGGACCAGCTCCTGGTGGAGGCGCATCTCGCGGCCGCGGACGTAGAGGATGTGGGTGATCGGTCGGTCCGACTCGTCGTTGTCGGGGATGTCCGTATCGAGCAGCAGGACCGGCACGCGGCCGACCTGGACGCTCCAGACGGCGGCCGCGAGCATCCGCTCCGGCAGCTCGATGTGGATGATGAGGGGATCGCCCTCCGGATCGACGACACGCAGGATCGGGAGCCGCGTCAGGTCGTAGTCGGGGTAGGCGTGCTCCTGGTGGCCGTCCGCGTCGATCGTCTGGCGGAAGTAGCCGTGCTTGTAGAGCAGCCCGACGCCGACGAATGGCAGGGCCATGTCGCTGGCCGTCTTGATGTGGTCGCCGGCCAGCACGCCCAGTCCGCCGGAGTAGATGCCGACGCTCTCGTGGAAGCCGTACTCGGCGCAGAAGTAGGCAATCGGGCCCTTGATCGAGGAGCCGTACTCGCGGTTGAACCAGTGCTGCTTGCCGCCGGCCATGTAGCGGTCGAACTCGGCCAGGACCTGGTGGCATTCGGCCATGAAGGCCGGATCGTCGAGCAGCTCCGACCAGGCGATCGGCTGCGAGAGAACCTCGATCGGATTGCGGTAGCGCGACCAGGCGAGGCCGTCGATGCGGCTGAAGAGCGCCCGCGCCTGCGGGTTCCAGCTCCACCACATGTTGTACGCAAGCCGGCGCAAGCCCTCGAGCTGGGGAGGCAGCCGAAAGGAAGCGCCCGG
>Ga0182021_10003739_pt1 | contig 17886 bp, 14 predicted proteins | sample 612E3MmetaG_FD_120493 | JGI IMG/M metagenome (GOLD analysis project Ga0182021, IMG submission 120493) | Permafrost microbial communities from Stordalen Mire, Sweden - 612E3M metaG (Illumina Assembly) | ecosystem: Environmental > Terrestrial > Soil > Wetlands > Permafrost | place: Sweden... | reverse complement strand
TGGTTTGCTGGGTGAACGAGAGGGGCCTGGGATGGACCAGCATAATGCGCCCCAAGCGCCGCTCCAGCACTTCCTTGACCAGGTAGTCGCGGATCTCGAGCGCCTGCTCGAACCGGGTGTCCGGCGCGATGCCCGGGAAGAACTTGAACGGTTTGTTCGCCTCGGCCAGTTTGCCGGCCCCCTTCTCGCCAATCACGATGAATCGAACCTTGTCCTCGGCCGCCGTGGCCTGGGCCTCGATTCCCGCCTCGATCACGCCGGCGTTCAGGCTGCCCATGAAACCCGAATCGGACGTGACCATCACGACGCCCATGACGTCCGTTGTGCTGTGCACGAGCGGATCGTCCACCGCGGCCATATCCACAACCTGAAAGAACCCGGCGAAGGCCTCCAGAAACTCATTAAACCGTTCTTTCTCCCGCTCCAGCGCGTGGTACTGCGACGCCGCGATGTTCTTCAACGTCTGGATCAACTGCAGGAACTCTCCATTGAACCGGAGTTCCCGTCTCAGTTGACTCAGCAATGCCATACCGCAAAACTCCCCGGAAGGCCGTGCCTCAGCCGTTCTCCTTCTTCAGTTCCTCCGCGGCTTCCCTGAACCGGTTCGCCAGACTTCCATCTATTTCCAGGCTTCCCAGTTTCAGCCTCACGCCGGCGATCAATTCCGGCGCGAGCTTCTCTTGAATGGCCAGTGTCACGTCGAACTTCTTCGCGACGAGATCCCTGATCCGGTCCTTGTGCGGTTGATCGAGACCGTGCGCGCACTGCACTTCGAGGGTGTCCGCGGAGACGGTGATGCTGCTGGCGTCCATCTCGTCCAGGGCGGCCAGCAGTTCATCGAGGAAGGCCTGATCCAGTTTCCGCCCCAAGTCCTCGCTGAAGACGAGTTCGTAAACCCGGCCGGCATACTCCAGCGCCTTCCGGTCGGCCTCGCGCACCAGGTCCTGCCGCATCTTGTCCTTGGAGCGATTGGCCTCATCCACGATCCGGTCGCGCTCCTTCTTCGCCTCGTCCAGCATGATCTCGCGATTGCGGCCGATCTCCTTTTCCATGGCTTCGCGACTGCGGACAAGGGCCTCCTGCGCCTCGGCGCTCTTCTGCCTGAATTCCGCCTCGTTATCTTCGATCCGCTTCCGGACCGCGTCTTCCTTCTTGGCGAGTTCGGATTCCTCCTCGCGCAACTTCCCGACGGCTTTCATCGTGTCTCTCAACAGCACCTGCCTGATCACGGCGATAATCGCCACGCACACCGCCACCTGCATCAGAACGAGATAGAAAAAAGTCGCCATACTCACCCTCCTTCTTCACGCCACGCTTCAACCCAGACCGGCCGCTCCGGCCATCGTTAAGGCCCCGCCGTCAGGCCAACCGACTCAGCGGCCAAACAATTGAAACAGGATCAGCAACGCGATCACGGCAATGGCCTCCGCAAAAACAAGCGAGAGAATCATGGCCTGAAGAATCTTCTGCGCGGCGGAAGGATTGCGGCCCAGCGCCCGGATGCTGGCGTAGCCGATGGAAGCGATCACCGCCGACGGCCCGAGAACGGTCAGGAATATGACGAGAAAAATGACGAAATTACGCATGTTCTCCCTGCCTCAGTGTCCTTCGTCCTTGGGCGCCGCCCCCGGCCGCCCCGGCGTCTGTTCCTCCAGCAGAATGACGCACTCGTTGCCCAGGAATCGGACCATTCCCCGCTTGATCGGTATCCGCGTCTTCCAGTCCACCACAATGACTCCTTCCTTCAGGAGGCTGACGATGGGCGCATGGTAAGGCAGCACCTCGAATTCCCCCTCGTCGCCCGGCAAGAACACGCTCCCGGCGGTTCCCTCGTAGACGACATGTTTGGGATTCAACACCTTCAGCGAGAATGTGGCCAATCAACGCCCTCCTCATCCCTTGTGCGCTCGTTCTTCGGACTTCCGCTGAGCGGAATAGCCTCCTATCACAACTTTCAGCCGCTTGTCCATGTCCGCGGCTAACTCGGGCGCCTTTTCGATGTCGTCGAACAGCGCCGGATCCGCGGCGCGCGCGAAATCCTGAAGTTCCGACAGGAAGCGGGGCAGTTCCGAGGGGTCAAGATCGTCCAAGAGGCCCATCCGCAGCGCGCACAGCGGAAGGACCGTTTCCCCCAGCCGCGCGGGCTTGTTGGGAGGCTGCTGCAGCAGAGCCACGATCGCCTGCCCCCGTCTCAGCACGCGCTCCGCCTCGCGGGAGAGCCCGGACTGCAACTTGCTCAACCTCACCAATTCGGTGTACTGCATGAAATCCCGCCGCAGGGTGCCGCCCAATTCCCTCAGAATGGGAGGCTGCGCCCTTCCTCCGACGATCGAGAGGGAAAGATTGAGATCCACGGCCGGTCGAATGCCTTCCCCAAAAAGAGAGGTGCTCAGACACAAGACCCCGTCGCAGATCGAGATCAAGTTGGACGGAATATACCCCGTCATGTCCCCCTGCAACAGGTCCGCGATGCCGAGAAACGTCATGGACCCGCCCCCGTATTTCCGGCTCAGTCGGCCGGCTCGTTCCATGAGTTGAGTCTGGACGTAGAAGATATCGCCGGGGTAGGCCTCCCGGCCCGGCGGCCGTTCGAGCAACAGGGACAACTGGCGGTACGCCCACGCGTGCTTCGTCATATCGTCAAAAACGATCAGGACGTCCCTGCCCTTGCGCATGAAGTGCTCGCCCAGCGTCGCGGCCGAAAAAGGAACGATATACTGTTCCCCCGCGGAAGCGCTGTCGGGAGCGGCGACCACGATCGAATAGTCGAAAGCCTGCCGATCCGAGAGGACGGCGACGACCTTTTCGAGCGCGGTCACGGCCTTGCCGATGCAGCAGTAGATGCAAACAACGTTGCGCCCGTTCTGGCTCAAGATGGCGTCCACGCCGAGGGTCGTCTTTCCCGTCATGCGATCGCCCATGATCAACTGGCGCTGCCCCTTGCCGATCGGCACGAGGGTGTCCACCACCTTGGTCCCCGAGTAAAGGAAATCCGTCACCGGGGCCCGCTGGGTGATGGGCGCGGAGGGGCTGAAGACGGGCGTGTGAAAATCCGCGAGGATTTCACCCCTGTTGTCCACGGCATTCCCGAGGGCATCGATCATGCGCCCCATGAACGCTTCGCCCACCGGCATCGTGAACGGTTCGCTGATCCCCGTCACCGCCTGGCCCAGCCGCAGCCCCGAATCGTCGCCCAGCACCAACGCGAGAACGTCCTCCGCGTCAAACCCCATGATGATGCCTTTGTTCCCGCTGCCGAACTCGACGAGTTGCCCGTTGAGACAGGAGGGCAGACCGGTGATCCGCACGATCATCTTCTTGATGTCGCGGATCGTGCCGGTCTCGGCCAGCTTGATCTTAAAGGGCGCCACGCCCATACGCGGTAAGCTGCTCATTGAGCCCCCCTTTGATCTCCTCGGTCAGGTCTTTCTTCTCGATCAATTCCCCGATCAGGGCCGGCCGCGCGCGCCGGATTCGCTCCATCAAACCCCTCTGATAGGCATTGACCTGCTCCGGAGCGATGTCGTCCATGTGGCCGTTGGCCAACGCGTAAAGGCTGATCACCTGCTCCTCCATGGGGACCGGCGAGTTCTTGTCCTGCTTCAGGATTTCCGCCACGACCCTGCCCTTCCGAAGCCGTTTCTCGACGGCCTCGGAAACTCCCGCTTTGATTCTCGTGAGCTTTTCGAGTTCCTTATATTGAATGTACTCGAGCCGGAGAATGCCCGCCAGCTTTCGCATGGCGGGCCACTGGACTTTGCTGCCGATACGCGACACCGACAGACCGATGTCAATGGCGGGCTTGAACCCCTCGCTAAAGAGCGGCGTGCTGACGTAAAGCTGCCCGTCGGTCATGGAAATGATGTTGGTCGGAATATAGCCCGTCACGTCGCCCTGCACCGTCTCGACGATCGGGAAGAACGTCATGGACCCCGCGCCCCGCTCGGGCCGGAGTTTGCACGCGCGCTCCACGAGCTGGGAATGCAGGTAGAAAATATCTCCCGGGTAGGCGTCGCGCCCCGGCGAGCGTTCCAGAAGCAGCGACATCTGGCGGTACACCCAGGCGTGCTTGGTCAGATCGTCGAACACCACGAAGACGTCCCGCCCCTTCTCGTACATGCAGTACTCGCCCAGGCTGGCCGCCACGTAGGGCGAAAGGTACTGCTGCCCGACCGCGCTGGACGCCGTGGCGCTGACCACGATGACGTAGTCCATCACTTTCCGATCGCGAAAGAGATCCAGCACGCGATTCAAGGACGCCTCCGCTTTCCCGATGCAGCAGTAGACGCAGATGACGTTCTTGCCCTTCTGGTTCAGGATCGTGTCCGTCGCGATCGTGGTCTTTCCCGTGGTACGATCTCCCAGGATCAACTGGCGCTGCCCCTTGCCCACGGGATTCATCATGTCCAGGATCTTGACCCCGGTTTCCAGGGGTTCCTTGAGCGGCGTACGCTCCAGGACCGCGGGAGCCGTCCCGAAAATCGGATACCGCATGTCGGTCCGGAGCGGACCGGCGCCGTCCGTCGGTTCCGCGAGGCCATTCACAACACGGCCCAGGAAGGCTTCGCCCACCGGCACCGTGCAGGTCTCGATCGTCGAATACAGGCGGTCGCCGGGCTTGATCTTCTCGATCTCCTTGACGATCATGGCCAGTTCGTAGGTTCCGTCAAACCCGACGATGACGCCCTGGCTGCCGCCCTCGAAGTGAATCAGTTGCCCGTTCATGCAGTTCGTGAGTCCCGACACGTGGGCAATATCCTGCTTGATCTCCATGACCACCCCGTACTCCTTCATTTGGAGGGGGGTTATTTTCAGTGCCATCCTGTCGTTCTCCCTTCAGTCCTGCCGGCGGGGGTCAAGGTTTCGCCGTCGTGTCCCCGCCGGAGCCTCCGGCGGAGCCCGGGGGCACGGCGCTCTGACCGGGCGTTCGATCGAGTTGTTCGGATTGGGTCTTGCCGTACCACCGCAGATAGAAAAGCAGGCTCACGACGCCAAGAAAGCCCAGAATGGAGTAAATGATGATCCACGTACTCCGCCGGCTCGGAGGCTTGAGGTTCGGCATGGAAATAAGAATCTGTTGAGCCTTCTCATGGGACTGGAACAATTCCTCCAACCGCATGAGGCGTCCCTCGGCCCTCATCAATTCGAGGGACTGTCGCCGCTCAAAAGCAACGTACTGCTCGTTCATCCCTTCCGGAGCCTGCTCCCGGCTCAACGCCTGCAGATCGCCCAGCACCGCCCGGACCTCCGTCTCGACAGAGGGGTACTCCTTCGTCTCCTTGACCAGACCGTGGAGATCGTTGGCGCGCGATTGAAGGCGGGCGATCTTCGATGGCAAGGCGCCCCAGGGATTACGCACCACGACGCTGAACTCCCGGCTGCCGCTGGGCTCAAGTTCCAACTCGTTCGTGTAGACGTAGGTGAGATTCTTGACGGAATCGTACCCCGTCTGCAGTCCAGCCGCCTCGACAACGTCCCCCGGCTTCACTTCGACCGGAAGCTCGTGTTTGAAATCCAGCTTCTTCTTTGCGGTGAGTGACGGATTGGTGACTTTCACCCGCACGACGACGGTGTTCCCCGTCGGACTCGAGGATCCCAGGCCGGGCGGAGGCGGCGCCTGCGACGCCCCCAGGATCTTTTGCGGATCCTTTCCCGCCGCCACCACGAGGTTCTCGAGCACGCCCATGTCTTTGCGCACCTGTTCCAAGGCTTGCAGGTTGGATTCGTAGGCGGCGATATGGTCCACGGGCCGCACAACGCCGATGGCATAGGCATCCTGCCGATCCCGGATAGCCTTCAGGTTCTGTTCGATAACGCCCCGCAGGCGAACGCCCGTATCGAGCTGCTCGGTCCCTTTCAGGCTCTCCCCCAGAAGTCGCGCGTGGTCGGCCGATTCCTGAAGTGTCTGGGGGGAAAGAATCCAAACGTCTTTGACCGCCACCTCGAAAGTCCGATTCGTGCCCGGCGCGAGTTCGACCTTCTTGTGGACAAAATACACTTGGTTGGCCACGTCGTACCCGATCTTGAAGTCGCCGATGTCAATGAGGTCGTCCTTGCCGGCGGGTTTCGGCAGGACGTGCTTGACCTCCACGGTCTGCGCTTCGTTCGTCGAAGGATTGAAGGCCCGCATCTTGAGGACCAGGGACGCGGCGCCAGCCCTTGAACCGAGGGCTCCGAACAGCAGCCCAAGAACAATGAGGACATACGCCCCACCGAAACGATTCCGCCCCTTGAGTCTGATCATGGCGTAGACCTCTTGACTATCCACGGCGTCAACAGGATAACAGCCGGCCCTCGTCCTCCGCCTACTGCTGCGTCACCACCGCCGAGCCTTCGTTGTCGTACTGATCCTTCACCGACACGATGTTGTTGCCGGTCTGTGACCCCTGGGCGACATACACCGCGTTGCTGCCGGAATGATTCGCGATCGTGCCCAGACCGGGATTCGAAACGCCCCATTCGAGCGGCAACGCCAGCGGGCCGTTGAGGCTGGCCGTGAACAGCACGGTCGCCGAAGCCCCATTGCTGCCGGTAACGCTCAACGTCGCGGCCGCCGGACTCAAGGCGATCCCGTTGACCCCTTTGGCCTCCTCGCAGCCGGAATCGATCCAGGCCAGCGTCAGCCCCACAGCCGCACATATCCCACTCATCCAGTATATCCGTCTGTTGTTCATGCGATGACTCCTACGTTCGCGTCGTCCGGCCTCATGCTGTCAAAGAGCCCCCCCTGGCGTCAATACCGGAAGCGGGCACCAAAACTGCGGGAGTTGGAAGACTGGAAGGTTGGAAGATTGGGCAAGCCCTTGAATCCGCGGCCGATTCACACGCCCTGCGCACGTGCATGAGTTCACGCACTGTTTGATGTTTCATCCTGCCCATGGCCGTGCTGAACGCCCCTGTGGACGCGCCTTTTCCATCCTTCCAGTCTTCCATCCTTCCAATCTTCCGCAGTTCAGGGCGGGCCGCCGCGGGACCGTTCGCGCGCGGTCAAATCCTTGACGACCCGGAAGAGTTGCTGATCCGTGCAAACGGCCGCCACGACCCCCCGTTCGTCGGCCACGACGTTCCCGGACGTCTCGCCGGCGCCGAACGCGCGGTACGAATCCCCGTTGCGATCCACGGCGATCAGGGACTCCGGGGCCAGGGCCGAGGCGAGCCGACCCGCCGTCTCGTCGTTCTCCGAAGCCGGAAGGACCCAGATCCCCATCACTCCGCCGGGACCGTACATCTTCAGCGCCTGGCTCAAGGCGCCGAGTTCGCGCGGGTACTGGTCTTTCAGCGACTGCGCGACATACACGGAACCGAAGTGATACACCACAATCCGCCTTCGCAGGTCTTCCGGCCTCGGCCCGCCGCCCGTCGCCGGATCGCCCCGGACCCAGCGGGCCACGCCCAACGGAGGAACGGCCTGTCCCGCCGCGGCCGTGGGAGACGGGAAGAGCTGGGCCGTCGGGCCACGCCCGGCCGTCCGGGCGCCGATCGCTTCCTCGATCCGCGCCTGGAACGCCGGATCGTCCGCCAGGCCGGCCGCCAGGAGCAACCCCTCGCGATCCACCAGCGCGGTGGAGCCGCCCCGGGCGCCGTACCGGGCCCACGTCAGGCTGTTCAGGGCGGCCGGCTCCCGGGCCGGGGCGTAGCGATCCAACGCCAGCTCGCAGGCAAGTCCGGTTCGTGTCGCGACGGACAGAAGGTCGCCGGCGTTTCCGGATTGGTCATGAATGCAGACCACGCGAACGCCTCGGGCCGCGGAACGCTCGGCCAGCCGCTGGATGAACGGCGACGGCGCAACCTGCGCCTGCCGGCTCCAGAAGTAAACCAGCAAGAACTGCCCGCGGCAGTCGGCCAGCTTGAGGCTTCCGCCCCGCAACGGAAAAACGTCGAGCTCCGGCGCCGGCTTCCCCAATTCCGCCGATGGAAGCGCGGCCGGGCCGCCGCCGATTTCGAAATCCACGGTCCCGCCGGACGGCCGGAGGCCCGTCAAGCTTCGCTCCGCCCAGGACGCGGTCCCGCCGGACGGCCCGGTTTCTTCGCGTGGGGTCACCGCCGCCTTGACCGTGACCGGCTCATCCGGGAGATTCGACACGACATACCGCCCTTGCTCGTCGGTGTGCGCTTCTCCCAGTTGTCGAACGTCCGGAGGCAGGGTCCACACCGTTACCCCGGCCTGGAGAGGCCTCCCCCCTGGATCGTGAACGACACCCGCCACCGACCACGCGCTGATCGCCTCCAGCGTGATCTCGCCCGCGTAGGGCCGGTTCGAATCCGGCCGCACCTCGAGCGCTTCCAGCATCCGATAGCCTTCCCTGCGCGCGGCGAATCGCCAGCGCAACGAGCTGTCCAATCCTCCGATCCAGAATTGCCCGTCCGCCCCCGTCGTCACCGGAGCCAGCACCCGGTCCGCGGGTATCGGGATGTCCCGGTGTTGGGGCGAGATGGCGGTCGCGATCACGGCGGCGGCGGCAATTCCTTTGCCGTTCCGGTCTTTCACCCGGCCGCCGATGGCGATGGCCGGCTTCAGGGTGGCCTCCAGTTCCGCGGGATTCTTCTCCGACAAGACCACGGCGTCGAAAAGAACCAGCGGCAGGACCGGATGTTCCGCGTACAGCAGGCAATACCTCTCGCCGCCGCCGCCCCGTTCCGCCAGCCTTCGATCGGCGGTAAACGAGCCGTCCTTGGCGGTGAGCATCGGCAGTTCCACGCCCCATTGCCCGGCCAGCACGCACGCGCCTTCGAGGGGGTTTCCCTGGCCGTCGAGAACGCGGCCGCGAATCGTCACCCGGTCGAGTTCGTCGTCGAGCGATTGGAGTTCGCGGCGCGTGCGCGCCAGCAAGGCTTCGTCTCCCGATCCCTGGCCGGCCAGCCGCTTGAAGGCTTCCCGCGCCGCGGCGGGACGTCCGAGCCTTCTCTCGCAGACGCCCATCCTGAAGAGCGCCCGCGCCGCCAGGGCGGCGCCCTGCCCGTCTCCCGCGGCCGCGATCTCCCTGTACTCCTCGACGACGCCGGCCAGATTCGTGCCGGTCAATTCGTCCTCGTAGGCGCGGGCATAGCGCTCCGGCAACGACGCCCCGAAAACCGGGGCCGCCAGCAAGAAGGGAAGAAGAGCCGCCCGCAAGAGGAGCCGCGAGCCGCCGGCCTTGTCATCGCCTGCGCCCTGCGGCAAGCGCCGAAGAGCGCGGCTCCACTGAGTTCCATTCGCCATTCGGAATTCGATGTCCGTCATTTGATGAACTTGTACCCCACCCCATGGACGGTGAGAATGTGGGCCGGTTCCTTCGGATTCTTCTCGATCTTCGCGCGAAGCATCGCGACAAACGTATCGAGGGAACGCTGCGTGCCGTAGTACTCCAGGCCCCAGACGTCCTTCAGGATCGCCTCCCTCGATAGGGATTTTCCTTCGTTCGCGGCGAAGTACGCGAGTAAATCGAATTCCGTCCGGGTAAGCGTGACCTCCTTGCCCTTGCAGGTGAAGGTGCGGCTGGCCATCTCCAGGACGGCGTCCCCGAAACGATAGCGCTCTTCGCCGTCGGGGCGCCTTTCGGACCGCGCCATGATCGCCTTGACCCGGGCGAGAAGTTCCTTGAGGCTGAAGGGTTTCGTCACGTAATCGTCGGCCCCCATGTCGAAGCCGACCAGTTTGTCGAACTCCTCCTTTCGCGCGGTCAACATCACGATCGGCATATACAGCTTCTTTTCGCGCAGACTCCGGCAAACGTCGTATCCGGTCGCGCCCGGCAGCATCACGTCGAGAATGACCAGGTCGGGCTTTCTCTCCACGGCAAGTTTCAGCCCTTCCGTGCCCGTCCCGGCGGTCAGGACGCGATAACCGGCCACGATCAGGTTCTCTTCGAGCCCCAGACGGAGGGCTTCGTCATCTTCAACGACCAGGATGGTTTTTTGTCGGTTCATGGGAGGAGGAGGGAATGGTTAATGGTTAATGGTTAATGGGTGATGGTTAATGGGTAATGGTTGATGAGTACTACAAGGCGGAAGGGAGAATGACGCGAAACGTGGCGCCTTCCCCGGGTTCGCTGACGACCTCCATTCGCCCCCGGTGCGCCCTGACGATGTGATAGCACACGGCAAGCCCGAGGCCAACTCCCGAGGCGTTCGAAGCCGGCGACTGGCGGCCCCGGTAGTACGCCCGGAAGATCCGCTGCCGTTCGTTCCGCGGAATCCCGATTCCAAAATCCCGGACGGCAATCTCGACTTCCCGCCGTTTCGCGTCCGCCGTCATGGAAACCTCCACTCGCGTTACGCCGGGCAGGGCGGGCGCCGGGCTCTCGGAAATCGCCCCTCCAGGAGAAGCCGCCGTTGGGGCAAGACTCTGGGGGGAGTTGGACGACGCCGGTTCACGGATAGGCGCCAAGGCGGACGGCGCGCTCCGCGCGGCGACTCCGGCCTTCTTCGAGTACTTCACCGCGTTGTCCAGAAGGTTGAAAACCACTTGTTCGAGGGCGCCGGCGTCGAAACGGACGGAAGGCAGACCCGGCGGAATGCCGACACTCAACGCCAGTTCCCCCTCCCTGAACGCCGCGCCAAAGGTCTCCGCGGCGTTCCGGACCAGGCTTCCCAAGTCGCCCTCGGTCAGGCGATAGCGCATCGCGCCCTGGCCGAATCGAAAGAAGAAGAGCGCCCGATCCGTCAGGCGGCCCAGCCGGTCGCACTCCCGCAGCATGATCCCCAGGAACTTGTTTCGCTTGTCGGGATCCTCTATCCGTCCCAGATAGAGACTCTCCGTCAGCATGCGCATGGACGACAACGGAGTCCTCAGGTCGTGGGAGACGGCGGCCGCGAAATCGCTCCGGTCCCGCGCTTCGCGAATCTCCGCCAGGGCTTCACGCCAGACGAACCACGCCCCGGCCAGCACGCTGGCCGCCAGGACGATTCCGCCCCACGTGTACAGCCGCGTCTGGAGCCGCATGTTGGCGCTCAGCGCCTCGGGATCCGCGGGATAAGCCTCGATCGTGACCTCGTCGAGCGGAGCGCCAAGACGCCGGGAGCCCAGCCGCGTGCCCTTGCCGGGCTCCGCTTCCGCCGGCCGCGCGGCGCGCAAGGGGCCGTAGACGCGCAACGCCAGATCCAACTCGGCCCCCGCCCGGAATGCCGTCTTCACTATTTCCCGCTCCAGTCCGTCGGCGTCCACCGCCATGCAAACGACGCCCGAGGAAGACGCCCCCGCCGCCGAGCAAAGATAGGATCGGTCCGACACGCGAGTCCACGCCCACGTTCGACCGGTTCCCGCGGCCTCGGCGCTCGCCTGAACCGCGGCTTGACCCAACAGCGCCGCGGTGGCCGGAGCCAAGGCTGCCGCTCGTTCCCTCTCCCGCCACTCGGCGCGCAAACGGTCGAGATCCGGCGGGGAATACTCGCCGCCCTTTCCCCTCACGTTGACCGAATCGGCCGGTGAAGTCACATGGGAGCGCAAGTACCCCAGCATCAGTTCACGCTGAAGGGGCACCAGGCGATCGTAGTTTCCGAGAACTCGATCGAGGAGTTTCTCGTCGTAACGCGCGGCCCGGGCCTCGTCTCCCGTCGCGCGGCAAAGCCGCGCGAGTTCCTTAAGGATCGCCAGATCGAGAAGGAAGCCTTCGTCGCCCTCCCGGGTCTCCTCCGAATCGATCGCCTGCGCCAGGGAGGGAGCGGCGCCCAGGAGTTGGATGGCATCCTTGACAAGGCCGGCCGCGCGATAGCCTTGCGCCAGACGCAACCTTATCCGGCAATCCGCCAAGGGAGCGAGGCCGGGTTGGGCCAGAACGGCGAGAGACTCCCGGATCGCGACCTGCAGATTGGTTCGGGCGGCCGCGCCGGGCGGCGCGCCGGGGAGATCCTCGGGGTCGGCATCGTTTCCGCCCCCCGCGACCGTCTGGGGCGCGTCTTCGCCCATCCCCGCCGCCCTATCGTCCGGAGAGATTGGCCGCGTTCCCGGACTTCGCGGATACAGAAGGGCGCCGTCGGGCGAGAACACAAAAATTCCCTGGGTCCAGAGATTCGAGGCGGAAAAACCGGCCGCGTACCGCGCCATCGTCCGTTCCCCTGCCGGGTGGGCGAGCCAGTCCGAAACCCGGACGGACAAACCGTTCAGCGATTCGTTGATCCGGGCGTCGGCGGCAAACGCCGTGGAGTCGAGCATCAGGGCCGCCGACGACTCCAGCCGTCTTTCGAGAATCAGGTGCCAGTTGCCAAGAATGCGTCCGGCCAGAAAGCATAGGACTGCCGCCGGGCCGACAACCAGAAGGAACAGCGCGACGATCAGCCTGATTTCGCGGCGCATGGCCGTTCTACCACTTCGACTTCAGATCCAGTTCCATGAGCCAGGATTGAACCGTGGAAGCATCGGGAGCCTCGGGTTTGAGTTCAAGATACTTCCGGTAATGAATCGCCGCCTCCCCCGGGTTGTTCAGGTAGTCGTCATAGAGAAGACCGAGACTGTAGTGGACCCCGGCATTGTCCGGCTCCTCTTTCGCGGCCGCGAGAAGAAGTTTCTCGGCTTCCTTCGCCTGTCCGGCTTCCAGCGCCGCGCGGCCCTGTTCCGCGAGACTCGTGCCGGCCGCCCCGGGCGCTCGGGAGGACGGAAGCGATGGGGCGGAGGCCGGAGCGGGCCGCGGTTCCCTGGCCTTGGCGGCGGCCTCCCGTTGAGCGGCCTGCTCGCGCAGGGTCTGCGTCTCGGTCTTCAGAACATAGGTCTTTCGGGCAAGCCGGACCAAGGCCGCCTTCATGATCTCCTCGTTCTTCCGCGAGGCGTCGAGCTCCTTTTGCAGCGCTGAAACCTGGGCGGCCAGCGCCTGTCCCCGGGCTTCCAGATCCTTGCCGCCAACGGCCAGAGTCTCCTTCGAACGGGTTTCTCGAAGCGTCGTGTCGCGCGCGGTGGCGAGTTGCGCGCGCAAATCGGCGTTCTCCTTCTCCACGCGGCGAAAGAGGTCGGATCCCGGCGCGGGCGCGGAGGACGGCGGCGGGTTGGTGGGAATCAGTCCCACCGCCTGCCGCAAACGCTCCAGCTCGCGGAGCAGAATCGTTCGCTCGCTCCGAAGACGCGCCGACTCCGCCGTCGCTTCGTCGGGCATCTTCATTTCCGCCACCACGGCGGTCAGACTGTCGCGGCGGCGCTCCAAGTCCTGAATCTCGAGAAGCAGCGAAGCGTTTCTCTTGCGAAGTTCCAGGAGATCCTTCGAAAGGCGATCCCGATCCTTCCGGAGTTCGATATTCTGGTCAACCACGCTTTGATAAACGGCGGGGTCAATCCGTACCGCGTTATCCGACGGCTTTGCCGGCGGCCCGCTGTCGAGCGCCTGGACTCGCGGAAGAAGCAACCCGAGGCCGAAAGACGCCAGAACGAATGGCAGCCTGGGGTTCATCGAATCGGCTCACGGCATATCAGGGAAGGAATTCGCGGAGGCTTTCCTGCCGGTGGAGCCGGGCTGCCTTTTCATGTCGTGCAGTCGTTCGATATATCGTTCGCCGGTCACGATGCGCGGCGTGAGCAGAACAACCGTCTCCTCATTGACCGTGGTGGTGTCTTCCGATCTGAAAAGCACACCTAACAGGGGAATCCAACCGAGCAGCGGGACCCGCGCGATCTGCTTGGTCTTCTCCTCGTCAATCATCCCGGCGATGATGATCGTGACCCCGTCCTTCACGCTTACGCTGGTTTCCGCGTAAGACCGCTTCACGACGGGCACCCCCTGTCCGCCGCTGGTGTCGTAGGTGCCCGTAATGGAACTGACCTCGGGCTTGATGGCAACCGAAATGAAACCCAATTCGTTGATCCGCGGCGTGACGGCCAGCGTCACGCCGACGGGGATGAATTTGTAGGTCTTGCCCACGATATTGGTGCTCCCGCTTTCGAAGGTCAATTCCGCGTACGGCTGGTCCGTAATGACCTTGATGGTCGCTTCTTCGCCATCCATCACGGCGATATGCGGATTGGAGAGAATCTTCGTGTCGCCCACGGTCGAGAGGGCCTGCACGACGGCATTCAAATCGCCGCCCGCCGCGATGGTATGGTACGTCAACTGTCCGAACGAGTCTTTGACGGCGTCCAGCGCCAGTGGAAACTGCGACACCGGATTCACCGAGAACCGCGGATTCATGCCTTGAAACAAATAATCCCACTTCACGCCGAGCCTGAATTCGTCGCTGAGTTTGATCTGAATGATCTTCGCCTCGATAAACACTTGCTTCTGCTCGCGGTCGAAGAGGGCCACCAGTTCGGCAATCTTACTGACCACGGTGGGAATGTCCGTAAGGGCCAAGGTCTTGGTCCTCTTGTCGGTGCGCAGTTCCCCCATTCCCGGCGTCAGAAGCGGTCTGATCTGGGGTTCGATCTCCTCGACTTTGGAGTACTGAAGGACGAAGTTCGTGGCCACCGTGGGCATGATGCGTTGAATGGTCGGCATTTCGGCCTTCAGGATGATGGCCTCCATTTCCCGGATCTTCTCCGGCGTATCGATGAGCACGAGCGTGCCGGTGCCGTCATCGGGCACGATCTTGCCCGTCGCGCTCAAAATCGGCTGAAGCAGGGGCGCGATCTTCGTGGGGAAGGCATATTTCAACTGGATGACTTTGGCCTGCTTGCGCTCGTAGAAGCCTTCCCCGTATTGCTCCCGATACTCCTTGTCCGTCATGATCTTGAGAATGTTGCCTTTGATCTCGTAGGCAAGGCCGTTCGCCGCCAGCACGCTTTCGAGCGCATCGCCGATCGTCACGTCCTTGAGCATGAGTTTGCTCGCGCCCGTCACCTCTCTGCCGATGATGACGTTGAGTTCCGCTTTCTGGGCCAGGAACTTGATGAGGTCCACGACGTCCATGGCCTCCCCGAGCGTCTCGAACGAGGAAAGCTTCTTCTGCAGCCCCGGAATCCCGTAGTCGGTCAGCATCTTGGGCCTGTGGTCGGACGCGGCGGGCAAAGGCGCGACGGGAGCCTGGGCGAACGCCACGGACACCACGACGCTCGCCGCCGCGAGGATGAACGACCGTCTGCTCACCTCAGTTCGCGCTCCTGTTTCTTGCACTTGACGACAGCCCGATCGCTCAACACCCGAACCAGCACGAGCCCCGTGTCTCCCACAACCTGGCCGGGCTTGACGAAGTAAGTCTTGGACGTGGATTTGTTCCTGATGAACGCCATGGATTCCTCAGGCGCCGTGCTATCCAACGACACCCCGATTACCTTCCAATCCCCCCAGTTGTCAGGCCCCGGCGGTTCATTCGTGGCGCTGGCCGGAGTTTTCGGCTGGAACACGTTCCTCGCGCCAATCTTCGTCACAAACTCTTCGACCGCCGGAAACGGCTCTTTTTCCGGCGCCGTCGAGATCGCCGGAAGACCGCCCGCCCCCGCCTGCTGATTCCTGATCCTTTCGTCAACCTCAGAACGAATTGACGCCACACTGTAGACGACGATGACCAATAACACAAGCACAACTAATCCCAAAAGACGGTTCAGAAGAGCAAAGCCCGAGAGGCCGAATCCGCTTCGCCTCGCCGGGGACCCGCCCGCCGCCGCGGGGGCTGGCGCGGCGGTCACGACCGAAGGCGTCGTCTCCGGCTCGGCGAACAGGGGCCCGGGCACGGCGGGGATGGGTGCGGCCACTGGTGCGGCCAGAGTCTGGACCGGCACGGCCGGCGCAGGCTTGAGCTCGACCGGAACGGGCGCGAGTTTGAGTTTGCGAGTCGCTTCGCCTTCGCTCTTGACGCCCGCCGGCGCGGGCTCTGGCGCAACGACGCCCGCGGGTTTCGCCACGGCCGGCTTCGTCACCAGCGGGCTGACGGGTGGCGCGGCGGGTGGCGCGGCAGGCGGAGCCGCCGACGGGACCGGGGGGAGGGACGCGGGTTGAGAGTCTCTCGCTGGCGCCGGTGCAGCCGGTTGCGGCGCCGCGCCGGGCGGCTGGCGGTCCTGTTGAATAAGCGCCAGCAGTTTTTCCTCTGGCGTCAGTTCAGAAGACATGCGGCACTCCGTCGGCGTCCACGCGCTGGGGCCTTAAATCCGTCGCTATCAATTCCCGCACCAGGGCCTCATCCACAATCTTCCTGTCCTGCATGACCAACGTTTCGAGAATATTGTGACAAAGCAGCGACATCTGCCGGGGATAGCCGCGAGTCTGCGCATGGATGAGCCGGACCGCTTCATCGGTGAAAAGCCCCTCCCCCTGATACCCCGCCTGGCCCAATCTGAATCCGATCATCTCCCTGGCTTCATTGACGTCCAAAGGCTTGATGACGCACTTGAGCGCAATGCGATCCCAGAAATTCGGCATGCTGCTCAATAGCGGAACCAGTTCCATCTGACCCACCAGGACAAGCTGCAGAATCTTGAACTCGTTCGTTTCATAATTCAGAAGTATTCGAAGAATCTCAAGCACATAATCCGGGAGAAGTTGCGCTTCGTCAATCAGGAGCACAACCCGCCGTTTTTCCTGGACGCCGGTCCGGTAAAGAAACTGCTCCACCGCCTCGATGCAGTCCAAGCCCGACGGCCTCTTCTGAGTCACGGGAGCGTGAAACAACTGCACCAGCCTCGACAGGAACTGTTTTTGCGTCTTGAAATAGGGATTCAAAATCATGTGGAACGAAACGTCAGGCTCTTCCTTGAGGATCTGGGAGAGTTTCCGGCTCAAGGTGGTCTTGCCCGTGCCGACGTCCCCGACGATGATGCTCATGCCGCGCTTCAGGCTGACCGCGATACGAAGGCGCGTGAGCGCCGCCTTGTGCTGCCGCGAAAGGAAGAAAAAGGCGGGGTCGGGGCTTGTCGAGAAGGGCTCGTCGTGCAAGCCCAGCGCCCTGTAGTAGCTCATGCCCCCCCCTCTCTGAGTTCGAAAAACCTTATTATGCCCGGAGTTTTCCCTGAGTCAACGACTTTGCGGCTCGCTTTGCGGCTCGCCCTGAAATAGGGTCTTCCAGTCTTCCCCCCTTCCAAACTCCCGCAGTTTTTGGGGCTCGCTCAGTTCCCCGCCACGGGCGGCCCAATCTCGAAGTCCCTGTGCAAGTCCGGCTGACCTGCCGCGCCTGCTTCCGCGGCCCGCGCCAGATTGTACATCTCCCGCGCCGTCACATAGTGCAACCGCCATTCGCGCCCGTCGTTGAAGTCCCGATGCAGGGCCGCATGCGCCTCCCGCATCGCGCCGCCCAGGATCACTCGGCGGTTCGCCTCCACGCCGCCATGGGTGTGAACCTTCACGAACACCCATTCCGGCTTCCCCTCGACATGAATCCACTGACGCGACCAGAGCCGGATGCGTTCCGCGGAGGGAACGTTCGCCCCGCTGATCTCGGCGTTTTCAAGCCGCGGCAGGACGCCCCACTTGCGGCGGGACCAGTTCAGGGCCAAGGGACCGGTGATCAGCATGAGGGACGAAGAGACCTTAGACTGCAGACCGCAGACCGCAGACTGCGCTTCGCTCGGGTTCAGGGTCCGAGGTCGGAGGCCGACGGTCTTCACGGCGACACCCGTGTCCGCCCCGCGAGGCATTCCCTGACGATCCCACGCCCGATAGAGGGCGTTCACCATCCGGGGTTGCGTGGGCGAAGGCGCGGACGGGAACGTAAAATCGGCGTAACATCCGGTGGCTTGGAGCACCGACAGTTCTTCGTTCACGCCGCACCAATCGCCGTCGGGCCGGGAGTTACAGAGCGCCCAATTCCCGTGCACGAACCCGTACCGAACCCGTCCCGCGGCGTCCCGGCCCAGCAGGCCGTGCCGCTGGTGAAGCGTGTTCTTGAAGGACTCCAGCTTCTCCCGCAGCCCCTCCGCCGTGTCGTTCCGATGGTGCAGATGGATTTCGACCTCGCCCGTTCCATCCCCGCACAAACCGGCAAGGATATCCAGAACGTCCGCGTCGTAGTCCTCGGCCGGATAGAAGAAGGTGTGGCGGGGCCCCCGGCCGTCCGCGTCGC
>Ga0182021_10003738_pt1 | contig 17889 bp, 13 predicted proteins | sample 612E3MmetaG_FD_120493 | JGI IMG/M metagenome (GOLD analysis project Ga0182021, IMG submission 120493) | Permafrost microbial communities from Stordalen Mire, Sweden - 612E3M metaG (Illumina Assembly) | ecosystem: Environmental > Terrestrial > Soil > Wetlands > Permafrost | place: Sweden... | reverse complement strand
TTGTCAATAAATATTGGTATTCCTGATTCAATGAAAGGCTTTGCCATTTCCACATGGTTTTCAGGGTCGTCTCGTGTCAATAGAACTGCATCTACCTTGCCGACCATATCGCCAATGTTTTTTACAATATTTTCAATTCCGGTTGTTTTGGCTATACTTTCAGAGATTTTCCGATTCTGTGTCCAGACATGTGTGACCCTGGCTGTATTCATTCCAAGTGTATCTTTGTTAGCATCGAGATATGCTGATACACCCGGATAACCTACCTTCGTTATTTCTTCTGCATCATAGCGACCGTTAATTATTGCAGACCATGAATATGGATGAGCATTTCCCGGGCTCATTCCAATAATACCAAGCTTTAACATTTTTTATTTACTTTTTTTGAATGATTGAATGAATCGATCAGAGAGTTGCAATATTGATGCATGCCAACAACATCGGCTCCGATATTAATGAATTTATATCCCATATCAATAAACTCATCGAGTGAAGCAATACTGCCTGTTGTGGCAGCAAACTTTCCGTACTTATTGGCAACTTTTGCAACTAGTTTGCGTGTTTCAATTAACCTTGGATTATTCCAGTCCCCCGGGGCTCCTATCCCATGACTGAAATCACCAGGGCCGAAAAACAGCATATCGTACCCTTCCAGCCCGGCAATAGCTTCAAGGTCATTGAGAGGTTCGGGATCTTCAATCTGCAGAACGATAAATCGTTGCTCATTTGCCTGTTTAAGGTATTCATTAAAATCAAGGGCAGTGTAGATCCCGTCAGCGTTGCCCCCATCAACAGGGCGACGACCAATTGGATGAAACCGGGTCATGTTTACAACCCGTTTTGCATCTTCAAGATTCATAATATGGGGGACAAGAATGCCTGTTGCATCCATTTCAAGTGGTTTGATGTAATCGCTGTAGCTGCCACGCGGTACCCTTACCATCACATCAACATCATGAGCTTTTGCTGCCCAATTCTGAGCATTGAGTATATCCCAGTCACCTGTCATATGCTCACGGTCTATCCAAAGACAATCAAAGTCATGCCCTGCAACGAGATCTGCAGCCTGTCCGTCACAGAAATTTATTTTGAAACAATTCACGATTTCACCCGCTCTCAGCTTTTTCAGAACCCGGCTTTCTCTCATTTTCAGTTCCATAATTGTGAATATATAATTAGTAATCATGAAGTACCAACTTTTCAATAGCGTCCAAACTCCTCAACGAGATCATATACCAGTTTGATCCGTTTCAGTTCCGTTCCGGGAGGCACCTGATCTCCGGCTGACTGAACCATTCGGGAGTTTATTTTCCTTAGATCGAGCCACTCTTTTACATGAGATACGAAATCCTTTTCACTGGTGGAAGGCAGCCACTTAACTGGTGAAATACCTCCCATAATTATCATTTTATCACCTGCCTGTTTTCTTATTTCAAGTGGTGATAAGTCGCCGGTAGGTTTTGGAGTGCATGCATCAGCAACATCAATTCCGGTTCCAGCTATAACTCCGATTATCCCATCGAGCATACCATCCATATGTGTTGAGACAGTCTTTCCCGCATCATGCAAATGTTCTGCGAGCGCTTTATAATGATTGAAGCTATATTTTCTGAAAATATCGGGAGGCTGAACATCGCCCGACAAATTATCGGTAAAGATGATGTGTGGAGCGGGTGAATTACAATACAAATCGACTAACTCGAGGTGGTTTTTATTATAAGTATTGATGTACTTTTCCATTATCTCAGGATGCTCATAAAGGGCATATATTGTATTCTGAACACCCATATAATATGACATTAACGATCCAAGACCGGTATATCCAAGGCTTGGAAATCCGAGACCTATGTCAAATCCAATATGCTCGATCTCTTCCCAGTTCTCATATTTAGGTTTAAATTTTTTACGATCAACTGTATATAATAGTATTTTAAGGTCGTTCATATTTTCAACCATGAGTTTGGTAATATCCCAGGAAAAACTTACAGGGTTCCACTTTCTTTCCATATAAATCTCCCCAAAAGGAGTCAGGAATCTTTCAACGGCGCGATTACCAATAATTTCCTTTTCTCTTACCACCCCGTCGTCATAATACTCCTCATGCAAGCTACCAACCTCGATATACCAACCGGCTCTGACCTCCCGGTGCAGGTCAGCGATCTCTTTGGTGCAGTTACTTACTTTAAACAAGTCCCATTGTTGCCCGCTCTCTGCTCTGAACCAATGCCCCAGATCGGCAAACCAGGGAACCCGGTCGGGAGTTTCCCCTTTCAGTACCTTAATCAATCGTTCTCTTTCATTCATAAAGCTGATATTTGCGAATCTTTAAAAGTCGGAGTTGTTCCGGGTTCAAAGTTTTAATTAAACCTGATAGTATATAAATCAGCTTGAAAACTTAACGAACTATTGAAAAATAAAACTAATATTTTATTCATTTTTAATAATTTAAACTACACATGTTTTTCAATTACAGATGGAAAACATTATTATATTCTTCAGACAATCTGTAATTATTTATAAATCCAATCGATGTTTATCTTTTTTATGGTTACTCCTATAGTTGACCAATCGAAATATCCCAGAAGGGCATCCTTATCGGTAAAATGGATAGCAGTATAACAATATGATCCTTTGGGATCGTTTTCGAGGATCTTGTTATTGATCCATGTTTTACCTTCATCTTTGGAGACTGCAATATTCAGGGGAGTACGATTCTGATCAATACCATTATCGTTCCAAGCCACCAGCAGGTCACCTGTTGAAGGGATACGGGCTATTGAAGCAGGCGAACATGGTGATTTCAAATTGCCTGGTTCGACGGCGCTCCATGTTTCTCCTTTATCTTTTGAATATGAGAAATACTGAACTCCGGCAGTTGTCCGTATAAACATTAAAATATCTCCGTTCTTCAATTCCACTAAACCTGGTTCCTGTGTCACAATATTTCCCTGATTAGCTACTTCAGCACTTGCTTTCCATGTCTTTCCATTATCATCAGAATAATAGCTCCAGAGGCGACCTACATTTGAGGGTTTTTCACAACCGGGGATTTGGTGCAAGGCCACTGCAAGTAATAGTCTTCCGGTCTTAAGTTGGATTACGCGATTATTGTTAAGAACAAAATATCCTTCTTTATCTGTGATACAACGACTTGGCTCGGTCCATGTTTTAGCTTCATCCTTAGATGTTCTGATCATAGGAATACAATCGGTTGTCGAATTTTTCCTTAAATAAAAAAAAGCTATTTCACCATTCTGTAACCTGAGCAGTGAGACTGACATAACATTCATGGTTCCTTCCTGATCAACTATCTTAACATCCTCATGGGTCCAGGTTTTTCCGTTGTCATTCGAATACCTTCCGGCCAGATATGCATTAGCATTATCATCACCTGAATTGCCTGTGTAATGGGAATAAATATAAAGTATTCTCCCATCCTTAAGAGTAATGAAGTCTCCCTCGCTATTACGGGGATTATCGGGGCCGGGTTTGAGTTTAAGCACATCCTCAACATCACTGCTTTTAACTTGTTGAATGGAGGTAGATTTGTTTTTGCAACTTGCACTAATTACAATTATCATACACACGGTTAATACTTTCATAAACTGAAGTGATTGAACGAGATTAGCAGTTTCAGAAGTTTTCTTACAGTTCTTGCAATACATATGATCCATTTTTAAGGTAATAATAGAAGCAGGTTTTTAGGCTAAAAGCTGTTATATTTTTAATTTGCCATTCATATTCATTCTATGAAAAAAGTAATCAGGAGAAAGCATAAAAGATTATTGTTTTCAAACGGCCATTATATGACTTATCTGGCAGTAGTGCATGCCTCTCCCTTCTGATAGTTGAAATGCCCTGGTTGAGATTTATTGATAGAACCATTCAACAGGCAGGCTTTTAAGTATAAGTGACAGACCACCACCTTTGTAGTTGAAGTATGTTATCAGTGCGCGGTTATCAATCCAGGTAACCGCAGGATAAGCCCATGCATCATCGGGTGCATCTTCAAGGTTACGGAAATGTTCCCATGTCTCTCCCTCATCTTTTGATATTGCAGAAGTAAGAGGATTCCGTTTTTGTGCACCCGGATTATGTGTCCAGATTGCCAGAAGATCTCCTGTTTTTTTAATGCGGCTTATTGAGACAGGTGCAGGTGTACCTGTCAGAGGAGTAGCCAAAGGATCGCTCCAGGTCATTCCGCCGTTAGAGGAAATGCTTTTATACAGCCCGGCCAGGTTAGTACGCATAAGCATCATTACTTTCCCGTCTTTAAGTTCGATGCATGAACATTCGTCGCCTTCACCCCCTGCCGGTTTAATATGCTGGCTATCACGCCATGTTTCACCATCATCGTCGGAAAGAACACAAAAGCAGTATCCCCCCTCATAGGCTTCAAGCAATATGCGGCCTGAACTAAGGCGTATTGACCTTCCGTTTGTCAGTCCTGTATACTTGCCTGAAGGGCTCAACTGTTTTGGGTTTATCCATGTCTTCCCTTCATCAGCAGAGGTACGCATCATTATACGGCAATCGGTCGATTCTGTGTTCTTCTGGAGGTAGAAAAGGGCAAGGTTACCCGTAGTCAGCCTCAAAAAATTTACTTCCATCACATTACAGCCACCGTCGTTCTCAATCAGAGTGTATTTATCACCCCATGTATGGCCTCCATCTGTTGATATTTTCCCGGATATGCGCGCTGGTCCGTGATCAGCTCCATTATCGGTATAGAACTCGGTCCATGCCAGTAACAAGGAACCATTTTTAAGAGGAATGATGGCTGACTCACTATTACGATTATTCTTGGGACTTGCGGGTGCAACAAAATATTCGTATGAGTCATTTTGTTTGATTGATGCACCCATTTTATTCCTTTCAGAGCGGTTTTTACAACCTGAACTTAAAAGTAATGAAACTAAAACACAAAAGGTAAATAATCTTTTCATTTTTAAACAATTATAAACATATTATTTTTAATGGAGAACTTCTAAGCCATACTTATTATCAGGTGTATTATTAATTAGAATTCCCTGAAAAAAATAAATAGAGAAACTGACCAATCAAGTTATCAAGTAAACAAATAGAAACATGCTTTATTCAATTTATTTAACAAATATCCCTGGTGCCTCAAATTTAATAAAATTTACTAAACAATTTAAAATCAGATCTACTTTACAATCACTTTAAAAAAAATCAACTTTTGATATGATAAAATATTTTTTAATTTTATGACGATGAAAGCCCGGGATAATTTAAAGACAAATCTTACTGATATTAAGGAATCTGGTTTGATAAAGGGTGGCTGGCTCATTGTTGCCCTTCTATGTGTAGCGGGAGGATTAAATTACCTCGATCGTACAATGATTACGACCATGAGGACATCGATTATCGGCGCCATGCCAATGAGTGATGCCCAATTCGGACTTCTTACTTCTGTATTTTTATGGGTATATGGATTATTCAGCCCTTTCGCGGGTTTTCTTGCCGACCGGTTCTCCCGTAGCCGGGTAATTATTGCAAGTCTTTTTTTGTGGTCCGCAGTAACCTGGTTAACTGGCTATTCCACCACTTTCGGACAACTTCTTGCTTCACGTGTTCTTATGGGGATAACTGAAGCATGTTATATTCCTGCATCTCTTGCTCTCATAGTGGATTATCACCGTGGAACTACCCGGTCCTTTGCAACAGGTGTTCATGAGTCAGGAATATTTATCGGTTCAAGTCTTGGATTTGTCGGCGGATGGATTGCTGAGAAGCAGCTATGGAATACATCCTTCATTATTTTTGGATTAGCAGGGATAATTTATTCTTTGGTGCTTGTTTTTATTCTTCGTGATGTTCCTGATAATGTTGAAATCCCATCCAATGAAAAACCGGTAGAAAGGATAGACTTTTTAGAAGCTGTTAAAGATCTTTTTAGCAGAGGATCTTTTTTGCTCATGCTTGGTTTCTGGGGTTTGCTGGGAATAGTTGGCTGGTTAGTAATGGGTTGGTTACCAACTTATTATAAAGAACATTTTAACCTTTCCCAGGGAATGGCAGGTCTTTATGCTACCGGATATTTATATCCTGCATCAATTGCCGGATTACTACTGGGCGGTTATTTAGCTGACAGGTGGAGCAAAACCAGGCAGTTTGCACGGATTTATGTACCGGTAATTGGACTTTGTATTGCCGCACCATGTATTTTTTTGGCCAGCTATACATCGATTTTGCCTCTGGCAATATTTTTCTTTATGATTTATGCAATCACCCGTGTCTTCAGTGATGCTAATATGATGCCCATATTATGCATGGTAGCAGACTCCCGTTACCGCGCTACAGGATATGGGGTACTGAATTTTTTCAGTTGCATAATCGGAGGGATCGGGCTCTATGCGGGTGGAGTACTACGTGACTCTCATATTGATCTCAGATTGATGTATCAATTCGCTGCACTGATAATATTGATTTGTGCAGTTTTATTAATAATGGTAAAACCAAAATCAGGATCTGCTGATAAATAATTTATCCCTAAAATGATTTTCAAAAATGAATAAAAATTGGACATTCAATGCAGTTGACAGGAAAACAGCAAAGCAATTATCACTATTTCTCTCTGAAAAGATCTTTGATATTCACGCACATGTTTACCGTACACCAGACCTCAATTTATCAACACCTTGTATATGGTCGGAGGGTCCTTCTGAAGTCTCCATTGCTATATGGAGAAAACATTTATTAGAATTTTTAGATGGAAAAGAATTATGCGGCGGACTTTTTTTCCCGGCTCCTGCCCCAAAGGCTGATTTTAAAAAAGAGAATGCGTATCTTATCCATCAGCTGCAGAAAGAAACATCATGTAGAGGCCTTATTATGGTTTCTCCTGATAGTTCCCCTGTTGAGTTGACAACCTTACTTGATCAACCGGGAATAGTGGGGATGAAACCCTATCATGTATACAGCAGTGAACATCCGACCCGGGAATCTTCTATCAGCGGATTTTTCCCTGAATGGTTATGGAAAATAGCTGATGAACACGAATCTGTCGTAATGCTCCATATTGTAAAGGAGAAAGCGATTGCCGATGCAGGCAATCTTAATGAGATTCGTGAAATGTGTACGCGTTATCCACATATAAAGCTTATCCTTGCTCATGCTGCCCGGAGTTTCCATTCGCCTTATGCAAAAGAAGGTATAAAGGAATTACGAGGTCTTGAAAATATATGGTTCGACACATCAGGTATATGTGAACCTGAAGCTATTATGGTTATTCTTAGAGAGTTTGGTCCGCGAAAACTACTTTGGGGAAGTGATTTTCCAATATCACAGATAAGAGGTAAGTGTGTATCTTTAGGTGATGGCTTTGCCTGGATTGATGAAAGTTCTTGCGATTGGAAGAAGACTCCATTTGCAAATCCGGTAATTGTTGGGATTGAATCTCTGAAAGCACTGAACACCGCCTCAGAGGAGTTTGGATTAAATGATGCTGATTTGAGTGACATTTTTTATAACAATGCAGAGCGGTTATTGTTTCAGGAGAAAAATCAACATAATATAACACAAGAGTTGTACCGGCATGCAAAGGAAAGGATTCCGGGTGGCGTTCAACTGTTGAGCAAAAGACCTGAAAATATGGCTCCGGATCAATGGCCCGCATATTTTCGTGAAGCTCGGGGATGTGAAGTGTGGGATCTGGATGGAAAGCATTATTATGATATGGTCGGTAACGGTATCGGATCGTGTTTGCTTGGATTCAGTGACCCCGACGTTAATTCTGCTGTCCACCGTCGCCTCAATCTGGGAAGCATGTCCTCACTCAACCCTCCTGAAGAAGTGGAACTTGCAGATCTCCTGTGTGACATTCATCCCTGGGCTGATCAGGCCCGGTTTGTCCGTTGCGGGGGTGAGGCATGTGCTGTTGCTGTGCGGATTGCGCGCGCAACCACCGATCGCTCAATTATTGCTGTTTGTGGCTACCATGGATGGCATGACTGGTATTTAGCCGCTAATCTGGGCGAAACCGATGCACTGAGAGGCCATCTCCTTCCTGGCCTTGATCCGATGGGAGTTCCGGTTGAACTGCGTGGAACAACTCTTACCTTCAGGTACAATGACAGGCAAGATTTCCAGACTATCATAAACAAATATGGTTCCCGGCTTGCTGCTGTAATTATGGAACCTGTCCGTAACAGCGATCCTGATCCGGGATTCCTCCAATTTATTCGTGATGAAACACATCGCTGCGGCGCTTTACTTATTTTTGACGAGATAACAATCGGCTGGCGACTACATTTCGGTGGTTCTCATCTGCGTTTTGGTGTTATGCCTGATATTGCTGTCTTTGCAAAAGCGTTGGGTAACGGATTCCCTATTGGTGCAATAATAGGTACAAAAGCAGCTATGGAGGGCGCTAATATTTCTTTTATAAGCAGCACATACTGGACCGAAAGCATAGGACCGGTTGCTGCGGTAGCAACATTAAAGAAAATGAAAACGATGGATGTACCCGCGTATGTTGCGAATATTGGTGAAGACATTATGTCAGGCTGGCGTACCCTGGGAGAAAAGCACAGATTACCTGTTGAAACTGGAGGATACCCCGCTTTAGCTCATTTCAGTTTTCAGCATGATGAGGCAGAAAAACTTCGGACAATTTATACCCAAATGATGCTTAAACGAGGATTTCTTGCAGGATTGTATGTTTATCCCACAATGGCACATACCGATGAAATAGTGAAGCTGTACCACAATGCTATTGATGAGGTTTTTGGAGAAATCAGCAGCGCATTCCACAATGGATCAATTGATAAATTATTGATGGGGAAAGTCGCCCTCAGCGGCTTTGCACGACTGACGAAATAATTCCGTAAATAGTATAATATTGAACTTGGACTTATCAAACATGGGACTCCGAACACAAATGGGATTGTTGAAGGAGTAAATACTATTGAAATAAAGGAATAAAAAAATGATGAAATGCAAAAAGCAATGAAATTTCTTGTATTTGGACTTGGCTCAATGGGCAAAAGAAGAGTCAGATGCTTAAAAGCATTAGGAGTTCCGGATGAAAATATTCATGGATTTGATCCACGAATTGACAGATGTGATGAATCGAATTTCAAATATGGGATTACTGCTGATACAGAATTGAATAAAATAGATTTACAATGCTATGATGCTTATATCATATCAACACCTCCCGACGCACACGCAAAATATTGCAAACTTGCAATTGATAATAAAAAACCTGCTTTTATTGAGGCGAGCGTTTTAATCGAGGAAGTTACTGCTGTTCAGAATTATAACAAAATAAAAGGTGTCTTCCTGGCGCCATCCTGTACATTACGTTTTCACCCGATTATAAAAAATATCAAAGAAATTGTTAATAGCGGTAAATATGGTAAGATAACTAATTTTTCCTATCACTGCGGACAATATCTGCCTGACTGGCATCCATGGGAAAATATCAATGATTTCTATGTATCCAAACGTAAAACCGGTGGTGCCCGTGAAATAGTTCCATTTGAATTAATATGGCTTATTGATGTAGTAGGGCGCCCTTTGGATATTAAAGGCTACTTTCAAAAAACAATTGATTTTGGAGCTCAAATAGAAGATACATATTCATTTCTTTTAAAATATACTGATAAAATAGGCGCAGTAACAGTTGATGTTGCTTCAAGATATGCCATAAGAAACCTTGTCCTTAATATGGAAAATGCTCAAATACAATGGCGTTGGGATGATAATTTTTTTAAACTTTACGAAGCTGAGAATAATCGATGGATTACTTATTCCCAGCCTGAAAACATTCCGGAATCAGGATACAATAAAAATATTATTGAAAAGATGTATGTCGATGAACTTCAATCATTCATTAATGGAATAACTGATCATAAAGCATATCCCAGTTCCATCGGGGATGACATATATGTCCTTAAGCTTCTGAACATGATTGAAGAAACAGATGGACGTGTTCTATAATACCATTAAAATTAAGTACATTTCTGATGAAAAAATTGAAAGCAGCAAAGGGAAGAGTTGTAATTTCCCCACCTGTCGGAACCCCGATGGCCGGGAATATCAGGCTCGATAATAAGTCAAGAGGTGTTCATGATGACCTGTATTGTAATATCCTTATTCTTAACGACAATAGCACAAAAGTGTGTTTGCTTGGATTTGACCTTATCGGGATCGAGTACACCACTTGCACTGACATTAAGGAAAGAATAGAAAAAGTTACGGGGATTCCTTCAGAAAATATTGTAATGTGGGCCACACATACTCATTCCGGTCCCGATACAGGTATGCGCATGTACCAGGGAACGGAAGACTTAATAAATGCATATCTTGAAGATATGGTCGCTAAGGTTGTTGCCGGTGTGACGAAAGCAAATGAGAAATATGAGGAGGTTGTTTTAAAAGCAGGAAAGACAAGTGTCACTGATCTTAGTTTCAACAGGCGCCTGACAAAAAAAGACGGTTCGGTAGTTATGAACTTTGAAGAATTTGAAAGAAAGGATATTACAGGAACTACGGGTCCAATTGATAACGAACTGATTACACTATCGGCATGGGATAATAATGATAAGCTTTTTGCCGTGCTTGTTAACTTCACTCTGCATCCGGCAATCCTTGTAAGCTATAAATGGCTGATTTCACGTGACTTTATAAACTACCTCGATCAATATCTTGCAGATAATTACGGGAATCAGGTGCTAGCTCTTTTTGCAAACGGCGCAGAGGGTAACGTTAATCATCTTAATTATCAGGATCCTGATCAGCTTAGAAATTTCGAGGAAGCAGAAAGAGTAGGTAAAAAACTTGGCGCTTATGTCAACGATTCTATCAAAGATTCTTCAGTGCTTGACGGGAAAATAAGGTTCACTTCCGGGAAAGTCACTCTTCCTCTAAGGGAAATCACTATTGAAGAGAAACTTTGGGCCGACATGGTTCTTGAACGGGATAAGGACCTGGTTGAAGATATGCTCGATGGAATTCCTGATAAAACTTATGCGAAAATGATAAAGGGAATGCTCGTCAGAACCGATAAAGAATGTGAAACGGTTTTACAGGGAATGGCTATCCATAATTTTGCATTTGTGACTTTTCCCGGTGAAGTGTATGTTGAGTTCGGTCTGAAAGTCAAGATGCTTTCACCATATAAAAATACCATGGTAATTGGTCTGGCAAATGGCCAGGTTGGCTATATTCCTATGAAAGAGGCCTTTTCCCAGGGTGGTTACGAGGTTAGAACAGCATGGACCAGTCAGCTTATGCATGATGCAGGTGATATTCTTGTTAATCTGGTCAAAGAAAAGATTCTTGACAACTTATCGGGACAAAGTGTAAAAGTGATGGAGAGGAAAGCATCCGACAACAAATATCTCCATAAGGATTTTCATATTGCCCTGAATCTTTTAATGACATATCTTTATGATCATTTTGGGAAAGATGCCCTGGTGAATTATCTGAAACAATTTTCTCAGGCATATTATAAACCTCTTAATCAAAAACTTAAATCTGGTGATATAAAGGTTCTTGTAAACTATTTTAAAGATATTTATGAAAAAGAGGAATGGCCGGTTAATATCACATCCAATAAAAATTCCGTTGAGATTATTCAGGATGCCTGTCCTGCCATTTCACATATTTTGAAGAGCGGAGGAAAGCCTTGTCCATATTACCGGGAAACATACAATACAATATATAAATCTCTTTGTGAAAACACACCTTTTGAATATGCCCTTGAATATTTTAACGATGAAACAGGAGCGTGTAAACAATTATTTATCAGGAAGGAGGTAAAACTATGATCTCATGCACAGAATTTATTCCTGCTTACAGCGAAGGATTTAAGTTTTTTGAGCTTTCAGGGGGCCGCATGGAATTGGAGAAATTCTGGGGTTATCTCTCCGACTTATATTTAAAAGATACTTTGAGTAAACTGGTATCTGAAGATGGGCTGGAAGGATGTAATACTTATTGGTCACATTCGTTGAATGAAGAAGCGGCTGATTTTAAAATGGTGCTCGATGAAATAAAAGGGGAATTCAGGATCGATATGTATAAATGCCCGTCAAAGGGGATGTTGAATGAACTAACCTATATGGAACCATATCATTCATATTGCGACCATTGCCCGGCACTATATCGTCCTGTTATTGAGCAAATTGGTTATAAATATGTTGAAGATTCGTCCAATTGCGATAAAGCAAGTTGCAGTGTTGAAATAACCATTAAAAATAAATAATCTGACTTCTGATTATTGATTTTCAGAAAGAAAAAAGTTTATTAAAAACGCAAATTGAAAGATTATGTCAGGGAAACAGATGAGAAATGGATTTTATCCTGCATTGGGAACTCCAACAGATGATGATGGGAAACTTATCGAAACAAGTTATACCAAGGGAATCGAACTAATGATTGAATCGGGAGCTGCCGGAATGCTTTGTATGGGATCAATGGGTAAAATGGAATCCATACGGAATAGTGAATATCCGAAAATTGCCGACAAATGTGTGAAGGTCGTTTCAAAAAGAGTTCCTGTTCTGGTCGGGGTTATGGATTGTTCGGTGATCAGGGTTATTGACCGGATAGCGGCATTAGGGAATATCGATATTGACGGAGTCGTTACTACAGTACCTTTCTATTCAAAAGTCAATGCAAGTGATATAATAAATTTCTACACTCAAATTTCAAAAAAGTCAAAATACCCCGTTTTTATTTACGACCTTCCTTCTGTTACACAATCACCTGTTACTGCTGATATTTTGAAACCTTTGATGAAAATCCAAAATATCAGAGGTATAAAAACTGCTAATATCAATATGATCCTCGATCTTTTTCGCAATAATATGATACGTCCTGATTTTTCAATTTTTTATAGCGGTCTCGACTCTTTCGATGCTGCTATACAATCAGGCATAAAGAGAAACCTTGACGGAATGTTCACCTGTACTCCACATAATTCCAGGTTGATGTATGAGGATATTGAAAATGGTAATGCTAAAACAATATCAGAACATTTAAATAATATATTATTACTGAGAAATATTTTTCTGAAAGAAGATGTTCTGGCAGCATATTCATATGCAATGGAACTACTGGGCTGCCCGGGGAATTACCATTGCGACTACGCAGAGCCGGTTTCGGGAAAACTCAAAGAAGATATTTACAAATGTATGAAGGATATCAAAGAGATCTGAGATGAAATTAAACCATTCGATTTCTAAAATGACTTTGGGAACTGTTCAGTTGGGTTTAGACTATGGTATTGCCAATAATGAAGGAAAACCGGACGAGGAAAAGGCATTCAGAATATTAGATTCAGCACTCGGAGCAGGTGTCAATTGTCTTGATACTGCAGCCGGTTATGGTGATTCTGAAAAGGTTATAGGAAAATATTTAGCTGATTGTAATAAAAGAAGATCTGATATCTCAATAGTTACGAAATTCAAATTAGGCAATATTAGTTCATCCGAGGTCGAAATTGTCATGATGAGGTCAGTTGAAAAATCATTAAAAAATCTGAATACAGACTATCTTGACATACTTTTAATGCATGATTCAAAAGAGTTTTCAACATTCGGGAATAAAATAACAAAAGTCTTTGAAAACCTATTGGACAAAGGAATAATAAAAGTAGCAGGAGCTTCGTGTTACGGATTTGGCGAAATTGAAGCAATGCTGAGGAATGATATCTATCATGCTTTTCAGATTCCTGTGAATATTCTTGATATGAGAATCACCAAAGGGGATGGCATAGGGAGACTCAACAATAAACTGGTTTTTGCAAGGAGCGTATTTTTGCAGGGGCTCTTTTTCTTAAACCCGGCAAATCTGAAGGGCAACCTGAGTGAAATAGGGAAGTATTTAGCAGCAATAAATGAAGTTGCCGGAGAAATGAATATTTCAGTCGCTCAATTGGCCGTGCAATATGTAAAAAGCCTTAAGTATGTCGACTCCCTTGTGATAGGCGCAGATAATCCGGAACAAGTAAGTGAAAATGCTAAACTGCTTGATTCAAAACCATTTAATCTGGAAATATTAAAATCAATAGAAGAGAAATTAATGGGTGCACCTGATTGGCTTTTTATGCCGTCAGTTTGGGATAAACAGACAAAGTAGATTACTAAACAGACTAAAATAAACACCAATGGCTTTAATCCCGGAAAGTGCAGCAATAACGGAATCAAAATTACCAAAAGGCGCATGGCTTGTAGTTGCATTGCTTTTTTTAATAGGTGCCTTAAACTATCTCGATCGTATAATGATCACTACTATGCGATCTTCAATTGTCGATGCAATGCCTATGAGCGACGCTCAATTCGGTCTTCTTACCTCGGCTTTCTTATGGACATACGGGTTATTGAGCCCTTTTGCAGGATTTCTTGCCGACAAATTTAATCGCAGCCGTGTTGTTATCGTGAGCTTATTGGTCTGGTCTGTAGTAACCTGGTTGACAGCATACTCAAAAACATTTGAACAATTACTTGTAACACGCATATTGATGGGCATCAGTGAAGCATGTTACATTCCTGCAGCTCTTGCACTTATTGCAGATTACCACAGAAGCTCTACCCGTTCCCTGGCAACAGGTATTCATATGACCGGAATTATGATTGGATCGAGTCTGGGCTTTCTGGGTGGATTACTAGCTGAAAATCATACATGGAATTTCGTATTCATCTTCTTTGGTGTTGTGGGAATAGTTTATTCAATAGTGGTCGCATTGGTTCTTCGTGATCCACCCAAAAACGTTGTTTCCACGGTTTCAGAAAAAGCTGAAAACAAAATCAGTTTCTTTGTCGGTATCGGGGATCTGTTCAAAAATAGATCCTTCCTCCTGATGCTTGGTTACTGGGGTCTGTTAGGAGTTGTCGGTTGGCTGGTCATGGGATGGCTCCCTACATATTATAAAGAACATTTCAACCTCTCTCAGGGGATTGCAGGGCTGTATGCAACCGGTTATTTATATCCGGCACAAATAGTTGGATTACTTTTAGGTGGTTTTCTTGCTGACAGATGGAACCACACTTACAGGCTTGCAAGAATAAAGATTCCTGCTTATGGCCTTTGCATAGCTGCGCCTTGCGTTTTTTTAGCAAGCGGCACTACAATTCTCCCGCTTGCAATTATTGCCTTTATGGTTTATGCAGTTACAAGAGCGTTTGGAGATTCCAATATGATGCCAATGCTTTGTATGGTGGTTGATCCACGCTACCGGGCAACAGGTTATGGAGTATTGAATTTTGTAAGCACAATTATTGGTGGTATCGCACTTTATGCCGGTGGCGTTTTGCGTGATTCAAATGTAGATCTCAGTAAAATGTATCAGTTTGCTGCCTTGACCATGGTAATATGTGCTGTCCTGTTATTCATGGTAAGACCAAAACCAAAGCCTGAAGGGGAATGATTTTTTCTGATTTACATCATTAAGTTTTTGACAAACTGGCAGCTACCATATTAAATCTTGCCGCACTTGTGCTATAGCCAGGCATTTATCAACACTTTTCCTGAATTCGTAATTATCAATTAATCAGATAAATATTTAATATCCGATCTCTAAGTGAGTTTTACGCTGGTAAAATTTGAACCGATTGTTGAAAAATTGACAAAAAAAGGCTCTTGTAAATAGTTATATTTGCGCAAAATTCTGCAAAATGTCAGTTGGATATTCAGAAGAACATATAAAAACCCTTGAGTGGAGAGAACATATCCGGCTACGGCCCGGTATGTACATCGGAAAGCTGGGCGACGGATCTTCGCAGGATGATGGTGTTTATGTTCTGCTCAAAGAGGTTATGGACAATGCCATTGATGAGTACATGATGGGTAATGGCAAAAAAATTGATGTGTCCATTGCCGACAAGGAGGTAAGAGTTCGCGATTATGGCCGTGGAATTCCTCTGGGGAAGCTGCTCGATGCCGTTTCAAAGATGAACACAGGAGCGAAGTACGATTCAAAAGCCTTTAAAAAATCGGTGGGTCTTAACGGTGTTGGGGTGAAAGCCGTAAACGCCCTGTCGAGCAGTTTTGTGATAAGATCCATCAGGGACGGTCAGGTTAAAGTCATTGATTTTAAACGTGGTATAACAATTAAGGAGCATGAGCTCGAACCAACAACCGAAGAAAATGGTGTTGAGGTGATTTTTAGACCCGATGAATCAATGTTCGGGAACTACTTTTACATTTCGGAATATGTAGATACCATGCTTAAAAATTATGTCTATCTCAATGCCGGACTTGTAATAAACTTTAACGGAAATAAATTCTTATCAAAAAACGGACTGGTCGATCTTCTTAATGAGAATATGAATAAAGAAGGTCTTTACCCGATAATACACCTGACCGGCGAAGATATCGAGATTGCCTTTACACATGGGTTACAATACGGTGAAGATTATTATAGTTTTGTCAACGGTCAGAATACAACACAGGGAGGCACTCATTTGATTGCTTTCCGTGAAGCTCTTGTAAAAACTATAAGGGATTTTTATAAAAAAGATTATGATCCGTCCGATATCAGGTCTTCAATAATTGCTGCTATCAGCATTAAAGTTGAAGAGCCAATCTTTGAATCACAGACAAAGACCAAACTTGGATCAAAAGATATGGGGCCCGAGGGACCATCTGTAAGGAATTTTATCAGTGAGTTCATTAAGAAACAGTTAGACGATTTTCTGCATAAGAATCCCGAAACAGCACGGATTATTCTAAAGAAAATACAGGACTCAGAGAAGGAGAGAAAAGCTATTTCTTCGATCCAGAAACTGGCAAGAGACAGGGCAAAAAAAGTGAGTCTGCATAATAAAAAGCTCAGAGATTGCCGTACACATTATAATACTAACGACACAAATAAGCTTGATTCAACATTATTTATTACCGAAGGAGATTCTGCCAGCGGTTCAATAACCAAATCACGTAATGTGGAGACACAGGCTGTTTTCAGCCTTCGTGGGAAACCTCTGAACTGTTTTGGTCTGACAAAAAAGATTGTTTATGAAAATGAAGAATTTAACCTTCTTCAGGCAGCGCTCAATATTGAAGACGGCATCGAGAACCTGAGATATAATAATGTTGTTGTTGCTACCGATGCCGATGTCGATGGAATGCATATCAGGCTGCTTCTCCTTACATTTTTTCTGCAGTTTTTTCCCGATCTGGTCAGAAAGGGTCATGTTTATATTCTTCAAACACCACTTTTCAGGGTAAGAAATAAAAAGGAAACAAGGTATTGCTATTCTCCTGATGAGAAAACAAAGGCTATGACAGCTCTTGGACCAACGCCTGAAATAACCCGTTTTAAAGGTCTTGGTGAGATATCCCCGGATGAATTTGCCAACTTTATCGGAAAAGACATGAGGCTTGAACCTGTAAGGATGAAGAGAAACGATTCAGTAAATGGATTCCTTGAATTCTATATGGGTAAGAATACTCCTGACAGACAGGATTTTATTATCGAAAACCTGAGAATTGAGGAGGATTTTGTTGATGAGGAAAAGCCAATTATTTAAATTAACAGTACGCAGTTTTATTTATGGAAGAATCAGATCTTGATATTGGCAATAAGGAAGGTATGGATGAAATTCCCCGGGGACCGGTGGCTCTCCATTCGGTTACTGCCTTATCGGGTATGTACCAGAACTGGTTCCTCGATTATGCTTCATATGTAATTCTCGAAAGAGCCGTACCACATCTTGACGACGGGTTAAAACCTGTTCAGCGTCGTATTCTACATTCAATGAAGAGAATGGATGACGGTCGCTATAATAAGGTTGCAAATATTATTGGTCATACCATGCAGTTCCATCCTCATGGTGATGCCTCTATCGGTGATGCACTTGTACAGCTAGGTCAGAAAGAGCTGCTGGTAGATGCCCAGGGTAACTGGGGAAACCTTCT
>Ga0182021_10003737_pt1 | contig 17892 bp, 18 predicted proteins | sample 612E3MmetaG_FD_120493 | JGI IMG/M metagenome (GOLD analysis project Ga0182021, IMG submission 120493) | Permafrost microbial communities from Stordalen Mire, Sweden - 612E3M metaG (Illumina Assembly) | ecosystem: Environmental > Terrestrial > Soil > Wetlands > Permafrost | place: Sweden... | reverse complement strand
TATTGGAGCTTTAACTCCAACAGATTACATAAGGTTAGATTTCTATGATAATGATAAAAACCTCAATCAGACATTCACCAAAAGGCAGGAATACTTCATTAAATGACAATAAAGGATATTATTAATATACATTTAGATATTAATAATGTTTTTAAACTAAGATATATTTAAGATGAAATGAAAAATAAGGTGCTGATGGTTCTTGTATCTACAATTTTACTTTTGGGTATGTTTTCCTTTGTTTCTGCAAACATTAACGATTATATAATTTATTATCCTATGAATGAAAATTCTGGAACAACTGTTCAGAATTTAGGAAGTTTTGGTGTTGATGGTTCAAGTTCTGGATTTTATTATAGCTTAGGTGAAAACCATCAAAATGGAATACCCAGTGTTCAATTTGTAAATGGAAAAGTTGATGGTGCTTATGATTTTGGTGAATATATGGTCTATACTCCTGGAGATGCAAACCATTTTAATATTTCTTTGGTTGATACAAATTACGATACTCCTTTAATTGATGCAAGTGCTTTGGCTTGGGTAAAACCTAAAGCTATTGGACAAGGAATAAATGGTTACGATATTCTGTTTTCACAGGGTAATCAAAATACTGGTTGGCAATTTGGAATAGTTACTAATGGAGAACTTATGTATTGTATGGCTGGTGTTGGATGTTGGACAACATCTGGATTAAATTTACAAAATGATGTTTATTATAGAGCAGGTTTTACTTATAATGGAACAAATTTAAAATTATTCTTAAATGGTGCTGAACAACCTTTTTCTCCAACAAATCCTAATTCAAATCAAGCTTATGGAAATTTAACTATTGGATTTGTAACTCATACACTTCCACAAACTCCTTATTATGGAACAACAAATATGACTTTTGATGAAGTAAAGATATACAATAGACCTTTAAGTGATGCAGAAGTTTTACAAGATTATAGAGTTTATGTTCCATCAGCTACTCCACCAAACGGAAACCCTTTACATTATGATAATTTAATTACACCAACAGAACCAACACCAACTATAACTGGAGCTGTTACAACAGCACCAAAAGCAAGTTTCGGATTGTTTCAATCAGTAAGTAATTTCTTTAAGGGTATAGGTAATTGGTTCAGTAAATTCTTCGGTTTCTTGTAAATAACTTTAAAAAGTTCTTTTCCCTATAAAAAGGATATTAATAATATTAATAAACGAGATTATTGTTATTATTTTTATACAAAAAATGGTGAAAAAGATGAAAATAAAGCCCTTATACTTACTCTTATTTTTAATGATTTTCGTAATTCCTTTTGTAAGTTCAGCAAATTGGATTTCTTTAGGTGTTCCATTTTCAGCAACTTGGAATACTTCTGCAAATTCTTCTGGTTCAACTAACACAACAACAATAAAATTGCCTGTATATAGTGGAGGAATTTATAATTTTACAGTTAATTGGGGTGATGGAAAGACAGGAAATGTTACAACTTTCAATAGTGTTAATGCAACTCATACTTATGCTTCTGCTGGTGTTTATACAATAAATATTACTGGAACAATTAATGGTTTCAGATTTGCTAATACAGGTGATAGATTAAAAATTATGAATGTTACAAGTTGGGGAGATTTACAGCTTGGAAATCAAAATGGATATTTTTATGGTTGTTCTAATTTAAATTTTATTGGTTCTGATAATCTTAATTTAACTGGTATAACTAATTTTATGAATATGTTCAGAGCAACTAACTTTACTGGAAATATTAATAATTGGGATACAAGTAATATAACAACTATGGAAAGTATGTTTAATACTGCTACAAATTTTAATTCTAATATAAGTAATTGGAATACTGGAAAAGTTATTAATATGACTTCTATGTTTAATTTAGCTACAAATTTTAATCAAGATATAAGCAATTGGAATACAAGTAATGTTGTTTCTATGAATAGTATGTTTAGCACTGCTGTAACTTTTGATAGTAATATAAGTAATTGGAATACTGGAAAAGTTAAAGATATGAATAGTATGTTTTTAAATTCAAATTTTAACCAACCCATAGGAAACTGGAATACAAGCAGTGTTACAAATATGGGAACTATGTTTAGAAGTGATGATGACTTTAATCAAAACATAAATAATTGGGATACTGGGAATGTTCTTTCTATGGATAATATGTTTAATAATGCAACAAACTTTAGTCAGCCAATAGGGAACTGGAATACAGGAAAAGTTACAACTATGCTTCAAATGTTTAAAGGTGCAACTCTTTTCAATCAGAATTTAAGCAATTGGAATACAAGTAATTTAATTTCTACTAATTCTATGTTTTATCTTGCAAGAAATTTTAATGGAAATATTTCTAACTGGAACACAAGTAATGTTAATGATACATCTTATATGTTTGGTTATGCTTATAATTTCAATCAACCACTTAATTGGAATACAGGAAAAGATACAACTATGAAAGGTATGTTTCTTAATGCTTCAAATTTCAATCAACCAATAGGGAACTGGAATACTGGAAATGTTAATGATATGGGAGATATGTTTAATACTGCTACAAGTTTTAACCAGCCAATAGGGAACTGGAATACAAGTAGTGTAACAAAAATGGGTAGTATGTTTTATATTGCTACAAATTTTAATCAAAACTTAACTGGATGGAATACAAGCAAAGTAACAACTCTTACAACTATGTTCGCATTTGCAAGTAATTTTAATGGAAATGTTTCTACTTGGGATACAAGCAGTGTTAATGATATGTCTTATGCCTTTGATGTAGCAACTAATTTTAATCAAGATATTAGTAAATGGAATACCAGCAGTGTAACAACTATGGCAAATATGTTTGCTTTAGACCCTGTATTTAATCAGAATATTTCTGCTTGGGATACAAATAAAGTAAATACTATGACTTATATGTTTTATAATGATACTGCTTTTAATCAATCTATTGGAAATTGGAATACAGGTAATGTTAAAAATATGGGTTATATGTTTCAAAATGACATATCTTTTAATCAAAATATAGGAACTTGGAATGTAACACAAGTAACTTCTATGATTAATATGTTTTCTGGAGATATTTTATCTACCCCAAATTATAATTCTTTACTTCAAGGTTGGGCAAGTTTATCTCCAAACTTGCATAATAATGTTATTTTTGATGCTGGTGGTTCTACTTATTCAAATTCAAGTATTCCTGCAAGAAATTTATTAATTAATTTTCATAATTGGAATATTAATGATGGTGGTTTATATATAGATACAATTCCTCCAAATATTAATGTATCAATAAGTCAAGTCGTTATTTATTATGGTCAAAATATAACATTTATAGCAAATTATTCAGATAATAATGCTCTTAATAGTTCAATATTTGCATTTGATACTTTACCAAATCAAACATTCTTAATTTCTGGATTGACAAATCAAACAGTTGTAAATCAAATGATTACACAACCTGCTGGAACAAACATTAGTTGGTATTTTGGTGTTTATGATTTGTTTGGTAATTATAATCAATCAGCAACACAATCATTTATAGTTCAATCAATACCAACAAGTTTATCTTTATCAACAGACAAGAGTATTTATGAACAAGCATATAAGAATATTTCATTATTTCCTATTTATATTGATTTAGAAGCAAAATATTATGATACATTAAATAATCAATCTGTTTTAGGAGCAAGTTGTTTTGTATCAAATTCAGAAACAAATCAATTAGATATTATGTCTTATAATTCAACTACTGGAAATTATTCTTTTCAAATGCCAACAACTGAATATTATGGAAATGTTACTTTTAATGTAAGTTGTCAAAATAGTAATTATGTAAGTCAAAATACTTCAAAAAGTGTAGATGTTTATTTCTATGCTTATCTCTGGGATAGCACTAACAAAACTCTATATAATGGACAATCAACTAATATTTATTTAAGTAGAACACTTCCAAATTCTACTATAATAGATACATTATCAAAAAATGTTGTTGTTGGTGATAATTTACTTGCAGATTTCAATTATTATGGTTCTGGAAATAATGGAAGTTTCAACAGACAATATATTTTAACAGGAAACAAGATATTCAATATAAGTGCTTCTTTAAATTCTTCAACTTGCCAACCCTATGTATGTTTTTATGAAAGAGATTTATTATTCAATAAAATATACAAAACCTGTGGTTCTCCTCAAAGTATAATACCAAATCAATTTAATTATATAAGTTTAATAGATAATACTACAACTACATTACTGCAAGGAAGTTTTATAGGAATAGAATTAAGAGCAAATTGTTCTGTTTCACAAAATCTTGATTTTTCTTATGTAGCAAATACTTCAGCTTATCCTGCTATTACTTTTACATCAGCACAACCTTTTGTAACAGGATATATAATAATTGATTTTGGACAAGTAGAAAGTAATAATACTATTTATGCAAATACAAAAATAAATTCAAGTAGATGGGCTGTTTTAAATATAACAAATAATGAAAATTCTTCTTATCAGCAAATGATTAATTTTGCTCCAAGATTTGATGCTATGTATGTAAATTCAATAATTCCAAACACAACATACATTTACAATTCAACTAAGAATTTGTTCGCTTCGGATAATTCTTCAGTAAATCCTTTTGAATTAGCTACCATAGAACCATCTAACCAAATATCTTGGCTTTCAGAAATGATGCAACCTCTATCTTCTATAAATGAAAGTGTAAATGCTTCAATAAAGGATGCAATCACAGACGATGAAGTATTAACATTTGATAATGGAATTACTAAAATCTATAATATATCAATAGGAGCAATCTTTACATCAACTTTATCTATTAATAATCTTACAGTTATATCAAATTATTCTACTTATGGAATTATTTTACCAAATGATTTAACAATTTATTATACAAATTCTACAGGAACATATAATATCACAAATCAAGTTACAATAGATACTGTAAATAAATATTTCATTATGCCAGAAATTCCATCTTTTAAAGATAGTGTAAATTATGAAATAATTGCAAATAGGGAATTAGTTCCACCAGTATTTACAACAATCCCTCCAGATGCAGTATTATTTTATGGGAATGAGAGTTTAGGAGTTCAGTTTATTTCTACCGATAATGTAGCTTTAGATACTTATGCTGTTAATGATACAAGATTTTCAATAGATAATTCTGGTTTTTTATCTAATGTCACTTCTTTAGCTGTGGGAAATTACCAATTAAATATAACAATAAATGATACTTTAAGCAATATTAACTGGACAATTTATAATGTTAATGTAATGAAATCTTTAGATAATTGTCAAGTTTTATTTAATGAAACTTCACCCTTAGCATATCCAAATACATTTTTAGTTGGGTCTGATTGTTCTTCTCCATTTAATCTTTATAGAAATGGAACTTTGATAACAAATAATACAGAGCAAGTTTTGCCAATTTCAGCATACAATTTTTCAGTTGAAAGAATAGATACTCAAAATTATACAAATACTTTTGATGAAAAAGAGCTTTTAATAATGGATTTAACCCCCCCAACAATAATAGTATATGACCCAACAGGAAATACTGAAAACTATAATGAAACAATTGCTTTTGGAATAGGAGTAAATGATACTTCTAATAATATTTCTGTTGTAAAAGCATTTGTAACTAAACCAGATAATACCACAGAAGAAGTCCAAATGTTACCAAACCCCTCTCAAGGAACTTATGCAGTTGAAAATATAACTGTTGAACCATCACAAATCTGTAATGCTTCTTTTGGGATTATTGGTGGTATTCCAGTTGCTATAACTTCAATTTCTGGAAATGGAACTCCAAGCACAGATACTTTATGCTCCTTTATTGCACAAAAACCTTTATTTGGAGATTTCATAGCAACAGTATCTTATAATTTGACAAGTTTAACTACTGATAGTGCAGTTAATTTCCAAGTAACTTCTGAAGAACCAACATCAGCTAATGCAGTTATTTATGCTTATATTGGAAGAACAAATTTTGCTGGAGAAGGAAATCAATATCAAGTTTATGGAACTGATAATACAACCTCTGGATTTTTAAATAAAAACAATACTCTTGATACTTATGGAAAAATGAGAATACAGAGAGTTAATAATACTTTTAGCTTTTTTGTTTATAATAATTCAAATGCTTCTTGGATTTTATTAGGAACTCAAGATTATGATATGCACAAGGGAATATTTTTAGTTGTAGAAGCAGAAAGCACAAATGATAATTGGGGAAATGCAAATGTTGCTTGGAGTAATTTTACTTTTAGTAACTTAGACCCCCAAACTTATGTTGGAACATTTAATGATACATCAGAACAAGGAACTTATTATGTTCAGTATTTTGCAAATGATACTAAAAACAATATCAATAATTACACTTCTGCTATCTTTAGAATTAATGAAAGTAATTATCCTCCTTCAATTCCTTTTATAACAAGTCCAGCAAATTCAAATATTTATGATATAACAGTTGCAAATCAGAATATTCCAATAACTTGGGCAAAGGTTGTTGATGTAAATAATGATATTGTTATGTATAATATCTCTCTATTAAATGCAGACCATACTTTCAATAGAACTATTGTTGATAATTATGGAAGTTTAAGTTCAGACAATTACCAGTGGAATGCTTATCAAACAGTGCCATCTGGAAATTATAGTATTGAAGTTGAAGTAGAGGAAACTCTTACTGCTGAAAAATACAATAAATCAGACATAATGAGTGGATACTTTACACTTAATCAAATAGACATAGTTCCTCCTATTTTTACAACAATTCCAGCAGATGCTTCAATCTTTTATGGAAATGAAAGTTTAAATGTTCAATTTGTAGGAACTGATAATATTGCATTTGATAGTTATGCAGTTAATGATACAGCTATTTTCCAAATAAGTCCAAGTGGATTTTTGACAAGCATTACAGCTTTACCAGTTGGACATTATCAAATTAATGTAACAATAAACGACACCTCAAATAACATAAATTGGACAATTTATAATATAGAAGTCAAAGCACAACCTATACCAGATACAACTCCACCAGTTATAACAATTGTAAGTCCATTAAGTATTGTTAATTCTCAAACAGTAATATTTTCAATTACAACAAATGAATTATCAACTTGTTCATATAATTTAGATAATAATGGAAATATTTCTTTAGGAACTAATACTACATCATTTGTTGATAATCAATTTCTTTCTTATGGAAGTCATAATGTATGGTATTATTGTCACGACAATTCTAATAACAATAATTCAGTTTCAAAGTCTTTTAATATTCCTCAACCTTCTAACGGAGATATAATTACTGGAAGCAGTATTCCAGTAGCAGAAAGATTTGTAAGCTTGGTAGTTTTTTCTCCAACATTTAATTTTGACACTTCTGATGCAGTAAGTGTTCAAGCTTTAAATCCAAATGGAAATGCTATTTTGCTGGATAATGTATCAATAGAATTAGTGGATATTAATGGATTTACTAAAAGTATTATTACATTAAATGCAAATGATACATACAAAAGAAGCTTTACCGTAGAGAATAATGAAAATATTACACAATTACATTTCCTTATAACAGCTACAAAAGGAGATAAAACAATAACTCAAGATTATTATACAAATATCATACAAGGAAGTTTCCTTAACAGAGTTGAAGTAGATACAATAGATTTCCTTACAAGATACATTCTCTATATTGGTCTTTTCTTCCTATTATTAATCTTATTAGTAATAATTAGGCAAAGTAGAGAGGATAAAAACAGAAGAAGTAAATACAGAGGGTATAATGGGTATTAATTAAATATAAAAATGGCAAAATATTAATAATATCATAAAAAAAGGTGAAAATGGAAAACAAGACAAAAGTATTATTGAATTTCTTTGGTTTGTGTTTGTTTGTTGGAGTAATTGGATTTTTAGTATCAGAGAGTGTTGGTTTATCTTTAGGTGGTTTTGATACAGCAGAAATTCTTCAACAGCAATCTTTCTACTTAATTGGAGGAATTTTCCTCTTGTTAATCATCTGTGGATTTGCTATTGAATATATAATTAAAAAAGGTGATGATAGATATGGTTCATCTGTTCTTTTCTCATCATTAGGAGAAAAACCTTCTGTTCCATATTTTAAGAAATTTTCTCAATTTAGAATGTTATTTTTATCTGTGATAGTAGCTTCAATTTTAGGTTTGTTTGCATTTGTAACAAAGCAGACTTCTTTTACTGGATTACCCAAACTTACCCAGCAATTTACACCACAAGCAAATCTCTTATATGGTTCATTATTAATTCCAGCTTCTGAAAATTTAGGTTTAGCTTTAGTCATACTCATCACAATTGTAATTATTAGAGTTCTTGCAAGAAAGAACAATTGGACATCAGCAAACTTTGCAATAATGACTTACATCTTCTGTCCTTTGATGGGAGCAATATATTGGGTAATAAATCATTTGCTCCACTACTCTGGTCAAGAAATAAGTTTATTAGCTGTTCTTGGATTTGGATTTGTTATGTCTTTGATAACAGTTCTAACAGGAAGCTTTATTCCAGCTTGGATACTCCATATATCAAATAACCTATTCTATGATATGCAAAGTATCTTTACTCGTGATAGTGTTATAATATTTGTTGGAATTATTATTGCTGTCTTAGTATTTATATATCTCTTGATATTTAGAAAAGGGAGCAAATTAAATAAAGCAAATCAGATGGGAAGTTCAAATGTATCATAACTATCATAAATGTAAGGTATTTTTTCTCTTATTAATATTTTCTTTGATTTTCGTTAATATTGGATTTATTAGTGCTTTCTCTGGGCTTGGAAATGGGAGTATTGGAAATCCCTTTCAGATTACAAATTGCACACAATTGCAAGAGATGAATAATAATTTAACAAAAAATTACATACTTAATAATAGTATAAATTGTTCAGATACAAAAACTTGGAATGCTGGAAAAGGGTTTCTACCAATAGGAAATCAAACAAGTATTGCATCTGTTAATGTTACAGCTAATTTTTCTGGTAGTTTTAATGGTCAAGGATATACGATTTCTGATTTATATATAAAAAGAAACGATTACATAATTGGGTTAATTGGCTATAATGATGGAATAAATAGCATCATCCAAAATGTTAAATTAATTAATGTTAATATTTCAAATGGTATTTACACTGCTGGATTAGTTGGTGCAAAAACTGGGGGAGCTATAATTAATTCTTCTGTAGATGGAACAGTTATTACACAATCTTATGGAGGGTTATTAGTTGCATTTAGTGGAGCATATATAGAAAATTGTTCTTCATCTGGAAGTATTTCTGGAGTTAATTCTTCTGTTTCAACTACTGATAAAGCTATTGGAGGATTGATTGGAAGTATGGATAATTTTATGATAACTAACAATTCTCTTTCTTCAGCGAATGTTTTTAGTTCTTCTGGAAATATTTATGTTAGTGGTTTAGTTGGACTTGGAAGTTATGGGGGAATAATAAAAAATTCAAATGCTTCTGGAAATGTAACAGCATATAGTCCTTCTGGAATATCTGGTGGTATATATGGAACAATTACAAATTCTTTTTTTACTGGAATACTTACTGATTTAACTATTAACGATATAACAAATTGCGAACAATTACAGAATATAAGTTATAATTTAAACACAAATTATACTTTAATGAATAATATTAATTGTTCAGATACAAAAACTTGGAATGCTGGAAAAGGATTTTTGCCATTAGGAACTGGAACTGCTTTTAATGGAATATTAAATGGACAAGGGTTCAATATAACTAATTTGTATATCTCAACTGGAACTCTAAAGTATGCAGGATTGTTTAACCAAAGTTATGGAACAATAAAAAATATTGGCTTAGTAGATGTCAGTATTACAGCTTATGGAGGGTATGCAGGAACACTTGTTGCATATAATCTTGGAACAATTAATAATACTTTTTCTACTGGAAATCTTACAATTTATTGTGGTTCTTTTGGAAGTTCTAATTGTTATGGAGGAGGTTTAGTTGGAGTAAATTTTGGTAATGTATCTAATTCACACACGAATTTATATGTTTTAGGTTATGGGCAAAGAATTATTGAAATTGGAGGATTAATTGGAAATAATGTTGGAGGATTAAATAAAACATATACTTCTGGAAATGTTCATATTCGTTCTTCTGCTCCTTATGCAACTGGTGATGCACAGGAATATGATGCTGGAGGATTAGTTGGAAGTAATAGTCATACAATTGACCAATCATATTCTACTGGAGGTGTTTATATTGATTTTACAGACCCAAACACAGTTGGATTTTACAATTCAAAATTGGGAGGTTTAGTTGGAACTTCTTCTGGAACAATTTTAAATAGTTATTCTACAAGTGGTTTATCTGGTTATAAAAGAAGTGAAACTGCATTTGCATCAACAAGATATGGTGGTTTAGTTGGTTCTGTTTCCAGTGCTGTAATAAATAATAGCTATTCCACTGGTTCAACAATAACTTATGATGACGGATTAAATTTTGGAATGATACCTTCTGTTGGAGGTTTATGTGGATATGGAACTTCAACTACAACAAGTTCTTATTGGGATATGAATACTTCTGCTTTAACAACTTCTGCCTGTGGAACTGGAGAGAATACAACACAGATGCAAACACAATTAACATTTACTAATTGGAATTTTAATAATATCTGGGGAATTAATGATACATACACTTATCCTTATCTTTTATTTAATTTTGTTCCTGTTATACAAACAATTTTTAATATTAATGTAACATTACTTACTCCAGCATACAATCAATATTTTAATTATAATACAAGCATCAATTTTACTTTTATACCTGCAACTTATAGTGTATTGAATGTTTGTCAATTATGGATGAATACTACTGGAAACTGGACTAAGATATATACTTGGAACACTCCCTTAAATAATACAAACAATTCACGAGTTTTTAATTTACCAGATAATTATTATACTTGGAATGTTGTTTGTAATGATACTTATAATAATAATGGAACTTCAATTAATAATTATACATTTACTGTAGATACACTTCCACCAATAATAAATAGCAATATTAGTATAACTACTGTTCAAAATAATGTTTTCTTTAAAACAAACATCACTGGAGCAAATTTATGTAATTACACAATTTTAGATGGGAATTTAAGTGTTAATGGATTAAATCAGAATATCCCATTTGTTTGTAATCAATTATCCAGTGCTTCAACTTCTGGATATGGAAATTTTACTTTTGTTGTAGATGCTTATGATTTTGCTGGAAATTCTATACAGCAAATTCAAAATTTTACAACAACTTATGTTGCTCCCCCTTCAACTGGTGGAAATCCACCACCATCAAATAATGGAAATCCAGTTATCAATAGCAATAAACCAGTTTTAACAGAGGGTAATTGGACTATGGAAACAGAATTGGGTGGGAACAATTATGGATTTTCTATGATACAAAATTCAAATAGAACAAGAGATATGTTGTTTGAAAATTTAGGAGTTAATGATAGAACAATAAGTATGTCTTGTGTGGAAGTAAATGGAACAGCAAATTTATGCGATGGAATAACATTTAAGCAAGATACATTTGATTTGCCAGTTCAAAAATCAATAAAAACATCTAATGGATTTACTTTGGCTATACCAAGTGATTTAGCAAAGGGAACATATATTGTTAATTTAGTTGGAACAGATGAAAGTGGAAATGTTGGTGTAATTACTTTAAATGTTAAGATAACTTCTGGATTTTCTATCACTGGAGCAATAACTAAATTATTTTCAGATACAAACGGTGGTATCCCTTATGTTCTATTTTTCTTCTTGATATGGTTTATCTTCGGAGTATTAAGTAATTTTATAATTTTCAAACCAGCTAAATTACCAAGTGCATTATCAGTTATAGTTGGATTAATATTTGGAATAATATTTTTATTACTTCCATTATAAATAAAAAATAAGAAAAAACAAAAAGGAGAAAAAAGATATTAATAACCTTTAAATAACCTAAAGAATATTAATAATAACATAGGAAAAATGGAAAAGATGAACAAAAAAGGAAGTGTGAATTTTAACATTACAGGTAAAGTAATTCTTGGAGTTTTACTTTTTTTATTGTTAATAATTGCTTTTATATTTCCAAGAGTTAGAGTTTTCTTAATTGGATTAGCTCTCTTAGGTGTTGCACTTCTTATTGCTGTTAATGGAAAATTAAATAGAACAAGAAGTATTTTTGTAGTTATGTTTCTTGCTCTTGGTTTAGTAATTATATTCTTTGGTAATGCTTTTGTTTCAAATACAGAACTTGTTGGTTCTTCAACTTTGGGCTTACAGCAAGTTCAATATTTTTCTTCTTCTGATGCTTGTTTCAATTCTGGTTCTCCATCAAATCTTTGGGTATATACAGTTAGAGGTGGTGGATTAGGTCAATCTGCTACTGGTTCTTATACTCCAACAGAAGCTGGAGATTTATATTCTGGAAGCACAGAACCAGCAAAGACATTTACTATAACGGAAACTTATAATCAATATTGTGATTATCCTATTGTTCCAAATCCTTCTGCAACACCAGTTTATCAATTAGCTTCTATTACTGTTTGGAATATTCCATTATTAGTAGTTCCATCAGTTTCAGAATGTGGAAAAGAAGCACCAACTCAAAAAGATAGTCAAGGAAATCTTGTATGTAATGGTGGAGCAGGATATATTTATGGATTACTTAAAACACCTCTTTTAAGTCAAGCAAAATGTTATTGTTCTCAATATACTAAACAATCTGGAGCAGTTGGAAGTGTATTAAATTTAGCAAATCCAGTTATTAGAACTAATATGACAATAAAAGTTAGTTCTGGAACAGATGTTTCTACAAGAAGTTTTTCAAGCGATAATGATGTTGAAGGGCAAATAGGTTCTAATGTATGTGCAGTATGGCAAGGAAATTTAGTTACTGGACAAACTTGTGGCTTACCTTCAATAGATACAATTCCAGTTTATTATGGAAGTTCTACTGGTGGAAATTGGAATTTAGTTTCAAAAGATGTTTATGATACTTACAAAATAGCATATAGCACTTTGCTTACAACTCTTAATGCTGGAAATTTAGATGAAGCAACAGTAAGAGCAAAGATAACAACATTCCAACAAACTTCAGATGCTGTTAAAAATAGTCAAGTTTCATTTGGAACAATTAATAATCCAACTTCACAAGCAGGAGCAATAATAACAAAGACACTTAATAATTTAATACAATTTCCAGTTACAACTATGTATGTTAAAGCAAATTGGTTAGGAGTTATTACACCTGTTCCACAAGCAAAGATAACTCAAAATCCAACTTCAGAATGTTTTCCTGCTGGAGCAAATAATGGACAAATAACATTAAAAGTTCAAGATGTTGGAGAAGGTGGAGATATTAATGTATTTGGAACTTGTGGTAAAGGATTTACTATTACTTCAGATGAACAATCATACGAAGCTGGAGAAGAAAAAACAATTACATTAGTTTTAAGTGGAACTTCAAATGAAACAACTACAAATGCAACTTGTAAAATAACTGCAAAAGCTCTTGACCAATCAGTAAGTCAAAATGTAGATGTTTGTGCAACTGGTTATCCAACTTGCACAAGAGAAGGAAACTGGTGTGAAGGAGATAATATTGTTTATTGCCCTAATACTTTTAGTGCAATCACTGTATTGACAAATTGTGCTTTACAAGGAGAAACTTGTAATACAGATAATGGAACTGCTCACTGTAAATCAAATAATCCAGACCAAAAATGTGGAGATGGAACTTGTAATAATGGAGAAACACAAGCAAGTTGTCCAGCAGATTGTTGTCCTATTGGTGGATGTGGATTGCAGTGTGATACAAAAACACCTAAGATATTTGGATACCAAGAAGTAACAAGCCAATCTCAAACACTATGGTCTGTAATTGGATTAGCAAAACCAAAAGAAACAAATTGGTGTAAGCCAACAAATGAACCGTATATAATAGGTGGAGTTTTAGTATTAATAATGGGATTATCTTCATTATTTATTTTCAAATCAAAAAAGAAAATCAAGGGAAGAAAGTCAAGTAAATATGGAAAGATAGGAAAATAAAATGCCAGTAACAATAGGAGCTTTAACACTTGGACTTGTTTGGTTGGTTGCATTAATAGTTTGGATTATACTTTATATTGTAACATTAGTTTATCAAGCAAAAAGAAACCAGTGGGGATGGTTTGTTTTAACTTTAATATTTAATATAGTTCTTTTAATCTATTGGATTGTTTGGCTATCTAATCCAAAATTAAAAAGAAAGAGGAGAAAGTAAATGGGAATTGTAGTAAAGAATGCAATAAAGAGAGAAGCAGGATATTTGTATTACATAGATGGTCAAGGAAATATTTGCAGAGTTGAAATGAAACACAAAGGTAAAAAGAAAAAATGAACAAAAAAGGAGTTGGTGGTTGGTTAGCTTGGGCAATATTCTTTCTAATTGTAGCGATAGTTGCTGGATTATTCGGATTTGGAGTAATTGCAGGAACTTCTATTACAATTGCTAAATGGTTATTCTTTATCTTTATAGTTCTATTCATAATTTCAGTTATTGCACATACAATAAAGAATGCTTAAAATAAAATGCCAATAAAAAAATATTCACACAAAGAGAACAGACCAACCTATTCAAAAAGAATAGATGCTCTAAGACACGGTTATATTCAATATGGAAGAACCAAATCTGGAGCAAGAAATTTTATTGTGTATAAAGTAAAAGGAGGATGGAATGTTCAAAGGAAAAAATGAAACAAAAAATAAAATCAAAAATAAGAAGAAATGAATTAGGAACAGCAATTGGAGCTGTAGCTGGTGGTGCTTTAGCATTTTTTACATTTCAAGTTGTTCCTTATGGTGCAAGTATTTTAGGTTTTGATGTTACTAAAACAAATACTATGTTTGAAGCAATTAAATGGCTTAATCAAAATCCAAATGGCTTTATACATCCTCTTGCTGGAATAATTACAATCTTTGCTACTATGATTGTCGGTGGCTTCTTAGGAATGTTAATTGAAAAAGAATTAAAAGGAGGGAGTAAATAAATGGCAAAAATTAAATCAGCTTGGTTGTATTATGCTTTGGTATTTTTACTTGTAGCTATTGTAGCTGGATTATTTGGATTTGGAGCTATAGCAGGAATGACTTTCACAGTTGCTAAGGTGCTATTCTTCGTCTTTATAGTCTTGTTCATAATTGCATTAATTAAGCATACAGATAGGAAATAGAAATGAAAAATAAAAAAGGTGTAAGTGAAATCGTTGGATATGTTTTACTTATAGTATTTACTTTAATTCTTGCTGGTATAGTTTTTGTTTGGCTTAAAACTTATGTTCCTCACGAAGACATAAATTGCCCAGATGGAACTTCTCTTATGATTAATTCTTATACTTGTAATCAAAGCAAACTTACATTAACCTTTGAAAATAATGGAAAATTCTTTGTTGGAGGGTATTTTATAGATGCTTATTATGTAAATTCAAAAGGTCAAAAAATCCTTGTAGATTTAACAAAGAATAGCACAGGTAGTGTAACACTTAGTCCTCTTGGAATAAAATTTGGAGGTTTTATCTCTGGAACTTCATTTAGAAATAGCACAACAGAAAACAATACATTAATTGTTACAGCTCACAATTCTCTAAAAACTGGAGATAGTGAAACAGATACTTATAATTTAGTTGGAATAACAAATTTACAATCTTTAATAATTACTCCTTTTGTATGGACAACACAAGATAGAAAAATGGTTTTATCAAGTTGTAAAGATGCAGTAATAAATGAACCAATAACTTGCAATTAAAATGAAAAACAAAATTAAACTAAAAAATTGGGAAAAGACACTTGCTATAATTGGTCTTATAATGATTATATTAATTGGGATAGTAAGTTTTATGATAGGATTTAATTTTCTCATAATTAACAATCAAATGGCTTTATGCTTCTCTATATTTTTAGGTGTTGGTTTATCTCTTTTTTTAATTGGGATAGAAAAGAAAATATTTGGATGGACAAGGAAAAAATAGAATGAAACACAAGAGGATAGAAAAAACTGAATGGATATATTTGCTTGTTTCTGTAGTAATTACTTTAATTCTTGTCCTCTTATTAACAAATCTTGGAGTTCAAACAGTAATTAGTGGATTAAATCCAATATGGCAATTCCTAATAATAAATTTAGGTGTATATTTTATCTTCTTCTTTGTAATTAAAGGATTTGCATTAAGAAGTAGAAAAGTTTGGGTTGGAGCTTTAGGAACAATTATGGGCTTTATTGCTTTTGACATTATACTTCCAGAATATCATATTTTAAAAGACAGCATAGTTGTTGGTGGATTATTTGGAGCATCTGCAAGTGATTACTTCTTTGGTTATGTTTATCATTCTTTAGGAGTTCCCTTTAGTATAACGATATTCGGTTTAGCAATTCCACTTTTAGCAATACTGGTTTATGTTGTAACATTCGTTGCTTTATTCATAGGAGCTTCTTACCTAATTAAAAATTTCGTAAAAAAGATATAAGGAGGACAAAATGAAAGATAGAAAAATAATGACAAAAAACCCAATCATTTGGTTCAAATATGCTTTATTAGTTGGAGTAGTGTTTTTAGCTCACTGGGTATCTGGGGTGATAGGATTAGAACAATATGTGATGACTAACAAATGGTTAGGATGGACTTTACTATTCATATTTTATTATGTATTCATAGCTTTAGGCGATAGAGCTTTGGAATATATATTAAATGTAGATTAAAATGAAACACAAAAGAAAAAAAGCAAGTAAATTCACTTTGCAAAAGACAAGTCAAATCTTCCAGATACTTGGAGGTTTAGCAACTTTCATTTTCTTTGCAATTTCTTTAGGTAGAGTTAGCAATACTATGTTCGTTTCAAATTCTGGATTTGTTTATAATATTACAAATGCTTCCTTTATTGGTATATTATATGGTTCTTTGGCATTTGTTGCTATCTTGAGTTTCATAATTGCCTTTATAGCATATAAAAGTTCTAAAAAAAGAAAATGAAAACAAATAAAAAATTACAGTGGGGATTGCCAAATAAAGTTGAAGGTTTTCTAATTGGAAGTCTTTTACTTTTACTATTCCTAATTGATATTCTTCAAAATAAAATACAAGACTTTGGCTTAGGATATGCTGTTACATTTGCTACAGCAGGACATTTAGTTCTTGCAATTAATTTATTCTGGATAGCAGTTGGATTATTTACTATAATTTCTGTTCTTGTCTTTAGTAGAAGCATCTGGCAAGGAAGAACAGACAGAAAAGTTGATGTTTTCTTTGGTGTTTTGATGTTCTTAGGATTGGTTCTCTTAGTTGCTGGAGCAATTGGAGCATTTAATTTCCAAGCACCAGAAGCAGTTGCTTGGTTCTATGGTTTGCCACAAATCACTTTTTATCATATAGGAATGTTAATGGAAATAATTGCAGGTTTATACTTTGCAACAACAAAATAAAATGAAAAACAAACTATTACTCTTACTACCTATACTTCTTATTAGCTTTGCTTTTGTTTCTTCTGCTTATAGTGGAGCTGGAACTGGAACAGGTGGTGACCCTTTTCAAATAACAACTTGTTCTCAATTACAAGAAATGGAAAATTACTTATCTAATTATTTTATTTTAATTGGTGGAATTATTTTAAAGTATTTGTAAAATTCATCATTTATAATTTCAACTGTTCTATCAACATTCTTAGGACTTACCAAAGCAGAATCGTGTATTGTTGCATATGATGGTATGCCTTCTGAATCCAATCTCTGTGAAACGTCTTTTATCATAAATTCTGCTTCCAAATACTGTAAGTAAGCTGCTAATGTATAT
>Ga0182021_10003736_pt1 | contig 17894 bp, 17 predicted proteins | sample 612E3MmetaG_FD_120493 | JGI IMG/M metagenome (GOLD analysis project Ga0182021, IMG submission 120493) | Permafrost microbial communities from Stordalen Mire, Sweden - 612E3M metaG (Illumina Assembly) | ecosystem: Environmental > Terrestrial > Soil > Wetlands > Permafrost | place: Sweden... | reverse complement strand
AAGAAACCATAATTATAATTATTATAAAAACGATGTTATTATGGGTGTTTATTTTAAAAAATCCTTTTTCCTTAAATATTAACATCACTATTAACCCAAAAGAGAAAATCAATTCAACTGAATTCAAGCTGTTGTCTATTTTATCACTTATTGAAAAATTAAATATTTTATCTAATACATACATAGCTTTATTTAAGCTCTCGGCTCTGAAGAAAATCCAAGCAAGGCTTACTAACATAAATGTAATTAACACCTGAACTGATTGTATAAGTTTATTTCTCCAAATAATTTTATGTTTCTTCTTAAAGATATCTATACGTTTTTCTATCATAATTAATAAACCATGTATAGAACCCCAAACAACAAACGTCCAGTTTGCACCATGCCACAAACCACTCACTAAAAAAACAATGAAAAGATTAAAATACGCTCTGATTTTTTTTACTCTGTTACCACCAAGGGAGAAGTACATATAATCTCTAAACCAGGATGAGAGTGATATATGCCAACGCTTCCAGAACTCGGAAATTGATCTGGAAAAATAAGGGGTGTTGAAATTTGTCATCAACTTAAACCCCATAATCCTTGCAGAACCAATTGCAATGTCAGAGTAGCCCGAAAAATCACAATAAATTTGAAAGGAATAAAAAATAACTGCTAAAGCTAGACTAAGTCCCGATTGACTTGTATAATTGTTAAATGAATAGTCAACAGCTATAGCAAGTCTATCTGCAATAACGACTTTTTTAAATAACCCAAATGCAATCTGGGTCAGTCCATCTTTAAAGTTTTCGAAACTAAACACATGATTTTCACGAAATTGGGGCAATAAATTCTGCGGACGCTCAATAGGTCCAGCAACAAGTTGCGGATAAAACATTACATACAATGAATAAATGCCTAAATGTCTTTCGGCTATTTGATTACCCCGGTAAACCTCAATTGTATAACTCATTGCCTGAAAGGTGTGAAACGAAAGACCAATAGGTAATAATATTGACAAAAATGGGAGTGGATTTTGTAGACCAAATCCGTGTAAAAGAAACGAGAAATTATGATTAAGAAAATTATAATACTTGAAAATAGCTAAAACTCCAATATTAGCAATCAAACTAAATATTAAAAACAATTTCCTTCTATTCCCCCGCGATTTTTCAATATAAATGCCAGCTATATAATCTACAATAATTGTAAATCCTAGAATCAATATATAAATTGGAATAAAAGCCATATAGAAATAGCAACTTGCCGCGAGAAGAAGACTCCATCTAAATCTCTGACCTATAATATAATATAAGGATGTTATAATAATAAAGAAAACTAAAAAGTGTAAAGAATTGAATAACATATCTTGTTGTTAAATTTTGATTTTGGCAGACTTTCCCAATGCCAACTGACAACCCTGTTAGTCTAATTTGATTTACTGAAGTTTAATATATCTTCAAATTCAGATAAGATGTTATTTGCCATAAATTGTTTATTCCACTTTTCTCTTACAAATTTACGAGCTGCATCTCCTTTGATTCTGGCCAGATTTAAATCCTTAACAAATAACTTAACGACATCTGCAATTTCATTTATCTTATACCCATTTATTAATGTACCATTCAGGCCATTAATTATACTTTCTCTTACTCCACCTTCAGCAATAGCAGCAACATAGGTGCCACATGCATTTGCTTCAAGAGGAGCTAATCCAAATGGTTCTAATCTTGAAGTGTAAATCATTATGGCTGCTCGAGATAATATGGTTGTCAATTCGTCATCGGAAATATTAACAAAAACTTTGAATTCAACCTCCAATTTATTAGCCAGATTAATTAACTCATCTAAATAGTATTTGTCCATAAAATTCGCAACCCACTTTAATTCAGGTCTTTCAGTCTTGGGTATTTTACCTATTATTTCAATAGCTTTATGAACAGATTTTAGAAAAGTTATTGATCCAAGTCCTACAACAAAAGGTTCTTTTACTGTTTCTTCTGAGTTAAATTTTTCTGTTTCAATACCAAGATAACACACATTAGAGTCTATTCCATATGACCGAATCAGATTTTCTCTGCTGAACAATGAATTTACTAATATTTTATTATAACTTTTTGCTGCATTTATTTCATTTTGTACTCTTATTCTTCGTGAGTAATTCACCAAAAAATCTTTTAGGATTTTTCTAAAATTTTTAAATTTGTAGTTATGTGCTTGCCATATATTCTCAGGAATAGCCTCATAAAGAAATCTGTTTGGTTCTCCTAAATAAACTATCTTAGGTAGTTTAGAAAAGTTACCGATGAAAGGCATACTTGTTATGCAACAGGAGTTAGCAAAAATCATCTCAAATTTTTCTGATTCGATTTCTTTTACGCATTCTTTACAATGATCATTAATTAATTTTAATATAGCCTTTTCTTTTTGTATTGGGTTTTTTATTCTATTTAGTTTGTCAAATTCACTTTTTATAGGCTTTCTGATTTCAGTAATTAAATTGGATAAAGGCAAATAGTCCATTGATGAGCAATCAGTAGTCCAGGCCTTCAAATAATGCCCCTTTTCTTTAAGTATTTGAATATGACTATATAAAGTACGTTTCCCTCCTCCACTTGGTAAATTATGCCAAATTGCAATTTTCATACTAAAAGTTTTCTTTTCGAAAATAAATTAAAAACAAATTTGTTTAATAATATATAAACAATTAGTGTTATAGATAGAAATGGGAACCGAAGCTGCAATTCTAAACTCCATCTCCAAACCTGATATTTCCAAGAAAGATTAATACCATTGAAACACTCTTAATTTAATTGCTTTGCCAAAATTAATTTAGATTTCCTATGTCCTTTAACCAAAACTCCAAAGTTTGCATCTCCTTTTCACAAACAATATTCTCCGCAAACAATGATTTGTACGCATTATAGACATTTCCCTCAATACTCTCTGAACTTGAAATAGAATTTGATACAATATCAACTACTTTTTCACAATGTTGGTACATTGGAATTTCTGATATAAAATCAATCATAAAATCATGAGGGTTTCTTTTTTGCAGAACAGTCGCTTTAATAAATCCAAGTTGATAATCTAGCAACCAAATTATTGGTTGAGCTACCAGTCCTCGTAATATGTCTGTAAATCTGAACGTTACAAAAGCTGGTAAATACATTAAGGCAAACAATTCTTTTCTAATTATAGTGTTTTGAGTATTAAACGGGCTGACAGAGCCTTTCCCTAATACAACAGGTTCATGTTCATTAAAATAACAAGGAGTGTCGTCAGTTAAGCGATATATAGCATCAACATCCGGGTCCGAATCTGCTAATCCCTGCCAAATTCCAATCTTACAATCTTTGAATTTCAGCAACTTTTCAAGATCAAATTGTTTACCGATCAGATTTAATGGTAATCCGCGGGGCCAAATTTTTTGCTTCGTAAAGAGTTGATAAATATTGATAAACCCTTTGTTATCTGAAATACAATCAAATTTATTTTCAAATTCTGGAAAACACCAATTATCTTTTGGAATATTGTCATCATCACTATCAATAATATAATCAGATCCAATTTGAATAGCTTTCAAATATCCCAACATTTTCCTGCAATAATGATTATAAGGTAAAATTTTTGCTAATTTAAAGTCTAATTTTTCCTGGTCAATTGCTGATATATAATCAACATTGTTGCAATACCAATTTGCCGGGGTTTTCTTGTCACCTACAACAATTAATTTAAAATTATTCATCTTAGAATATGAAATAACTGCATCAGTTGGATTAAATATTGAAGTTATTACTATGGTTTTCATATTCCTTCCGCACTTTCTATTGTTCGTATAATTTTAGAAACCGTATTTCCCCATGAATATTTATTTAAACAATAATTTTGCGCTTTTACACCTATTTCATATAATTTTTGAGGATTAGAAAAAGCATCAATAAGTATTTTAGCTAACTCTTCAGGATTTATTTCATTTATACTGAACCCATAAACTCCATTCCCTGATATTTCAGGAAAACTATTCCTGTTAAACCCAACTATTGGTATCTTACAGGCAAGGGCTTCTAAATAAACTAAACCCCACGGTTCGTAAGTTGCTGGCATTAGAAATATTGAACTTTCGTTAAAAATTTCTTGTAATTTTTCAACCGTTACAAAACCGTAAACTTTCACATTTGGCAAAATAATTTTTTCTGTGTATTTAGATTGTCCTATTATTGTCAATTCTAAATTTGGATTACTTTTTAAAGCAATTTTAAAAGCCTCAAGAACTAATAACCCACCTTTATCTTCAAATCGTTCTTTCACTGCAAATAAAATTTTCCCGTTTGAATAGTTCTTCAAACCAAAATATGGTTTTATTACTCCAAGCCCGGTACCGACTGCTGTTATTTTTTTTAGAATTAATTCCATAGTGACTTATCAAGTTATCTTTTACACATTCACTAATTGGAAATATATGTTCCATTTGATAGTATGCTTTCCTTTCTAATTTCTCGGAATCGTTAATTAATTTTTTTGAATAGTCTTTCGTACTTGTAGAATAAGATGCCCATATATTCCAGGTGGTATCACAAAACAAGTAATGTTTCTGATTTTTAGAAACTTATAAAAATGGCAAATCTAAAGTTCCAGTATGCAGAGTTAAATTTGAATTACTTATTTTAGTTTCATTTTTAGCTAGTCTAGCATTTAAATACCTGCTTAAAAATCCACGTTCTGTATCTAATGAATTTTTATAATAGTACTTTCTTTCCCAATTTAAAAATTTTCTTTCATATCTGTTAGGTGATGCTTTCGAGTTAAACGCACTTTCCAAACAACCCATTCTTATTAATTCAGAATATAAATTGAAGGGAGTGCCTGCCCAGGTTTTAGGATTTGTTGGATCACCGATGGAACAAATATTTATTTTAATTCCCCTCGTTTCGTGCATGTTTTAAAACTTTACCTTAAGTGACATGAAAACATGTGAATCTTAATTCTTAAAAAACTTCTTTTTAATAGTGTATATAGGTGTTGTCAATTATCCCAGAAAAACCCCTTTAGCTTTCTTAAGAATGCTACAATAACCAAAGTAAATTTTATATATTTTTTGTTCTTTAATGCTTCAAAATATTCATAATCCGGGATAATTAATGGAAAATGCTTATACATAGCTTTTTTCCTTTCCTCTAATTGAAATTCTGCAAAAATATTGTTGTTACTAATTCCATTCTTGTTATATACTGTCATGAATACATTAATCCTGCGAATTGAACAATTGTGCTTGCAAACGCACAATATTATAAATTCCCAGTCAGACACTATTTTATTCTCCTCATTGTAAAAACCTATTTTATAGAAAAGATCTCTTTTAATAAATGTACATTGATGAGGTATATGAGATTTTATCAGAGAGCCTAATGTTATATATTGAACATCAAGGCAGAAATCTTCGATAAATTTTCCGTCTTGTTCAATTAATTGATGGCCATATACAAAATCCTCTTTAAAACCTGTATTTATACAATCTTCTAATACATTACTGTTAAACAACCAATCTCCACTATTCAGGAATAAGCAATATTCTCCCTTCGCTTTTCTTATTCCATTATTCATTGCATTATAAATTCCAGTATCCTTTTCACTAACCCAAAATGATATTTGTTCACTAAACTGTTCGATTATGTCTTTACTATTATCAGTAGAACCCCCATCAATCACTATTAACTCATAATTTTTATAGGTCTGCTCAACTACACTTTTGATAGTATTATATAATCCATTGCTATTATTAAGATTAATAGTAATTATTGATAACTGCAACATGATTATTCTACCTGGTTAAGATTGATTTATACAACGACATATATTTATCGGTCATTATATCAAGTGTATAATTATTCATCACCTTCTCTCTTGCATTTATAGAAAGCTGACCATCATTATTGTTTTCAAGACACCACAATATACCATTAGCCAGATCATCCGATTCAAATGGTTTCGCTAAGTATCCATTCCTTTTATGGTCTACTATATCCATCAAACCACTGGTAGCAAATGCCGTTACAGGTGTCCCACAGGCCATGGCTTCACTTGCAGTTTGTCCAAAAGCTTCCTGTATTGATGGAACCACCATTACATCCGCAGCTGAATAAATTATAGATAGAAATCTGTCATCGTTAATGGGGCCTAAATATATTGTTTCAAAATCATTTATGGGGACTTCCTCCGCTTCACCAAAAATTAATATTTGAAAATCATCTGTACTATATTTCTCCTTAAGTTTTATTAATGCTTCATTCAAGTAATGGTATCCTTTTATTTTATTGAGCTTTGCATGTATTGCTCCATATAAAACTACTTTCTTATTTCTGTTTATTTTCAAAGCTACCTTTGCATAATGCTTCACGATCGGACTAAAAACAGAAGTGTTTAAACCATGTTGAATTATTGAAACTTCAAAATTCCCTAATAATTTACTTTCTTTAACTTTTTCAGCCATCCAGGTGCTCGGACAAACAATATGCATATTTAATTTATTGTATCGTTTTTGCTTTTTTAAAAAATTAATTGTGCTGATATCTTCTGAATAGTCCGATTTAATAATTGGGCAAGACCCGCATTTTGTTTTATATTTTTCGCAATTGATAAAATAATGACATAACCCCGTAAATGGATTACAATCATGTAAAGTCCAGACAATTGGTTTTTCATTTAGTTCCTTCTCTGTGAGGTTTATAAAACTATTAATCCAGTGAAGATGAATAATGTCAGACTCTAATTTCTTTATGGAATCTCCTGCCTGGCTTTTTCCAAACAGAAAATAAGGCATTTCTTCTCTGTTTGGATACTTAAACCACATCATTTTTAGATGAAGTTTCTTAATTTTATTTAAAATTCTAGAAACTATATTGTATCGTATTTTTTTACTCCATTTCCCATACGTTTCATAAGCTCCAAAGACTGTGATATCATTAGTTTTTTTATACAGGACCAACATTCTGGAATCAATGTTTTCAGAACATAATCCCTTATGAATCCGATATGCTGCCCTGGATGCACCTCCATCGTTATCCGATAATGTCAAATGTAAAATTTTCAAGCAATCAATATTTTTGTGTTCAGAACCGTTTCAATCCTGGATCCTTCAGAAACGCCATATAAAACCACAAATGAAATAAACATAATCCCTTTTAAACCTATTCTATCTTTAGAATAAATTCAGTTGTTGTAATTCCCTGATCCGCTCTTTATGACATGCAAAATAATTCCAATCTTTATTTGTCCGACCAATAAGATCTTCTACTTTAACCAAATTAAATGTCTTACCATTTTTAGTAAAATGATACATTTCGTAATCCAATCCAATTAAGAATTGTTTAAGTTTCACACCAATATCATTAATCAGAACTTCAAATAGAACAAAAGGTTTAAAATTGGACAAAGTATTGAGCATGCCTTCAAAAACTTCCGGTTCGTGAAGCTCAACATCAATCTTTATAAGATCTATCATGTTAATGTTCATCAGATTAACATAATTATCCAATGTCATTACTTCTATAGTGTATTCGTTAATTTCATAACTATATGAGGGATTCTCTTTCAACATCATCGGAGAAAGTGAGGCGCTGTACTGATGATTTTCAAGTGTATCATAAAAAATAGCAAAACCATTTCTATTTGATAATGCAATATTATTTGCATAAATCTCAAACCTGTTGAGAAGGATGTTTTCCTTCAATTCTGTAAATGTAGTTTTAGAAGGTTCAAAAGCATGAATATTACATTTGGGATTTATAGCTTTTACAAAGAGACTATATAAACCTGTATTAGCTCCGATATCAATTACGCAAGTTGCACTTTGCGTTAACTTTTCAATTATCCATACAGTTTCGGGTTCTAATGATTTATAAATTCCTTTCCAGAACAGTTCATTTTCCAGAGACCCTCCAGTAGCTTTCATCTTAAAATTGCTTACCCTGGTTCTTATTTTTATAGTACCTAAATAAATGAAGGGGGTTGAGATATAATTTTTTGGTACTACGAAAAATCTATATATTTTAAGATGGATATTTTTAATGTCTCTTTTTTTAATAAATTTCCTGCGGAATTCAGTAAGAGAATTTAATATTGAGTAAACGTTTTTCAATCTGCTTTCAATTTAGAAACATAGCATTTTCACATGAAGAATAAAGAAGTATTCCATTAATCCTTAGCTAAGAATCTATTATAAAGTTTCTTCCCAAAAAAGAGGAAGTAAAGTTTATGCCGTCTCGCCTTAGACAAAGTTTCTATATTGAACCCTAATTCTTTAATCTCCTTTTCTGCCATCCTATCAAAGTAGCTGTCGTCATCGAATTGTTTATACAGACGAGAATAGTATTTAGCACATGACTGCCTTGCTCTTTTAGAATCAGAATAAGCTAAAACAATGTTTTTCATTATTCTTGTTGAAGCAAGTTGGGATTCAGAAGATTTTCGATCCCTTCGTTTACTAATGCCATTAACAGGAATCCTGTAATACACAACAGCTGTTGCACAATAATAAACAACTTTGCATTTTGAAATTACCCGAAAAAAAAACTCCCCATCATCATTTAATGAAAGTTGTTCATTCCAGCTACCGGTTTTTTCAATTATCTGCCTTGGCACCAACCACATACTTGTCTGAGTTCCTATAAGATAATCAAAAATATCGATTAATAATTCTTCTCCCGGACTATAATCGGTAGTTATCAGTTGGCACCTGGGGAATTCTAATCCAGTAATTGTATTGCCATTAAAATACATTAAATTAGAGGATACTATGCTTTCTGTATTTGAATTCTTTATATAGATTTTTACCTGCTCTTCAATTTTATTTGGCGAAAGCAGATCATCGGCATCTAAGTATTGTATTAGTTCACCACTTGATTTTGAAAAAGCATGGTTTCGGGCTGCGCTTGCCCCTTTGTTTTCTTGTTTATATACTTTTAATATATCAGATTCGTACGATTTTGCAATTCGAAATGAATTATCAGTTGAGCCATCATCAATTATAATGATCTCCTTATCCTGCCATGTTTGATTTAGAGCACACTCAATAGTTTCTGCAATATACTTTTCAGAATTATATAAAGGAATAAGAATAGAGACTTTCATTTTACTATTTTTCTTATTTTCCTATCTATTTTTCTCATAAAAACAAGAAGCAAAACTGACAAATCATGGGAAAATGATTTTCTCAGATATTTCAGACAAATATCGAACTGAGGGTTGGCTATTTTCGCTTTAATAAGATTAAACGAAGAATAATAAACGTTTTTAACTGATTTCAAGTCGTTTCTCTTTGCCTTGTATTCAGTAATTGCCCTGAAATACAATTCATAAGCTTTTACCCAGATCCAACCGTCTAATTCAACATTTGAATATGTCTTACTTAAATTGATTAATTCACTGGCAATAAATAAATTATCATGTATTTTTTTGGATGAAATTCCCGAACTCATAATGGAATTATCTCTCTGCCTATAATAATAGAAAGGGAATTCCACACAGTTAACCCTTTGTGCCTTGAACAAAACCTGGGGAGTCCAGAGTTCATCTTCATTTAATAATCCATTAAAAAAGTTAAGGTTGTTATTGCTCAGAAATTCTTTTTTATAAATCTGATTAATCGCCATGGGAGCATAACAATTATTTCGCTTCAACTCAATAAAATAATCAATTCCAGTGCTTATACCCAATAGGCTAAAATGCCTAGGCCGTTTATATATCTGATCAATGTGATTCTCTGAATAATAGAAAAGTGTATCAGCAATTAAAATATCCAGATTCTCTTTTTTTGCTTTTTTATAAAGTTTCTCCAATGCATCATTACTTAACCAATCATCTCCGTCAAGAAAAACTATATATTCACCAGTTGCAGCTAATAACCCTGCATTTCTGGCTGATGATAATCCCCTGTTAGGTTTGCTTATAATCTTTATTCTATCACTCTCTTCAATGAATTTTTGAACTATTTTTAAAGTTTCATCGGTTGAGCCATCATCAACAATAATAATCTCAAAATTTCTTAAACTTTGATTCAAAACCGAATTGACAGCCTCAAAAACAAATTCCTCAATATTGAAACAGGGAATAATTACAGAGACATCAAACATTTTTCTTAAAAAGAAGTTTTAAAGATTTATTCCAAACAGATGTGGTGTGAATTAAATAAAGTTTGTATTTCAGCTTAGAAAACTGAAAGAGCCGTTTTTTGTTATAATGGTTCTCCGTATAATTATCTATGCAATTCTTCTTTAGATAAGAACGGAATTCTGATAGTTTGAGATTTTCTTTATCTGATAGTTGATTATAACTTTCAAGATAAATATATATGAAGGATGAAATTAAAATTGAAAATTCAAGTCGGAATTCAGAAAGAACATTATTTGCAGATAATTCATTCTTTATAAAACCATAATAATTAATCTGTCTTTCGACTGAATTGAGAACCGGTTTATCTGAAGTTGAGTTCTCATGTTTTATCCAGTAATAATATGGCTCATCTAAATAAATTATCCTTGATGCATGTAAAAAGGCTTGTAAATTAAATAATGTATCCTCTTCATAGAAGACTCTTTTATCGGGGAAATATATCTTATTCGAAGATATTAAGTCGCGGCGATAAATTGAAGACCAGACACTTTTACTCATAAAATTGGGATTGAATCGTGACCACATTGGTAAAATTAATGAACCAATAATGCCATCCCTGGTGATATCGTTAAATTCATGAATCTCTTTTATATCCTTTCTTACAAGATATGAATTGCTGATAACAATATCAGCGCTTTCTTTTTTTGCTTTCTTGTAGAGTTGTTCGTACATGTTTAATTCACGCCAGTCATCGTGATCAGAAAATCCAATATATTCACCTGTTGCTATTCTGAGACCACAATTTCTGCTTTCAGCAATGTTTAAATTTTCCTTGTTATTAATTACCTTGATCCTGTTATCTCTGTCCCTGAATTCATTTACCACCAGATCACTGCCATCAGTCGGAGTGTCAACTATACAAATTATTTCTATTCCCTTTAACGTCTGATGAATCAAAGTATCTAAACATTGCTTTAGGTAATTACCTGCATTATGAACAGGTAAAATTATGGAAATACATGGCTTAATTCGTTGTTGCATTATTTCAATTCTGCACAATAGTGAATAGCTTTTTGTCCAATTATAATAATGCGTTTATTTATTAAGTTCATAGTTGCCCTCTTTATTAACCTTCTTATACCACGAACTACTAATGTTTACATGTTCAATGTAATATAATTCTTCTTCTGAATAGTGATCTGAATCTAAATACCAGGGCATATGCCTGGCCAAATAAGGGTAACCAGTCCTCAATGCACTTAACTCATAACCGCCTGCCTTGCCTGATCGATAAAGGGCAAAGGTTGTATCTATTAAAGCGTCATATATTTTAGGCGCAATTTCTTTTCCCCAGAACTGCTTTTCCCAGTTTATTACCTCATTTTTTAACAAATAAAAATCAGGTAAGTCATCGATCATTAACCCTAATCCAACTTTATCATATTCAGGATAATTATCTAATATTGATTTAAAATAAGTTAAAAAAGTCGAAGGACAATCTTTTATTGGTAGAATATCTGAGTCAGTGTAAACATAATAATCATTTTTAAAAAGTTTAAAAATATGGGTTTCCCATAAAGATAAATGCCCTACATTTTGATCAAGTCGAAATACAATATGCTTCGTATTCCGGTAGTATTTCAGTAAGGGAGGATATGTTGAATTATTGTCAATAATATAAATATTGTTTATTCCGGATTTTTCTAACCATTCAATTAAATTCGACAAAAAAGTACAGCGGTTGTAATTATTGATAATTACCGGTATATTATTGATAGACCTTGGGGAATATATGTACCTGGAATATAATTTAATGCAAATATTACTATACTTACCCAGTTTTGAGCTTACCGGAATAATCATTTCTTAATTCGTTTTCATTATTAAATATTTTATATGACTCCCGGATTTCAATTATAATACAATATTTAATGTGAGTTTCTTTTCACCTTTTAATTAAAAATAAAATCGGATTTAAAAGGGCCTTTTTTAATTGATTTACTAACACATATGTCTTTGAATTTAATATTTTATTATAACTCAATTGCAGTTTAATATTTTCTTGTTTAAGTTCCTGAATTTGATTATTTAGTTCATTATATAAATCAATAACTTTAGAATCTAAATTATTAATTTGAGTCAAGTTTCTTTCATTTCTCACTAAATCAGCAAATTCTTGTTTTGAGCTTATTCCCTGTGTATTAAAAACTGAAATTATATTGTTTATATGCTGTTGACTGCAATTATATGTAATAAAAGCCTTCCAGAAAAAATCATAATCTCCAACTATAAGGAATGAGGTATCATAGTAACCAACTATATCAAATAACTTTCTTTTGATAAATGAAACAGGATGCCATAGAGTATTACTAAATAAGTGATTTAATGTTATCCTTCCAGGCGACAATCTTATTTCCTGTGTTTCACCATAATCAAGAATTATATTGCCGTATACAATATCTTTACATGGATTTGATAAGAATACATTCGCTAAAACATTTTTATCATACAAACAATCCCCTGAATTTAAAAACAAACAATATTCTCCATTTGCTTGTTTTATACCTTTGTTCATAGCTGCATAAATCCCATCATCTTTTTCTGATATCCAATAATTTAGATCCTTTTCATTATTTTCAATTAAATCACTGCTACCATCTGTAGATCCACCATCAATTATAATATATTCAAAATCTTTATAGGTTTGATTTATTACACTTTGAATTGTCTTTTCTAAACCAGGCTTATTGTTCAAATTGATTGTTATTATTGAAAGTTTAAATTTTTTCACGATTTTCTGTAATAATGTTTTTCAACTTTTGTGTATTTTTTATCCAGCAATCATCAACAAAATATAATAACTTATAATCATAATTTTCGTGTTCAAAATTAAATAGTATCTTTTTTTTAGAAATTAAATAGCGAATAAATCTGGTGTATAAGAAATGTGGTAAAATTTTTAATGCTTTTCGCTTGTAAACAGTGACTTCATTTCTTTTTGAAATTTTAAGCAAATTCAAGTATTCCTGAAGAATGTTGAATGAGGAAATGAGGTCTGGTGAAAGTTTAGTTTTCATTACGTTAATCACCTCATCCATTTCTTTATAAACAGTTTCTATATTAGAACGTGCCCTGTTTTTGTCATGACTCCTAAAACCACCTATTACTAAATCCAAATGCCAAATATCATCCGATAGAAAAAATCTTGTCCACAATTCTCCATCCACCATTAACTCCATTTTTTCATTTATAAATGCTCCTGATTTATCCCATAAACTCCTTCTCCAGAATACAGATTCTTGTTGAATCCATTTATAATCATATAATAAGTAACTATAAATATTAATTAAAGAAAAGTGAACATCTTGTAAACGTCCTGATTTATCTATCCGGGAATTTTTACCCTGAATCCAGTTTATGTCACTGAATTTATTAAATATTTCTGCTACTGTTGTAAAAGTATTGGGATAATATTTGTCGTCACTATTTATCCATGCCATAATTTCACCAGTTGTTTTAGCGAAACCTTTGTTCAAAGCATTTCCATGCCCTTTATCCGGTTCGCTTACCCAATAAGTTAAATACTTTTCATATTTTTTAATTATATCCACAGAGCCATCAGTGCTACCTCCATCAATTATTATATATTCTAAATTGGGATAATTCTGAGTAATTACAGAAAGTATAGTTTCTTCCAGAAATTGTGCCTGATTAAATGACGGGGTTACAATCGATATTTTAGGGTAATTCATATCCGGCTCTAACTATAAATGGCTTCCAAAATTCATAATTGTATTTATACCAGGCATGACAACCAAACGGTAAGTTGTTATTGTTCATCTCGAACAAACGTGCAGGTTGACATTCCATCGAAAATTTAATGGCAGTTTCAACGTCAGCAATTTTTAAATTTTTAATAGGGAATAATTTAAATAATTTTGCCACAAAGCTTTTATTGTTAATATATTCACTATATACATTCTTCATGTCCACACACCAAAAATAATCTTCCTGACCATTGGTTAATTTGTAAAATGGTTCGAATTTAGAATACAAAGTAACGTCACGAATGATTTTAAACATTCTCAAAATTAACCCTTCCCAATTATATTTTTCATATTTAAGTATTACTTGTAATTGTTTTAATATTTTTATTTGATTTAGTATACCGGATACATTTCGTAATGAAAAACCCCCATTCCCAACTCCAATAATTCTGCTTTTTGAAGTTGAATTATCGAAATCTTCAAACCATGGTGCGCCAATATAGTCATACTCCTTTTCACACCAATAATGCAATTCATCACGGAATACCCAGGCATCAAGTTGATAAATCAGAATATATTTGAATTTCTTAAATCGTTTGTAAAACTCTACTGAAAGCATTAATCTGTTATAGCCTGTTATATCAGAAAAATATATGTTCATGAACCTTTCAATCCCAATAACAATATTCTGCTCTTTTGCTATTAATAAATAACAGGCTTCATCAAATTTTTCCGGACAGACAAGCGTAACATGATGCTTATGAAGGATTTTTAAACATTGAATAAATGACTTCTTTTCTTCTTCAGTCGGATGGATTTTAAATATTGGGATAACTACAGTGCATTTCATAACTGCGTTACTTTGAGAACATTTGTTTCAACGATCTGATTATAGTTTTTTTACCATTTTTTATTGAATTTAATTGACGTTTATATTCTTCGTTTTCTTCAATTAGTCTGATTAAGAATCCGGGACTTAATTCAGATATTTTCTGCAATATAAGGCTCTGCCGCTCTGTTGATATGTTTTTGTTAATTAGTAATACAGATTTTGCAAATTGAAGAAATGTATTAATTAAAATACTTTGGGCATCTCCTTCAAAACAGGGAATCATTAACCCTAGCTGAGTAAGCCACTCATCATCCTTTTGAGATTGTGGTTTGTGGCTATGAAGACTATCATTGTGAATCCGATATACAGCCATTACCTGATTGAATTTTTTTATTTTACCATATCTAGCATTCAACATATGAAGAAAATAATCCCCCACCGGAGCTTTGGAAAATTGTTCCGGGAAATCGTCAAATAATTTATTCCTGAAAACCACTGAAGGTGTGTGTATATAATTACCTCTTGCAAGTTCCAGAATATCTGTTTCTTCAGGCACTTTACGAGTAAGGTAATCATTTAACATTTCTCCATTTTTCAATATTAAAACTTCATGAAAACATATTGAAAATTCAGGATGCGCCTCTAAAAAATCAACTTGTTTTTGAAGTTTGTAAGGGTCAGTCCAAAAATCGTCCCCTTCACAAATAGCAATATATTTGCCGGAACAGGCATGCAACACCTTGATTTGATTTGCATGTGCTCCAATGTTCTCTTCATTTAATAAAACTTTGAATTTTCCAGGATATTTATCATAATATTCTAAAACTATTTTTCGTGTCTTATCAGTACTACAATCTTCTCCAATAACAATTTCAAAATCAAAATTTGTCTTTTGTGTTAATATACCTTCAAGCCCCTGTGCGATAAATTGTTCGTGATTGAAAGTCATTACAAAAACGCTTAAAATAGGTGGCATAGAATTACACAGATTAAGGCTCATTAAAATATCTTCATTTGACTTTACAAATCCACATTTTTCATAAAGTTTAATTGCTACTTCATGATTTGGATTAACATTTAAAAAGAGTTGCTTGAGATTTAATTTTTCTTTTGCGAATCTGATAATTTGAGTCGTTGCTAGTTTAGCTATACCTTTACCCCAATAAGATTTTTCGCCAATGAAAATGTGATATTGACCTTTGTCTCTTTCAATAATATCTGTGATTTGAATGTTTCCAACATATTTATTGTCAACAATTATAGCAAAACGGGCAGAACTATCCTCAATAAGTTTTTCTTCCAGCCAAATCCTTTCTATATCTTCTGTTATTAATTTGTTTGGACGCGTACCAGAAAATTTCCATATTTCAGGATCATTTCTCCAATGATAGGAAGAAGAAGCATCTTTAATTGTTAACTTACGAATAAGTACATTATTCATAATTCAAAATCAAATCTATAATAGTTTGCATATGATTTTCTAGATAACGTTGGTCTATTGGAAGACTTAATATTTTTGTTGAATAATTCATTTCTATTGTCCCGGATTTACACCATTCTAAAACATTTGGCCAATATTGAGCCATGTAAATATTATTTTGGATAAGGTAACTTCTTAGGCCTCCTTTTTCAGATATAAATGGATAAGCCAGTGGGACAAAAGAATTGGTAAAACCCAGTTCTAAATTATTGCTTGAGCCTAGTAAATTATGTAAATAGTTGAAGTTTATCTTGCGTATTTTGGCCACAGTTTCATAATCAATATTCTTAAGTAACCTCTGCGTAAGGCAAGACATTCCCCTAATTGGTTGGCCTATAAATTTTTGATCATTATTTTTAAAATCATTATACCCTTCTTCTGGTCCATATTCAATTCTTTTTAATAAATGCATAAATCTATCTAATGAGACATCGGTTGGCAGATCCATTATATCTGAGCCTGTCAAATATAAATATGCACCATCTGGCACACCAAAAAATTTACGGCATGAATAGAATGTTGGTACTCCAAGTTTTGGGAGAGCATAGAAGGCCTGTGAATTATCGATAATCAGATTTCTGCAATTCATAGAAAGGGTTGAAATAAAAGAATCCTTTAATCCAAAATAGTTTGTATAAAGAAAACTCTCATTCTCTTTAATTCTATCGTAGTTAAATAAGGGTTCAAATTTTTCATTAATTGAATAGAATTCATACTCAATTTTTAATTTATTAAATGGTTCTAATATGACATCACACATATAATATGGGATAAACACCTTTCTATATTGCTTTACTATTAGAATTAGTTCTAATGCATTTCTTCCCGAATTCAATCGAATTGCATTTTTGTGATATTCTTCACCTCCTCGAAGTTCTAATTCAAAATAACCACCTATGGCATTCATTCTAAAACATAATGATTCAACATTTTTCCAATTTCATCTTTTGAATTAAACATCATCACATCAATAATTGACAATCCGGGCTCAAAATACCTATTCCCTTGCATGTAATCCTTAAGATTCATTTTTAAGAATTTCAATTTAATATTCTCTGCTTTAAAGGCTTCCTGATTAAAAATTCCGATCCCACCAAGGGGATTGAAATATTCAGTTGCATTAGTTGCTTTGGAAATATTCAAAGCCCAGTCACCAGGGCCATTTACTTGTTCAATGTGCAGACCCATTTCTGAATAAATCTGGTAATTGAAGTTTATGCCAATATATTTACATGTTTCTGATAACAGATGTACATTCAATTTTGTAATACTTTCAAAGTTAAGTTCAAAAACCTTGTTCAAAAAGTCAATTACTCTTGAATAATATGGTGCTGTTTTTTCATAATGCTCTAATTGTCTAATTATCTTACTTTCCCAGTTTTCAGAATTACGTATTCTGATCTCTTTGATAAGCGTTTCTCTTGAGTGTCTTTCCAAAGGAACACTTATATATTGCCATCCTGCGCCTGGCTTAAGTATTCTGTTCCTTTCAATCCAACCATGCCGAATAAATTGCACTTCATCAAATACGATCCACCTATCTGTACTTTGGATTAAAGAGAAGTATCCCAGATATGGGAAGAAATAGGGTTGCATTATTGCTAATTTCATTTATTTAGATTAATAACAATCTTACAAATGTTAAGGACAGTTGAAATTTGTAAGTCTGGATAAATTGGTAAACAAAGCACCTCAGTAGTTATCCTTTCAGCAACTGGCATTT
>Ga0182021_10003735_pt1 | contig 17895 bp, 9 predicted proteins | sample 612E3MmetaG_FD_120493 | JGI IMG/M metagenome (GOLD analysis project Ga0182021, IMG submission 120493) | Permafrost microbial communities from Stordalen Mire, Sweden - 612E3M metaG (Illumina Assembly) | ecosystem: Environmental > Terrestrial > Soil > Wetlands > Permafrost | place: Sweden... | reverse complement strand
ATCTACCGGAAATGGCTCCAGGAGGAGGTCGTCTATATCATCACGCCCCTTGAACGGGATGTCTTCCTGAAGCTTCAATCGGACCGTGAGCGTGACCTCTTCATCGACGCTTTCTGGGCGCACCGCAACCCCAACTCCGCCGCGAAAGAGAACGCGTTCAAGACGGAGCACTACAAGCGGATCAACTACGCCAACAAGTACTACGGGCGGACGGCGCCCATGCCCGGTTGGAAGACCGACCGCGGCCGGATCTACATCATTCTCGGAGAGCCGGGCGACGTCCAGCGCTTCAGCGGGGGGCAGGGTATTTATCCGTCGGAAGTCTGGTTCTATCAAAACAAGTCGGACATGGGCCTCGAATCGGGCTTCAACCTCCTATTCTTTCAAGAACACGGGCAAGGAGACTTCAAAATTTACAGCCCGGCCAAGGACGGTCCCCAGGCGCTCCTGGCGGCCTACATGGGGGATCCTTCCGACTATCTGGCGGCCTACCAGAAGCTCAGGGATCTCTATCCGACCCTGGCCGAAGTTTCGCTCTCTCTCATTCCGGGAGAGGGGAATCCGAGTCTGGGGCCTACCCTGGCTTCGGACAACCTTCTCCAAAGAATCGAAAACGCGCCGAGAACCCAGGTCGCCGAGATATATGCCCAGAAGTTCCTCCAGTTCAAGGATTCCGTGGATGTCGAATATTCGACCAACTACCTGGACAGCGATTTTCTCGTCAATGTCCTGAAGGAACCCTCGGGCCTTTATTTCGTCCACTATGCCGTCGAGCCCAAGCGCCTCTCTGTCGACGGCTACAACGATAAATATTATGCGTCTCTCAAGGTCAACGGCACGGTCACATCGCTGGATGGCAAGATGATTTTTCAGTTCGATCGGGCGGTCAGCCTCAGCTTGGACGCCGCCCAGATGCAGGCGGCGGACAGGATGCCGTTCGACTATCACGACATGTTTCCCCTCATCCCGGGGACTTACAAGATTTCGGTGTTGATCAAAAACGACAGCTCCAAGGAGTTCACCTCGCTCGAGGAGCGGGTCGTCATCCCGGGCGCCGCGCCGGCCCTCCAAATGACCGCGCCGATCCTGGGATACAAGATCGCGAAGGCGGACCCCAGCCGAAAGCAGCTGAAGCCCTTCCAGCTCGGCGCGACACAGATCTTTTGCCAACCGGGCCGGGTCTTCACCCGGAAGGACGCCCTGGCCGTGGGATTCCAGATCTTCGGGCTTACAGCCGCCCAAATGTCGTCGGGCGTCCTCCGCTTCGTCATCAGCCGGGCCGAAAAGCCGGGGCAGCCGGCGCGGCCGCCTTTCGAGAAGACGCGCCCCCTCGCGGAATACAGGGACGCGCCCAATTACCTCGAGACCTTTCCGCTCGACGATTTCCCGCCCGCGCACTACAACCTCAAGGTGACCCTGGCCGCCGATGGCCGGGAGCTCATTTCGGCGGCCGACGAGTTCGACGTCTCCAACCAGCCGGACCTCCCCCGGCCCTGGTTCTATTCGAGGCTCATGCCCGAGATTGCGGATCCGGTGTTCGATCAAATCGTCGGAACCCAGCTGTTGAATTCCGGGCGGGCGCAGGACGCCCGGAGCTATCTGGAGAAGGCCTACGAACGGAAGCCCGACTCGGAGGACGCGGCCCTGTCCCTCTCCCAGGCATATCTGGTCCTGGGAGAGACGGACAAGATTCCGCTCCTCCTAACGCCGTTCCTGGCGGCGACCAAGGCGCCGAGGTACGAAATCTTCGTCCTTGCCGGGCAGGCGTACGGTAAACTCGGCGAGTATCTCAAGGCCGTCAAAGTCCTGAATCAGGCCATCGCCAGGTACGGCGTCAACGCCGCGCTGCTCAACGAAATCGGAGAAAACCACATCCGGTTGGGACAGGTCCAGGAGGCTCTGGCCGCGCTCGAGAAATCCCTTGAGATCAATCCCCAGCAGCCCGAGATCAAAGCGAAGGTCAGCGCCCTGAAGGAGAAGAAATGACCCTACGCTGCCGCGGCGCCGTCGGACTGGCCCTCGTGGCCGGACTCCTAGCCGGGGCGGCCTGCCACTGGTATAACCTGGAGCGCCAGCTCGATCCGGTTAACGCCGAATTCCTGAGCAAGGTCCGCTACATCATCACCAGCGCCGAGCGCCATGCCTTCCTCGAGCTTCCGGCCGCGGAGAAGCCGAAATTCATCGAGGACTTCTGGAAGCGGCGCGATCCCGATCCGTCGTCGTCGGAGAATCTGTTCAAGACCGAGTACTTCAAGCGGATCGACCAGGCGACCAAGCTGTTCCAGGGCGAGGGCATCCCCGGCTGGCTGACCGACCGGGGGCGGATCCTGATCCTCTTCGGGCCGCCCATGGAGCGCCTCACCAGCCCTATCGGGACGCCGCCAGCAACCGCTGTCAGGAAGTATGGTACTATGGCGATTTCCCCGTGATCTTCATCGACGCCTCCTGCACGGGGACGTACCGGCTCGCGACCTACGACCTCGCCCCGCTGCGGGAATACAGCCTCGAGTACATGCACGACTTCAACCGGGCCCAGGACGACGCGCAGAAGGTCTTCGCCGAGGAGGCGAACGTCAAGCCGGCGAATTTCGAAGCGGACCTGAAGGTCCAGGAGCGCGCTCCGGACCGGATCCAAGCCGTCCTGGGGATCTCCTGGCCGTATGAGCGCATCTGGTTCAAGGCTGAAGGCGCAACGATGGCCGCGACGCTCGAGGCCGCGGTCGAGATCCGGGACGCGGAGAAGGCGGCGATCTGGGACTCCAAGGCGACCCGCGAGATCCGGCTCTCGGAAGCCGAGGTTAACCGGATGACCGGAAAGACGTACCGGCTGGAGATCCCGATCCTTGTCGAGGGCAAGGACAAGGTCGACCGGCTGGGGCCGGGCAAGGATGCCCTCGTCATCACCCTGACTTTCTCCACCGGCCACGAGGGTTTCAAGAAAACCATGGACTTCAAATAATCGATGATCCCCGCGATCCGGGAGGATCATCACCCCTGAGGAGACGCTCATGCAACTTTGGAAAGGCCGTTTTCTATCGGGCCTCATAATAGCGCTGTGCTTTTGTTCGATCCTCGTCCTGGCCGCCGCCGGGGCGCTGCAGGAAAATCTGGGCCGGGGGAGAATCTCCGGCAGCGTCCTCGATGAAAAGGGGAATCCGATCGAGGGGGCGAAGGTGGTTGTCCAGAGCCTGACGGATAAAACGCGGATGGACGCCATGAGCGATTCTAAGGGAAGGTTTACCGTAGGGGGGATGGGGTCGGGCGCTTGGGGCATTTCCGTGACGCGGGACGGCTACGCGCCGTCTTCACTTGAGGTCAACGTCTCCCAGCTCCGCCCGAACCCGCCCGCGATCATTGCCCTGAAAAAGCTGGCCGGCGTGGAAGCGCTCAAGGCAGACAAGGAATCCTCCGCCCTGTTCGACAAGGGCAACCAGCTCTACGCCCAGGGCGACTACGACGGGGCGATCAAGATCTTCGAGGAATTCATGGCGAAATATCCGGAGATCTACCAAGTCCACCTCAACCTGGGCTCCAATTACCTGAAGAAGGGGGATCTGGACAAGGCCGAGTCCGAATTCCAGCTCGTTCTGGACAAGACGATCCAAACGCTCGGGGCTTATGCGAAGGACCCGAACGGATCATTCCGCGCGTTTTCTGGCCTGGGCGAGGTCGCCCTCAAGAAGAGCGATTTCGATGCCGCCCAGAAGGACTTCCAGCAGGCTCTTCAGATTTCCCCTCTGGACCAGAGCGCGGCCTACAACGTGGGCGAGATCTTCTTCTCGAACCAGAAGATCGACGAGGCGATCAAGTACTTCGAGCTGTCGATCCAGATCAAGAAGGACTGGTCGAAGCCGTACAATCGGCTCGGTGTCGTCTACCTCAACAAGGGCGATTACGCCAAGGCCCTGGAATACCTCAATAAATTCGTCGAGATGGACCCGGCGAACCCGGAGGTCCCGAACGCCATGGCCATGATCGCCGCCATCGAAAAGATCAAGAAGTGACGGCCGGGCGGCCGGTCCGGGACGGGACTCGCGGCTCCGCTTACGTTTCCTGAATCGCAGAAGGAGGAATCCCATGAATAAGATGCTGCCCAGCGCGGCCGCGGCCGCGATTGTCGTCCTGGCCCTCGCTGCCGCGGCGGACCCCGCTTCTCGTCCGCTGCTTCCTGCCGCCGCGGCTTTTCCCGCCGCGGGCCTTCCCGTCCCCGAACGGGGCTTCATCAGCTCGGAGCCCGGAAAAACCTGGGAAGAGGGATTGCTGAGCGGGAACGGAACGATCGGGGCGAGCGTCCTGGGCAAGCCCCTCGAGGAGATCGTCGTCTTCAGCCACAAGCACATGTTCGCCCCCGAGCGCCCGCCGCTCCTTCCGCCGGCCACGGCGACGCGGCTGTTCGAGATCCGGCGCCTGATCGACAAGGAGCTTTACGCTCAGGCGAGCCGCCTGGCCGTCGACATGGTCGAGCAGAAAACCTTCCTTTATCCCGATCCGCTCATGCCGGCCTTCGACCTCCGGATCAAGATGAGCGCGGACGGGCCGGTTGCGGACTACATGCGCTCCACGAATTTCCGGACGGGCGAAACGACCGTCCACTGGGCCGACAGCCGGGGCGCGTTCGAGCGCCGGCTGTTCGTCTCGCGGGCGGACGGGGTCGCCGTGATGCGAATCACGGGACCGGGCCCGGGCCAAGTGAAATGCCGGCTCGAGCTCGTTCCGCGGGAGCCCGACAACAAGCGGTTCAAAGCCGATGTCAACGCCGTGGAAACCTCCGCCGACGCGACGACCCTGACCTATCGCAACGGGTTCGTCAAAGCCTACCCCGGCAGCGTCCAGGGCTTGGAAGGCGTCGCCCGGGTCGCCGTCAAGGGCGGCTTCGCGACGCCCCAGGGCTCGGCCCTCGCCGTCGCGGACGCGGACGAAGTCCTCGTCCTCCTCGACATCACGATACTCGACGACGCCAAGGCCTCCCGGATCGAAGGAACCAAGGGCGCGCTGGCCCGCTTCGCGCCGGACTACGCCGGCCTGCTGGCGCGGCACGAGAAGATCCACGGCGCGCTCTTCGGCCGGATGCGGCTCGACCTGGGCGGCGGTGCGGACCACAAGCTCACCTCGGAGCAGATGCTGGACGAGACGACGGACGCCGAGCCCTCGCGGGCGCTCATCGAAACGGCCTTCGACGCGGGCCGTTACAACATCATCTCCAGCACGAGCGATCTGCCGCCGACTCTCCAGGGGGTCTGGGCCGGCACTTACGACCCGCCTTGGTCGAGCGACTTCACCCACAACGGCAACATTCCTTCGGCCATCGCCAGCCTGATGATGGGGAACACGCCCGAGCTGATGCTGGCCTATACGAGCTATATGGAATCCCTTGTCCCGTACCTCGAAGTCAACGCCAGAATGACGTTCGGAGCGCGGGGAATCGTCCTTCCCTCCCGTTCGACGACGAACGGCTACAACAACGCTTTCGCCGTCTCTTTCCCGGGGCAGTTTTGGGTCGCGGGGGCGGCCTGGGCGGCCCACTTTTTTTATGACTATTGGCTCTATACGGGCGACCGCGCCTTCCTGGCCCAGCACGCCCTGCCCTTCATGGAAAAGGCGGCCCTATTTTTCGAGGATTATCTCTACGAGGGACCGGACGGCAAATACGTCTTCAGCCCGACCCAGTCGCCGGAGAACGCGCCCGGCAATAGCAAGAACCAGATGACGTTCAACGCCACCATGGATGTCGCCGCGGCCAAGGAGCTGTTGACCAACACGATCGCCGCCTCGCGGGAGCTCAAGGTCAACGCCGCCCGGATCCCGGTCTGGGAGAAAATGCTGTCCAAGATGCCGCCCTACCTCATCAACGAGGACGGAGCGGTCAAGGAATGGCTGACCCCCAAGCTGACCGACAACTACAACCACCGCCACTCCTCGCAACTCTACGCCCTGTTCGACGGGATGCCGGAGGAGATCGCCCGGGATTCCAAGCTGCAAGCCGCGTTCAGGAAGCTCATCGAGCTCAAGCTCGAGCGCCACTGGTCGAACTGGGAAAAGCAGGGCGGCTTCATGTCGTTCGGGCTGGTGCAGCTCGGGCTGGCGTCCGCCAGCCTGGGCGACGCGGACCTTGCCTACCGCGCCCTCGTGCCTCTCGTCAACCGCTACTGGCTGCACAATTTCGCCTCCATGCACAACGCCAAGAAGCTGTTCAACACGGACATCAGCGGCGGCATGCCCGCGGTGCTCATCAAGATGCTGGCCGAGTCCGAGCCCGGCCTGATCCGGCTGTTCCCGGCCCGCCCGGCGGCTTGGACCATGGGGACGATCGAGGGCGTGCTGTGCCGCGGTCAAGTCGAGATCAAGAACCTCTCGTGGGACGGCAAGGCGATCTCGGCGACCCTCCTCTCGGCCAAGGCCCAGGACGTCCGCGTGCTCGCGCCCGGGGAGATCGCGACCGCCGCCGTGGCGAAGGGCGACGCGGGGATCCGGGCCTCGGGCGACGCGCGGAGCCGCCTGCTCTCGCTGCCCGCCGGCCGGGATATCACTGTCGACATCCATCTGAAATAGAAGGGGAGGATCTCGTGACGACGAAACGGTCCCTCGCGCTCCTCGCCGTCTTCGCGGCGCTGCTGACTCCGGCTCCCGGCCTCGGGCAGGCCACGGACGCTGCGGCCCGGGCGGCTTCCTGGGAGGCGCATCTCAAGCTCAAGGCCGAGTCGCCGTTTAAGGACCTGGCCTGGCGGGCGGTCGGCCCGACCTTCTGCGGAGGCCGGATCCAGACGATTGCCGTCCATCCCGCGCGGCCCTGGGTCCTCTATACGGCCGCCGGCTCGGGTGGCGTCTGGAAATCGGAGAACAACGGCTTGACCTGGACGCCGATCTTCGACAACGAGTCCACGTCCGCCATCGGCGAGATTGCCATCGCCCCTTCCAATCCCGACATCGTCTGGGTCGGGACGGGGGAGGTCCTCATGGCCCGCAGCTCCTACGCCGGCACGGGCGTCTTCAAATCGATCGACGGCGGGCGGACCTGGCGGAACATGGGCCTCCGGGACACGCAGCACATCGGCCGCGTCCTGATCGACCCCAAGAACCCGGAGACCGTCTACGTGGCGGCCATCGGCCACCTCTTTTCGACCAACGCCGAGCGCGGCCTCTTCAAGACGACCGACGGTGGCCGGACCTGGTCGAAAGTCCTCTACGTCTCGGAGCGGGTGGCCGTCATCGACGCCGAGATGGATCCGACCGACAGCCGGATCCTCTACGCAGCGGCCTGGGAGCGCGACCGGAAGCCCTGGGGGCACGAGGCCGCCGGACCGGGCAGCGGGCTGTACAAGTCGGCCGACGCCGGACGGACCTGGACGAAGCTCGGCGGCGGCCTGCCGTCGGGCCCGACCCTGGGCCGGATCGGGATCGAAATCGCGCCCTCGAACCCCAAGGTCCTCTACGCCCTGCTCGACAACGAGACCCTTCGCGATCCCGAGCCAGGGACGCGCGAGCGCGGCCCGCAGCCCATCCGGGGCGAGGTCTACCGCTCGTCCGACGCCGGCGCGACGTGGGCCAAGATGAACGCCGGCCCGCTGGGGACGACGATCGGGTACGACTGGAACGTCCTCCGGGTTTCCCCCGACGACGAGAACGAGATCTACGTCGCCGGGAACCGGTTCCTGACCTCCAGGGACGGCGGCCGAACCTACCGGCAGGTCGGCGGGACCATCGTCCCGCTCCTCTACAAGGAGAAGCGGGAGTTCCCCCTCGACCACCACGCCCTCTGGATCGACCCCGGCCGGCCCGACCGGATCATCCTCGGAACCGATCACGGCCTGTATTTCTCCTACGACCGGGCCAAGTCCTGGCTCCTCGTCAACAACCTGCCTGTCACCGAGTTCTACGCCGTCGCCGTCGACATGGAGACTCCCTACAACATCTATGGCGGCAGCCAGGACAACGCGGCGGTGGTCGGGCCGAGCACGAGCCGCTTGGATCCCGAGGCGCCTAACCGTTGGTCGCACATCTATCTCGACACCTGGGGCGGCGGGGACGCTTTCGTCACGCTGCCCGATCCCACCGATAAGAACAAGGTCTACTATTTCAGCGGGCGGACGGTTTCCCTCAAGGACCGGACCGACGGCAAGGACGTCAATATCACGCCGCGTCCCGCGCCGGCCGAGACGGGTCTGCGCTACAACTGGATGGTCCCTTTCATCATCTCTCCCCACGATCCCAGGACGCTCTACTACGGAGGCAACAGGCTGTTCAAGTCCACGGACAAGGGGGCGTCGTGGAAAATCATCAGCCCCGACCTCTCCACGAATCCCGGCCCGGACAGGACGGGGAACATCCCCTACGGCACTCTGACCACGCTGTCCGAGTCGCCCCTTCAGCCCGGCCTGATCTACGCCGGAACCGACGATGGCAACGTCCAGGTCACGCGGGACGGCGGGGCGACGTGGACGCTCGTCCGGGCGGGCCTTCCGGCCAAGTGGATCAGCCGGGTGACGGCGTCCCGATACGATCCCGGGACCGTCTACGTCTCCCTGACCGGATTCCGCGAGGACGATTTCGCGACGTACCTCTACGCTTCGAAGGATTACGGGAAGACGTGGGCTTCCATCGCCGGCAACCTGCCCGCCGAGCCGGTCAACGTGGTCCGCGAGGACCCGGAGAAGTCCGGGATCCTCTACATCGGCACCGACCTCGGGGCCTATGCCACGCTCGACGGCGGACGGACCTGGCAGTCTCTTGGCAGCAACCTGCCGCCCGCCGCGGTGTATGACCTGGTGGTCCACCCGCGCGACGGCGAACTGGTGGCCGGCACGCACGGCCGGAGCGCCTTCGTCCTCGACGTGAAGCCGATCCGGGCGGCGCGCTAAGGAAGAAGAGAGGAGCGGGCAGAGCGGAAGGCGCGCCCGCTCCTCGTTCGCTATTTGCCGCCGATCTGTTTGAGGGCGGCTTCCGCGGCGCGCTTAATCATGTTCTGCCGGGAAGGCACGTCCGCGGCCTGCTTCAAGAACGCGGCCAGGGCCGGGTCGCCGGTCCTGCCCAGCGCGCGGAGCGCCTCGGTCCGCACCCGGACGCTCGCGTCCTTCTTGAACAGGTCCTTGTAGAATTCAATCTGACCCCGGTCTTTGAGACTTCCCATCGCCAAGACGGCCGCCGTCCGGACCGAGGAATTTGCGTCGCGGCACGCTTGCTTGAGGGTGTCGGGGACGCTCTTGCCTCCGATCTTCGCCAGGGATTCGAGCGCGGCGCGTCGGACCGCCCAGAATGCGTCGCCCCGGATGCTCGCCCCGAGTCCGGCGGCCGCCCGGGGGTCGTCCTTGAACTTGGGGAGTTCGCCGGCGGCGGCAATCCGCCCGATGACGTCGTCGCTTTTAAGCTGGTAGAGCAGCTCGTCGAGGTCCTTGGAGAAATTCATTTCCTTGATGAGGACGTTGCCCTCGTCGAACCGGACGAGGAGGGGCTTCGTCTCGGCCGGGAATTCGAACGTCTCGCTCTTCTCCTTGATCCAGACCGGCGTCGTGACGGCGCCTTTGGCCGTGACGACCTTGATCGCCACGGGGACGCGGAACACGGGGATGCCGCGGGCGAAATCCTGCATCTGGGCGACGGTCATGAGGACCACCTTGCGCTTCGCGTCCCATTGGCATCCTACGTCGAAGACGGGATGGCCGGGCTTGAACAGCCACTGGTCGAAGAACCAGTCGAGGTTCTGGCCGGTCGTCTCTTTCACGGTCCGGATGAAATCGTAGGTGTCCACGGGCTCGAACGCGTAGCGGTGGAGGAAGGCGCTGAGCGTCTTGAAGAATGCCTCCTCGCCGACGATGGACCTCAGCATGTGAAGGACGAGGGCCCCTTTTTGATACGAGTGGGAGTCGAATATGTCCCCTGGCTTGTCATAGCGGTCATAGACGATCGGCCGGACGTAGCGCGTCTTGGCTTCCCGGAGATACGAGGCCAGCTTTCCCGACAGGTTCAGCGCGCCCTCGTCCTCGCCCATCTCGTAGCGGTTGTACATATAGTCGGAATAGGTCCCGAAGCTCTCGTTCATCCAGGTGTGGGCCCAGCTCCGGAGGGTGATGAGGTCGCCCCACCACTGGTGAGCCAGCTCGTGGGAGACGATGCCGATGCTTGGGAAATCCGGCAGGTCCGCCTCATCGACCATGACCCGCTGGGTCATGGCCGTGGCCGAGGTGCTTTCGGCCCCGCCGCCCGAGGGAACCGAGATCTGGTCGTACTTCTGCCACGGGTAGTCGTAGCCGAACGTCCGGCTGAAGAACTCGATCATCCGGGGCGTGTGGCCGTAAGTCGGAATGGCCTTTTTCTCGTCCTGGGGATAGACCCAGTAGTTCACGGGCAGCGTCTTGTAGGCATCGTGAACCACGACGTAGGGCGCGGCCGCGAAAAAGATGAGGTAGGTCGAATGGGGCAGGTCTTGGGACCAGTCGTAGGTCACGGTCCCCGCGGTCTTGTCTTCCGTCACGCCGACCAGCCGGCCGTTCGCTCCGACCTTATTGCCGGCCTTGACCGTGACGACGAGCTCGTCGGTGACCTTGTCGTTCGGGTAGTCGTAGCAGGGGAACCAGTGGTGGACGTTGTTCGGCCAGGAATCGGAGTAGACGATTTTTGGGTTGTCCGCCGAGGCGTCGACGAAGTGGAGCCCGATCTTGGGCTCCCGGCCGGCGTAGGCGCAGGTGAAGGTCACGGTCTCGCCGAGCTTGGCCGGCTTGACCAGGGTCACGACGACTTCCGTATCCGATTGGCTGAAGGCCAAGGGTTCCCCGTAGTCGCTCCGGACCGACGTCACTTTGTACTCCTCGGCGTCGAGGGCGACGGCGGCGAGCCCATTCCGAAGCGAGGTCAGCGTGACGGTCGCCTCGCCCTCGAAAGCTTTCTTGTCCATGTCGACCTTCAGCTTGACCAGGTAATGGAGGGCGTCGTAGCTCCGGGTCCGCTCGGACTGGAGGGTCTTCTTCGAGAAATCGATCGGCGCCGCGGGTGCGGCAGTCTGGGCGAAGGCCCCTCCGGCGAGGATGAGGACCAGTCCCAGGATCAGGGCGTTCTTTTTGGTCATATGCGTTCTCTCCTTGGCACGGGAAAGCGGGCCGGTCAATAGAGTCCTTTGGCCTTAAGGGTCTGGAGGATCCCGTCCGACTTCATCAGGGCTTCGACCTCCTGTACCGTCCGGGGAACGCCGAGGGACAGGTTTTCGTAGCCCGTCTCGGTGATCGCGATGTTGTCCTCGAGGCGGATCCCGATCTCCTCCTCGAGGCGGAACAGCTGGATGTCGCAGGCGAAGACGAGGCCGGGGGCGAGGACCTCGGCCGCCCCGGCAAACGTCCCCGTGACGTCGTGCGTCGCGAGGCCGACCATGTGATTGTAGCCCCCGAGGCGGACGATCCCCCGGAAATCGTTGGCGTACTTGTCGAGGCCCCTCTCCTTGAGCATGGCCGCGACCTTCTCCCCGACCTGCCCCAAAGTGACCCCGGGCTTGTAATTCGCGTGGCAGGTGTCGCGCACGGCCAGGGCGACTTCATAGAGCTCCTTCTGGCGGGGAGAGAACGTCCCGGAGGCCGGGAACGTGGTCGAGATGTCCGCATGATAATCGGCGTAGTCGGGGGCCGCGTCCAGGATCACGAAATCGCCCGGCTTCAGCACCCGGTCGTAGATGTGATAATGCCCGTAGGCGTGGTTCTTGCCCGACATCAGGATGGAATAATAGGCCATGTCGACCGCCCCTTCCCGGCGGCAGACGAACTGGAACAGGGCCTCGAGGGCCTTCTCGGCGACGCCCGGCCGGGTCGATTGGATCAGGGCCCTGTGCGCCTTGACCCCGATCTGGGCGGCGCGGCGCATGACGTCGAGCTCCGCGGCGGACTTGTACTTGCGCAGGTCCCAGACGAGAGCGGAGCAGTCTCGGACGTCGATCTGGGGGAACTTGTCCCGCAACTGGCGGACGAGTTGGAGCTCCCGGGTGAGCCGGCCGTCCCAGATGTTCTGGGTCATCGACTTCTGGAGCGCGTTGAACTTCTCGTTGGAATTCTCCGCGCCCAGCTCCTCGGGCTTGAACATCGTGTAGAAGACGCGGGTCCGCTGGCTGAGCGCCGTCAGGGTCGACCCGAATTGCTCGGCCTTCAGGACCTTCTCGATCCCCGTGTAGTCTTTCGTGTTCTTGATCAGGTCCAGGGGGAGACCCTCGCCGTCGGCCTCCTTCTCGGTCATCGTGAAGAAGAGGAGGCTCTCCTTGCGGACGCCGTCGATGATGAGGAACGCGTCGGGGATCTGGACGCCCGTGAAGTACACGAAATCGTGGCCCTGACGGAACGCGGCGTCGTTGGCCGGGGTCGCCGCGCCTAGGAAGACGGCCACGCCGTCGGGGATCTTCTCCATGAGGCGGGCGCGGCGGACGGCATATTCGGACTTGCTGAACAGGCTGTCCGCGGACGCCGCCCGGACGAGGACGGCCGTCAGCAGGACGAGGCCCAGAACGCTCAAAATTCGCTTCATCGGAGCTCCTCCTTGTCGAGACGTCATTCTGTTCATGCGCCGCCGGGGGCGGCCGTCAGTGCCGGCGAAGGCGTCATTTTGGCTCGGCCGTCGGGGCGACGGTGATCCTCACGGGGGAGGCGGATTCCAGACGTATCCAGATCACGAGGTCGTCGCGCTCGAGCCCGCGGATGTGGCCGGCGCGGACGTCGCGGCCCGTCGGGGCCGGCCGGCCGTCGATCTCGATCCGGGGGTCCGCCGCGCCCCAGCCCTTCACGATGAGCACCGGGTTGAAGACGGGCGAATCGCCGCTCGCCCGGAGGGTGACGCTCAGCGGGGCGGCGCCCGCCCCCCGGCGCGCGGCCACGAATGCCCGCTCCGCGGGGTCGTAGCCCTCGGCCCGGAAGGCGTCCCCGGCGACGTCCATCTTCGGGGGCGAAAGCCAGGACTTGGCGAGCGGGACGAGCCGCTCCGCCGGCCGGTCGCTCAGCCCGTTGAGCATGAGCATGGTCAGGCCGTCGTCCCGCTCCTCGTAGGGCCGCCAGGCCTGGATATGGGCCAGGGAGCTGTGCGAGGCCCGGTCCGGCGCGACGGCCCAGCGGCCGTTGGAGCGGATCTGCTGCGAGACCGGCCAGTGGTTCCACCACGGGAACATGGAGCGCTCGGGGATGATCTCGCCCGCGTAGCAGTCGATGGCCGCGTTCCGCGGGTCGACGATGGCATAGGGGCTGGACGCGGCCTTGAGGTTCACCCGGAGGATGTTGCCGTGGGGCGGGAGGGTCAGCCATTTATGGGCCGCGGTGTCCTGATCGCTGATCCGGTGGAGGAGCTTCAGGGTCTCGGCGTCGTAGTCAGCCTTGAAACCCGGCGCCTCCTTGGCCCAGGAATAAATGTGGGTCTCGCCTTTCATGTTGGCCAGGGTCAGGGCGTCGGGCTGGATGTTGTCCTCGGGGCGCGTCCCCGCGGGATTGATGATGATCGCCTCGTGGAACTGCCGGAAGTTTTCCAGCCCCTTCCCCTCCGTCGGCTTGACGTAAGGGTCCGACGACCAGGTCCGGATCTTCCGGACGCACGTCCGGTCAGGATAGACCGTGTAGGTCTCCTCCACCCAATCGCTCCATCCGGTCAGGGGATCCGTGTAGACGAGGTCATAGTCGACGCTCACCGGCGCGTACCGCCAGAGCACGACGGTCCGGGCCTCGTTCGTTTCCAGGATCCGGACGTGGGAGAAGCGGGCCTGCTTGTCGGCCATGGGCTCGTTGCTGGTCTTCATGCTCCCGATCTGGGTCTCGTAGAACTCGTTGGTGTACCAGATTCCGTTTTCGGTCACCCAGGCCGGGATGTAGCTGGTGCCGCGCCAGAAGACGAGCCGCTCCGCGCTCTCGTCGAAGCGGACGACGACGTCGGCCGCGTCGCCCACCCGCCAGGGATTCTCCCATTCCTCGGCGTAGCGCAATCGTGTGTAATAAGCCCCGAAGCGGCCCGGCCCGGGAGGCCCCGACGGCAGGACGGGCGGCCGGAGCGGGGCCGGTCCGGCCGGCGCCTGGCGCACGTAAGCCGCCCGGATCTCGTCGGCGCTGAGGACGCGGTCGTGGATCCGGACCTCGTCCAGGATCCCGTCGAAGGAATAGGCGACCTCGGCCACGACCTTGACCTCCTGGCTGAGGCCGAGTACCGTCTGGTTCCGGCCGATCCAGACGTCCTCGGCCGGGGCGTAGACGGGCTTTCCGGCGAACGAGGCCCGTCCGGCGGGCTTTCCGTTCCAATAAAGCCTGACCCCCGAAGCGGCGCCGAACGTCGCGGCCAGATGGTTCCAGGCGTAGAGGGGGAGCCTGGTCTCGGAGCGGAATTCCCGCCACTTGCCGTCGACGGCGAGCTGAAGTCCGAAATAGCCCTCGGAATCGATGCCGAAGAAGTAGCCCGCCTTTCGATCCTTTTCCTGGTTGACCAGGGCGCACCACGTCCAGGGATACGCCTGGATGGCCGCCCAGGCCTCGATGGTGAGTGTGTCGCCGAGGCGCGGGGCCTTCGCCGCGGCCCGGACGACGGACGTCGTCTGTCCGTCGAAGCGCAGCCCCGTCCCGGCGATGCCGGGCACGAATTTGTGATATCCTTGGATCCGGTCCGGGCCTTTGCCCTGGTCGAACGGCCAGGAGGCCGCGGGAGACTTGTCCGCGATCGCGGACAGACTTACGAAAAGGACCATTAGAAACAAGCCTGGAATAAGACGATGACGACTTCCGGCCATGACGCCTCCTCGCCGGGGCTCCTCTCGACCGACCCTCAAAAATATTATATGCTCATTGTGAAAAAATAATGCAAGTTATTTTCCGTCCTGTTCTCCCGGAGGCGACGGACTTCGCATAAATTCAGAAATTAAGTGAAAAAAAGGGCGAGGAGAAGGCTCAATGTCACAAGCGCGTCCGGAAAAAATGAAGAAGGCCGCTTTCCTGGCGGGGCTGGCGCTCGGGATCGTCTCGATTTCGGGCCGGCCGTCGCCCGCGCCGCCGTCCGCCGCCCCGGGACGCGCAGCGTATTATGTCTCGCCGTCCGGCGATGACCGGAATCCCGGGACCGAGGCGGCGCCGTTCGCGACGCTCGATCGGGCCCGCCAGGCGTTGCGGGCCCACAAGCGGCCGCCCGTAACCGGGCCGATCGTGGTCCAAGTCGCCGAGGGAATATACCGTTTCGACCGGACGCTGGTCTTCGCCCCGGAAGACTCGGGGATCGAAACGGCCTATGTCCTCTTCACCGCCGCTCCGGGGGCCAAGGTCACCTTGAGCGGGAGCCGGAAGATCGAGGGCGCCTGGAAGCCCTACAAGGACGGAATCCTGATGTGCGAGCTGCCGGCGGCGATGCGCGGCGGCGCCCCGTTCACCCAGTTGTTCGTGGACGGCAAGCGTCAGATCCGCGCCCGGTTCCCCAACCGGGACGATTCGCAGCCCGGCCGGAGCGGCTATGTCCTTCCCGCGGGGCGGATTCCCGACGGCCTGCGCGACCCGCATCCCGGAGCGGACGACGACATGACGTTCTCCGGCGGCGCGCCGCGCGGGGTCCTCTTCAACCCGGCCACGTTCACCCCGCGGCGCTGGGCGCGGCCCGAAGAGGCCGTCATCCACATCTACCAGGGCTGGGGCTGGGGCAACATGCAGTGGCGCCTGAAGGCCGTGGATTACGACGTCAAGGCCCTCTGGTTCGGCGAGGGCGGATTCCAGATGGGCGCCAAGTGGTTCGAGGATCCGGCCAAGATCGAGCAGGAATCCCGCTTCTACGTCGAGAACGTGTTCGAGGAGCTCGACGCGCCGGGCGAGTGGTACCTCGACGCCCGGGCCGGCGTCTTGTATTACATGCCCGAGCCCGGCGTCGACATGATCCGGGCGGTCGTCGAAGCGCCCGGGCTCGAGACCCTGGTCCGGTTCGCCGGAACCGAGGATAACCCCGTCCAGCATATCGCCCTGGAGGGATTCCGGTTCACCCAGACGGCCTCGACATTCCTCGCGGACTATGACGTCCCGTCGTTCAGCGATTGGGCGATCCACCGCGGGGGGGCCGTATTCCTGGAGGGCACGCGAAGCTGCTCGGTCTGGAGATGCTGGTTCGACGCGGTCGGGGGAAACGCCGTCTTCGTCAACAACTACAACCGCAAAGCGCAGGTCAGCGGATGCAGGTTCACGGAGACGGGCGACAGCGCGGTCTGCCTCGTCGGAACGCTCGGGGCGACGAACGGCACGCACCGGGCATTCCCCTACGAGTGCCGGGTGTCGAACAACCTCATCCACGACTGCGGGGTCTTCGGCAAGCAGATCGCGGGAGTCTATATCTCCCGGGCCAAGCGCATCACCGCCGCCCATAACACCATCTACAACATGCCCCGGGCGGGCATCTGCATCGGCGACGGGACCTGGGGCGGTCACGTGATCGAGTTCAACCATATCCACGACACCTGCCGCGAGACGGGCGACCACGGCCCGTTCAACGCCTGGGGGCGGGAGCGGTTCTGGAGCCTGACCCAATCCCACGGCTCCTACAGCAAGGCCCGGAGCCTCGAGGCCGGGGACGTGCGGATCGACGCCATGGAGCCCGTCGTCGTCCGGAACAATCTCTTCGAGGACCACTCCGGCTGGGGGCTGGACCTCGACGACGGCGCGTCGAACTATGACATCTACAACAACATCTCCAAGGGCATCAGCATCAAGCTCCGCGAAGGCGCTTATCGCTCGGTCCACAACAACATCTGGGTCGACAGTGCCGTCGCGCCCTGCTTCCACGTGGGCAACGAGGACAACCACGACCGCTATTTCAACAACATCACGGTCATGGCCCGCGACGACGTTTACTCGATCATCGCTCCGCCGGCGCGGGGGGTGTGGCTCGAGGAGATCGACCGCAACTGCCTGTTCAGCGCTTCGGGAAAGTTCACGGCCCGGATCAGCCAGATCCGTGGCGACAACGGGCCGGAGCGCGGCGCGCGGCGCGTTGACCTCGAGGGCTGGCGGGCCTTGGGCTTCGACCGGAACTCGGTCTTCGCCGATCCGCAGTTCGTCGACCCGGCGAAGAATGACTATCGGGTGAAGCCCGGATCGCCGGCCCTGGCCCTCGGCTTCAAGAACTTCGAGATGGGATCGTGGGGGATCCAGGATTATTTCCCCGTCGCGCAGCGCTGAGGAGGAGCCCGATGCCCGATATACCTTCGTCCCTCAACCGCCGGGAATTCCTGAAGCGCGCCGGCATAGGTGCTGCCGGCCTCGCCCTAGGGGCGCCCCTCGGCCGGCCGGCCGCGCCGGCGAAGCGGCCGAACCTGATCTATGTCTTCGCCGACCAGCTCCGCGCCTCGGCGGTCGGGTACGCGGGCGACCGCAAGGCCCGCACACCCGACATCGACCGCCTGGCGGCCCAGGGCGTCAGCTTTTCCAACGCGGTTTCCACCATGCCGGTCTGCGCGGCCCATCGGGCGTCCCTGTTCTCGGGACTGTACCCATCGACTACGGGCATGGTCGTCAACGAGCTCCGGGTCAATCCCGGCCATCGCTGCCTGGGGCACGTCCTGACGGAGGCCGGGTATGAAACCGGATACATCGGCAAGTGGCACCTCTGGGGCAACGTCGCCGGGAACCACGAGGCCGACTCGAGCCACTATATCCCCCCGGAATCCCGGAAATACCGGCTGGGATTCGATGGCTATTGGGCGGCCTACAACTTCAACCACCAATACAAGAAGGCGTTCTATTTCGGCGATTCGCCCCGGCGCGTCCTCGTCGACGGCTACGAGCCCGACATCCAGACCGACCTGGCCCTGCGCTTCATCAGGGATAAGGCCCGCAAGCCCAAGCCGTTCGCCCTGGTCCTGTCCTACGGCGTCCCCCACGATCCGTGGACCGACGACAATGTCCTGAAGGAGGACGTCCGGCCGTTCGAGGGCGTCGATTT
>Ga0182021_10003734_pt1 | contig 17897 bp, 14 predicted proteins | sample 612E3MmetaG_FD_120493 | JGI IMG/M metagenome (GOLD analysis project Ga0182021, IMG submission 120493) | Permafrost microbial communities from Stordalen Mire, Sweden - 612E3M metaG (Illumina Assembly) | ecosystem: Environmental > Terrestrial > Soil > Wetlands > Permafrost | place: Sweden... | reverse complement strand
GGCCGTACTCCTCTGCCTTTATCTGGTCTTTGCCGGATCGACGCCGGCGCGTGCCCAAAGTCAGAATCCGAATACCGCCCACCTCAGCCTGTATGCCCTGCAGACCGCCAATTTCCCGGCCATCTCCGCCGGGCTGGATGTGTTCGATTCGGCCGGCAATGTTGTTACCGGGCTGAAACCGAATTCAATCACCCTGCTTGAAGATAATAAGCCGCGCCCCCTTACCTCGCTTCAGGAAATCAAAGTAGGTGTGGAATTTGCTCTGGCGCTGGACCCCGGCCCCACTTTTGCGTTCCGGGATGCCAACGCGGTCACCCGCTATGACAAGGTCGTGCAAATATTAAAAAGCTGGATTACCTCCCATTCTGATTCGCTGGGCGACGATTTGAGCCTCATCCCCACCTATGGCACCCTTTCCGCTCATATGAACACGACCGCGGCGTTTTTGGATGCCCTGGCGGCCTACCTGCCCAACTTGAATTCCATCACTCCGAGCCTGAATACGCTCTCAAGCGCCTTGGATACGGTTTCCGAATCGACCTCCACGGCCGGCATGAAAAAGACAGTCCTGTATGTCACCTCCCCAACAGCCGTGGACTCCATACCCACCCTGCAGAACCTGACCGGGCGGGCGGTCGGCCTGCAGGTGCGCGTTAACGTATGGATTGTGGCCTCCACCGATTTCTTCTCTTCCTCCGGAGCAACCGCCCTCAAGGATCTTGCCATCCAAACCGGCGGACAGTACGTCCTCTTCTCTGGCGTGGAGCCGCTGCCCGGCCTGGAGACATATTTTGCCCCGCTCCGTTCCACCTACCATCTTACATATAATTCCGGCATTCTCAGCCCGGGTGGGCATACTCTGGCGGCCCAGACCACTCTGGACGGAGCGACAGTTTCTTCTGCACATCTGTCTTTTTTGCTGGACATCCAGCCGCCCAACCCCATCTTGGTCGCTCCGCCTGACCAGATCGTTCGCCAGGCGCCGGACACGCATACCACGGCTACCACCGCATTCCTTCCCAACCAGCAACTCGTTGTGATAATCGTCGAATTTCCGGATGGCCGCACGCGCCCGCTCGTCAGCACCACTTTATTCGTGGATAACCAAAAAGTAGCCGAGAATACTGCCGAGCCGTTCGACCATTTTAGCTGGGACTTGAGCGGCTATGCCACCAGCGCTCAACATATCCTCAGCGTTGAAGCCGTGGACAGCCTCGGATTAAGCAAAATCAGCCTGGGTGTACCGGTGATGGTCACGGTCATCAAGCCGCAATTCGGATTATTGCTCTTCCTGTCCCGCAACAGCCCTTATGTGGCGCTCGCCGCAATCATATTTGCCGGGGCAGTCCTGGGCCTAATTCTGAGCGGGGGGCGGTTCAAGCGGAGCGCCGGACTGGCAAACCAGGCCGCCACGATTGACCCGCTCACCCAGCCGGTGGAAGGCGAAACGGGCAGGCATCTGCGGGTGCCCTGGAAGCGCCCGGCCAGACAATCGGACGCCTACCTGGAGCGACTGAGAGAGGACGGCCAGCCCATGTCTGCTCCGGCTATTCCGGTCCTTGCTCCGGAAATGACTTTCGGTTCCGATCCGATGCAGGTCACGCGCATTCTGGACGACCCGTCTGTCTCACCTCTGCATGCCCGGCTTTTGCAGCAAGACGGTGATTACATCCTTTCCGATGAAAAGTCGGTTGCCGGAACCTGGGTCAACTACGAATTGCTCGCCGCGCCGCGCCGCTTGCAGCATGGCGACCTGCTGCAATTCGGACGGCTTTCGTATCGCTTCATGTTCCGCAAGCCGCCTGAACGTCCGCGCCCAAAAATCACCCCCACGAAGGTATGATCCGCACAACCAACGCTCATTTGCATGTCGCCGCGTTAACACATCCCGGCATGGCTGGTAAGGCAAACGAAGACCGCCTGGCGGTATCCTCCTACCGCATCAGTGAAAATGACCCCACCCGCTCGGTTTTCGCGATAGTTTCGGATGGGGTTGGGGGTCACCGCGCCGGGGAGGTGGCTGCTGAAATGGCGGTGGAAAACATCAGCCATTTGGTGGCCCAATCAGATGCCAGCCAGCCTGTGCAGATCCTGGATAATGCCATCCAGGTTACCAGTGACGCGATTGTATCCAATGGCAAGGATGATACCCAACGCCTGGGCATGGGCACCACCTGCGCCTGCGCCTGGGTCATCGGTGACCAGCTGTTCACCGCCTCGGTCGGGGATTCGCGTATCTACCTGCTGCGCAACGCCGGCCTGATGCAATTGACGGTTGACCATACCTGGGTGCAGGAGGCTGTGGAAAGGGGCATCCTGGATCCGAAGGATGCGCGCAACCATCCCAATGTGCATGTCATCCGGCGCTATCTCGGTTCCTCCAAAACGCCCCAGGCCGATATCCGCTTGCGGCTGGCTGCGAACGAGACGGATACCCAGTCGCGCTCCAATCAGGGTCTGCGCTTGCACCCGGGCGATCTGCTGTTGCTCTGTACGGACGGTCTGACCGACGTGTTGAAAGATGAGGAAATCATCCAGGCGGTGCGCGGACAGGAACTTCCGACCGCCGTACAAGCGCTGGTCGATCTGGCCTGTGCGCACAATAGCAAGGACAACATCACGGTCGTATTGCTGCTGGTGCCATGGCAGACTATTCTGAAAAAAACTTGATTTGCGGAATATGAAGGAAAAAATTTGCTTCGGGTGTTAATTGGAAGAATGTTTTGGAAAGCGAATCCATTTTCTTGCCAACACTTCCAATAAAGTGCAAAATTCGGCCAGGAGGGTGATTAAAGCCGTCCAATCCAGCACTTGTTGGATCAGTGGAAGCTTCCAATCCGGCTGGCGGCGATTTATAAAATCGAGGAACTGGGCTTTCTCGGTGACCGGGATGCGTTCATACTCCTGGGAATGATTCACTTCAGGAAACACATAACCGGTCGGGTTGACAATATTATAGTAGCCATCGGTAATATCGGAAACGGAACCGGCATGAATAGTCTTTAGATGAGAATTTGTAGCTTTGAAAAATGTGTTATAGGGGTCAATCAAGTTCGTCGCATTATCCTGGAAGACCGCCCATGGATCGGCTTCGGGAACAACTTTCTCGACTGGAAAGGTTGCCCCCTGGTATCGGATTTCATCGTAAGTTGCCAGGATCGGTCGGAAATCACATTGGTTATATATGAATAACCTTACCCCCACCAAATATCGATTAGGAACATAGTGATAAGACAATAAAGCACCCAAAGCTATCCCATCCAACAGGAGGAAGGCAACCCATAGACGCGCTTGTGATTTCCAAGCTTTGGTCCAATTATCGAAAATGATTGCTCCTACCACGGCTAGCGGGAATATGAAAGCACAGGCATCACGGATATTTACTTGTAGAGACTTGATGACCGGCAAGTTGACCAACAGCGGATAAATCAAGCCTTTGGCCAGCGTAAATTCGATCACTATCCATACGGCCAGGATCAAACATATTTCTGCGATCAAACGTTTTTTTATAACGGGTGCTTTTAAATTGGGCTTGTGCAGCAAAAATGCGGCTGCTCCACCTGCCAGCAAGATAAGCAACGCTGGTGACAGGCTTTCATCCAATTCCCAATATCCATAAATGGTGCCTGTACTTTTAGAGAGACCGACAATAAAATCGGTTGTGAATTTTCCTTGCAATACCCGGTATAAGGGTGCCAGGGTCATCGTCCCAATCAACTGGTGGACTATGCCAATAAAGCCGGTCCACATGGTCGTGGTGTAATGATCCTGGGCCAACCTCGGGAAGAAACGCATGAAGGAATAAACAGCCCATAACTTCGACCCGCATAGCAAAATGGTTAAGATGCCTCCCCAAATGGTGATTGCCAATAACCGTTTGCCACTCAGCAAAGACGGTTTAATCAAATAAAGCAAGGGTAAAAAGATAAGGGCTGTAAAGATGAAGAATGTGATGTCGTGAACGCCAGAAAATAGCAGGATTGCTGCTATGAACGAAAGTAGCAGACCCCCCAGCCAGCTTGGCAGTCGGGGGTGCACAATGATGATCAGAATCACTGGAAACAATGTAAAGGCTTGATATGTGACGTGACCTGCGGCTGCATGCTCAAAATAGAAACCATTTGCAATGAAGAAAACAGCTCCCAGAATACTTGCGAAAGAGCCAAGCCCGATGAGTTTCTTTAAGAAATAATAGGTGGCGCTGAAACCGGCAGTAATGAAAACCATAATCGAAGCAAGCATCGCCATCCATGGATTAACAAGCCACATAAAAAATTGTGGCATGGAAAATTGGAGATCCTGCGGATTGGGAAAAACCGGTCTGCCTGCTATAAAACTGGGCGTATACCACTGGATTGTCAGTCCGTTTATCTTCTGAAAGAGATAAGAATCCATCATATATGGCATGAAAAGGCGATAGTCCATGCCGATCATGGGGTAGGTTCGGTTTAGAAACCAAATAATAAATACGCCGATTACCAATATGTTGGCTGCGCAGAGCAAAAAGATCAAAGACGATTTTTTCATTAACAAACAGCAATCCCTTCGTATGACGAATAATAGTTTCAGAACATTCTTCTTGCAAACAGTCTTGGAAAGGTTATTGCCTTGCCTTCCTGGCCCTGCCCCCATGGTAGGCCGGGACGGTGATGGCATGGATTGTGCACAGGCGAGCATCCAGCATGCGCGAGCGGATGCGTGCATCCATTTCGTCCAGAGTATCCGCAGTAGTGATCACGGTCGACAGCTCGGCATTGTATCGGTAGTTGAACAACTGGTAGAGTTTTTCGCGCACCCACGGCGTCATGGATTGCGTGCCCAGGTCATCCAGAATTAACAACGGGGCAGTGCGGATTTCATCAAAGCGGCGGTCGTAACTGGTATTGCTGCTGGGGCTGAAGGTGGCCCGCAAGTGATCCAGCAGATCCGGCAGCATGACAAACAGAGGAGGATCGCCCAGATCCGTACGAGAATTGGCAATGGCGGCCGCCAGATGGGTTTTGCCGCAGCCATATGGCCCGGTCAGCACCAGCCAGCCTTTCGGTTTTTCCGCGAAAGTCGTGGCTGCCTTGAGGGCCTTCTCGAGTGACTTGAGTTTGTCAGCCTCCAACCCTTCTTCCTCGCGCAAAGAAAAGCTCGCAAAAGTGCATTTCGAAAGCAAATCAAGTGAGGAGAGTTCGTGATGCCCCCGGTCGTCTGTGGGATGGCGGTAATCGGGAGCAAGAATGCTTATCTTGCTGACCAGTTCCGGATCCGTAAGGCGCGAGCGGATGCGCGGTTCGATCTCGTCCAGCGGGATGTTGGTAGTCACCACCAGCGGCAAGCGGTTGATGTAGCGGTAGTTTACAATTTGAAAGAGTTTTTCCTGTGCCCAGGGAGTGGCCGATTGCGTACCGAAGTCATCCAGCACCAGCAGGGCCGCTGTGCGGATTTGCTCGAACCGCTGCTCAAAGGTGACATCCTCCGCGTCGAAGGAAAACCGCAGCAAGTCCAGCAGATCGGGAACGGTCAGGAAGAGTGTCGGCACCCCCATGCCCACTGCAAAGTTGGCAATCGCAGCCGCCAGATGGGTCTTGCCGCAGCCATACCCTCCTTGCAAAAGCAGCCAGCCCTTGAGCGAGCTGGCGTACTGGCGGGAGGTATTGTGGGCAATTTCAAGCGAGCGCGCCTGGCGTTCTCCCAGGCCAATCTGGCCGCGTGGCTGAAAAGAATCGAAAGTCAGGTCTTTAAGTTCATCCAAATGGCTAAGGGAGAAGAGCCGGTCACGCACGTGCCGTGTCACCGCCCCCTGCCGGCATGTGCATATCTCCAATCGGCCAAAATCGGGGGAACCCGGCTCGACGTCGCGGCGGACGTAGCCGAGTCCATGGCAGTGTGGACAGTCCGGGTCGCCCAGGGCCTCAATGTTCGATGAAATCGGCGTAGTCGCCTTCGGCGTACCGGCGGCCATCTTCTTGAGCGTCTCGTCTATCTTGCTTTTTGGCATGGCCTTCTTCCTTCCAGCGGTGTAAAATCGCTTCCACGTATTTCCAATTGCGTTTATTGTTTTTGACGGCGATCCCCAGCGCCTCCGCCACCCACTCGGGCGGGTAGGTTTTTTCGGAGTCCCGGATGGCGTCCGCAATCAACGGGGTCAGGGGGCCGATATTTTCCTCATACAGCTTAAATATGTTCGGACGTAGCGGTGCAGCAGGCATGGAACCAGTTGCATCCGACTGCCACTCGCCCTGGCTGAAGGATGCCGCCGCAGCCCTACCACGTGGGGAATTAAGGAAATAGAGCTCTGCATCATTACGAAGGGGTGTTTGAGCGGAAGCGGGGGGCAGTGCTTGGAGCAGGCTGCCGCGCTTGACAGCTTTTTCAAGTGCCGGACCCGGGTCTGGTATGCAGGCGACAAAATCCTGCCCTCGCAGAAAATGGAAGCGGCCTTCCATATTTCCGATCCGCCAGAGCGCATACAAAGTCACCTTCAACTCGTCCAGATCATCCACCTCGCTGAGCAGATGGCGGAAGAACGAGTCGGGGATTTGGGCGAAAGTTTCGGAGTCGCTGAAGCCGGAAGCCATTATTCACCACGATGGGGGTAAAAAAATAATGTCAAAAGCCAGGATCGAATTATGCCTGGCTTAAATCGAAATTGCGCGTGGCGGCATCCACGAATTTGGCCAGGTGGCTCAAAAAGACCAGTTCGACACTGCCGGTTGGGCCATTGCGGTGTTTGGCGATGATGATCTCGGCCACATTTTGCTTGACGGTATCCTTCTCGTATTGGTCGGGGCGGTAGATGAACATGACAATGTCAGCATCCTGCTCGATGGAGCCTGACTCGCGCAAGTCGGACAGCACCGGGCGCTTGTCGGTGCGCTGTTCAACTGCGCGACTGAGCTGCGCCGCAGCCAGGACCGGGACATTAAGTTCACGCGCCAGCACTTTCAAGTTCCGCGAGATGTACGAGACCTCCTGGACGCGATTCTCGGTCCGGGCATCCCCGCCCATTAACTGGATATAGTCGAGAATGACCAGGTCGAGGCCGAACTCCATGTGCAGGCGGCGGCACTTGGTGCGCAGTGCCAGCGGGGTAATGGCAGGCGTATCGTCCAGGAAGATCTGTGTATCGGCCAGCACTTCGATTGAATGGACAAATAAATCCCGTTCGTTTTCATCCAACTTGCCGGTACGCAAGTGCTGCGAGTCAATGCCAGTCTGCTGGGATATTAAGCGTTGAGCGACCTGTTCATTAGACATTTCCAGCGAGAAAATGGCTATGTGCTTTTTATGCAGCAGGGCGGCATTCATCGCCACAGAAAGTAGAAAACCAGATTTGCCCTGACCAGGGCGGCCGGCGATGATTAGCAAATCCGAAGGCTGCAGCCCTCCCAACATGTGGTCCAAGTCCTTGAAACCGGTGGGTACACCAACTATGTCTTCCGGGCGTTTGGCGAGTTCATCGATTCGATCATAGACCTCGCTCATCACTTGGCTGATAGGCTTCACATCGTTATGGAGCCGCCGCTCGCTGACGTTGAAGAGGGATTTCTCGGACTCTTCGATCACGTTTTCGACGGTTTCCTGCTCGTTGTAAGCCAGTGTGGCAATCGTGTTGGCGGAAGTTAACAACCTCCGGCGGATGGCAGCCGCCTCGACCATTCGCCCGTAGGCCTCCGCATGCAGGGAGGTCGGGACCTGGTTGAGCAGCGCGGTTAAATACGCCGGGCCGCCGATTTCAGCCAGTTGGCCGGCACTTTGAAGTTCTTCGGTTACCGTCAGGAAATCCAGTGGGATGCGTTTTTCGTGCAGACGGGTGAAGGCCTCCCAGATCCATCGATGGCGGTGAATGTAAAAGTCATCGGCCTGCAGGAATTGAGCGAGATCATAATAGGCTTCTGGATTAATGAGCACTGCCCCCACAACGGCTTCTTCGGCTTCACGATTGTGGGGGATGGTGGATGTGGATGGAACGGATGGTCCTTCGCTTGGTTCAGGACGGCGCTCTTCGACAGGTTCAGAACGGCGTTCTTCTATTTGCTCGGGACGCGGCTCCTCGGGAGCAGGCAAGTCAATCATTCAGGTTTTGGTTTCTCTTCTTCATCACCCGGGTCATCTTTGAGTTTCTTCAGGAAATCCTCGAACACGTCCAGACCTTCTTCGCTTTCCCCGGAGGATTGCGGAAGCGGGCTTTTACCACTCGCAGGCGCTGCCGGACTATCAGCCTGCATATCGCGCTCGGGAACGATACCGGCTTCATCCATCACTTCCTGGCTGACTAGGATCGGTACATGCGCGCGTACTGCCAGGGCGATGGCGTCCGAAGGCCGCGCGTCGATATCGATTATTTTCTCATCTTTTTTGGCGACGATATTGCCGTAGAAAGTTTCCTCTTTCAGAGCGACAATTTCGATGCGCAGGATCTCGGCATTTAACAGACTGAACACATTTTTTAACAGGTCGTGAGTCATCGGGCGACTCAATTCCACTTCCTGCAATGCTACTGTGATGTGTTCGGCCTCGTAAGGCCCAACCCAGATGGCCAGATAGCGTTCCACTTCCGTCTGGCGTAAGACCACCACCCGTTGGGGGGACATCAGACTGACGCGTACGCTATCGATGACTACTTCAACCATGTCAGACATAAGGGCTCCAGATTGGTATGGTTATTTTAGCACAACCCTAATGGCCGTGGGGTGGGTCTTGTGCTTTTATCCGCCGAATGCGAAGGTTGGCAGCCCCTGTATATTTGTCCGGATGCGGAACAACCCGCCGGAGTATGGATACTTTGCCAGTTGTCCTGCATCCATCCCTTTCCGCGCAGTGGTGATATATAGATCGGTCAGGTGCGGGCCGCCAAATACGCAGGAGGAAACATTGAACGCCGGTAAGGGGATTTCTTCCAGCAACTGACCCGAGGCGGGATTCCAGCGGGTTAATTTGGCTCCGCCCCATAGCGCCACCCACAGCCGGCCCTGGGCATCCGAGGTCATCCCATCCGGCCAGCCCATTTCGGTCGGGACGGTGATGGCCGGACGCGCGTTGGCCAACGCGCCCGTACCAAGGTCGTAATCGTACGCCATCACAGTGCGGGTGGGTGTGTCGATAAAATAGAAGGTTTTGTAGTCCGGGCTCCAAGCCAGGCCGTTGGCGATGCATGTTCCGCGCAGTAGTGTTTTTACCATCCCGTCCGGGTTGAGCGAATAAAGCGAACCCGACGGTTTGATCTCGGCCTCGTCCATGCTGCCGGCCAGGAAGCGTCCGGCCGGGTCGCATTTGCCATCGTTGAAACGGTTGCCAGGTAAATGCGGTTCGGGATTGGCGATTATCCTCACCTTTGCCTTTCCCGAGAGGGGCACAGAGTCAATGGTCGCAAAACCGCTCTGCAAGCCGAGCACCAATCCCCCCAGGCGGCGCGGTGCCGCGCAGCCCAGATACCCGGCCAGGCAGGCCAATCGACCGATCTGACCCATCCTGCGGGCTGAAGATATGCAGGCGGCCGGCATGGATATCGACCCAGTAGAGGACGCCGGTATGGCTTTCCCAGGCCGGCCCTTCCCCCAGGTCGGCCTTCGCATCCAGGATAAGTTCAGGTGCGGAAATCATCGTGACATTATTCCGTAATATCAAAATTTATTCCCCGCCAATTTCATTGTTCCCTGTAATGACCTTCTGCTGGTCTTTGCGCAGTTTGGCAAAGGCCACTTCCCGCACGGCCAGTGGAATTTTACTTATCTTGCGGTCGGTGCAGAGTGCCAGAAGATAAGCCAGCGAACACTTCTCCAGGATTTCCACATTGTGAACGGCCCGTTCCATATCGGAACCAAAGACCAACGCGCCGTGGTTTTGCAGCATATAGGCATTGTTGTGGTCACGCACCGACCTGGCGATGATACCCACCAGTAGACCGGTGCCGGAAGGGGCATAGGGGATGATATTGACACTGCGGCCCAGGAAACGCACCTGCTCGTCGAACAGGCTCGGGATGGGCATTTGAATGAGCGTCAGCGCGCTGGCGTAGACCTGGTGAGTGTGGACAACCGCGTTCACGTCCTGCCGCGCCCGGTAAATGGCGGCGTGCATGCCGCTCTCGACCGAGGGCTTGAGACTCCCTTCAAGTACCTTCAATTCAAAGTCCAGCACGCAAACATCTTCCGGCAGCATTTTCAGATAATCATAATTGGAGGGGGTGATTGCCAGTGCAGATTGGCCGGTGATACGCACGGACAGGTTTCCCCCGGTCGCCATGAGATAGCCCTTCGCGGTCAGTTTCCGGGCAGTCTCCACAATCATGTCCTTGGCAGAATCAAATTGTCCCATAATATTCTCCTTCTTTCAACACAACCCAGGCTGGGCTTAATCTTCCTTGGAGGCTGCCAATTCTTCGGTCACAGGAAAAAACCTCCGTTCTACCAATAGAAACGCAATCAACCCGACCAGCACGAGAGTGCCGATAAAACCATACATGCCTCCGGGTGAAAAACTGTCCAGCAGAATGCCGCCAAGCAACCCACCGGCGGCCGCGCCGAAACCCATCAGGGTGCCATTGAACATGCCCTGGGCGGTGGCTTTCATGCCGGGCGATGCGACCTGGTCAGCGAAGTGAACCCCGGCGGTATAGATGGCTGCAAAGGTCAGCCCGTGGCACAGCTGGATAACCAGGACCACCCACGGCTGGGTGGTCAAGGAATAGCCGATCAGGCGCAGGCCGATGGTTGTCATGGCGATGATCAGCATGCCTCGCGCTCCGAAGCGGCGCAGCAGACGGTCGCTAAAGAACATCGCAGGTATTTCGGAGAGAGTGGAAACGGTCAGCGCAAAACCCATCAGGGTATTACTGGCTCCCAGGCTTTGCATGTATACGAAGAGATAGTTATTAATGGTGGCATTGCCAATCCCGGCAATGAATACCATCACCAGGAAAAGCATCCAGGGCCGGTTGGCCAGTAGAACCCGCATCCCGCCTCGGAAGGTGCTGTTCGAGCGGCTCTGGTGGAAGGGAATCTGGGTGATCAGCAGGAGTCCACCCAACATCAGGATGGCATAGCCCCAGAATGCCCAATGGAGCCCCAACCGCCCGATCAGGGTTCCGGCGAAGGGCGCGATCACTCCATAACCGACAGTGCCCCACAAACGGACGCGGCCGTAGCGTTCCTTTTGGTCGCCAAGCTGGGCCAGGACAGCGCTGTCGACCAGGGCAACGGTGGGTGCACCGAAAAAAGCGTACAGGCTGATCATCAGCAGAAGGCCTCCGAACGAGGCGATGCCCGGGATGATCAGGCAAGTCCCCACCACGCCTAGCATGGAAAGCATCGCTGCCAGCTTGTGACGGTGGCTGGCATCGGCTGCGCCGGTCCAGAGGGGTGCACCAAAAAAAGCTATGATCGGAGAAATGGATAAAAGCAGGCCAATCTGTCCGCCGGTCAAACCCAGTGACTTGTAGAAGATGGCCAGGAATGGCAAAAGGACGGAATATGCACCATAAAAAAGAAAATAATAAGCCGAGGGGAAAAACATCTCAGGGTACTCCCAACACACTCATTATAATTGAAGGCCGTAGTATTCCCGTCATAATGGGATAAAAATGTGGCTGGTGGGTTTGCTCCGCTCCCTTTGGATTTGCTTCACGAGCAGCCCAACAGCCATTTTCAATTTATAGCTCCACCCATTCCCGGATCTCTAAACAATAGCGACCAAAATTCGCTGTTGACATTCTCGGCAGGTAAGAGTAGCCTAATAGCGACCATTAGTCGCTATTAGGAGCCTTTATGCCGAAAGGGATCCCGCTTACCGAAAGTGAAATCGATCGCCGCCGCCATGAAATTTTCCATTCCTCGGTGGCTCTGATCCTGAAGCAGGGCTTTGCCGGCACTTCCATGCAGGAAATTGCCCGGTCGGCCGGCGTCGGAAAGTCCACGTTATATGATTACTTCCCAATCAAGGATCATGTCCTGCTGTTCATGTTTGAGGAAGAGCTGGATTTATTACAGGCACAGGAGGAAGGCATCGCCGCGCAGGCTGGCCCGGTGGAAGAGAAACTCATCAGGATCCTCGAAGCCCAACTGGAATACCTGCACAAAAATAAGAACTTCTTTTCAGAACTCTCCCTGCAGGTGATGCAGCTCGGACCGGCCGCAAAAGCGCGCATCATGAAAAAACGCTATGCCTACCAGGATCTGCTGCGTGGTGTACTCGAACAAGGCGTTCTGTAAGGCATATTCCGGCCTACCAATACCCGCCTAGCCACCCGGGCACTGCTTTCGATCATGGAAGTAATGGTTTACACCACCCGCCCGACCGGGACACCGCGCGAAATGCTTGCGGATGCCCTGGATATATTCATGCATGGAATAAAAACCTGAATGGCTGGTCAAAGCTGAGCGCAATAAGCTAAAACCAACCAGAGGAGAAAAAATGCCACCTTGCATCCTGAAATTGTCTGCCCTGGAAGCCACGCTGGAAACGGTCGGTGGAAAGGGATTGTCGCTTGCCAAACTGACCCGGGCTGGGCTGCCCGTTCCGGACGGGTTCCATATCACCACGGAAGCATACCGGCTCTTCGTATCTGAAAATGGTCTTCAGCCGCGCATCCTGCAGGCTCTCGTAGATGTGGACGGGTCTGATCCGGACGCGCTCGAGCCGGTTTCACAGCAGATTCGGAATTTCTTTGCTGGCGGGCGGATTCCATCTGATGTAGCCCGGGCAATTACCGAGGCATATGCCGCAATGTCCCAACCGCCTCGCTCTCCATCGGGCACACCTTCTTCCGGGACAGTTGAAGCAGTGGTTGCGATACGTTCCTCCGCCACCGCCGAAGACCTGCCCGGAGCCTCGTTTGCCGGCCAGCAGGATACCTATCTGAACATACACGGCGAACAGGCTGTGTTGGAGGCGGTTAAGCACTGTTGGGCCTCACTGTGGACAGCCCGCGCTATTGCTTACCGGGCCAGGCAGGCCATCCCGCCTGATCAGGTCGCCCTGGCGGTGATCGTCCAGGAGTTGGTGTTCGCGGATTCAGCCGGTGTTATGTTCACCGCCAACCCTGTAAATGGGCGGCGCGACGAATTAATCATCACGGCCGCCTGGGGGCTGGGGGAAGCGATCGTCTCCGGAGTGGTGAACCCCGATACCATTACGGTGAACAAATCAACTTTTCGTCCGCTGCGTCGTGAAACGGCCGCCAAGCTGGTCATGACCGTCCGGACGGATAACAGCACGCGCGAGCAACCAGTGCCGGAGCTCCTTATAAAAGCGCCTGTCCTGAACAACGCCCGGGTGAAGGAACTGGCATGGCTGGGGCTGGAGATCGAAAGCCTTTATGCCGTACCCATGGATATCGAATGGGCGCGGTCGGGTGACAGGTTCGCCATCCTCCAGGCGCGGCCGGTGACAGCCCTGCCTGAGTCGCCGCTGGATTGGCCGGTACCGGCGCCCAAAGTCATGCTTTCGCGTGCCAGCTTTGCCGAATTATTGCCGGACCCCGTATCGCCTCTGTTTGGCACACTGGCGGTTCCGCTGGCCGAAAAGGCCAGCCTGGGCATGATGAGCGATATCGGTGGAATCGATGATCCGGATAGTTACATAGTGGCGGTGGTCAATGGATATGTTTACATTGGTTTGAAAATGACATTGAAAGTGATCGGGTCGCTGCTGATCATGAGCACCGTAGCATCCAAAAAAATGCTTGGAGCAGGCAAGCAGCGCTGGCAGCTGGAACGCCAAAAATACCTGGATTTGGTCCTGGCATGGCAGGAGCGGGACATTAAAAAAATGAACGCTCCTGCTCTTCTGGCGGGAGTACGGGAGATCTTCACCGAAACTGCACAGTATTACACCATTGTACAGACCGGGCCGATCCCGATTGCCCTGACCAGCGAGATGACCTTTACCAATATCTATAAAATGCTGATGAAGCGAAAAGGTGAACCGGATCCGGCTACCTTCCTGTTCGGGGAGGAGAACCAGGCGGTACGGGCCGAGAAATCCCTGTTTGACTTTGCGATGTGGATAAAAGAGCAACCGGCTTTACTGAAAACGCTGCTGGAGGAACCGGCCGGTCAAATCACCCAACACCCGCCTGGGCCAGCGACCGAGGCAGCCTGGGGGGAATTCTGGACCCGTTTTAATGTCCATCTGGCGGATTACGGCCATATCATCTACGACCTGGACTTTGCCAAGCCGGTCCCTGCGGATGATCCGGTTCCCCTGGTGGCGGCTCTCAAGGCCTACCTGGACGGCACGGCCGGCAATCCCTATGAACGCCAGGCGGCGGCTCTTCAAATGCGAGAGCAAATGAAGCAGACCGTGGTAAAAAGGCTGGACCCGCTGCGGCGGGGGTGGTTCCTGAAGCTGCTTAAAAAAGCGCAGGAATCGGCCCCGCTGCGCGAAGACGGCATCGCCGATGTCGGGCTTGGTCAACCCCAGATCCGCAGGATGCTGGCTGAATTGGGCCGCCGGTTGACCGGAGCAGGCGCTATTGACGCCTCCGGGGACATTTATTGGTTGGAAGCCGGGGAAGTGGAGCAGATGGCGGCCACCCTTGAACTGGGCGGGAAGCTGGAAAGTCATGCCGCCTCGGTCGAAGCGCGCAAAGCGAAATGGCAGGCCCTGCGCAAGGTTGTGCCTCCGAATATATTGCCAAAGAATAAACTGCTCGCCCGGTTCGCGCCGCGTGAGGACCAGCACGGGGATACGCTGAAAGGTTCCGGAGCCAGCGCCGGTAAGGTCAGCGCACGGGCCTGCGTGATGCGCGGGCCGGAAGATTTCGGCCGTATGCAGCCGGGCGATGTAATCGTGGCCGTCATCACCACCCCGGCCTGGACGCCGCTGTTCGTACGCGCCGCCGCGGTGGTGACCGATATTGGCGGACCGCTCAGCCACAGCTCGATCGTGGCACGCGAGTACGGCATTCCGGCAGTGCTTGGGACCGGGGCTGCCACCCGCCGCATCCAGGATGGGCAGATGATCACGGTGGACGGCAACGCCGGTACGGTCAGCCTAAAGTGAGCTCCCGGGCATCACCCGGATACTCTATCTTTATCCACCCGGGCCGTCGCGATGGCGATGCTGTTGTTGATCGCCCGGTTGGCATTTGGGCCAATAAAATAAAGCGGTTTTAGAGCCTCCATCGTCATGTCGGTCACCTCCCTGAAGCCGCGCTGGGTCAGGAACGGCTCAACCTGTCCGCGGTCGATCCCAAAGGTATAATCTTCGCCGAACGCACGCGCCGTGCGCCGCATGGCCTGCACCTCTTTGCGGTGTGGATCGCGCAGGATCTCGTTGTAAAAGTAATCAAAGATCAGCGCGCTCCCCGGGCCGGAATGACTGGCAATAAAGGCCAGGGTGTTTTCCACACCAGCCATCGTCAAGAAATAGGTGACACCCTGCCAGATAAACAGGGTTTTGTCCTGTTCGTTGTAACCGGCGCTCTTCAACCGTTCAGCAAGAGATTGGGTATTGAAATCCATTGGGAGGAAGGTGACATTGGCCGGGATTGGATGGATGACCTTCTCCAAGCGCTTCAACTTATCCTCCTGGGTGGCAGATTGATCGATTTCGAACACGTGAGTCTTCTCGATTCCGGGGATGCGGTACGCGCGTGTGTCGTAACCAGCGCCCAGGAGCACCACCTGGTCGAGACCTTCGCTCAGGCAGCTCTTGAGAAAATCATCGATGTAGCGCTCCCGCCCGACCACGAACGAGACCGCGCCGGGGGCCAGGCGGTCGTACAGGCCGGATCCGATCATCCACTTGAGCAGGGCGTATGTGAAGCCACCTTGAATCAGCGCATGGGCATAGGGATCGTCGCAAATCCGCGATCCCTCCGGTTTTTGCGTCTCGATTGCGCGCATCATGGCAACGCCTGCTGCTGAACCACTGGTTTTTTGTTTTTTTTCTGTCATTTCTCTCCTTTTTTGATTATTCATGCTTGGGGCTTCTCACGCAGGGCGGCCACCAATACCCTAACCGGCTCTGCCTCCAACCGGTTTAAGGTTTTCTCGGGCGCACCCAAGACCCGCTCGATGGCGGCCATATAGGCGTTATAGGTATCGATGATCCCTTCGATGCAGCCGGTCTCGTCGATCGCTTTATCCAACGATAGCAGCAGTTGCGCGTGGGTGTTGCCCATTCGCAGGATCAGGGCCAGGATTATTTCGCCGGCCCGCTTTGGATCGGCGACCTTAAAAACACCCTCCCGCATACCTTGCTGCGCGATCGTGTTCAGCAGCGGGGCGCGCCGTTCGATGGCGGCTTCGTCTGCTTTTTGGCGGATGATGGCATTGTCGTCGGTGTACCAGACGCGCATAAGCTCAATCAGGCTATTCTGATAGGTGACCCTGAGTTGCTCCACCGTGCCGAAGTAGGCCCGCAGTTTTTCGATGGCGGACAGGTGCGGATCGTCAGCGATAAGATGGAGCGGGCTTTCGGCGGCGGCTGCCATGCGATCAATGACTGCTTCGAGCACGGCTGGTTTTGAATCGAAGTAATGATAAAACGCCCCGCTGGAAATATGGATATCATCCAGAATGTCCTGGATGGTCATGCGTCCATAACCCTTGGTATAAATGAGTCGCTGCGCCGAAGCCAGGATATCGTTGCGCTTGGAAATATATTCGTCTTCTTTGACTGTGCGAGACAAGGGCAATCTCTTTAATAAACCGAGCCTCTGTTTATTAATCGGGGTAAGTTTACACCTGCCTTGAAATTGAGTCAATGCTGAGCCGATTATTATGATCTCCATGGGGATAGGCTATATTGAGGAGGGGACACCATGCATTCGAAAAGAAGGATTTCACCGTTATAATTGGCTGATTATGTTCTGCGGAGAATTTGTATGAATAAGTTTTTGGAACGCCTCCAATCCGGCGAGACCCTGATCGCGGATGGATCCACCGGGGCCAGCCTGCAGAATATGGGCCTCAAGCCGGGCACACCCCCGGAAGACCTGGTATTCGATGCGCCGGAGATGGTTCTGCAATTGGAAGACGCCTTTGTGGCAGCCGGATCGGATATCCTCCTGACCGATACCTTTGGCGGGACACGCCTGCGCATGAAAGAATCGAAATACGGAGAGCGCGCGCCGGAAGTCAACCAACGGGCGGCCGAATTGGCCCGTCAGGCAGCTTCGGCGCGCCCTGGTACCCTGGTGGCCGGTTCCATCGGTCCGACCGGCATGATGATGAAACCCTACGGTCCGCTCAGCCTGGAAGATGCCACCGCCAGTTTCGCCGAACAGGCCAAAGCCCTGGCGGAAGGCGGCGTGGATTTGCTGGTGATCGAAACCATGTTTGCCTTCGACGAAGCCGATGCAGCCTTCAAGGGTGCCCGTTCCGTGACGGATCTGCCGATCGTGGTCTCGTTCAGCTACGACCGGGGCGTGCGTAGCATGATGGGCGTCAAACCTTTTGATATGTTCAAGCGCTATAGAGACATGGGCGCGGCGATGATCGGAGCCAACTGCGGGACGACCCTCGAAAACATGGAAAAGATCCAGCAGGAATATGCCGCGACGGAACCCGGCTTCCCCTTGTGGGCCAAGCCGAATGCCGGCCTGCCGCACCTACTGGACAGCGCGACCACCTATGATATAACGCCGCAGCAGATGGCCGAATATGCCGTAAAGTACGTAGCCCTGGGTGCACGGGTGGTGGGCGGTTGCTGCGGCAACCTGCCCGGGCATATCGCCGCGATTGCAAAGGCGGTCAAGGGTTAAGATGCGCCTGGATGTGCGACGCCGGAGACCTGCCTGCCTGAAGACAGCCGCTCGCCTGGGCTGTCTATCGCTTTTCCTGCTGGCGGCCTGCGGAGAGGTCGCCTCTCCGGTCAGCCTGGCCAGCAGGATACCTGCCACGCCTGTCCTGATCACGCCGGCGGTTCCGGTTGTCACTCCCACGGTCACCGTTCAGGCGGCT
>Ga0182021_10003733_pt1 | contig 17902 bp, 14 predicted proteins | sample 612E3MmetaG_FD_120493 | JGI IMG/M metagenome (GOLD analysis project Ga0182021, IMG submission 120493) | Permafrost microbial communities from Stordalen Mire, Sweden - 612E3M metaG (Illumina Assembly) | ecosystem: Environmental > Terrestrial > Soil > Wetlands > Permafrost | place: Sweden... | reverse complement strand
CACCGCTGCTGAAAGACTATCGTACCGATGCATATGTGGCGGTGGTCGAGAAAGTGGTCAATCAGACCAATCCGCGGATTGTATTGATAGGACAGACGACCATCGGTCGTGATCTGGCACCGCGTGCTGCTTGCAGATTATTTACGGGGGCCATTTTGGACTGTATTGTACTGGAGATTGATACTGCGACAAAACAACTCCTGATGACGAAGCCGGTCTACGGGGGAAATGCGCGCGCTATTTATACCATGGAAACATTACCGCAGGTAGCCACCGTACGCGCCAAAGCAATGACTGCCCTGGTTCCGGATAGTTCCCGCAAAGGGGAGGTTGTTGTTATTGACGCCGGACTAGACCCTGCTGCTATTAAGACTAATGTCTTGCAGAAAGTTGTCGCGGAAACAGCGGGTATTAAACTGGAAGATGCCTCGGTGGTCATTGCCGGAGGCAGAGGCATCGGTGGGCCTGAGGGCTTCAAGCAATTGGAAGAACTTGCAAAAGTCCTGAAAGGAGCTGTCGGTGCCACCCGTCCGCCCTGTGATGCCGGCTGGGTACCGGACACAATTCAAATCGGTTTAACCGGCAAGATTGTTTCACCGTATGTATATTTTGCTGTCGCCATCTCAGGCGCCAGTCAACACCTGGCCGGATGTTCCGGGTCCAAGAACATTATTGCGATTAACCGCGATGCGGAAGCAGCCATATTTAAAGAAGCGCGCTTTGGTGTCGTTGGAGATTGGAAGAAGATTATCCCTGCTTTTGAGGCAAAGGTAAAAGAACTGCAAAGCAAATAAACAGGCTGAGACGGCATCTCCTGCTCAAGGGGAGACCGCCGGTATTTTACGAAGAAAATCTCAGGCAAACATCTCCTTCCTTTTAGTACGCATAACTCGTAGCTCGCAACTGACAACTGATAGCCCGAAGGTACTCAGATTTATCTGATGCATGAACGCTGATTACTCATAAAAGAGGTTTGGATTTATGCTCACTTCTATTACCTACTTCGGTTTTATCCCCGGATATGTATTGTTCTGGGGACTGTTTGTTATTGCACTGGGGTTGTTTTCATTCCGTGTTAAACAACTGCTGCAGTATATGTTCCTGGGGCAAAAAGAGACCGGCTACAAGAGCTGGGGCAAATGGATCACCAGTACCTTTGCATATGTATTCAGCCAGCTTTGCCAGTTAAAAAATTTCCGGTCTAAAGACCGGGCTCCGCTGGGTCATGCATTAATGGCCTGGGGGTTCTTTGTTTTCGTCCTGTTTTATTTCTTCTTCTTTATCCTGGCAGAAGGCTTTGGTCTCACCGGTCTTGAAAATACCAACTTTTTCTATTATTTTGCTTGGGTTATGGACTTCATGGCGGTCTTTATCATTATCGGTGCCGGTTGGGGCCTTATCCGCCGTTTCATTGTGAGACCTGCCCGACTTAAAGGCGAGCAGACTGTTGAATCGTTGATTATCCTCCTTTCCGTATTCACTCACCCTTTCGCATTTCTGTTCAACCAGGCAACCGTCATTGCTAAGGGAGAAGCTCCAGCCGGATTGGGGCACAGCCTTTTACCGCCGGTAAGCGGTTGGCTTAGCCATCTCTTCACCGGCAGTACTATTGCTGTCATACAAAACTGGCATATCTGGTTCTTCTGGGCAGACTGGATTACTGTTCTGTTAGTACTAGTCTACATTCCCTATTCGAGGTATTTGCATGTCATTGCTGCTATTTTCAACGGCATCTTTCAATCCCGACAGCCCAAAGGCGCTTTGAAATCTATCGATCTGGAGAAGGCTGATTCAATGGGCACCGCGACAATAGATAAACTTACCTGGAAGCAGAACCTGGATCTGTATGCCTGCGTGGTTTGCGGCAACTGTCAGGAACTGTGCCCGGCTTATACTACCGGTAAACCGCTTAATCCGAAAAAGGTAATTCAGGACCTGAAAAAACAATTGCTTAAGGCCGGGCCGGAATTGGTTAAAGCGAAAGCCAAAGGGGATACGGCATCGGTTAATTCAAATGTTATCCTCGCGGGTAATGTGATTCAGGAAGATGAAATCTGGGCTTGTACCACTTGCGGTGCTTGTGATACGGTTTGCCCGGTTTGGGTGCAGCATATTGATAAAATCGTCGACCTTAGGCGTAACCTGGTGCTGGAACAGTCGATTATTCCGGAAACCGCCGCAGGGGCTTTACAGAGCATCGAAAAGCGCGGGCATCCATGGCGCGGTACCACATTAACCCGTACTGATTGGGCACAGGGTCTTAATATTAAAACGTTGGCTGAAGATCCTAAAGTAGATGTCCTCTATTGGGTTGGCTGCACGGAGGCTCTGGAAGAGAGAAGCACGAAAGTTGCTCAATCGCTCGCAAAGCTGATGCAGCAGGCGGGGCTCAATTTCGGTATTCTCGGCGCCGAGGAAAGTTGCTGCGGAGACCCTGCCCGGCGTTTAGGAAATGAATATCTCTTCCAGATGCAGGCACAAATGAATATTGAAGTACTAAAACGCTATAATGTTAAAAAAATCGTCACTGCCTGCCCGCACTGTTACAACACCATTAAAAATGAGTATCCGCAATTCGGCGGTTATTTTGAGATTATTCATCATACCGAGCTGATTTCCGGTCTGCTCAAGGAAGGTAAAATCAAAATTGCCAGGGGTGGTTTCGGTGCTATTACCTATCACGATTCCTGCTACCTGGGAAGATACAACGATATTTATCAGCCGCCCCGGCAAATACTAAAATATTTACCTGGTGTAAAACTTGTCGAGATGGAAAAAAGTAAGAAACGCGGTTTCTGCTGTGGCGGCGGCGGCGGTAGGATGTGGATGGAAGAGCATACCGGGCAGCGTATCAGTGAAAATCGTATCGATCAGGCAATAGCGACTAAGGCACAACTGGTGGCCACTGCCTGTCCTTATTGTCTCCAGATGTTCAACGATGCCATTAAAGCCAAACAAGCTGAGGAAACATTCAAGGTTAAGGATATCGCGGAACTAATCGCAGAATCTACCCTGCCTGAATCCTGATCATTCCATAGCGCGGAACCAAATCACGAAGAGTTGCAAATCGATGTTAGAAGCAGATCAATTATTATTAGGCATATATTAAAGGCGACAAAGATTTTAGGGAATTGGTGATTCGGTAAATGAAGATCTGGAATCCGTGGTGACATTTATTACCGTTTGACCTTTTAGTGCATACTATCCATGAGTGATAAATCAATGGTTTTTAAGAACAGAAATGTATGGTTTTATGATTTATTTACTAAATACGGCGGTATCGCCGTATTCACAATCATTTTACATCCGGGTGATGAAGAAGTAGCACTGTGAACCTGTTAACTCGCGCCCGGCAATACCTGACGGTAAATTCCGTTCTCTTAAAACAGGGTTGGCTTATCTGGCTGGTCAGTTTCATCACATTTCTGAATGGCATTTGGAGCATCGCCAGCGTGCTGCTAACCAGAGTGCCCCAGCGTGTGCAATATTTTTTACCGTTCGGGGTATTTCACTGGACGAGATTATTGACCCTCGTGCTGGGATTCATTCTGGTATATTTATCCTTCCACCTGTTTCAGCGGCGTCGCGCTGCCTGGTGGGTAGCGGTTTTTGCCGCTGCCCTGGAGATCATCGCCCATATTATCCATCTGCGTACCTGGTACACTGCATTACCGGAAGCAACTACCTTCGTTTTACTAATTGTCTTCCGCAAGCGTTTTTCTGTGCGTAGTGAATCGCGAAATATCAGGTTGGGCTTCGTATTGCTCCTCGGAAGCCTATTCCTTGCTCTTTTATATGGTACGGTCGGTTTTTGGTTTTTAGGTCAAAGGGACTTCGGCATCACCCTTTCTTTCCGGGATGGTTTGATTCATAGTCTACGGCAATTCCTGCTATTGGGTAACTCTGATATTACAAATATTAGTCGAGAATCCAGATGGTTCTTGCAGTCACTGGATGTTCTGGGAATTGTTGCCGCCAGTTTTGCGACTTATAGTCTATTCCGACCAATTGTCTTCCGTTTTATTCAACTTCCCCAGGAACGCGCTCGCGCAACAGCTATTGTTGAAAAACACGGCAAATCTACATTTGACTATTTCAAAGTTTGGCCCGATAAATCATTCTTCTTTTCCCCGAGCCGCGAATCTTTTATTTCTTATCGTATGGTTGGAGGGGTTGCTTTTTGCCTGGCAGATCCGGTGGGACCGGAAAGGGATAGAGACACAGTGATTAAAACCTTCCTGAAATTCTGTGAAGACAACGGATGGCAGGCTGCGATGATGATGCCGGATGACCCTTTTGTCTACAATCAGTACGGACTCTCAATGTTCACAGTGGGTGAAGAAGCAATAGTTGACCTGGAGCATTTTGCGACACATACAATTAATACCCGTCATTTACGTCGTTTACGGCGGGTTTTTCAAGGAGAGGACTTTCAGGTAGTAAGGTATAAACCGCCTGTTTCCCAGTTGATTCTCAATGAGGCACAGCAAGTGTCGCGGCAGTGGTTGGCTTTACCCCATCATCGGGAGTACGGTTTCTTTCAAGGAAAATTCGATAAAGCCTATATTGAAAAATGTACATTGTGTGTACTGCGTGACAAAGACGGAAAAATGGTGGCTTTCATTAATGAAGTCCCTTCCTACCGCCCCGGCGAAGCTGCCTTCGACCTGATGCGGTATGTCCCGGGTTCACATTGGGGGGCGATGGACTATCTCTTTGCCCAAATGATGCTGATGCAGAAAAAAGAAGGTTTCCGCACATTTAACTTCGCCGTAGCACCGTTTGTCGGTATCGGCGACCGTCCTAACGCCACATTAACGGAAAAGGCTGTAAACCAGATATTTGTACGTCTGGATTGGTTTTTACACTCTCAGGGGATAAAACAATACAAGCTTAAATTTGAGCCTCAATGGAGAGATGTTTTCGTCTCTTATCAGGGCGGCCCTATCGGTTTGTTACGGTTAGCATTGAACGTGAACCATATTCTTTAACCATTAGGTCGCAGCACAGACTTCCTTTTTGATTGATTTCTCTGTTTTTTGAATTTAGCTTAAAATTGTTACTTGCAAAAATCAATGTGGAGAAATCGTTACTTTACTGAAATCCATAAATCCCAGCGCGTTGACACTTAAATTTTTGACCCAGGGTTGGACCAGTAGATAATTTTGGCCGAAGGTTATCGGCAAACAAGCGGCATCATTGACCATCAGTTGTTCAGCCTGCTGATACAATGTAAAGGCCCGGGTCTGGTCCGTTTCCTGATTGGCCTGTTGAATTAATGAGTCTACCTGTGTATTGGCATAACCGCCGTAATTATAACTGGACCCGGAACTAAATAAGATATCGAGAAAATCCTGAGGATAAGGGTAATCGGCAATCCAGCCGGAAGAATACATCTGGTCTACCTCTTGCGGCAGTTCGGCGTAAAATACCTCAGGGTTCAATTCCCGAACCTGGACGTCAACTCCCAGATTTTGTTTCCACTGGTACACTAACGCTTGAATCAGCTGACCGGCGCTTCCCCCTTCTCCCTCAATAGTTAAAGTAATCGGTGGTAAATTGGTTATACTGCCGTATTTGGATGCTTTGATAAGTGACTGTGCTTCGCTCACATTGAAATCCAGTCCGACGAGATTATTATTGTATCCCGGTATACCCGTGGGTAATATCCCTTCTGCTTTTTGGGCCATGTTCCGGTAAGTCAAAGAAATAATTGTGTCTTTATTTATTGCCATACTAAAAGCTTTCCGGATATTGGCATCATCGAAGGGCGCTTCTTTACAATTAAAACCGATGTAATCGACACTCAGTGATGGTGAGATGGATAAATCCTGATAAAAAGGTCCTGATTGATCCATAATCTTGTCATAGTAAGCCGTCCCCGGACTGGTTAAATCGATCTGGCCGGTTTCAAATAAATCCATGTCACTGCTGGTGCTATTCAGTACCATGTCAACTTCGGCGATTTTAGCCTTGTCTCCATAATACAGGTCATTTCTTGCCAGGATAAAATCGGTATCCTGCTTCCATTCCTGTACCGTAAACGGTCCTGTACCAATGGGGGTTTTCCACCAATTTGTACCGGAATTTACATTACTTTTCTCCACTACAAAAGATGCGGGGAATGTAAAATTATAAAAGAAATAAGATTCGGGGGCGTTTATCGTTACCTGTAAGGCATAATTATCGATAACTTTGACACCGCTGATCTGAGTGGCTTTGCCCGCAAGCACATCATTTACGCCGACAATATCCCCAAGGTAGGTCGCAGCTGTCGGTGAGTTAGTCGCCGGATTCGCCGCACGGTTCCAGGAATACTGAAAATCATTAGCAGTTACGGGGGTACCATCCGAGAACTTAACATCCGTTCGCAGGTGAAACGTGTAGGTTAAACCATTTGTGCTGACAGTCGGCATGCTTGCAGCAATATCCGGTACCGGTTCCAGGTTGTTATCTAATTTCAGTAATCCACTAAATATTTGCGTAATATATGAACTGGATAGAGCCTCATTGGATGCTGCAGGGTCCAGCGTATACGGGTCGGTATTCGTAAAAGTCAGGATTCCACTACCGGAAGTGGCGGCCGAAGAAGTGGTGGCGGAAGAAGTTTTCGTTGATAATAAACCGCAGCTAGCTAAAAGACTGCTCAAGACTAATAATATTGCTATCGATAAATATGCTATTTTTTTCACAATAGACCTTCCCTTTTCGTTCGGATTTGTTTCCCGCAATGTTGAAATTAACGCTTATCTTGACCTCTCGACTAAAATTGATTCGGGGTATTAGTGAATCAGGTAATTCCCTTTACCTGCGGCCAACCAGGCTTTCCACTGAGTAAACAATCCGTCCATATTGAAACCATAAACTGTTTGTAAGGCTCCATCGTAAGTTGAACCTTGTTGGAACGTATCCAGCAATTGGCTCATTTTAGTGGTACCATACTGGTTAATCAGATAGGCGACAATGCTGACACTCTCGGCATAAGAAAGATTAGCCTGGTCCGCATAAGCCGAGAATGGATCGCTGAGGCTTCTTACTGAGATCAGGTTGTCATCCGAAATCGCAGTGGATAAAGGCGAAGTAAACTGAGAAGATAAATCTACTCCGTAAAATTGGATATGTACTGCCAGGCCTTCATTTAACCAGAACGGGATGGAATTATAAGGGTTATATATAATCTGATTAACAATAACATGTGTTAATTCGTGGTCGATGGCAGAAAGTTCGGCACTCATTTCATCCGGTTGTAAAATCACATAAATGGCATTATATTGAGATACTTCTTCACCGCCCGACCATTCGGGTACACCCAGAACTGATGACTGATAATCCTGATCGCTGGTATAAACGGAGATGTTTACCGTTTTATTCGGCGCTGCACCGGTATTACCGGCAATTGTCTTTAGCGCATTCTGAGCTTCGGTCATTACAGCCGAGCCAAATGCCTTGTTTTGGCCGTACCAGTAAACGTTAATCTTCCCCTGGGTTAAGGTGCTCCAGGTATGATTGTTATCGTATACCATGTATTGAGTCGGGGTTGTTTGCATGGTGTTTCCCGCGGTGTCTTTTACTTTCCACCAATAATCAATATTAACTCCCGGAGGGATTTGGCCGTATTGCTGCATGTTCAGTTCAAAAGACGCGTTTACCGAGGTGGATGGATTAAAAGTAACTTGAGCTTCACTGGTTACCTGAGCAAAACTCATCTGTTCGACCTGATATTCCAGCCGGATATCCGTGATATTGGTGTTATTCTGTATATGACAGGAAAATGTGAGGCTATTGGGATAGTCTACCTGAATGGTGCTGTTACTCACTGCGATCTGGTTCTGTCCCTGAGCGGATACCGGAGCAATTGCCGGGCCGCACACGGTGAACAATAAACACAAAGAAACGAACAGTATAGCTGTCTTTTTAATCATCTTTCCTCCCTGATTCCAAGTTAACATCAATGTTTAGTTAGTATAACACCGGTAATTATCCTTGTCTTTTTATTTGGTGAAACAAATACCGGAATTTATATAGTACTTAAGTAATATTATAATATTCTTTGAAAAAGTTCACATAAGTTTCAAGTTAGCACCATTCATGAGGATTTCCAGCGATTTTCAATCACTTTTATTCAAATATTTTCTTTTATTTTATCGTTTTGGATTGTTCAGGCACCGTTTTGGGATTACCTTTTGTATGCCCTAAAGTCAATTCCTGGCACTCCAACCTAATAGTTCCTTGTTATTCATCTGGCGTTCATTTTGCATTAATTGTCCGTTCATTTTAAAATGGTAAACTGAAATAAGAAAGTCGGACGAATAACTGAATTGTCAATAAATCAGGTTGATTCGAAAACGTTAAAATGCATTCGGTGAAAAGTAAATAAGCAGCCGGATATAAACATTGAGTGAACAAGAAAGAGAAGAGGATGTGGGAAGATGAAAAATTTACCTTTTAAAATCGCAATTGGGTTATTAGCGGTCATCATTGCCGGAGCAGTATTTGTTGCCGGCTGCAGTTTTAATATTAATTCTCCGGTTGCTTCGACAACTCAAACTCAACCTGCTAGCAGTTCCGTTATCACCACCACTGGTCCGGGCACTGTTTCTCAGGCATCGACTGGTGACAATTCAATCACCACAATCTATAACGCAGACAGTCCGGCGATAGTCGAAATTAATATTTCAATATATCAAGGACCTTACTTTCCTCCGGCTACAGGGCAAGGCTCCGGTTTTCTGATTGATACTCTGGGTGATATCGTCACTAATAACCATGTCGTTGAAGGCGCCTCCAGTATTACGGTAACCCTGCAAAACGGAAAGACTGTTAATGCTGTAGTGGTCGGGACGGACACCGCCGACGATCTGGCAGTGGTCAAAATTGCCGCCACGTCGGTTGCCGGAATAACGCCGCTTCAATTTGGTGACTCTAACGCTGTGCAAGTGGGACAAACGGTAATTGCCATCGGCAGCCCCTATGGTTTGATGAATTCGGTTACTACCGGTATCATCAGCGGTTTAAATCGCACAATTAGTGAAGCCGATTCATATAGCTACACTTATATCAATTTGACCGGCATGCTGCAGACAGATGCCGCTGTCAATCCGGGGAACTCCGGCGGTCCGCTGCTGGATACCAATGGACGTGTTATTGGCATCAATACCGAGGTCGAGAATTCAGCTGATGGAGGAATCGCTTTTGCGGTGCCATCCGCTACTGTCGAAAAAGTATTGCCTAATTTAATCAAAGGAACAAGCGCAGGAATATCGAGCTAACCAGCAGCACTGCCCGATAAGGACCTTAAAATAAATGTCACAATTATGCAATATTTATGTTTTTAAATTTATATCTTTTTAATATTTTAAATGATATGTTAATGTAGGGGAATGCGTTAAAAATATGCCGGATTGCCGTTTCTAGAAATAGAAAGAAATGAATATCAACTGAAGCCAAAAAATATAATAAGGAGTTATTAAGATGAAAAAACAATTATTAGCTATCGCAACACTTTTGATGATAGTAAGTACCTTAACGGGGTGCACCTTGCTCCAATCATCTACTTCATCAACTACAGCACCTAATCAGTCTAATGCGACGACTACAACAACAAGGACTACCGCTGAGTCCTCTTCGAGTTCAGTACTGACCTCCGTCAGCGGTCTTGAGACGACCCTCGAATCGATATATGCTCAGGTTAGCCCATCGGTAGTACTCATTAACGATAATATACCTGCGACTGCTACAAGTTTTGGCGGCGCGGCACTGGGCTCGGGTTTTGTATGGGACACTCAGGGTGATATTGTCACCAATAACCATGTAATCGACGGGGCGACTGATATCACTGTCACTTTTTCGGATGGCACACTGGTAAATGCTACTGTGGTCGCGGCCGATGCGGATAGCGATTTAGCGGTCATCAAAGTAAATCCTAAAGGCTTACAACTGCAACCGGTTACCCTGGACAAGAATACAGTGCAGGTGGGACAACTGGCCATTGCTATCGGTAACCCATATGGAGAACAGAACACCCTCACGGTCGGTTTTGTCAGCGCTGTAGGTCGGCTTATCCCCAGCATTGAAAATGCGGTGGGACCGACATTCAATATTCCCGATATTATCCAGACCGATGCCGCAATCAACCCGGGCAATTCCGGCGGGGTACTACTGGATGATACCGGTGCCGTAATGGGTATAACCCAGTCTATCGAAACATCATCAGGGTCATCTTCAGGAGTGGGTTTTGCAATTCCGGCATCGATAATAGAACAGGTTATCCCCGCTTTGATTAATACCGGCGTTTATCATCATCCGTATTTGGGAATTACCATCTCCTCACTCGACCCTACTATCGCGACTGCGATGAACTTACAATCCGGGCAGCGCGGTGCTTTGGTAGTGGCCGTCACCTCCGGCGCTCCGGCGGATAAAGCGGGCATCAAAGGCGGCAACACTACTATTACAGATAACAATGCGCAAGTCACAATCGGCGGAGATGTAATCATTGCTTTCAATGGACAGACAGTGAAGAGTTCGGACGACGTTATAACGGACCTGGCCGATGAAGGAGTAGTAGGACAACCTGTAACTTTAACGATAATTCGTGGTGGTAAACAAATGAATATTACGGTTACTCCCGCAAATCGCCCAACGTCATAAATGGAAGAATTACCCTAAAGGTCTTGATATTGCTGATGTTTTAGATGAGTTAGTCAGACATCATAGCAATATTGAAATCGCTCAGGCTCCGGTGATCAATTTACATCATCGGAGCTTGTTTATTTTGCAAATGCTCAATTCCTGCTATTCATCTTTGATTCCCTCATTATTCATTCAGTATTCATTTTCGATTAATAGACTGTTCATTTTAAAGTGATAAACTGAAATGATGACTCTGGTGAAGAATTTAAATAACTAATAAGTAATATTTCGCCCGACTCCAAACTAAAATAAAGCATCTGCCCCTGGTTTAATTACAAACGTAAATTACATTTGCAAGGAGGATTTAACATAATGAGGACACTCCGAAGGTCGCTATTGAACATCATACGCAGTCCGTCAAGAAGCGTTGTTGTGCTGGTAATTCTGGCGGTAAGTCTGGGGCTGGCTTTAATCATGTTTGAAGTACATGCCGCAACTACCAGTCAGCTCGGTAAAATCAGCGGCAATGTCGGGAATACTATCACGGTGAGGCCGGCCGGTTCTCCCGGTTTTGGCGGCGGTGGCGGCGGTGGGGACAATACTCCGCTGCCGCAAGCCCAGGTAGACCAGCTCAGTAGCCTGCCACATATCTCTATGGTGCAAGAGACGGTGAGTACCAGTTATACGGGGAGTGAGCTGGTTTCCGGGATTAGCTTTAGTTCGTCAGGTTCCTTTTTTGGTAATGCCACACCCGTTGAAATCCCTAATGGTTCAGCTGTCGGTGGAACGACCCGTTTTGGGGCGATTACGGTAATGGGGGTCAGTCCCACAGGCGCGGCGCCTACGTTAACCGGCGGCGGCACAATGACGATGGAGTCCGGCGTCTATTTTACGGCAGATGATGCCAATGCGGATGTTGCTGTAGTCGGTCAAACACTGGCCACTGCGAATAACCTGAGTGTTGGTTCGGAGATAACCATCGGGACCGACCAGGTTCAGGTGATTGGAATTTACACCAGCGGCCAGCAGTTTGGGGATAACATGCTGCTGATGCCGATAAAGGCCGTACAGCGTCTTTACAGCATCGACGGTGCGACTACGGTCACAGTCACGGCAGATAGCGCTAAGGACGTCAATATCGTGGCTACAGAACTCAGAGGGATTTGGGATTCGACCGTCGCGGATGTCGTGACGGCGCAGCAGGAATTTGCTAATATCAGCGGTTCGATTACCAGCGCCAACAGTACCAGTCAAACCGGCATGCTGATATCATTTGTTGTAGCCGCAGTGGTTGTTCTGGCATCGGTAGTGCTGGTGATACGGCAGAGGATAAGAGAGATCGGGATAATGAAAGCCATTGGCGCTTCCAACGGGCAAATCGGTTTTCAGTTTGGTCTGGAGACCACGGTGATTACAGTGGCAGCGACCGTCTTTGGAATTATCTTATCACTGCTTTTTGGCCAGCAAATCGCGAATTTGTTTACCGGCACCGGTTCGACACCAACCGTTACCGGTGCAGGCGGGTTCGCCGGACGCGGTACGGCCGTGTTTGGTGGCGGCGGCGGCAGAATATTTGCCGGCAGCATCGGCGGGATTCATGTTGCTGTATCCCCCGAAGTAATATTAATTGCCTTTGGCACGGCGATAATATTGGCGATTATTGCTAGTGTAATTCCAGTCTGGTATATTGCCCGGGTCAGACCGGCGGAGGTATTACGCAATGAATAATAATGAAACCGTAAAACAGCCTGAAGGGAATATCATCGAAATTAAAGGCCTGGAGAAACATTTCCGTTCCGGGGGAAATGAGGTAAAAGCGGTTGACGGCGTCACGATTGGTTTACAGCGAGGGAAGATGATTGCGTTGCGCGGTTCCAGCGGCAGCGGTAAGACCACATTGTTAAACCTGATAGGGGCGCTGGACCGACCGTCCGCAGGCAGTATCATTGTCGATGGCGTGGATGTCTCAAAAGTAAATGGTAATGCCGAAGTCAAATACCGTTTGCAGAAAGTTGGGTTTGTTTTTCAATCTTATTGCCTGATTACCAACTTGTCGGCGTTGGAAAACGCAATGATGCCCATTGAACTATTGAACCCGCGTGACAAGCAGCGGGTAGAAAAAGCGCAGAAACTACTGGAGCGGGTAGGGATAGACCAGACCCGGCAGGTACGGCGGCCGGCCAAACTATCCGGTGGAGAGCAGCAGCGTGTGGCCATTGCGCGGGCGCTGGCCAACGACCCGCCCATCATCCTGGCAGACGAACCGACCGGTAACCTCGATTCCAAGAATGGCAAACGGATTGTGGAGTTGTTACGCAGTCTGACCAAAGACGGTAAAACAGTATTAATTGCGACTCATGACGCCGATGTTGCCGCAACCGCCGATATTATTATTGAGATGGTTGACGGTAAAATCATGTCTATTAATAATTAACTGCAAGAGAGGGGAAATTAATATGAAAAGAAAACCAATACGACTTATTACCCATTGTCTGGCGGTAGGATTAATAGCCGCTTTAATTCTTGGCACGGCATCTTGTTCCCATTCATCAACAACGAAGGCCACAGCGACGTTAGTCTCAATTTCAGTAACACCATACTCGCCGGCTAATTTAGCAGTGGGTTCTACCCAGAAGTTTATCGCTACCGGCATCTATTCTGACGGAACCACTCCAAGCATTACTTCTCAAGTGACCTGGACCAGTTCGAATAGTTCTATCGCCAGTATAACTTCCGGTTCTGCTACCGGTATTGCAGTTGGGAGTACCAGCATTACGGCAAGCCAATCGGGGATCACCAGTCCTGCGGTAACCTTAACCGTAATCACGTCTTCGTCTGCGTTATCTTCCATCGCGGTAACGCCTCTCTTCCCGACAGATTTGGGTTTGGGGGCTACCCTGCAATTAGCCGCAATTGGAACATATTCGGACGGCTCAGCGGCAGATATTACTTCCAAGGTTACCTGGACCAGTTCTAATACTGCCGTTGCTGCCATCTTTGCAAATGGCTCTGTTACCGCCGAAGGCAGCGGAACTGCCAATATTACGGCCACGCTCTCCAAGGTAACGAGCCCGAGCGTAAAATTAACAGTAAAAGCAGTCTCTGCCATTTTGATAGCACCGTCCGCCTCTCCACATAACCTGAATGTGGGTGGCACTCAGCAATTTACTGCAATCGGAACCTATTCGGACGGTTCCAGTGCAGACATCAGTTCTCAGGTAATGTGGCTCAGTTCCAATACTCAAGTAGCCGCGATTTATGCGAATGGTATCGCTACCGCCATCGCCAGTGGGACTGCCAATATTACAGCAACATTGGGTGGTGTAACCAGCCCGGCAACAACATTAGCAGTAAATACGCTGTCTTCCATTGCGTTAACACCCACTATCCCGAATAATTTAGTGGTGGGTTCCACTCAGCATTTTACTGCCACCGGGACTTATTCTGACGGTTCGCTGATGGATATCACTTCCCAGGTAACATGGTCTAGTTCTGTAACCAATATTGCAATTATTGCCGCAGGCGGGGTAGCAATCGGGGTTAAAAGCGGGACTGACAAAATTACGGCTACTCTGGCTGGAGTGACCAGCCAGCCTGTAGCTTTAACCGTAATTTCGTTGACTGGTCTTACCATAACACCTTCATCTCCGGCTAATATCGGGGTGGGTGCCACTCAGCATTTTACCGCCACCGGAACTTATTCGGACGGCTCAACGGCGGACTTCACTTCTCAGGTAGTATGGTCCAGTTCTAATCCTGCTGTCACGACCATTGCCTCAGGCGGTACAGCAACAGGGGTTGGGGGTGGGACTGCCAATATTACTGCGAGCTTTGCCGGATTAAACAGCCAACCGGTATCCTTAATGGTGAAAGTGTTAGCTACCATTGTGATAGAACCGGCGGTCTCTCCGCGTAATTTGAATATGGGTGCATCGCAGCCTTTTATCGCGGTTGGGATATTTTCGGACGGTTCCATGTCGGATATTACTTCCCAGGTGATTTGGACCAGCTCTAACACCAATATTGCCACCATTTTATCGAATGGTTCAGCTACCGGCATTGCGGCTGGTACTGCAATTATTTCTGCATCGTCGTCCGGAATAACCAGTTCATCGATTACCCTAAATGTCCTGTCCCCATAGTAATGGACGAACTGAATTGATATAATGACGATTTAGTGCAGTCCATCGGTACATAATTGACGGCTCCGGTTGATATAAATCTTCAGCCGGAGCTGTTTTTTCCCTTAATCGTTTTCCAGCAACTCTACAATTAACTTCAAATCCTTTTCGCAATTCATGTACGCATATCTGCCGCCTTTATATTCGCCTTTTTGCAGTAGCGGCATGGCGTTCTTTCCCAGTGTAATTATTTTTTCCGTCATTCCTTTGATGACAAACGCGATATGATGGACGCCTTCCCCGTTTTTGTCCAGTGATTCCCGCCATGTGCTGGGATTATGGTCGGGCTCAATAAGCTCTATCGAAAGATTCTCCCCGACTTTGAAAAATGCCAGCTTTGCCCTCGCCGATGTCGGCTTGCCTCTGAATTCCGTCCGGGCTTCATCATAGATATTGGTGATTTTATAACCGGGGTTTTCCACGCCGAGAAAATCGGCATATTTTAGTGTTGTTTTTTGAATATCATTTACCAGGATTCCGATTTGGGTTACCACGTTTGTATCTAAAATGCCTTTCTCCATAATTATTCACCGCTCCAATTATTCTGAAAAACAGAACCGATAAATTTACCATGATTATATAATATTCAAGATAAAAAAGTAGGTATGATTATCAATCACGACCTATCTTCTTGACAATTTAACATTGAGCCGTTATCCTGAAAAGCAGGTTTAACGGAAAAAGGTTGATTAAGAGGGAGTTTTTCATGAATCAAATCAAAATTGACCTGGAACGTATTGTCAGCGGCATCGACCGGAATATTTTTGGCGGGTATCTGGAAAACAAAGTATATGGCGGTATTTATTATCCCGATTCTCCCCATGCTGATAAAGACGGCTTACGCAGCGATGTCCGGACGGCATTGGAGCAGATGCGCATGCCGAATATCCGTTGGCCCGGCGGCAATCTGGCTTCAGGTTACCGCTGGATGGACGGCGTTGGTACTAAAGAAGAACGTCCGGTAAGGCATGACCTTGCCTGGAATGCGCTGGTCTCAAACCAGTTCGGCACCAATGAATTTATGCAATTTTGCCGTAAAATGCACATCGAGCCCTATTTATGTGCTAATTGCGGCGACGGTGACTTGCGTGAAGCGGCCGATTGGGTGGAATATTGCAACGGAACCGGTGATTCGGCACCGGTGAAATTACGCCGCAAACACGGCTTTGATGCACCACATAAGGTCAAATACTGGGGTATTGGCAATGAAGTTGATGGACCATGGCAAATCGGCTATAAAACTCCTCAGGAGTATGCCAGAGCTGTCACCGAGTTCAGCAAGGTTATGAAACGAGTAGACCCCGATATCAAATTAGTCGCTGCGGCAGTATCCATTTGGGAAGATTACCCATTCCCCGATCATAGAGGCATTAAAACGGAATGGGTGGAAAGGACTCAATTAATGTTGGAACAGGCCGGCGACCGTATAGATTACATGGCGCTGCACCGGTATGCTCATCTGGACAATGACGCCCCATTCGAAACATTTATGGCTTTTGCCGAGGACTTTAATCAACATCTGAGCGCCTATGAAGGTTTAATCCAATCCATCAGTCTGGAAAGAGGCATCAGGCATGCTATTGGCATTGCTATCGATGAGTGGGCAGTTATGCGTATGCCGAATCGTGAGGATCGTGTGCTAATCAACTATCTGGAGGATGCGCTGGTCGTGGCGTTGCATTTGAATGCTTTTATCCGCCATGCGCGGTCGATTAGATTAGCTAACTTTACTTCGATGATGACCGCTGTCGGCATTAATTACCCCAAACTGGTGCATCTTGATAAACCGGTATTGCTGAATACCATTTTCTATCCATTTGAACTTTACAGCCGCACCTGCGGACAATTAGCCCTGGATGTATTCTACAGCGGCGACACTTTCTCCGGTACCTATTTAGGCCGTACCTATAATGGTATCCGTATCCTGGATGTTACCGCAACCCTGGATGAATCACGCAAGCAGCTGGTCGTTTATGTGGTGAACCAGAGCAAGGATAAAGCCATGGAAACCGGTATTTCGCTGATCAGCGGGGAGTTGGCCGGAAATGTAAAGGCCTCCGTTATCAACGGCCCGGGAATTAAATCTGAAAACACGGAGGGGAATCCACATCAGGTAGTGACATGTGAGACCGATATCAGGGCTGCAGGAAAAGCCTTTAACTTTACATTCGAGCCGCACTCAATTACCGCACTGGTATGCGCGGTCAGTTGATTAATATCCAGGTATAAAATTCAGACAGTTATTATAAGACATAATTTTTATGTGGCAAAAACTTTGTCTGAAATTTCACAATTTTGTAATCTATTCGTCCGGGATTTTATAACTTCTATATGAATTAGTTTGTAAACTTATTTCATAAATGGCGGATGGTTTGAAATCTGTCCGCAGAAGGAATAAAACATGGCGGGGAAAACGGCATCAACTGCAAAGAAAACAGCGAAGAAGAAAATCAATAACGGCGATTCTCTGGTTTGTGATGTCTGCGGCATGTCGGTAATTGTCGAAGAAATCGGTGGTGTCCCGGTCGCAGAAGAAACGACATTGCTCTGCTGCGGCAAACCGATGAAAGCAAAAGCAAATAAAGCTAATTCAAGCAAGAAAAAATAGAATAGAATTGACAGATTGCTATAATTTTTAGATTCTAATCTATCGTTACGGATTCTGAACGGATAAAAGCATTTTGCTTTGGTGTGTGCCGGAGATGTTTATTGTTATCCAAACGCGGAGGATTTGCTATTATTTTTTTCACCGAATAAAATGCACCCAATTATTACTTGTGTTACAATTATTACTAATATGAAGATGATGAACCAACCCAGGTTATTAGGTATCGCCCGGCTTAATGAAAAAGGCCAACTGGTAATACCGAAAGAAGCCCGCGAATTTCTGGGTATCGGCCCGGGGGATCGTGTTTTGATCGCTGCGGCACCTTTCCGGAAGGCAATATTTATTGCCCGCCCGGAAGACGTGGAAGAACAATTGCAGACGATGGTTGCAAACACGGAAAAAACCATTGTGGCGATGCGTAAAAAATTAAATAAATAGTATTTATGTATCACAGATAAATGCTGTCCGAAAAAACCCGGCT
>Ga0182021_10003732_pt1 | contig 17902 bp, 15 predicted proteins | sample 612E3MmetaG_FD_120493 | JGI IMG/M metagenome (GOLD analysis project Ga0182021, IMG submission 120493) | Permafrost microbial communities from Stordalen Mire, Sweden - 612E3M metaG (Illumina Assembly) | ecosystem: Environmental > Terrestrial > Soil > Wetlands > Permafrost | place: Sweden... | reverse complement strand
GCTTTCGAAAAAGTGCCCATTTTGCAGGTGTTTGAGCGGTCCAATCGATCGAATTCCGAAAACCAGGCAGACCTCGACTCTAACCAACTGAATCTGTTCCAGTTTTAACCGGACAGCTGTGGGACAGACCATCGTTTTTTGTGGTCTGTCATGGCCCGCTGAAGCAGGAATGCAGACAGACGACACACCCCGATCGTCTGTCCCACTTACACCTTGGCGCGGCGCTCGGTGCCCCACAGGATGCAGGCGAGAATCCCGGCGATCGCCGCGTCGGTGATTTCGGGCTGGCGGTTCGGCAGGTAGCGCTGTGCCGTTTCGAGCAGCACCAGCGCCGCCGCCACCGACACGCCGGCGCTCCAATAGCGCAGACCCGACGCGCGCAGCAGCCACACCAGCGTGCCGTACTCGAAGGCCTTGCGCAGCAGCACCAGCGCCGCCGACAGCCGCTCGGCGTCCAGCGTGGCCAGGAAGGGAATCCACGACATGGAGCGCGCCTGGGTGGAGAATTCGAAGGGCGACAATTCGCGGAGCACGATGGCCGCGGCCAGCATGGCGGCCGCGGCGCGCACCCGCGAACCCTCGGCGGGATAGGTCCACACCAGCATAGCGAGGGCGGCGCCCAGCACCTCCTCCGGGGCCAGCGAGCGTTCCATAATCAGCAGACGCAACGGCAGACAGAGCATGGCCAGCAGAAGCCACGGCGCGGTCATCCGCCCGGCCACGGCACGCATCGCTAACGCGAAGGCGAACCATTCGGCGGCGCCGGCACAGACCTCGACACAGAACGCCACGGGCGAAACCGGCATCGTCAGGAAGCGTGCCACATTGGCGCGCAGGTATCCGCGGCTGAAGCGCGGAATCAGCGGGTACAACTGGTAGCCGGCCCAGCAACAGGCCAGCATCAGGGCACCTCCGGCTTCCCGATTCCCGGTCCGGCACCGCGTGATTTCGAAAATCTCCCGCCGGAAGATCAGCGCCGCGCCCACGCCGCCCACGGTGCCGGCGAAGTTGCAGGCCAGGTCCAGCAGGCTGCACGTGCGGGTGCCATCGAAAATCTGGAGCATTTCGATGGACGCCGAAAGTCCGGTGCCCAGCATCAATGTGGCAAGAGCCGCCGCGGCACGCGGCCAGCGGCGCGGGAAAGCCAGTACCGCGGTCAGCCCCAGGGGGAAATAGAGCAGCACGTTCACGCAGGCGTCGCGCCACAGGAACTTGTCCACTTTCGCCGGCCAGGCGTGCAGCAGGATCGTCAGCGGGCTGGCGTCGGTCCGGCCGAAATCGAACTGGAACGGATACAGCGAGCCGTAGACGATGAAGGCGGCGGCAATCAGGAGGAGGCGCAGCACTCAGCGTCTCGCGAAGCGCCGCAGGCGGAGGATCTCGGACAGGGAAATGTACAGGTTGACGGCCCCCAGGCCGCTGACCGCCCCGCGCACATACAGGTTGTCCCAGTAGGTTCTCATCTGCGGCAGCAGGCTGGAGAAATAATTGCCGTTCCAGGAATCGGTCCACGGGACGATCACTAGATAGAGTCCGATCTCCAGGCAGAACGCGATGAACACCACCGCCGATACCTTCTGATACCAGTGATAGGTTGGCGGCGGCGCCGCGGCGGGAGAGTGCACGGTTTCGGCAGCCGCGGGCGATTGCGGGTCGGGGGGCATCATGCGGCGCCCACCGAGTCGAAGAGATCCAGTTGACCGCCACTGGCCAGGGGAAAACGCGATTGCGCGCCCACGGGTTCAAAACTCAAGCGGTGCAGGGGAGTCGGCCCATATTGTTCCAGCGCGCGACAGTGCTCTGGGGTGGCGTAGCCCTTGTGCGCGGCCAATCCATACTCGGGAAAGATCCGGTCCCACGCGCGCATGCAGGCGTCGCGCGTCACTTTGGCCAGAATCGATGCGGCGGCGATGGCATGGCAGCGGGCGTCGCCCTTGATCAGGGCGCGCTGCGGCCAGGGAAGTTCCAGCGGAACCGCGTCCACCAGCAGGAAATCCGGCGCGGGATTCAACCGGTTGACCGCCAAGCGCATGGCCATTCGCGAAGCCTGGTAGATGTTGACCCGGTCGATGGTGGCCGCATCCACCGCACCGATGGCCCACGCCACGGCGCGCTCGCGAATACGTTCGGCCAGCACTTCGCGCCGCTGGGGATCGAGCAGTTTGCTGTCGTTGAGACCGCGCACGGGCCGGTCTTCGGAGAGGATGACGGCGCCGGCGAAGACCGCGCCGAACAAGGCGCCGCGGCCCACTTCGTCCACCCCAGCCACGGCATGGAAGCCGCGCGCGCGCAGTTCTCGCTCCAGGGTTGCCTCACACCGGAAATTGCCACCCGCCGGGGCCGGCCGCATGGCGAGACCGAAGCTATCCGCGCTCTTTCAGACGGGCGGCTTTGCCCTTCAAGGCGCGCAAATAGTACAGCTTGGCGCGGCGTACACGGCCCGTGCGGACCACATCGATGTGATCCACCACCTTGGCGTGCATCGGGAAGATACGCTCCACGCCCTGGCCGAAACTGACCTTGCGGACGGTGATGCTCTCGCCCATGCCCATGCCGTTGCGGGCAATCAACACGCCTTCGAAAGCCTGGAGGCGCTCTTTCTCGCCTTCCTTGATCTTGACGTGCACCTTGATGGTGTCGCCTGGGCGAAACTCGGGGAACTCTTTCTCCCGCTTGTTCTTGATAATAAACTTGGTTAACAACGCATTCTGCATGACAATGTCCGTAATCTCCTAGTGTACAACATGTGGAGCCGCGGCATGAAGTCCCCTTTGCTTTGGGCGGCCAATCGAGACATGTTAGTCTTATACTTCGGCGGTCACACGGTTCTCATATTCAGGAGCGATACATGGCACGCTTTGCAAGACTGAAAGTCCTCAACACGATGATCGATACGGGCCTGGTGCCCGTCTTCTACAACCCCAGCTTCGACGTGGCGCGCCAGGTGGCGGCGGCTTGCCTCGCCGGCGGCTGCCGTCTGCTGGAGTTCACCAACCGCGGCGACCACGCCTGGGAGGTTTTCAACGAGCTGGAGAAGTACTGCGCCCGCGAAATGCCCGAAATGATCCTCGGCGTGGGTTCCATCGTGGACCCCGGGACGGCGTCGCTGTACATCAATTGCGGCGCCAATTTCGTGGTCGGTCCGGTGCTGAATCCCGACGTGGCGCGCGCCTGCAACCGGCGCAAGATCCCCTACTCTCCAGGCTGCGGCAGCGCGTCGGAGATCTCGCAGGCGGAGGAACTCGGCTGCGAGATCGTCAAGGTATTTCCCGGTAAGGAAGTGGGCGGCCCCGCCTTCGTGAAGTCCGTCAGGGGGCCGTGCCCGTGGGTCTCCATCATGCCTACCGGAGGCGTGGAGCCCACCGAAGCCTCGCTCAAGGGCTGGTTCGGCGCCGGCGTTTCCTGCGTCGGTATGGGCTCCAACCTGGTGACCGGCGAACTGCTCAAGGCCGGCAACTACACGGGCATCGCCGCCAATGTGCGCGCCACGCTGGACCTGATCCAGTCGATCCGGGGAGGAAAATAAGCCATGGCACTCACCATCAAACCCCGCGAGAGCTGCCGTTGGGACGCCGCCGCGCTCGGCGAGGTCATGTTGCGGCTCGATCCCGGTGAAGGACGCATCCGCACCACCCGCCACTTCCAGGTTTGGGAAGGCGGCGGCGAGTACAACGTGGTCCGCGGCCTGCGCCGTTGCTTCGGGTTGCGCACCACCGTGGTTACCGCCATCGTGGACAACGAAGTCGGCCGTCTGCTTGAGGACTTGATGCTGCAGGGCGGCGTCGATCTCTCCCATATCAAGTGGGTGCCCTTCGACGGCATCGGCCGCACGGCGCGCGTCGGCTTGAACTTCACCGAGCGCGGCTACGGCCCGCGCGGCGCGGTGGGCTGTAGCGACCGCGGCTGGGCGGCGGCCTCGCAACTGGCCCCCGGCCAGGTGGATTGGAAGCGGCTCTTCGAGGAGGAGGGCGTCCGCTGGTTCCATTGCGGCGGCATCTTCGCCGCGCTCTCCACCACCACGGCCGATACGGTGATTGAGGCCATGGAGGCCGCGCGCGCGGCCGGCACCGTGATCTCCTACGATCTCAATTTCCGGCCCTCGCTGTGGAAGTCGCAGGGCGGGATCGAACGCGCCGTGGCGGTCAACCGGCGCATCGCCTCGCTGGTGGATGTCATGATCGGCAACGAAGAGGACTTCACCGCCGCCCTGGGATTCAAGGTGCCGGATATGGATGAGCACATCTCGAAGCTGGATCCGGCGAACTTTCGCAAGATGATCGCCGAAGTGATCGCCATGTACCCCAACTTCAAGGCCGTGGCCACCACGCTGCGCAACGCCAAGACCGCGTCGCTCAACGATTGGGGCGCGATTCTGTGGACCGGCGGCGAGTTCTACGAAGCGCCGCTGCGCGAGAATCTGGAAATCTTCGACCGCGTCGGCGGCGGCGACAGCTTCGCTTCCGGCCTGGCCTACGCGTTCCTGGCGGGCAAGACAGGCCAGGAGGCGGTGCAGTACGGCGCGGCGCACGGCGCTCTGGCCATGAGCACCCCGGGCGATACCAGCATGGCGTCGCTCAAAGAGGTGGAGGCTGCCATGAAAGGAAAAGGCGCGCGCGTAATCCGGTAACCCGGTATAGGCAGCCATCGTTAGGCGGGCCGGTCGTATTGGACCCTCCTTCTTGGCAGCCTGGCGTTCCCAGAAACGCCACCACTGACACAGCGCCATTTCCAATAGAAATGCGCTGGGATGACTCGGACGCGGGTGTATCAGGCTACCGCATCCTCGTCGGCATTAGGCGTTCTATTGTGCAGGGCTGGGGCGTAGCCCTGCGTCGCAAGGAGGTGACACTTGCCCGATGGTAGCAACCTCTTCACCAGGATTGAGTTCTACGCCTTTCAGGCGACGCTTCTAATCCTCTTCCTCCACGGGTTGTATCAGGTGCTCAAGACGGCGCTCAAGAATACCAAACCGGACGGATCGCCGGCGGCCCGCCCCACCCGTTCGAGGAGAGCCGTCAGTTCCCCACCGCGATCACCAGGTTCTGCGGGCCCTTCACCGCGCCCAGTGAGTAGGTGAACGGGACGGAGTCGCTCGCACCGACGTTTGGCACCACCACGTTGAACTGATACAGCCCCAAATAGCCGCCCGTAAGTCCGGAGAAGGTCACCGTGGCCGGCGTGCCTGCGAACGAGGCTTGAAATGCCGACTGGAGCCGGTTGGATTGAGTGACGATCTGGCCGGCAGGGCTATCCGGCGTCACGGGTCCAAAGCCCACGCCATATAGAACGATGGTGTCGCCGGGCTTGGCGCGAGCGGTTGGCACACCGGCCATGGGAGGGAGCACAAACGTAACTCCGTCCGGGAAAAGCGCCACGACATATTGCCCCGCGGCGAGTTTGAACACAGGCGGCGCCAGCAGTCCCGGCTCCACGGCGTTCACCGTGATGGTGTACGCCACGCTCGATCCACCCAGCGTGGTAACCACTACCGGCTGCGGTCCGGTGCCGACGCCGGATGGCACTTGCGCATTGACCTGCCCTGGACTGACGTAATCGATATATGCCGGCAAGCCGCCGATGGTGACCGTGGTTCCAGCCAGATTGGTGGGCGCCAGGTTGCCGTTGAAATCGGCGCCGCTCCAGGTCTGGGAGAAGACCGTGGCGAGCTTCGTGCCGTAGATCTCCATCCAGGATCCAGGCGCCAGTGCCGGGTATGCGCCGAACGCGCTGGCGCTGATGACAGCTCGGATTACGGGAGTCGTATCGAACGTGCCGGTGGCCGGTCCCGTGATCGTCGCACCCGGCGTCAGACCCGTTGTTCCGACGGCGCACGGCGGCGAGGTCAGGGTACAGGTGGGATTGACAAAGGTGAAATTGGGTGCGGTGCTGTAGTATGTCAGCGTGGCGCCCGTGTTTAATACCAGGATTACGTTTATCGATCCGCTGGTAAGACCGAAGGTAATCAGATTATCGCCCGGGCTGACCGAGGTGGCCGTAAGTGGAGAGGGTCCATTGCCCGCGTAGGTCAGGACGGTGCTGATCGTGCCGCCGCCGCCGAGGCCGGTGAAGGTCGCCGACACAGTGCATGTGGTATTTGTCCCCTCATACACGCAGGAGCCCCAGGTCACGCGGCTCTGGCCTTCGCCCAGGGCGTTGCCACCCAGGCCGGTGAATGTGATGCTTTGATTGGTGAGCCCGAAACTCGCCACGCTGGCCGATGCCCTTGGCGAGAAAAAAGCCACACAGAAAAGAAATACCGGAATGACCACCAGTCTCATTTGCTTCCCCCCTCGTGCGTGCGCTGATCCTACCCTGTCAGTGATGCGCCCGATTGCCGAACGGTGCGGGAATATTCAGTACCAGTAGTTTGCGTGCCAGCGGCGCCTGCTACAACATGCGGACGTAAACATCCGTCCGCGGCACCGCGATCCAACCTGCGTCGTTGACAAAGCCGGGCTTGGATCGCGACACCAGCGCCTTGACGCCGATCTGCCTGAGCAGGGTCAGGACCTGGCCAACCTCGAGGGCGCTCAAGCCCTGAATCCGGTCCGGGTCCTCCCAGATCTGGGCCACGATCCGCACCCCGGCGAGTCGCGCGTAGTAACAGTCCAAGCTGTGCCCGAGGGCGCCGATCTCGTCTCCCGGCCGGATTCCAAGCCGCGCCAGTTCCCGCGCCACCGCCGCGCTGGAGGGCCCGTTGTCCCGGTCCTCCTCGCGCATGAGCGGCCCGCCGTTATCGGGGTGGAGCGCCGCTTGCAGGATGGGACGGAACCGCGCCGTGCCGGCCAGGGCGAGCAGCAAAGCGGCGGCGAAAAGCGCCCTGGTCCGGGTGGCGGCCTGGAAGGGCCGCAGGAAGAGAGTCACCATGCCCAGGCAGGCCAACACCAGGTAGCCGATCACGAAGCGGTAGGTGAACAACAGCAGGGAGTGCATCAAACACACGGCCACCGGCCAACCAATCAGGATCCAGGCCTGGCTTCCACCACCCCGGATCGCCTGCCTGACGCGGAAGCTGAGCAGGCAGAGCGGCGCCAGCGCCGCGGCCAGCACCAGGACTATCGTCTCTCTCGAATGCACCTGCTTGAAGGGCCGGAACAACGCCATCCACTGGCGCCGCACACTAACCGGCGCGCGCACTCCCTCCCACCAGTAAGACGGATCGTACCAGATCGGCAGGGTGCCGCTTACCGGCGTCCGAAAGTCCAGAACCAGGGGAGATTCGCGCAGTTTGCGGGGAGCGTGAGCCGGTGTCCCGCTCTCCGCGGGCTGTCCGGTCCATCCGGCGTAGGGTGGAATTCCATTCACAAACCAGGCGTAGTTCAGTTTACCGGAATCGCCGAAAGTGAAACGGTGCTTCTGGTAACTCAGACTTAGAACCAGCGGGGCGGCAGTCAGGCAGAAGCAAGCCAGTGCGATGGCGGCATGACGGCGCCCCAGGCGGTCCCGTGGTGGTTTGAGAATGAGGATTGCGATCAACATGAGCGCCGCCGGGAACATCGCCGCCTTGGCCAGATATCCAGCGCCCAGAGTAAGTCCGAGAGCCGCCGAATGCTTCCATTCCGAGTCCGGCAGGAACAGTCGAAGACCGCATGCGGCCGATAGATAAACCAGACCCTGGAGTAACATGTCGGGGGTCGTGTACCAAAGAGTCCGGTTCATGTTCGACAGCAGGAAAAAAACATAGCCGAAGCAGACCAGGGCTTTGCACAACCTGCCGTCCCGGGCCAGTTCCGGCCAGGAGTTACGCCGTAGCCATTGCAGCAAAGTACTCAAAAGCAGGCTGAAACAGGCCGTCGCGACCAGGAAAATCAGCCATTGAACGACGTACACCGCGCGCAGTTCTCCGGCGAGGGAGGGCCGGAAAACGGCCATCGTCAAAGCTAGGATCGCCGGATATCCGGGGCTCCAGTAGGCGTTCTTCAACAGGACCGCGGGTGAATCGTGAACCGCGCCGCCGGCCATGTCGAGGTAGGAAACTCCATCCGGAAAAATCCAACCTTGGGCCGCATCCCAGGCCACCGGCAGCATGAGGAGGGCGCAAAGACCCGCCGCTACCGCCATCCACCGCAGCCAGGCCCCCGCCGATTCGCTCATTGGGGATCAGTGCGGCGGAGCGCCGCGTTCAATAGCATCATGCCAACTACAGGATAATACTGCCCCCCCTCGACAAGTCAAGCGAAAGGGAGTTGAGTTTTCGATGGACCCGGACCGCACCGCCGTCCTGCCGGTTCGGCTGGCTTCTTGCGGCTACGCAGCCAGCTCTTGAGCTATACTGTCAGCCTGTGGGGTCCACAAATAGAAATCTTAGCCATAGTGCCTTCAACAATGCATTCCTTGAAAAGGCAGGATCATGAGCAGTGCGGCGAATCCCAAGTGGGTCCCGCGGAATATCGTGCGCGCATCTGCTTGGCTGGCAAGGCTCCTAGCGCGTCACGAAGTTTTGGCTGGGGTTGTGGCGGGGTTGCTCCCGATGATGGTTCGATTGGCGCTGCTCCCGCTTGCTCCCGTACCGATTCCTTCCATCCATGACGAGTTTAGTTATCTATTGGCTGCCGACACCTTCGTCCATGGACGACTGACTAATCCCGCCCATCCCTTCTGGCGCCATTTTGAAAGTATCCATATCCTGCAGCAACCGACCTACATGTCGATGTATCCGCCTGCGCAGGGACTGTTCCTGGCGCTGGGGAAGGTGCTCTTTGGGCATCCGTGGTTTGGGCTCTGCCTTATTTTCGTGCTGCTGGGAATGGCCGTATATTGGGCTTTGCGGGCCTGGGTTCCTTCTGCGTGGGCACTCCCTGGCGCTTTGTTGTTTGGAGCGGACTTCGGCATCGCGGATTACTGGATCAATTCCTATTGGGGTGGCGCAACCGCTACGTTGGGCGGATTTCTGGTGGTTGGATCGGCCGGGCGTTTGCTGAATCGCCCCGATGGCGCACGGCTTCGAAATGCGCTTCTACTTGGCCTCGGGGTTCTGATTCTCGCCAATACGCGCCCATGGGAAGGCCTCATATTTTGCGCGGGTGCAGGAGGCCTGGCATGCGCGCGGCTGTTCGCCCGTCATCGGCGGCAAAGCGTGGTATTGCTACGCCGCTGGCTGGCAGTCGTTCTTCTGGTCCTGACGCTGGGCGGCGCTATCATGGGTTACTATTGCTGGCGCATCACGGGTAACGCACTGCAGTTCCCCTATCTCCTATACCGCCGCACGTACGGCATAGCCGCGCTGTTCTTTTGGCAAAAGCCCCTGCCCGCGCCACACTACAACCACGAAGTGATGCGACGGTTCTATGTCGATTGGGAACCCGGCCTGCAGGTGGATTCCAGGCCCTTTCTACCAAAAATGTTCGTGACGCGTCTGCAATACATCGGGCGCGCTGCCATCAATTCTTCGAAAAATCGCTTGGCGCGAATTCCCGTTCTCCCTCTGCTTCTGCTGGTGCTGTGGAGTGGGTGGCGGAGCAGGAATACCAGGTGGCTCGTCTACTTGTGTGGGTTCTTCTATGCGGGCCTTTGTTGCCAGAACTACTGCCTGTTCCATTATGTTGCTCCGCTGGTCGGAGCGGGCACAGTGCTGAAGATCACTGCCGCGCGCCGGTGGTCGCTCACCTGTTCACGGATTGGGGCACCCGTTGGCATTGGCGCGTTATACTTACTGGTTCTAACTCTATTGGTCTGGAATTCCCACCGATTAGTCGACTCCGTCCCTAAGCCGGATACCTTTGGCATGCGGCGTGAGAGTTTGCGACGGAGTTTGCAGAAAATACCGGGCCGGCACCTGGTCATCGTCCACTACTCGCCCGAACACTCGGAGCAGTCGGAGTGGGTCTACAACGAGGCGGACATCGATCGGGCAAAGGTGGTTTGGGCGCGGGACATGGGGCCGGAACGGAACCAGGCGCTACGGTGGTACTTCGGCGACCGGCAGGCTTGGTGGCTGGACCCCGAACGCCATGCGGGCCGCGTAGTGCCCCTGGGAAACTCCGTCTTGGCGCCCGAATGACGGCGAAGCAAACGAGTCGCGATGAATCACCGCGGATCGGGCCTCTATAGGCCGCCACTCACGGCATGCCGCACACGTTGCCCGCCCGGCGTGATTCTCGGAGCCGCCGAGATATACGTTGCCGGCGCGCTTTGATTACGATACTCGGTCAGAATCCAGTCGGCAGAGCGGACTGTATTGGAAATGCGGACCTCATCGATTTTGCCGTCTAGGGCAGTCCTGGATTCCGCAGTTTCGTAACCAATCTGGAATGACGTGCCTGCATTTGGCAGGGATGTGATGGCGTCGGTGTTGGGATTAGTCATGGTCTGGACTGCTCCAGTTTTGTATATTTTCAGGTCCGTACCCTCTGCGTCTGCCTGTCCTTGTGCTACAAATGCGTCTAGACCTACGACAGGCCAGGAGGCCTGTCCTACTATGAAACGCTTGGCTGTCTTCTTCGCTTTGGCCTGCACCATGTTCGGCGCGGCCGCGATTTGTCCACAGCAGTTACGCTGCGAGTACCGCGTCAACCCACAAGGCATCGACGCCATTCAACCCCGGCTCAGTTGGGTGCTGACTCCGGTGAATCCTCTGGCGCGCGGCTTGCGCCAGTCGGCGTACCGCATTCTGGTGGCCTCGTCGGAGGCCGCGCTGCGCGCCAACACGGGCGATCTGTGGGACAGCGGGAAAACGATGTCGTCCGACTCCATCCATGTCGTGTATAGCGGCAAGCCGCTCAACTCAAGCATGGCCGCCTGGTGGAAAGTCCAGGTGTGGGATCAGGACGGCCAGCCCGGCGATTGGAGCCCGGACGCGCACTGGTCCATGGGCCTGCTCCGCCCCGAGGACTGGCAGGGTCAGTGGATCGGGCGCGACGAGGCGGCAGGCTATCGGGATCCGGGCAGCGTCTACCAGGTGTTGGTGCGCGCGCAGTGGATCTGGGATAAGGACGGCGCGCAGGCCAAGGCGCCGGCGGGCGACCGCTATTTCCGCGCTGTCTTCACCGTGCCGCCGGGGCGTAAGGTGAAACGCGCCATCGCCGTGGTGGGGGCCGATCCAAAGTGCGACGTCTATCTCAACGGCGAGAAAGTGGCGGAGTCTTCCACCGCGATAGTGCCGCAGGATCGCGACGTCACCGCGCTGGTGCATCCCGGCGAGAACGTGCTCGCCGCGCAAGCCAATCACCCGCGTGCCGGCACTCCCGCCGGCTTGATCGGCGCGGTCAAAATCGAGTTCGAGAGCGGCGATCCGCTCCTTGTCCAATCCGGCAATCAGTGGCGCGCCATCGCCAAAGTCGAACCCGGTTGGGAGAAGCCCGGCTATTTCGACGCCGCATGGCAGGCGGCCAAAGAACTCGGCGCCTACGGCATGGCGCCGTGGAAGGATGCCGGTTTCATGGTGGCGCGCCGTCTGCCGGCGCGCCTGCTGCGCAAGGAATTCGCCTTGCATAAGAAGGTGCGCCGCGCCACCGTGTATTTCTCCGGCCTGGGGTCGAGCGAACTGTATTTGAACGGCGCCAAGGTGGGCGACGAAGTGCTCTCCCCCGGCCTCACCGACTACGACAAGCACGCGCTCTACGTTACCCACGACGTCACGGCACAACTGGCACCGGGCAATAACGCCATCGGCATCATGCTGGGCAACGGCCGCTACCACGCGCCGCGCCTCGAAATCCCGATGAGGACGCGCGATTTCGGCTATCCCAAAGCCAAGCTGCAACTCAACGTGGAGTACGAAGACGGCAGCCGCCTCAGCGTGGCCAGCGACGAAAGCTGGAAGCTCTCCGTCAGCGGGCCCATCCGCGCCAACAACGAGTACGATGGCGAGGAGTACGACGCCCGCATGGAACTGGCCGGCTGGAATCGCGCCGGCTTCGACGATTCCAAATGGGAACCCGCCCAAGCCGTCGCCGCGCCCGCCGGCATGCTCGCGGCGCAGATGGCGGAACCGCTGCGCGTCACCGAAACGCTCCAGCCGGCCGGCGTGAAGCTTCTCAAGCCCGGCGTGTACATCTACGATATGGGGCAGAACCTGGTGGGCTGGTGCCGCCTGCATGTCAACGGTCCCAAGGGCACCGAGGTCACGCTGCGCCATGCCGAAACGCTGCAGCCGGACGGGTCGCTCTACGTCGCCAACCTGCGCGGCGCCAAGGCCACTGACGTCTACACCCTGAAGGGCGGCGGCCCTGAGGTGTGGGAGCCGCGCTTCACCTATCACGGCTTCCGTTACGTGGAAGTCACGGGCTTCCCGGGCCAGCCGTCCCTTAACACCCTCGAAGCGCGCGTGGTGCACGACGACATGGAGCGCTCCGGCGAGTTCACCAGTTCCAACGACCTGTTAAACAAGATTCATCACAACATGTTCTGGGGCATTCGCGGCAACTATCGCAGCATCCCCACCGATTGCCCGCAGCGCGACGAGCGCCAGGGCTGGCTCGGCGACCGCGGCCAGGTCTCCCGCAGCGAGAGCTACATGTTCGACGTGGCCGCCTTCTACACCAAGTGGATGACCGACCTGGAGGATTCGCAGCGCCCCAACGGCAGCATTCCCGACGTGTCCCCTAACTACTGGCCGCTGTACAACGACGACCTCACCTGGCCCGGCACCATCGTCTTCGTGCACGGCATGCTCTACGACCAGTACGCCGACAAGCGCGTGCTCGGCTCTGGCTACGATGCCATGAAGAAGTGGCTCGACTACGAAAAATCCTTCGTCAAGGACGGCCTCATTTCCAAGGATCAGTACGCCGATTGGTGCGTGCCGCCGGAGAATCCCAAGCTGATCCACTCGCTGGATCCCACCCGCGTCACCGATAAGACCTTGATCGCCACCAGCTACTACTACGAACTGCTGCGCCAGATGTCGCGCTACGCGCGGATTCTCGACAAGGCCCCCGACGCGGCCGAGTTCGACCGCCTCTCCGCCGCCGTGCAGGACGTCTTCCAGCGGCGCTTCTTCAAACTGGAAAGCAGCATGTACGACAACGGCACCCAGACTTCGAGCGTGCTGCCGCTGTACTTCGGCATGGTGCCGGAAGATTTCCGCCCGGCCGTGGTGGAGACCCTGGTGCGCAATATCGAGCGCAAGAGCGATGGCCACATCGGCACCGGCCTGGTGGGCGCGCAGTGGCTGATGCGCACGCTGAGCGACAACGGGCAGGTTGACCTGGCATACAAGATCGCCACCCAGAAGACGTACCCCGGCTGGGGCTACATGGTGGAGCAGGGCGCCACCACGGTGTGGGAGCTGTGGAACGGCAATACCGCCGACCCCGCCATGAACTCGGGCAACCACGTGATGCAGATCGGCGACCTGGCGGTCTGGATGTACGAGTACCTTGCCGGCATCCGCGCGGACCCCGAAAATCCCGGCTTCAAGCACGCCATCATCCACCCTTATCCGGCCGGCGACCTGACATTCGTCAAAGCGACGCACAAGACCATGTACGGAGCGCTCAACAGTTCATGGAAGCGCGACAAGGGGCAGTTCACGCTGGAGGTTACGGTCCCCGCCAACACGACGGCGACCGTGTGGGTGCCGGCGAAGGATGCGGCGGCGGTCACCGAATCGGGCAGGAAGCCGGCGGCAGTCAAGGGCGTCAAGTTCGTCCGCGGCGAAGCCGGCGCGGCGGTATTCGAGGTGGAATCGGGGGCCTACCGCTTCCAGAGCACCTTGTAGGACAGGCCATCGGGTTTTGTGGCCTGTCCTGCCCCGAAACTCTCACCGGGCTCGCGAGCATGACAGACCACGAAAAGCGATGGTCTGTCCGGTCTGTCCTACCAGGTCTCTGACCGCGTGACGACATTCCGATGTTGGAAACCACACCCTTACGGTCGTGGCTCTTGCGAGGCTGTTCCAGGCGACAGAAGCCATGCTCCCCCGATAGGGACAGTCTTAGCATCCGGCGCCGCCACCCGCGGCGATGGCGCGGCGGCCGCGAAAAACACGTATGTTGGTAACCATGACTTTCCCTTCTCGCCCGGTCGTCGAAGACGCCTGCCGCATCGTCTATGAGGCGATGCCGCCCACGGCGCAATACTGCTGGCCGTTGCTGAGCCACCGCGCCGCCTGCGAGGTCTGGCTGAAGCACGAGAATCACGGTCCGCAGGGGGCCTTCAAGACGCGCGGCGCGCTGGTGTATTTCCGGCGGCTGCGCGAGGCCGGGGGCGCGGCGCGGGTCGCGGTGACGGCCACGCGCGGCAATTTCGGGCAGGCGGTGGCCTTCGCGGCGCGGCGCGCAGGCATCCCAGCCGTCGTCTACGTGCCGCATGGCAACAGTCCCGGCAAGAACCGCGCCATGCAATCGCTGGGCGCCACGCTGGTGGAGTATGGAGACGATTTCGAACAGGCGCGTCTCGAAGCGCGCCGCTGGGCGGAGGCCGAGGGGCACCACTACGTGCCGAGCTTCCACCCGTGGCTGCTGGAGGGCACGGCCACCTGTGCCTGGGAGTTGTTCCGCGCCGTGGACGCCATCGACGTGGCATTCGTGCCCATCGGCATGGGCTCGGGGATTCTGGGAATGTGCGCCGCCCGCGCGGCCCTGGGCGTGGAGACCGAGATTGTCGGCGTGGTGTCCGCCCATGCGCCGGCGTACTACGAATCGTTCCTGCGCCGCCAGGCCGTGACCGTGCCGGCGCGCACCCGCCTGGCCGACGGCATGGCGGTTCCGGCGCCCGATGCCGCCGCTGTGGAGCTGATCTGCGCCCACGTTTCGCGCGTGGTGATGGTCACCGACGATGAAGTGGCGGCGGCCATGCGGGCGATCTTCGACGACACCCACAATGTCGCCGAGGGCGCCGGCGCGGCCGTCGTGGCGGCCATCCTGAAGGAGCGCGACGCGCTGCGCGGCAAGCGCGTGGCAGCCGTGCTTACGGGAGGGAACGTGGACCGGGCGACGTTCGCGGAGGTGCTCGCCGGCTAGGGGAACCTGATTCTAACGGTCCCCGGGCGGCCAGCCTCTCCTCCTCGGCTCCGCCGGACGATCCCTCGCCGGCTGGGGAGTCCACGGCCACGTATAGGGCCCCGCATAGATGCTGCCGGCCGGCCCGTCCTGACTCCAGTAAACCGCCACCTGGATATCCTGGTGAGACGGGCGGAACTTGAGCAGCGTAATCCATCCCGGCGTCCCGCCGGAGGCCCCTAAATTGCCGGTTACCCGCACGGGATGCCCGTCGCCGGCCGTCATGCCGTTCATCGCCACGTATCCGTTGTGCCCGTGCACTCCCCAGTAAACCCTTTCTTCCCGCGCGTAGAAATCGTCGCGCAGGGCGACGCCTGCATTCGGGAACCCGGCGCATTCGGCGTAGCTCTTGCACCACCCGGAATCTCCGTCCGCCGGATATGCATATGGCCCTGGAGTTGCGTATAGGGCGTATGTTCCCACGTGCCTCAGGAAGATCCACTGCCGGTCGGGTTGCGCGGCCGCGAATATGCGATCCGCCCACCTCCTCGATGGTTGACCCGCCGACATGTCATCGGCGACCCCAACCCCCAGCAGACCGAGGCGCACCAATCCCAGGGTGGTCGAAACGTCGACCGTGGCGCTCTGTAGCGAAGACCCGAACGACGCCGTGTACTGCGCGCACGCGTCATGATTTCCCTGCGGCCAGATCCCAGGCAGCCCCAGAGCCATGATCCGATGCCAGGCCGCCAGAAACGCGCTCCAGTTGGCATCGTTGCAGAACGTCACGTAGTCGCCGACGCCGGCAATCGCCTGGATGTTCCAGTAGACAACCGCCGAAACCCCGCCAGGGCCCCGCCCGTTGGCCCCCACCAACCAATCCACCGCATTCGTCCACTCCGCGGGGCCGTTGTCCGTGTGGATGTCGTTGTACACCGCAATCGTGAAATCGTCGCCCGCCGCCCGGGGCAACTGGCCCCATGCGATGCTCGCAAAAACCAACAATGGAAGGATCGTTTTCATGGCACAAACACCACCGCTCCCCGGTAATCCCATGGTCCCGGCCGCATTCCCATGGTGTCACACATGGGCCTCTCGCGGCTGAGAGGACACTTCCGATGGGCGTGCGACACAGACGTGACGGGGGTTACGCAAGTATCGGCCTGTCGAGAGAATCCTGGCGTAGGAGTACGTCAGGCAGAGCCGCGACCGTCAGAAGCTGTGAAAAAATCAGCGTACGGCAAGCTAAAGCTTACCCCACCACGGCAACTCGTTTGTCTGCAATGGTGGGGCATGCTTCAGCTTGCCAACGCCCGCTTGCGGGCGCATTTCTTCACAGCTTCTCAGGGAGCGATTGACAGCCCGTGGCCCACTGAGCACCGCCGCGGCAAGCGCTCCCTGACGGTCGCGGCTCAGATTGGGGCCAGCGTTGCTCCACTTCTGTGTCGTGCACCCACTTCCAACCCGTCGGCGAGAGGCATCCCCTTCCGTGTCGCGCCCCCTGGGTGTTTTTTCCAGTTGCCTGCGCGCCCTGGTTGGAGCATAATCGACACTAGCATCCGAAATTGGAGGTCGGCATCCCAAATGGCCCCTTACCACATGGTGGACGACGACTTGGAAGCCTACAGCCTGGGGAGGCTGTCCGCCGCGGCATCGGCGCCACTTGAGGAGCACCTGTTGGGTTGCACCGGCTGTCAGGACCGGCTTACCGGCTGGGACGAGTACACCCGGGCGATGCGCGCCGCCTGCCGCGTGTTGGCTGCATCGACCCGTGTGCGGACTGCCGGCGACAGCCTGCCCGAGTGATCTTCGTGGGATAAGGCTCCGCCTTGTCCAGCCGGGCGAAGCTCGGAGACCGACCCTTGTTCCAACGCTGTCACCCTCGCGGCGCCCCCATTCCCCAATCCCGCGTCGTGGGACTATAATCAAGCCAACGGCGTGCTCCGCGCCGCCAGACCTTCCGCCTGCCCGCACGCCATGACCGACCACTTGCACTCCGTTCGCGAGGGACGCCTGTTGCGGCTCACCCTCAATCGCCCCGAGAAGCGCAACGCCCTGGATGCCTCCCTTTGCCGTGCCCTGGCCGACGCCTTGGACGATGCAGGGCGCGACCCCGCCGTGGGCGCCATCCTGCTCACCGCCAATGGCCGGGCGTTCTGCGCCGGCATGGACCTGGTGGAGATCGCCCAGGGTACCCACGCCGAAGAGATCGATGCCGTCCACGAGCGGCTCTTCACCATCGGCGCGCGCCTCGCCAAACCGCTCATCGCCGGCGTCCAGGGCCCGGCCCTCGGGGGCGGCGCCGGACTGGTGGCCAACTGCCACATCGTAGTGGCCGATCCGGAGGCCAGTTTCGGCCTCACCGAAATCCGCCTCGGGCTCTGGCCCTTCCTGGTTTACCGGGCAGTCGCCAGTGCCCTGGGCGAGCGGCGCACGCTGGAACTCTCCCTTACCGGACGGATCTTCAGCGCCGCCGAAGCGCGCGAATCTGGCCTCGTCCACCAAGTGACCGACGGCGCGCCCACTCGGGCGTGCGAAATCGCCCGCGTGGTGGCCGGATTCAGTCCCACCGCTGTCGAAAAGGGGATGGCCTTCGCGCAACGCGTCAGAGGGCTCGATTGGCAGGACGCCGGCGCCATCGCCCGGCACGAGCGGAATCAGGTGTTTGCCGGAGACGATTTCCGCGAGGGGATTCGCGCCTTCCGGGAGAAACGCAATCCCCATTGGCCCTCCCTCGGAGAGCGCGATGGGTGAAATACTCAGCGCACGGCAAGCTAAAGCTTACCCCACCACTGTTCTCGATACGAACGGCGGCCATTTTCGCCGTGTGCCACTCAATTTTTGCGGATATGCGATACTATATATTGTGGTGTCGTCACTTGGGACACTCAGGGCTGTGGTAGGGGTACTTTACTTTTTCGCCAAGCGCGTTTAGTATAGTTACAACTCTCCCCCGAGCCAAGCGAGGTTAAAGCTTTGCTGAAACTGAAACGCGTCGAACTACAGGGATTCAAGAGCTT
>Ga0182021_10003730_pt1 | contig 17909 bp, 16 predicted proteins | sample 612E3MmetaG_FD_120493 | JGI IMG/M metagenome (GOLD analysis project Ga0182021, IMG submission 120493) | Permafrost microbial communities from Stordalen Mire, Sweden - 612E3M metaG (Illumina Assembly) | ecosystem: Environmental > Terrestrial > Soil > Wetlands > Permafrost | place: Sweden... | reverse complement strand
TTCGCACGGCTACCTGTGCTAATCAATCTGAAATCGAACCTGCCAGCCGGTATCCGACTCCGGGTTCCGTCAGGATGTAGATGGGGCGGGAAGGATCGGGCTCTATCTTTTTTCTCAGCTGACCGATGTATACGCGCAAGTACTGGATATCGGGGACGAAGTCAACACCCCAGACGCGGGTGAGTAACTGCTTGTGAGTTATGACCTTATCAGCGTTGGTTGCAAGGTACTTGAGTAACTCATATTCGGTCGGAGTTAGACTGACCTCTTTACCCGAAACACTCGTCAGTCGCTTCGAAAGGTCCATCCATAAGTCGCCGACTTCGAGAACTGGGGAGTTTTCGCCGGGTATGAGGGCGCGAAACGCCGCCCGAATCCTTGCTGTCAGTTCGTCCATCCCAAACGGTTTGGTAACATAATCGTTTGCCCCGGCGTCGAGCGCTGCGACCTTATCGTCCTCGCGCTCTCTGACCGACAGTATGATGATTGGTACGCTAGACCACTCGCGGATGGCTTTCACTACTTCGAGGCCGTCCACGTCGGGAAGGCCCATGTCCAGGATGATGAGATCCGGATGGTCGAGCGCGGCTCTGTCGATGCCTTTTTGGCCCGCCTCTGCTTCCAGGACCACATAGCCGTGGGCGCTGAGAGCGACTTTCAGCAGCCTGCGGATTTCAGGCTCATCGTCGATTACGAGGATTCTGGCGCCACCCGTTTCCGGAGTCATCGGGTTTCACTTTCCGGCTTACGCTCTACAACAGGTAGAGAGAATACGAACCTGTTTCCGCCACCCGGCCTGGTTTCAGCCCATATCGAGCCACCGTGTACGTCAATAATGGACTTGCATATCGAGAGGCCGAGCCCGCTTCCGGCTGCCGTCCCGGGGATCTCGATTCGGTAGAACTTGTCGAAGACCCTATTCAGCTCTTCGTTGGGGATTTTCGGGCCCTGGTCTTCGACAGATACTACCACTCCGGCTGATTCGTGCCTTGCGGTTGTTTCTATCTTACTTCCAGGCGGCGAGTACTTGAGCGCATTGTCCACCAGGTTGACAAGCACCTGAACGATAAGTTCGAAATCTATCTTGAGGAGTGGCAGGTCTTCCTCGACATTGACAACCGTAGGACGGTTTTCCAACTCCTCGCCGAAGGCGGCCAGTGCAACCCCGATGACGTCCTGAATGTCGCACCACTCGGTCTTGAGCTTGAAACTATCGCTCTCCAGCCTCGCCATATCGAGCAGGTTGCGGACCAGCCGGTCCATTCTGGCCGCTCCCTTGTTGATTGTATCAAGCAACTCGATCTTCTGTTCGTCCGTATAGGCGACCTCGCTGCCTGTTAGACTGGTTACGGCCCCGATTATCGAGGCCAGAGGGGTGCGCAGCTCGTGGGACATGGAGTCGAAGAGAGCGCCCCTCAGCTTGTCACTGGCTTCCAGGTTCTTCACGTGCTGGGTGGCTGCCGACAGCAGGACCTTGTTAAGCGCGAGGGTCGCGAGCCCGGCGAAAGCCAGGAGGAGCACTTTCTTCCTGGCGAGGTCACTGTTTGTTTCTTCAGAGACGTCGATTCCAAGAACGCCCAGGATCTCGTCTTCCCACTTTAGCGGCACATAAAGCCCCCTTGCGCCCGGCAGGGTGTCCGTTCCGGGACCCGCCTCCTGCCCGTATTCGAAAACCCAACCGGCGACGCCGCCTTCGTTCCTGTCTGTTGCCAACCGACCCTCCGGGTTACTTGCAGCCATGAGTGTAAATACGTTGCTTCTATCAGGCAGATATAAGGCTGCATCACTGCCGGTCGCGCCGGCAACGCCGCTCACGATGATGCGCGACAACTCACGCACGCTGGAAACCGCCGTCAACTCGGTGCTCAGGTCGTACATCGCCCTGGTCTGGCCCAGGGCCGCCTCCGTCTCCTTTGTCTTGTTCTTTAGGCGGTCACTGATGACGCTCGTGGTAATACCCACCAGAAGGAAGATCACAAATGTAACAATATAGTGAGCATCGGAAACAGTGATGGTGTACAGCGGGGGAACAAAAAAGAGGTCGAACAGCAGGACACCGGCGATCGCAGTGGCGACGGAAGACCAGATATCGGTGCGCGCACCCGCGTAGATGATCGGCAACAGGTACAGCATGGCGACATCCGTAATGTTGAAGAACTTACCTGTGGTCTTACAGACGATGGTTACAACCGCTAGCAGGGCAAGGATCACCAGGTAATCAATAATCCTGCGGCGTTGTTCGACTGTCATCGGCCAACCACCCGATCTTGGAAGTTCGCTGCCCATCGTCTGGCCTTCAATCTACCCCCTACTTGCTCATTCTGTCGAGCGCCAGGTTCAATTCGAGAACGTTCACTCTCTGCTCGCCGAGAACGCTCAGTTGACGACCCTGGACGTGGCTCTTCACCAGTTCAAGCACAACTGCTTGTGGGAGGTTCCTCGCTCCGGCGACACGCTTGACCTGCAGCAAGGCGCTCGCAGGACTGATGTCCGGATCGAGTCCGCTGGCAGACGCTTCCACAAGGTCGGCGGGAACCTTCGCGTCCGGTGCAAGGCCGTTTTCTTTTCTCACTTCGTCTGCCCTCTGGGAGATTAGTTCCGTCAGCTTCGGATTAGTGGGACCGAGGTTCGAGCCCCCGGATGCAGTGGCGTCGTAACCGTCGGTTCCAGCCGCGGATGGGCGCCCATGAAAGTAATTGGGGCCCGTAAATGACTGGCCAATCAACGTCGATCCAACTGCTTTGCCGTCCTGATTGACGATCGAACCGTTGGCCTTAGATTTGAAAGCCAGCTGTGCGAATCCGGTCATGAACAGTGGATAAGCAAGGCCGGTGAGAACAGCGAACACCGCAAATATCACCAGGCAACTGGCCCCGTAGTTCCTAAAGAAACCCTTGATCCTTGTAAGCATCTCCGTCTCCCTTATCTCACGCGAGCCTGATCGCGTGCAGGATGATGTCTATGAGCTTTATTCCGATGAACGGTGCGATCAGCCCTCCGACCCCGTAAACTAGCATGTTCCTCCGGAAGATCGCATTGGCGCCCAGCGGCCTGTATTTGACCCCGCGCAGGGCGAGAGGTATGAGGGCGACGATGATAAGAGCATTGAAGATAACTGCGGACAGTATTGCGCTCTGCGGCGTGGCAAGCTTCATGATGTTGAGGGTCTTCAGGACCGGGTAGGTAGCAATAAAAAGCGCCGGGATTATGGCAAAGTATTTCGCCACATCGTTGGCGACGCTGAAGGTGGTGAGCGAACCTCTTGTCATCAGCAGTTGCTTGCCTACCTCAACAGTCTCGATGAGTTTTGTCGGGTTGCTATCGAGGTCGACCATGTTGCCGGCCTCTTTTGCGGCCTGCGTACCGCTGTGCATAGCCATGCCGACGTCGGCCTGCGCCAGGGCGGGCGCATCGTTGGTACCGTCACCGGTCATGGCGACCAGGCTGCCGTTGCCCTGATATTTCTTGATCAGGCTCATCTTTTCTTCCGGAACAGCCTCAGCGAGAAAGTCGTCGACACCGGCCTCGGCTGCTATTGCCGCCGCTGTTACAGGGTTATCACCAGTTATCATCACGGTCTTGATGCCCATGCGACGTAGCTCGGCGAACCGCTCTTTCATGCCACCCTTGATGATGTCCTTCAGGTAAATGGTTCCAAAGATCTTGCTGCCGTCCGCGACGACCAGCGGAGTTCCCCCCTCCTTGGCGATTCCCTCGACATCCTTCTTGACCTCGTCGGGCATCGCACCGCCGCTGTCGACCACGAATCCCTCGACCGCGTCAGAAGCGCCCTTTCGAAGTCTTCTTCCCTCTATATCTACTCCGCTCATGCGCGTTTGCGCGCTGAATGGGATGAACTCCGCCCCGAGGGACGTTATGTCGCGGCCGCGGATGCCGTACTGTTCTTTGGCCAGCACAACGATGCTCCTGCCCTCCGGAGTCTCGTCGGCGAGCGACGCGAGTTGGGCAACGTCGGCAAGATCCTCTTTGGTGACTCCTGGGGATGGGATGAATTCCACCGCCATCCTGTTGCCCAGGGTTATCGTGCCTGTCTTATCCAGCAGGAGCACGTCGACGTCACCTGCCGCTTCGACGGCCCTGCCGGACATCGCTATCACGTTGTGTCGCATGACGCGGTCCATGCCGGCAATTCCTATTGCGCTGAGAAGCCCGCCGATGGTCGTGGGAATCAGGCACACGGCCAGTCCTATCAGAATTGGTACACCAACCACTGAACTGGAGTACTTTGCGAACGCCTCGAGGGTCGAGCATACGAGTACGAAAATGATAGTTAAGCCCACAAGCAGTATGGTAAGTGCGATTTCATTGGGGGTCTTCTGCCTCCTGGCACCCTCGACCAGGCTGATCATGTGGTCGAGGAAACTCTCCCCGGGATCCGCCGAGATCTCGACCTTTATCCAGTCCGAGAGCACGGTACTGCCACCGGTTACGGAGTTGCGGTCTCCGCCGGATTCTCTTATGACCGGGGCGGACTCACCAGTAATGACACTTTCATCGACAGACGCTACACCCTCGATTACAGTGCCATCTCCCGGGACGAGGTCACCCGCCTCCACGAGTACGGTGTCGCCCTTGCGAAGATCCGAGGCGCCGACCTTCACCACGTTGCCGTCGACAAGCTTCTTGGCAACCGTCTCCTTGCGAGCCTTTCTCAACGACTCGGCCTGCGCCTTGCCTCGGCCCTCGGCGATCGCTTCGGCGAAGTTCGCAAAGAGCACTGTTATCCACAACCAGATGGCTATCTGCAGGTTGAGACTGAAGTCTCTGGTGTGCCCGATCGCAAGGCCATGGATGACGTAGTACGTAGTCAGCAACGCACCGATCCCGACAACGAACATTACGGGGTTGCGGATCAGCAGTCGCGGATCCAGCTTCTTGAACGCATCCTTCAACGCACCCCAGACGAGTGTCTTGTCGCGCAGGGAGCTCTTCTTCTTGTCGATCTGTTGCTTCTCAGGCAATTCCGATCACCTTTGATTCCTTTTTCACATCAGTAAGTGCTCGACTATCGGCCCCAGTGCGAGTGCCGCAAAGAAAGTCAGAGCGCCCACGATAAGGACGACTGACGTAAGTACGACCGGGAACGAGGGCGTATCTGTCCTGAAAGTGCCGGAAGTCAGCGGGGCTGGCTGCTTGAGAGCTATACTGCCCGCGATGGCCAGGAGCGGAATAATCGTACCGAACCTCGCTATCAGCATCACGAACCCGAGGCTTATGTTGTAGAACGCCGTGTTGGCGGACAGGCCGGCGAAGGCGCTGCCGTTGTTCCCGGCGGACGATGCATAGGCGTAGAGAATCTGCGAAAGGCCGTGCGGACCCGGGTTAGAGACGGAGCTAGTCCCCGCGTGTGTGGCGGCTCCTATTGCCGCGCCTATGAGGATACAAGCCGACGGAATCAGGATGACGAGGATGGCCATCTTCATCTCCCAGCTCTCGACCTTCTTGCCCAGGTACTCCGGCGTCCTCCCGACCATCAGGCCGACGATGAAGACCGTTAGCAGAACGAAGATGAGCATGGCGCCGAGTCCTGTGCCGGTACCGCCGAATATGACCTCCCCCAACATCATGTTCACCAGCGGAACCATGCCACCGATCGGGGTCAGGCTGTCGTGCATGGCGTTTACCGATCCGCATCCGGAGTCAGTGGTGGCATTCGCAAAAATCATAGTGCCGGGCACGCCGAGCCGGACCTCTTTGCCCTCCATCGTGTTTGGTGAACTCACGCCGAGCTTGGCGATGCGGGGATTTCCATGACCCGCTTCGGCCCAGAGGCCGACACCCAGGCCCAGCGCAAAGAGTAGCAGCATCGCCACCAGTATGGTGGCACCCTGTTTCCAGCTCCCCACCATCTTCCCGAACGTCACGCACAGAGCCGCACCGATCAGCAGGATGCCGAGCACCTCCACCTCGTTTGCAAGGGGTGTAGGGTTCTCGAATGGATGCGCGGAATTCGCGTTAAAGAACCCGCCACCGTTGGTCCCGAGATCCTTGATCGACTCCTGCGAAGCCACGGGACCCATCGCTATTGTCTGCTGAGTTCCCTCAACCGTCGTCACTTTCTTATAGGCGCTGAGATTCTGGACTGAGCCCTGCCACATGAAAATAGCAGCAAGTACTATGGACAACGGGATAAGGACCCACAGAATACTACGTGTCAGATCCACCCAGAAGTTGCCGATCTTATCGGTCTTCTTCCTCACGAACCCCCTGATGAGCGCGATGATAACACAGAGGCCTATCGCGGGTGCCAGGAAATTCTGGACCGTCAATCCAAGCATCTGGCTCAAGTAGCTCATGGTGCTCTCGCCGGCATAGGCCTGCCAGTTCGTGTTGGTCACGAAGCTCGATGCGGTGTTGAACGAGAGAGCCGGCGTTACGCCCTTGAATCCCTGGGGGTTTCCGGGCAGGTGCCCCTGCAGCAGTAATAATACGAAGAGGAAGATCAATCCCACGAGGTTGAAGAGAAGCAAGGCGATCGTGTACTGTTTCCAGTTCATCTCGCGCTCTTCATTGACGTGCGCGACCCGATAGATACCTCGCTCGATTGGACGCAGCAGGCGATCGAGAAACGTCTTCTCCCCGCTGAAGACTTTTGCCATGTAAAGGCCAAGGGGTATTGCCAGCGCGACGAGCGCGATGATGTAGAGAATCGACTGGGTTACGGCATTGGAAGCCACTACAAGTCCTCGGCGCGGAACAGCGCGTAGATAAGGTAGCCGAGGATAAGAGCGGTAGCGATACCTCCTATTATGAAATCGGCCATGGCCTTCATCTCCAGTATCGAGAACGAATTACACTCCTGAAGCGAATATAAGGCAGTGCCAGATAAATTTTCTATTGGGAACAACGGCAAAAAGCATAAAGAAAGCATAAAGACGTGCCATTTCGAACCCTTGGGCTGTGTTCTGCGTGAGAGTGCCAGATAAGAACGGATTGCACATGAAAAGCCATATGACAGCGGCACGAAACACGTCACCACATACGACTACGATCGAGCGGGCAATAAGATAAGCGAGAGCGATGGCGCGGGGCGATCAACGGCATACGGCTACGACTCGCAGAATAGACTTTCATCCGCCACTGTTGATCCTGGGACGGGCCACCTCAAACTGACGACTTCATACACATACGATACTGTTGCAATGTCACGGCACTCTACGGTCTCTCAGACCGCCCGAAGCCGGGGCTGAGAGACCCGGCTCAAGAAGTAAGGGAAGCCGGGTGAGCGCCGGGTCCAATCACTCTGTCGACGCCCCGTCCTCCGCCGCGAACACCTCCGCCGCCGCATCGATAGCGTTGAGCGCCGCGGGGAACCCGGCATACGCGGACATCTGGATCATAATCTCAATTATCTCCTCGCGGGATAGCCCGACTCTGAGACCCGCACCTATGTGGACCATCAACTGCGGCCTGGCGGTCCCCAGGGCCGTGAGGGCCGCTATAACGGCGATCTCGCGCGATCGCAGGTCGAGGCCGGGGCGCGTATAGATGTCGCCGAAAGCAAACTCTATGATGTATCGCGCCAGGTCCGGGGCGATGTCCTGGAGGCTCTCCATGACCCGCTGTCCAGCCTCACCGTCTATCTCCTTGAGCTTCTCCCAGCCCCGATCGAACCGTTCATCTGAAATAGTAATCACCATCCTTTGCTCGGCTTTTGCTGCGAACAGTTTACCGCGCACCGGTTTCGAGCGTCAGCCATGCCGGTCTTGCCTGGGACCATCTTGCTGTTTCCGGGGCGACGGCGTATAAATGCGCAATGGAATGCAGAAAGTGCGGGGCATGCTGCATAGCTCTATCGATCAGCTCGGCGATTCCCGGCATGCCGGATGGCAAGCCTGCGGGGGTGCCGTGCGTGAAACTCACGGATGACGGGCTTTGCGCGCTGTTCGGGAGCACGGACAGGCCCGCCGTCTGCTCCGCTTTCCCCCCGATGCCGGACACTTGCGGCTCTGACAGCCGGGAAGCGTTTCTCCTCCTCACGGACATGGAGCAATCCACCCGCCCCAACTGAACCGTTAAGAAAAGGTATCCCGCGCCGCAGGAACCAGGGCAATCATGAGGAATCTCAATGTGACTGTTCGGACTACCGGTGCATAATCCCCAACCAAGCGTCAAAAACACGAGAAACAGGAGATCGTATATGGAAGATGACAGGATCTCTTACCACGAGTCGGTGCGAAAGGTCTTCACGGAGAGGATCAAGCGCGACGGCATGAACAACATCTGGGACCGCTTCGAGGCGCAGGGGATGGGTGGCGACCCGGACAAGCGGTGCCCGTTCTGTATGGGAGGAACCCGCTGCGACCTTTGCTCGAACGGCCCTTGCCGCTCGGACGCCGAGAAGGACAAGCGTGGAGTCTGCGGCATCACGGCCGACGGGATGGCAATGCGCATGATGCTCCTTCGAAACGTGATGGGCGCCTCAACGTACCAGTATCACACCGAGCAGACGATCAAGACTCTGCGGGCGACCGCCGAGGGCAAGACCCCGTTCGAGATCGCCGAGCCCGGAAAGCTGAGAGATTTCGCGGGAAGGCTGGGCGTTGACATATCCGGTTCCGACTCCGAGGTGGCGGTGCGGCTCTGCGACTTTGTCAACACCGATTTCAACCGCAAGGCGGACGAGCCGAGCGTGGTGGTCGAGGCGCTTGCGCCGGTCGATCGCAAGGAACTCTGGCGCAAGCTCGATATATTCCCGGGTGGCATCTACGGCGAGATGATGAGAGCCACGAGCTCGTGCCTGACCAACGTCGACGGCTACTACGTCAGCTTAACGCTCAAGGCGATGCGCATGTCGGTGGCTATGGCTTACCAGAGCCAGATAGTAAACGAGTTCTGCCAGGATATACTTTTCGGCATCCCGCGGCCGCACAAGATGCGGGTCGACCTGGGCGTGCTCGACGCCGACTACGTCAACGCCCTGCCCAACGGCCACGAGCCGTTCCTGGGCTTCGCCATGGTCCAGCTCGCGCGCAAGCCCGAGTGGCAGGAGAAGGCGGCGGCGGCCGGGGCGAAAGGCTTGAGGGTCATCGCGAACATCGAGACGGGACAGGAGATGATTCAGCGCTGGGAGATGGACGACGCCTTCTACGGGTTTACCGGCAACTGGATAATGCAGGAGGCAATACTGGCATCCGGGTGCATCGACCTGTTCGCCGCGGACATGAACTGCTCGATGCCCGTCGACCCCCAGTACGCCGAGAAGTACAAATTCAAGCTCATCCCCGTCAGCGACCTCGTCGCTTTCGAGGGCATAGAGGAGCGGCTCAACTACCTGCCCGACCAGGCCGAGGAGCAGGCGGGCAAGCTGCTCGATATGGCGATAGAAAACTTCAAGACCAGGCGGTCGGCGGTCGAGCCGGTTACCGGTCTCAGGATGGGCGAAGCCGTCGTGGGCTTCTCGACCGAGAGCATCGTGGAGGCGCTCGGCGGTACGCTCGACCCGCTGCTCGACGCCATCAAGAACGGCACGATCCGCGGCGTCGCGGGCCTGGTGTCATGCACGACGCTCAGGGACTCCGGGCAGGACACCCACACGATCGCGGTCACGCGCGAGCTCATCAAGCGAGATGTCCTCGTGCTATCGATGGGGTGTGGCAACGGAGCCGTGCAGGTAGCCGGGCTCTGCTCGCCCGAAGCGGCGGACCTGGCCGGGCCGGGGCTCAAGTCCCTGTGCGAGACGCTTGGCGTTCCTCCCGTGCTCAGCTACGGGACGTGCACCGACACGGGACGTATCGCCGATCTCATCAACTCAATTTCGGCGGCGCTTGGCGGAGTGCCCATCCCGGACCTGCCGCTCGTGGCGTGCGCGCCCGAGTACATGGAGCAGAAAGCGACTATCGACGCGGTATTCGCCCTGGCGTTCGGGCTCTACACCTACGTCAACCCGGTGCCGTTTGTTACGGGCGCACCAAACCTGGTGCAGTTGCTGACGCGGGATTGCACGGAAGTTACCGGCGGCATCCTTCATCTCGAGACCGACGCCGCGGAAGCCGCCGAGGGTATGCTCTCGCACATCGAGTCGAATCGAGGGAAGCTGGGCATCTGAGCACGGATTGATATGCCGGCGGATGGTAACGCGGCGGTAGGGCTCTTCCGCAACCTTCAGAGGCTCGAATCGAGGTATTCATCCAGCATGGCAAGAGCCTCCGGCATGTCGTCGCGGCCGAAGCCGATCCTGAAATGTTTCTCCCCGTAGTCGAAGGCGGTCGATGGCAGGATCAGGACCCCGGTCCGCTCCAGCACGTCCGAACAGAACTCCGGCGATGTCCTCTCGCCATGCAGTCGCACCAGGGCGATGCTGCCCCCGGCGGGAGCATTCCAGGAGAGCAAGCCCTCACGCCTCTCGAAAAACTCGTCGAGCTTGGAGAGGTTTCTGCCAATACACGCGAGGTTTCCGCCGAGTATCGTCTCGCGGGCGCGGAGCGCGATGAGCGACAGGACCTCCGATGGGGCCGGGGAGCAGATGGTCGTGTAATCTTTGAACGCCCCCATGCGGTCGTACAGCTCGGGGTCTCGCGTCACCAGCCAGCCCAGGCGGAGCCCCGCCAGCCCAAATGACTTGGACATCCCGAACAGGCTGACCGCCGTGTCGCAGGTATCGCATGCCGCGGGAAGGCGCAAGCCCGGGTCGAGCTCGAGGAACCTGTATATCTCGTCGGAAAACACGGTTATACCCCGCTCGGCGGCCAGGTTCATCACGGTGTCGTAAGACGCCCGGTCCAGGACGGCTCCCGTCGGGTTGTGCGGGAAGTTCATCACGATGAGGCGCGTGCTCGGCCGAACGTGTTCGCTTATGAAAGACGGGTCGAAGCGCCACCCGGCACCCTCGTCGGGGGCCCAGAGGTCGACCTCGCACCCCATCGAGCGTGCGAGCTCGTAGAGCGACTGGTAGCCGGGGAACGTACAGATCACGTGGTCGCCGTTCTCGAGCAGGCACTGCATCGCAATGAAGATGCACTCCTCGGGCGCGGCGATCAGCACGTCGTCCGCCGTGCAGTCGGAGTATAGCCGCGCGATCTCCCGGCGAAGCTCGGGTGCGCCCTGGTACTCCGTGTATCCTAGTTTCAGGCTCTCCCACGCTTCGCGGGATTCATCGTCGGCAAGTTGCAGCAGCTCCGCGAGCGACATCGGCTCGCAGTCCGAGTTCGTAAGCGTATATTTGACGTTGAACTCGTGCGCGGCAAAAAAGCGCTCCAGTTTGAACGTGCTAATCTTCATCGGCTCAACCACCTGCTTGTTTAGAACAATGTCTGCGCCGCTAATTCTAGCATCCCCGCCGGCCCAATATTCTTGCGCTGAGTCCCTCCAGGCCCGGCTCCGGGGAGGGGAATAGGTATACAATTCTCTGGAAAGGTACTTAGAAGTGCGAGGAGGAAGCATGCCCCTTTATGCGTTTGAGGGAAAGAAACCAAGCGTTGGAAAGACGTCGTTCGTGCATCCGGATGCGGTAGTTATCGGGAACGTCAGCATCGGTGAGACGTGCTTCATTGGTGCGGGTGCCGTTTTGCGCGGGGACTTCGGGACCATAATCGTCGAGGATGGCTCGAACGTGCAGGAAAACGCGGTGCTCCACGCCGGGCCGGATACGACAACGCACCTAGGGCCGAACTCCCATATCGGGCATGGTGCGATACTCCACGGGTGCACGCTCGCTGAGCACGTCCTTGTCGGCATGGGCGCGATCATCAACGACGGCTCGCATATTGGTTACGGCGCCGTGATAGCGTCAGGCGCCCTGGTCGCTCCACATACCAAGATACCCGAGCGAAAGCTCGTCGTCGGCGTGCCGGGGAAGATCGCCAGGGACGTCGATCCCGGCATGGAAAGCTTCATCTGGGTCGGCACGCGCCTGTACCAGACCCTTCCCGAAAGGTACAGCAACACCCTCGAAAAACTCAACATCGAAGACTGCCGGGCCTGAGAAACCCCGGCGCAAGATTCTACGGGATGTTCATCACGTTGTCTCCGACCCGCACCGGCGTTCCCAGCGCCTGTGACATGCCGGCGACTTGCGATATCCACGAGTTGCCTGAGCTACCGGCCATCAACTGCGGCCTGCCGTTGCTGATATAGACGGGTCGGATCGTCGCGCCCAGTAGCCCGCGGGAGTCCATGTCCAACCTGGTGATGACCGTATAATGACCGGAATCGCTCCCCGGGCTGAACACGAAATTACCGAGCGAGTTCGCCATGAACTTGCCCTTGTAGATCTCAAAGCCCTGGACTACGTGGGGGTGGTGCCCGAGCACCAGGTCCGCCCCGCAGTCTATGGCGTAATGTCCGTAAGAAGTTTGACTCGCGTCAGGTGTGTACTTACGCTCGGTGCCCCAGTGGAACGACACCACCACGAAATCAGCGTTCGTTTTGGCCGTTCTGATATCCGCGGCCATCTGCCCGATCTCCGCCGGGTTGCAGTCACCGGGGTACCCCGCACCGGCGTACCAGCCGGAGTAGGCAATGTCATCGTAAGCCAGGAACGCTATTCGCAACCCGTTGGCGTCGAGATACGCGGGCGCGTGCGCCGATGCGTAGTCGACCCCCGCGCCGCAGTGCTTTATCCCGTTGGCGTCAAGGTAGCTGAGGCAATCCACGAGCGACTGCCCGCCATAGTCCCTCGAATGGTTGTTTGCCTGGGATACTACGTCCACCCCGCCCTGGTCCCTCAGGAAAGGCAGCACCGCCGGGTCGCCGCGGAAGGTGAACGACTTGCCCGGTATCGCCGAACCCACGTACGAGAGCGTGCATTCGAGGTTCGTGAACGTCAGCGTCGTCGAGCGCATCATATCCCCGAGGGCTGACCACGGATACGCGTATCCGTTTGCGGCAAGTATCGGCGACATGTCCCCACCCAGGTTGGTATCACCCACGGCGGTCAGGCTCCACTTCGTCGTGCTGTAGTAGTTGAAGTACATCGGTCGCTCGGCGACCACCCGCGCGCCCCCGGCGGCATCGACCTTTGCGGAGAAGTCGTGGGCCGCATCGTTCCCCTCGCCGAGCACCTGCTTGACGTCGATCGTGTAACGGCTGTTCGGCGCCACCGTCACCTGCTGGTTCTTGCTTCCACCGTCACCCAGCATGTAGGTCACGGTCACGTTCGCCGGAGTCGCGCCCGGATTCTGAACGCAGATATACGGGGCGAAATCGGGGCGGCACGTGCCCTCGGCGAAGTAGAAAGACGAAGCCGGGGCCGGCGCGCCAACGACGTCGTGACCGCCGGTCCACACACCCTTGTATGCGAAGTACATGGGACGCTCGGCGATTATGCCGGTTGCGCTGGTAGTCTCGACCTTTGCGGAGAAGTCGTGGGCCGCATCGTCGTGTTCGCCCAGGATATCTTTCACAACCGCGGTCGCCCTCGAGTTCCCAGCGACTGAGAGAGACTGCTCGCGCGTGGTTCCGTCACCGAGCATATACGTAATCTTTACCGACGCCTTGTTCGAAGCTGGATTCTGAATACAGATGTAAGGATCGAACCCGGGTCGGCATGTGCCCTCGGCGAAATAGAAGGCCTTTGCGGGCGCCAGCGCTCCGACCACATCGTGGCCGCCCGTCCACACGCCCTTGTACGTGAAGTACATGGGACGCTCGGCGACAATGGCGACACCGTTCGTCGACTCGACCCGGGCGGAGAAATCGTGGGACGCGTCATCACCCTCCCCGAGTGCCTGCTTCACCGTGACCGTGGCTCGCGAGTTCTTTCCAACGGAGAGCTGCTGCTCTTTCGTCCCGCCGCCACCCAACATGTAAGTTATTTTTACCCGGGCCTCCCCACCTGAAGGGTTCTGAACACAGATGTAAGGATCGAAGCCGGGGCGGCACGTGCCCTCCGCGAAGTACCAGGCCTGCCGGGGCGCGGTCGCCCCCATCACGTCATGGCCCCCGGTGATGGTGCTGTTGTAACGAAAATACATGGGACGCTCGGCGACTACGGGAGTCGGCGCCGTCACCTTTATCGATACGTCTTTGCCAGCGCCCGCCTCGGTGTTCACGTCAATGGTTGTCCGGCTGTTTGCCGACAGCGAATACGACCTTTCAAAGCTCTCGCCATTTCCGGGCATGTAGGTGAACGTTGCCGTGGTCGCGCTCGAAGCCGGATTGAGCAGGCACACCCATTCGTTGAACCCGGGCCGGGTGGTCCCCTCCGCGAAGTACCAGGTCTTGCTTGCGCTGGTGCAGCCCACGACATCGTGCCCACCGTTCCACGCGGCAAGCGCCGCGGGAGTCATCATGGCGATCACCAGAAGAGAAAATGCCGTTACAGCCGCAGTTCGACGAACTCGTTTCACGATCGACCTCCTTCACCTGCCTTAACGGATTATTCTATCAGCAAATAAATCGGGGGGGTGAGCCTTCCACCGTCGAGGGGAGGGAAAACACGGGGCAGATTGCGGTAGACTATTCAGGTGAAAGTGGTCCGCGGCCGATAGCAGGGTCGCGCATGGTGCCGCGGTAGTATGTCTGGAGTATCAATGGAGACCGTCGAACCTCGCAACGGGCCTGTGGAGCCCAAACGCCCGGAGGCCGAAACCCCACTTGAAAAGGCGCAGAAAGCAGTGGCCGCCAGGACGTCCCGGCAGAAAAGGCGCATGATACTTGCCATCACGGGCACTTGCGTGATGGTCGTGGCCGCCGCTGTCGTGCTCCTGCTGGCCTTCGTGGTGCTCCCGCAGGACACGGCTACCGCACGGGAGTTGATGAGCAAGTCTGACTCGGCCGTTCTGTCTACCAGGCCGACCGGTGAAAAGATAAGCGCATCCGTCAACATAATGCTCCCGGATATCTCGATTTTGACTTCGCAGCAGTACAGCATCACCGCGGAAAACATCCGGGCGCTCACGGACGAAGCGAGGGCTAACCTGTCAAAGGCACGAAAAGGTTACCTGGATATCCTCAACCTCAAGGGGGTAGGTAGCTACAAGGAGTACGCACAGACAAAGCTCGACCTCATCGACGTGGACATGCGGCAGCTAACGCTCGTGGACGACTACCTCGACTACCTCGGCAAGGAGCTCGCGTCGCACGAGGCCGGCGCGGCGCTCAACCCGGAGGCTCTCGCGACCGCGACTAACGAATCGAACAAGAAGCTGAGTGAGCTGGGCGACCGCATGGATGGGCTCACAAAGCAGGCCGAAGAGCTCAAGAAGGAGAAATCCCTTTAGAGGCCGGTATGGCGAGTCAGCGGATTGAAGTGCGCAGCTCGCTTCTGTTCCCCGGCAGAACGGTATCGAAAAACGGACAGATAACGACCAGGAGGGGCCATGTTCTGCAACGAATGCGGTAAAGAAATTCCGACGGGGAGCCACTTCTGTACCAGTTGCGGCGCGGCGAACAAAGAAGCCGGGGCGCAGGCTCAGCCCGGCGCGACACCGGCGGCACCACCGCCCGCAGCTGCACCACCACCCGCGGCGGCAACACCGCCGCCCATTGCACCACCGCCCTCTACACCGCCGCCGGGGCCACCGCCGCCAGCTCCACCGCCGCCGATATCGGCCCCGATGGCGGCAATGCCAGCCGCACCCAAGCAGAAGAACACGTTGAAGTGGGCGATCATCGGCGTGGTTTCGCTACTCGTGGTGGCGGCCATCGTGGTGGTCGTGGTATTTGTCGTACTGGGAAGCGATACGGGCAAGGCCAAAGAGCTCGCCAGAAAGGGCGACGTCTATATGACAAAAGCGACGGCCACAGGCAAAGATGTTGCCACCAGCGTCAATGACCTGATGTCCAATTTCAAGACGATCACTTCGGCGTCAGACTACGAATCAATGGCGGACAGCATTCGCACCAATACCAAGTCGGCGACTTCAGACCTGGGATCCGCGCAGAAAGAATACAAACAAATCCTGGATCTCAGCGGTGTCGAAAAGTATAAGGATTACGGCAGGGCCCGGCTCGCGCAGATCGATGTCGACTTGAAGCAGGTCAAGACGGTTAATGATTACCTCGACTACCTCAGCAGGCAGTTCTCCGACGCCGAAGCAGGCGCAACTATCGATTCCGCGGCCATCGCCGCGACGACGGCGACCTTTCTCAGTGACCTCGAAGACGCCAGCACCAAGGTCGGCAATCTCAAGGACAAGGCGGACAATCTCCAGAAAGAGCTGCGGTTGTAGGCACGAGGCGTACCCGCCAGTAAGAACGGAGACCGCTTGCCGGACAGCGTAGTACTGACCGAAAAGCTCACCAAGCATTACGGTGACATCGTAGGTATCGATGGCCTCGACATGGAGGTCGTCAGGGGCGAGGTCTTTGGTTTTCTCGGCCCCAACGGCGCGGGCAAGACCACCACTATGCGCCTGTTGATGGGCCTCCTGTTCCCCACCTCCGGCGTGGCTCGTGTCCTCGACCTGGATTGCTGGAAAGACAGCGTGGCGCTCAAGCGCGAGATCGGTTACCTCCCGGGAGAGCCGACCCTCTATCCCCGGCTCAACGGCGAAGAGCACATAAGGTTTGTTGCGGGGTTCAACGGTGGGAGTGCCGAAGGAGGCATGCGGCTCGCCTCACGCCTGGAGCTCGATACCAACCGCCGCGCAAGGGACTGCTCGCGCGGCATGAAGCAGAAGCTCTCGCTGGTGCTGGCTCTCATGAAGAGCCCCCCGCTCCTCATCATGGACGAGCCGACCACCGCGCTCGACCCGCTCACCCGGAGGGTCGTCTACGATGTCCTGGCCGAGCGCCAAGAATCCGGGGCCACCATCCTGTTCTCTTCACATAACCTCTCGGAGGTCGAGAGGATCTGCGACCGGGTGGGGATAATCCGCGACGGCAGCCTCGTGGCCACCGAACGCATCGACGAGCTCGGTGGCAAGAAGCTCCACAACGTCGAAGTGACTTTCTCGGGGCCTCCCCCGGCGGATTTCGCGAGCCTCCCCGGCGTATCGGGCGTCAAGGCCGAGACCGGGGACAGGCTCGTGCTGTCTTACCGGGGCGACGTCAACGAACTCGTGCGTTACCTCGGGCGCTTCGAGATCTCCGACCTGGCGATCGCGCACGCGAGCCTGGAGGACGTGTTCCTCGAGTACTATGGCTCCGGCGATGACGCCTCCGAAGCTGTCGGGGAAGGCGAAGGCGGCGAGGCCTCGTGAACCGGAACCTCATGCGCAAGGTTGTCAAAGACCGCTGGCCGGGGATGCTCCTGTTCCTGATAGGCATCGAAGCTTACGTCCTGCTTTCCGCGGCGCTTTACCCCACGGTCAAGAACATGAAAGGCCTCAATCAAATCATCAAGAAAACCCCGGAGTCCGTGTTCAAGCTGTTCGGGATGAGCAAGGACTTCACTTCTTTCAATAACTACATGGTCGGGCGCCTGCTGGGCCTGACGTGGGTGATAGTCGTTGCCGTGTTCGTGATCGCGTTCGCCAGGGCCATGGTGGCCGGCGAGCGCGAGGAGGGAACCCTCGAACTGCTCCTCGCTCAACCAATCGAGAGATGGAACGTCCTGACCACGGAAGGCCTCGTGCTACTCGCCGGCATCATCGGCCTGGTCCTCGCGACAGTGCTCGGGACGATGGCGTTCGGCGCCGCTTTCGGCGCGCATATCACGTTCGGCGGGTATTTCGCTTTCATTCCCGCGGCAAGCGCACTGTTCGTCGCCATAGCGGGTTATTCGATTTTCTTCTCTGCGATACTCAAGGACGCCCGCCTGGTTGCGATGGCGGCGGGTGGGCTTACGCTCGTCTTCTACATGCTGCACTTCGCGGGCGCGTACTCCAGCGTCGCGGACAAGATCGACTGGTTCGGCATCTTCCATTACTACGATGCTTTGAAGGTGCTCGACAGCGGCAGCGTCCCGATCAAAAGCGTCCTTGTCCTTCTCGCCTTCGGAGCCGTCGGTTTCTCCGCCGCCCTTCTCGCCTTCCGCCACAAAGACGTCAACTAGGATTTTCATC
>Ga0182021_10003729_pt1 | contig 17918 bp, 17 predicted proteins | sample 612E3MmetaG_FD_120493 | JGI IMG/M metagenome (GOLD analysis project Ga0182021, IMG submission 120493) | Permafrost microbial communities from Stordalen Mire, Sweden - 612E3M metaG (Illumina Assembly) | ecosystem: Environmental > Terrestrial > Soil > Wetlands > Permafrost | place: Sweden... | reverse complement strand
GGTGAACTAATTAATGTCTAAAAATAAAGCAAAAATCATCGTCCCCGGTTTCTTGGCGAATGGCATATCCGTTGGGATAAAAAAATCAGATCAGAAAGACTTGGGTTTGATTTATTCTACAATACCAGCAAAAGTAGCCGCTGTGTTTACTAAGAACACATTCAAGGCCGCACCTTTGCTGATTAATGAAGGACGTGTAAAAAAAGGAGTAGCTCAGGCTATAATCACTAATAGTGGTTATGCCAACGCCGCAACAGGAAAAGAAGGTTATAGAGACGCTTTGATTATTTCAGACGCTCTTTCTCGGGAATTGAAAATCAAGGATGAACTTGTTTTAGTCGGTTCCACGGGAGTTATTGGAAAACGGCTCCCCTTGAAAAAAATTGAAAGCGGTATCGGGAAACTGGTCAAGGGGCTTAATGAAACTGGCATTGAAGACGCTGAAGCTGCGATGATGACAACGGATAAATATCCCAAAATCGCTGTTAGGAAAAGAGTGGTCGGAGCAAAGGATGTTACAATTTGCGGGATAGCCAAAGGAGCAGGCATGATCGAACCAAACATGGCCACACTTTTGACTTATGTAATGACGGACGCATTTATTGATTCCAAAGCTCTTAACACTGTTTTCCATCAGGCGATTAACTCTACCTTCAATTCCATCAGTGTTGATGGCTGTATGAGTACCAATGATATGGCGATTATTCTAGCCAATGGTTTAGCCGGTAATAACCCTCTGGAAAAGGTGCAGGCGCGTTTGCAGCATTTTCGGGATATGCTTACGGAAGTTTTAATGGAGCTTTGTCAGGCGGTCGTTAAAGACGGTGAAGGGGCTACAAAATTTATTTCCATAATGGTGAAAGGTGCAAAATCAAAATCAGATGCCAGATGTGCCGCTTATTCCATTGCTAATTCCAATCTGGTAAAAACGGCATTTTTTGGAGAAGATCCAAACTGGGGAAGGGTGATTGCCGCGCTTGGTGCTTCCGGAATATCTATGGGAAAAGAAAAAATCAGCTTAAACATAGGAAATATATTGGTGTTTTCCCAGAACTCTCCTGTTGACATCAATGTAAACAGGTTAAAAGACATATTTCAAGAAGATCGCATAAATATAGAAGTTGATTTGGGGGCGGGAGATAAATCCTATTATGTCTATACTTCAGATCTTTCCTATGATTATGTAAAGATAAACGCTGAATACTCAACCTAATGCACATAATAAATTTATTGTGAGACTCAAATTTCAAAAACGAAGTGCATTGAAATTTGTAAGTCGAACAATCCCGTATAGCGGAGGGGAATGAGACCCAAGCTTCAGAAACAGCGTATACTGAAGCTTGTAGGTCGAATTATCCTGCCTAAGCATGGATATAATACAACGCAGCTTGCTGCGATAGTGTTTACAAAGCTTGCTTTGGGGTTCATACCCGTGATTAGCTGAAAACAATTATTTAAGCTTGCTTATTTGAGTAGTTTGTGTTTATTTTCACGGGATAAAATTCACACATCCTTGGATTACCGGTATGTTGCTTAAAATTTAAGTTTGCCGTGTAAGTTGAAGAGGATGGAGGAAAAAAACAAAAAAGGAGATAAATATGTCAGCAATTTCAATGAAACTTTTACTAGAAGCTGGTGTACATTTCGGGCACCAGACAAACAAATGGAATCCCAAGATGAAACCTTACATCTTTGGGGCGAGAAATAATATCTACATTATTGATTTACAACAAACTGTCGGTCTTTTTCAGGCGGCGTATAACTTTGTTATTGATGTCGTCAGTGAAGGCAAAGAGGTGCTTTTTGTCGGAACAAAAAAGCAGTCGCAGGAAGCAATTAAAGAAGAAGCCATACGTTGCGGCATGCCATACGTCAATCAGCGCTGGTTGGGCGGAATGTTGACTAATTACACTACAATTAAAAAAAGTATAGACCGTTTAAAAACTTTAACTGGTATGTTTAATGATGAGTCCATCAAAGCGTTTCCTAAAAAAGAAATCACGAAACTGCAGAAAGAAAAGGATAAGCTGGAAAATGTTTTAGGTGGAATTAGAAACATGAAATCCTTGCCGGCCGCAGTGTTTATTGTTGATCCAAGCAAGGAGCACATAACGATTAATGAAGCAAAAAAATTAAAAATTCCAATAGTGGCTATTGTTGACACGAATTGTAATCCAGATAACATTGATTTCGTTATTCCCGGTAATGATGACGCCATCAGAGCTATAAAACTGTTCACTTCCAAATTTGCCGATGCGGTTCTGGAAGGGAAGAAACGTTTTGAAGAAAAATTGGCAGCCCAATCAAACAAAGAAACAGATTTAGTCGAGGAAGCTAAACTGGTAGAATCGGATGTTCCGGAAAGTCTGGAAATTGATGATAGTATTGATAAGTCGGAAGCATACGCTGAATAATCTGGTCCGCATTTATTAAAGCATTTAAGGGAGAAAATTGAAAAATGGAAATAACTTCAGCAATGGTAAAAGAATTAAGAACAAAAACCGGCGCAGGTATGATGGATTGTAAAGAAGCACTTGCTGCGGTGGACGGTGATTTCGAAAAAGCGATTGATTTTCTAAGAAAAAAAGGTCTTTCCGCGGCGACGAAAAGATCGTCAAAAGCTGCTAAAGAAGGAACCGTCGCGTCATACATACATATGGGCGGTAAAATCGGAGTAATGGTTGAAGTCAATTGTGAGACTGATTTTGTAGCAAAAACAGAGGACTTTCAGACAATGGCCAGAGATATTGCCATGCACATTGCCGCATCCAATCCTTTGTATGTGCGGCCGGAAGAAATTCCTGAGGCGGCAATGGAAAGAGAAAAAGAAATATACCGCAGTCAGTTACGCGAAGAAAAGAAACCGGAAAAGATTTGGGATAAGATTATAGAAGGAAAACTCAAAAAGTATTACGAAGATGTTTGCTTGACCGAACAGAAATTCGTTAAAAATACGGATATTACCGTGGGAACGCTGGTCAGCAATATGATTGCGAAAACAGGAGAGAATATTATAATCCGTCGTTTTGCCCGTTTTCAGCTCGGTGAGGAATTAAAGCAATCATGAGAGCAAACAAAAAAACTGCTTACAAAAGGATTCTTTTAAAGCTTAGTGGTGAAGCGCTTTTGGGGAAACAGTCCGCGGGCGTTGATCCAGTGGTGGCTAATTACATAGCTGATGAAATAAAATCTCTTTCAAAAATTGGTGTTCAGTTAGGAATCGTTATTGGAGGCGGTAATATTTTCCGCGGTATCGAGGCCAGTTCTAAGGGGATGGATCGCACAACTGCCGATTATATGGGGATGCTGGCAACCGTTATTAACAGTCTTGCCCTTCAGAGTGCGCTGGAAGAAAGAGGATTACCCACTCGCGTACAGTCTTCCATTGAGATGCGCGAAATAGCCGAACCTTTTATTCAGCGCAGAGCCATCCGTCATCTGGAAAAAGGAAGAATCGTCATATTTGCCGGCGGTACAGGAAATCCTTATTTTTCAACCGATACGGCGGCGGCTCTCAGAGCTGTGGAGATACGTGCAGACGTGATTATGAAAGCGACAAAAGTCGACGGTGTTTATAATGCTGACCCGGTTAAAGATAAAAAAGCAGTGATGTTTAATAAGATAAGTTATATCGATGTCTTAACAAAAAACCTTAAAGTAATGGATGCAACTGCAATATCGCTTTGTCGTGATAATTTATTGCCGATTATTGTCTTTAATATGCAAAAGAAGGGTAATATTCTTAAAGCAATTTGCGGACATAAAATCGGTACTTACGTAGGAGAATAATATGAAAGAAGCCGTTTTTCAGAAGTTTAAAGAAGAAATGGAAAAAACAATCGTTAGTTTAAGCAAGTCTTTCAGCAGAGTAAGAACCGGCAGAGCGTCAATTTCATTATTGGATGGAATCAAGGTCGATTACTACGGCACGGCGACTCCTATTGTTCAGGTAGCCAATGTTTCTGTTCCGGAAAGCCGTTTAATTCTTATTGTTCCCTGGGATGTGTCTGTAATCGGCGCGATAGAGAAAGCTATTCAAAAGTCGGATTTAGGTTTGACTCCTTCCAATGATGGTAAAGTTGTTCGTCTTGCCATTCCGCAGTTGACGGAAGAAAGGCGTAAAGAGATTGCCAAGACTGTGAAAAAGATGGCTGAAGAGGGAAAAATAAAATTACGTAATGCTCGCAGAGACGCCAATGAAGAATTAAAAGTATCGAAAAAGAACAATAAAATGTCAGAAGATGAACTTTTTGCCGCTCAGGAAGAAGTGCAGAAGTTGACTGATCAGTATATTGAAAAAACCGATAAAATTCTTGCGACAAAAGAAAAAGAGATAATGGAAATTTAATTGGGATTTTATATAAAAGCGATAATGGGGAGTCAAAAACTCCCCATTTGTTTTTTTACTGTTTTTTAAAAGAGTTATTACCTGTTGAAAAAAATATCTCTCTCTATTAGAGTAGATAAAAAATTTGGAGCCTAGTTAGTGATAAAAATTGATGCTGATAATTTGCCCCAGCACATAGCCATAATAATGGATGGTAACGGTCGCTGGGCTCAAAAACATACAATAGGCAGAATAAGAGGTCACAGAAAAGGGGCTCAAGCTGTAAGGACAGTAGTACGAGCATGTCGTGAAATAGGCATAAAATATCTTACTTTATTTGCGTTTTCCATAGAGAACTGGGATCGTCCGGCAAAAGAAGTTCAGGCATTGATGTTTTTGCTCGAAGAATATTTAAAAAAAGAATTAGAAGAATTGCAGAAACAGGAAATCAGACTGACAACTATTGGAGACATAGAACGTTTAAATCCATCAGTTAAAGAAAAACTCTTGCAGGTAAAAGAAAGCACATTGAAAAATGACAAAATGGTCTTGAATCTGGCTTTAAGTTATGGAGCAAAGGATGAAATTATCTGCGCTGTGAAGAAAATAATAGAGGATGATAAAGCCGGTAAAATTGATATTGATAAATTAGATAAAGAAACATTCAGTAATTATTTATATACATCAGGTATGCCGGATCCGGATTTACTAATTCGCACCAGTGGTGAATGTCGTATCAGTAATTTTTTGCTCTGGCAGTTGGCCTATACGGAACTGTATTTCACAAATATATTATGGCCCGACTTTACAAAAGATGATCTTTTTAAAGCAATTGCGAGCTATCAGAAAAGGGAAAGACGCTTTGGGTTGACCAGCGAACAACTGAAAGAAAAATAATCGCAAAGATGAAACTATAGCTTATTATGAATAAAAGGTTCGGATAAGATGTCTAAAATAACCAACTCTTATATTAAACGATGGATAACAGGGATAGTTATTGTTCCTGTGTTGCTTATAATTATTTTATTCGGTTCGGAGTCTATGTTTTCCGCTCTAGTTATTATATTTATTCTGGGAGGTATATGGGAATATAATAACATGGTTTTCGGAAAAGGTTTTACAATAGAAAAAATTGAAAGTCTAATTTTTGCCTTGATTATTCCTTTGTGTGTTCTGCTTAACAATAATAAGTATCTACTTGCTGTAATGGCATTTGCCGTTTTGCTGGTTTTTATTTTATTTCTCTGGTCAATCAAAGAATCAACTTTTGATTTCCTTTCAGTTGCAAAAGTAATTTTCGGGATAATGTATATTCCTTTTTTGATGTCGCATTTTATCTCTTTACGACTGCTGGATAAAGGTGAAAGGTGGATAATATTTGTGTTGGTGCTGGCCTTTGCCGGTGATATAGTAGCATTATACATAGGCAAATATTTAGGAAAACATAAATTAGTCCCTTTAATAAGTCCCGGAAAAACTGTCGAAGGTTTGGCAGGATTGGTTATCGGAAGTGTAATTGCGTGTCTGATCTTCAGTTATTACTTTTTACCGGAAATATCGTTGATGCACATAGCAGTTCTTGCTTTTGTCGGCAGCATCATCGGTCAATTAGGGGATATTTGTGAATCAGCCATCAAAAGAAACTATGGTCTTAAGGATGCGAGTTCACTTCTGCCAGGTCACGGCGGCATTCTTGATAGATTGGATTGCTTGATTTTTATAGCACCTTTTGTTTATTACTACCGGATATTTGTGATTGAATAAATGAAGAAAATAACAATCTTAGGTTCAACAGGTTCAATCGGATGCAGCGCACTTGATGTTATTGAAAAAAATCCAGACCGTTTCCAAATTGTGGCACTTGCCGCTGGAACAAATATAAAAAAACTAAAGGAGCAGATAGAGAAATTCAAGCCGCAAGTAGCTGCTGTAAAAACGAAAGAAATGGCTCTCAAACTCAGCGAATTATTGGCAATTAAAAATAGAGTCAAAATAATTTATAATGAAGAAGGACTAAAGGATATTGCTACATTTCCATCTGCTGATATTGTTATTTCAGCAATATCCGGATCCGCCGGATTAATTCCAACTATTGCCGCCATTGAAGCGGGGAAAGATATTGCGCTGGCCAATAAAGAAACAATGGTCATGGCCGGAGAAATCGTAACCGCTAGAGCAATTAAAAAAAGAGTTAAAATTATTCCTGTGGACAGTGAACACAGTGCTATATTCCAATGTCTGGAGGGAAATAAACGTGAAAACTTGCGTCGTATAATTTTAACTGCTTCAGGCGGTCCGTTTTTAAACTTTACTGAAAGTCAGTTGAAAAAAGTAACACTTGATCAAACTTTGCGTCATCCCAAATGGAAAATGGGCAAAAAAATAACCATAGATTCTGCTTCCATGATGAATAAAGGACTGGAGGTAATTGAGGCTAAATGGTTATTTAAAATGGATATTAGTACTATAGATGTCTTGATTCATCCGCAAAGCATAGTACACTCTATGGTTGAATTTAGTGATGGAGCTTATCTGGCGCAGATGGGAATTCCGGATATGAAAATACCGATTGCTTATGCGTTAACATATCCGGAACGTATTATAAATAACCTTCCACGGCTTAACCTTGTAAGAACAAAAAGCCTGGAATTTTATAAACCGGATATAAAAATATTTCCGTGTCTTGATATAGCACGCAAGGCCGGAATTTGCGGAGGCACTGCTCCTGCAATACTCAATGCCTCTGATGAAGTTGCCGTATCGGCGTTTATGCAGAAAAAAATTCGTTTTATTGATTTGCCTAAAATTATAGAAAAGGTTCTTACCGTTCATAGAGTAAAAAACAATCCTTCACTGGAGGATATTTTGCAAGCCGACTTATGGGCCAGAACGGAAACTGAAAAAATAATAGAAAGGATGGCAAAGTGATCACTTTAATTTCTTTTATAGTTTTACTCGGGATTCTTATTTTTGCCCATGAATTGGGTCATTTTCTGGCAGCGCGTATTGCTGGAGTCGGAGTTCTTAAATTCTCTCTTGGTTTCGGACCAAAGATTTTCGGTAAAAAAATAGGAGATACGGAGTATGTGCTCTCCTGGATTCCGTTAGGCGGTTTTGTGAAGCTTCTTGGTGAATCAAGTAATGAAGAATTATCACCGGAGGATGAGAAGAGGTCTTTTTGTAAACAATCTGTCTGGAAGAGAATGCTGATAGTATTGGCTGGGCCGGGGTTCAATTTTTTATTGGCGATAGTAATATTTGTTATTGTTCTTGTATACGGTTTGCCAAGTTTGACATCGGAAGTGGGGGAAGTTCGGAAAGATTCCGCCGCCTTTGAAGTAGGTATGTTAAAGGGTGATAAAATAATTTACATGAATGGAGAAAAGATTGAATTCTGGGAAGATATAAGAAGCATAATTGCTGAAAACAAAGAAAGACAAATGGAAGTTGTTGTGGAAAGGGCAGGGGAAGAAAAACTTCTCTTGATTAAACCTAGATTGTCTAAAACAAAGAATATGTTTGGAGAGGAAGTGCCCTCATACCTTATCGGTATATCTCCTTCCGAAAAGACTGTTATAGAAAGAAGAAATCCCTGGGATGCCATACTATCCTCGATAAAAAAAACATGGGAGATAAGTGAATTAACGGTAATTTCGGTGATTAAAATATTTGAAGGCGTTATTTCACCAAAAACTTTAGGCGGACCAATATTCATAGCTCAGGTAGCCGGTGCTCAGGTAAAAGAAGGCATAATACCGTTTGTCCTGTTTATGGCCATACTCTCGATAAATCTGGGGGTCGTTAATCTTTTTCCCATACCTGTTTTAGACGGCGGACATATTTTCTTTTACATAATTGAAATTATAACCAGAAGAGAAATAAGCATCAAAGTAAGAGAAATATCCCAGCAAATCGGCTTTGTGATTTTGTTGATGCTTATGCTTTTTGTTGTTTTCATAGATATTGAGCGTTTGAATATAAAAATAGTGAATGATATTTTAAAAATATTTAAATAGATTATGCTTATTTTGGCTTTTGATACATCTTCAAAAACCGTGTCTGTCGCTATATTACAAGATGACATAGTTCTTTATGAAACTGTCATAAATGTCAGTTTAAATCATTCGGAAGTTCTATTGCCTGCCATAGATCAGGCCTGCATTCAGACAAGAATTAAAATTGCCGAAATAGATTTGTTTGCCTGTACAATTGGTCCAGGATCTTTTACAGGCTTGCGTATTGGAGCCAGTACAATGAAGGGATTTGTTCTTGCAGCAAAGAAGCCTGCTGTGGGAGTTTCATCGCTTGCGGCTGTCGCTCTTAACGCAGATAAATGTTCAAAAATAATTCATTCAATAATGGATGCTGGACGCGGTCAAGTTTATAGCGCTTTTTTTAAATATAAAGAGAATGGTCTTCTTGAACAGATAGGTAAAGAAAAGGTTATGAAGCCGTCTGAAATTAAATATAATAATGATGTGGTTTTTGTGGGTGATGGAGCAGTTAGATATGCTGATATTATCAGTGATAAAAAAAATAATATTATTTTGGCATCTCGGCAGTATTGTCGTGCTTCATCGGTAGGTTTGTTAGGGAAGGAGAAATTCGATCGAAAAGAATTACTTGATACTGATAAATTTGTCCCCTTATATATACGTTCTGTGGATGCAGATACCAATAAAACTTTATTTAAGAACCAATAATTGTCCTGAATTAAGACGATTTTATTTTGCTTAGGAGCTCCCAAACTTTTTTATTGTTTGGATTTTGAGAAAGGACAAGTTGCAGACGTTCGACTATGTCATCAATTTTTACAATATTAGGATTTGATAAGAATAAAGAAAAATAGGCATTAGCCAGATTATAATTGGTATCTTCATGAAGGGGATTGACTTTCAGAGCTTTGCGATAAGTAGATATAGCTTGTATGATATTATTTGTTATTTCATATACTGAACCTAAATCGTTCCAGGCATTCGTGTTTTCGGGTTCGAGGTTTAAAACCTTTTGAAAATTTCTCAGAGCCTTGGCATAATCTCCATCCTGAAAGTAAATTCTGCCTAAATTGTGAATAGCTTTTGTATGCTTGGGATTAATCTCAATGATGTTTTCGTATTCTTCTGCCGCTTCGTCAAACATATCATGCCTGTCATAAAGAGTAGCTAAGCAAAAACGAGGTTCAACATCCTGAGGGTTTATTTCAATAGCTCTTGTGTATTGGTCTACAGCATTGTGATAATCTCCCTGCTTTTCTAATATATGACCAATTTTCAGGATAGCTTCAATATAATCATTTTTTATTTCCAACGCTTTTTCGTAACATTTTTTTGCAGAATCCAGCATATCCATTTTTTCATATATCTGTCCTAGATTTATATAAGGTTTAGGGTTCTTTGGTTCTAATTCTGTTACTTTTTGAAAACATTTTAAAGCTTGATCATAATCTTTATTCTCCAGATAAATAAAACCCCAATTCTCATAGTCCGAAGAAGAATAGTCATCTTTATTAATATTTTTGGAATTAACAATGCTCATTCGTGATTTTCAAGATATGTTCAATAGAGAATTTTATGATATTTTCTCTTAAAATATTTTGCATTTTTTAAGATGAAGTCATTTTAACATTTGTATTTGGGGGACTGTTGAATTTCTTTAAAATAACATTTTTGACTTCAAACCACATGGAAACAGGATCAGAAACAGACGCATGCGTTAAGTTCGGATTGCCTTTTAAGATTTGTGCCGACCAGTATCCGGCCAATTTGTTTTTATTTTCATTGTTGGACGATTGCGCTTGTTTTATAACATGTGCCGGAATAGCCAGTTTAATTTTCTGTTTACCAATTAATACATCTTCGTAAACTTCATTTTCCACCATTACAGGTTGTTCCTGGGCTTCTTCCTGTTTTGTTTCAAGAGGTCTGGCTTCCTGTTGAGGAGGAATGTTTGACGCAGTTCTTGATGGAGATACGCCTTGTGTAGGAACGTAGTTTGTAGAAGGCTTTGCCACGGGTACTGTTTGCGGTCTGACAGGCATAGGTTCATCCATCGGAGGTGGAGCGGGTCTTTCCGGAGGCTGTTCCGATCTAACCATTCTTGGTCTCACAGGCATAGGTTCATCCATCGGAGGCGGAGCAGGTCTTACCGGAGGCTGTTCCGATCTAACCATTCTTGGTCTGACAGGCATTGGCTCATCCATTGGAGGCGGAGCAGACCTTGCCGGAGGCAGTTCCGGTGTAACCATTCTTGGTCTGACAGGCATGGGTTCTTCTATCGGAGGCGGTGCAGGCCTTAAGGGAGGCGGTTCAGGTGTTGCCATTCTTGGCCCTACAGGCATAGGTTCATCCATCGGAGGCGGTGTAGGCCTTAAGGGAGGCGGTTCAGGTGTTGCCATTCTTGGCCTGACAGGCATGGGTTCTTCCATCGGAGGCGGTGTAGGCCGTACGGGAGGCGATTCCGGCATAACCACTCTAGGTTGAACAGGAGTAGCTTCTTCCATTTGAGGATGAATAGATCGTCTTGCAGGAGGCTGTTCGGGCGTGACCGTTCTAGGTCTGACAGATATCGGTTCTTCTATCGTAGGCGGTGTAGGCCTTAGGGGAGGCGGCTCAGGTGTTGCCATTCTTGGCCTGACAGGCATAGGTTCTTCCATTGAAGGCGGAGCAGCAAATCTTACCGGAGGCTTAATTTCAGCCTCTTCTTTTTTGGGAATTGAAGGTGTCGGTGTTTTCGGTATTTTTTCAACTTCTCGTTTCTTAATACTGTCTTCAGGTGGTTGTTCATCTGTAATAGCTTTACGTTTTTGCACAGACGTTTTGCTTAATTTTTGGAAACGATCAGCGATTTGCTGGGCAACTTCACCTGAAATAGATGCAAATTCATTAGTTTCGCCAGCTTTAATACAGAGTTTGCATATTTTGTTAATCAAACGAGGCACTCCATGTTCGGAAAATTCCCAAATTACAGGAATGGCATCGTCGTCAAAAATTATTTTGTCGGTACCCGCAATCTTGAGTCTTGATTCAATATAAGTTTTAGCAGCTTCCGGTGAAGGCAACTTTTCTAAATGACCATAAGTGCCAATTCTTTGAAATAAATTAGCTCGTTTAGGATGTTCTAATGTTCTGGCAAATTCCATCTGACCCACAAGAAGCAAGGTGAAAAGATTACGTTCGTCATCCTGCATGTTTGTTAAAAGTCGAAGATCATCCAAATTAGATGAAGATAGCACATTAGCTTCATCAATAATGATTACAATCTTTTTGCCTTGGTCGGCAGCTTCAAATAAAAGTTGATTGAAAATTTCCTGCAAATCAACCTTGCTTTTTACTTCACATTGTTTGCCGGTTATCTGACCAATAATTTCTCTCAATAGTTGTACAAAAGAGAGAGCTGGATTGGTAATTAAAGCCACTTTGTATTTTTCCGGTTCCAAGGAGTCAATGATTACGCGCAGGGAAAGGGTTTTGCCTAAGCCGACGTCACCTACAATAACAGTAAGACATTCATTGCCTTCTTTAATTGCAAAGATTGTTTCGGAGATAACATTCTCCATAGATTCATGGCAGTCAACATACATAGAAGCATCAGGAACATTATCGAAAGGTGGCTTGGTTAAATTCCAGTAATCGCAATACATCTTTCTTCTCCTAGTACACTCTTTTAAAAAAAATAAATTTTATTCTTCGATATTAAACAACTAAACAAGTTCATTTTCCGTTGTTAAATTGTGCAAATTCAGCATCATTACTCAAATATTCCAGTATATCCTCCAGTAAAAATCGTCTCATTCTTCCAAGTTTATAACTTTTAATCTTATTGTCATGGATGAGTTTTTGTAAAAAACTGCGGCTTACTTGAAGCATTTGACAAACTTGGTTGGGAGCAAGCATTCTTATAAGTAAGGAATCATTAAAATGGTAATTGAGAGAAAGTCGTCCGTCGGGAGTTATCTTTATATCCAGGGCAGGATCATTTTTTTTCCCGCTCAATAATTCTTTTATATATTCCGACTGCAGTAAGAGTTCTGATTGTTCTTTTGTCATAATTATGGAAATAACAGAGGAAGAATTGTCTACAAATTCTTCGACAATTTTTTTATCAGGTATTTCGATATGATTTTCTATTTCAGCTCTATGTTCAACTATTTCAGGAATAGTCTCAATAATCTCCGATATTTTTTTAATAGGAAACACTATATTACTTTCTATATTAACGCTGCTTACGACGACTTCCGGAGTGATAGTTTCACTGATCTCCGGTTGTGTAACTGTGACTTTAACTTCAGGTTGCGTGTATTCTCTACGCCTTTTTACGATACAAATTTTTTCCATATGGCTCCCGATAATATAATCTTACAGAAAAATTATTGACGGAAATAATTGATGTAAAACAAATTTTTCCAATAAAAAATAAAAATGATAAAATTTAAAATAACTGTTACTTTCATAAGTAATTTCTAGTTGGGAAAAACATACTATTTATTGGGCTTATAAAAAAGCTTCATATTTAAAAATCTTAGCACAAATCTTTAGAATTTAAATCTATTTTTTTTATTATGTAGCTTACTTAATAAGTAAAATCAAGATAATTTTACTTATCTCCCATATGATTTATATCTGTTAAATGTATTTTAAAAAAATTACAACAAGGCAAAGAAATAAATTTTATTTAACAATTAAATACTTTTTTCCTAGCTCAATAGGATAGATTGCTGCTAATAAACAAAGAAAAAGTGACAGCGCGAAAGAAAAAGTAACCCACATTATTTGTATCAAGGAAAGACTTTGTCCCCGCAAATCGGCCATAAATATATTATATACAGGTCCGGCTTCCAAAATTATAACAATAGCAATTAAAGCAAAACTGAGAATCATAAACAGTAGACCACCAAAACCTGTTACAGTATTTGCCGGATTTTCAGATTTAAAATCAGCATAGACAGCTCCAAGTCCGGTGGCTAATCCGACGATTGCAGGTACCAGGAAAAATGTTGTGATAATGGATAGAATCATCATTAAAGAGGAAACTTTCAGAAGAAAGTTGGAAGCAACTACCAAAATTTCAGCTAAGATAATAAGAGGTACGTAGTATAAGAAGAATTTAATCCAAAGAAAATTTTTGATTTTAACCGGTGCCGCAAGAACAATCCAAAATGCTTCGCCTTCCATGCTCACAGTGGGAAAAACAAAACGAGCCGATATGGCCGATAGCACGGAAGCTACCAATCCTATATTCAGGAAAGAAAATATATTCTGAAGATAAATTGCTTTTATAGGCGCAATATCAAGAGGTAAAACGGAGAAATTGTATAAGTAAATAACAATCAGAGCCGCCATTAAAAATAACTGTGGCCATTGTGATGAATCTCTAAAAAAAGTTCTAATTTCTTTAACGGCGAAGGCTTTTGATTCGCGTGGCAGAAAGTTAAGAGAAGATTCCCAATTGAATCCTTTATATTTTAAAGGAGTAAAAAGTCGCCGGGGAGTGGTTTGCGATTTGGAAAAGCCGGCAAAATATACTTTTTGAGATGAAATACTGCTCAAGAAAATAAGCATTAAGGCAAAAGTTATAGCAAGAGACATATTAAGAAGATAAGTGTTCGATTCATTATGGAGAGCGGCTATAATTGTATCGGTAATCCACGTTGTTGGTAAAATTGGTGAATTGGGTGCTTGCAGAGAATTCAAATAAAGAACAACAGAAGCAAAACTGTCAGGATTGACCAATTGTTCCGGTCGTGTCAAACGCAAAACTAAAATAAGAATTATAACCATAATGACGCCAATAATAACAAGAATTGTTCTGATGCGTCCGGCGGGAAGAATTTTTGCTCCAAATAAGACTAGAATCCCGCTGAGCGCTGAAGCAATAAGACACATGAAAATCATAGCAGTAAAAAAAATAATATAATAAATAACAGGTGCCTTAAAAATTAATCCATATGATATAAATACAGGCAAACTGAAAGCAACGATCATCCATGAGCTGTCAAAATTGCTTATGGTCCAGCGTGACAAAAATATATCTTTTGATGAAACAGGTAGAGAATGTAAAAGAGGTAAATCATGGCTGAGATACAAATGGGAGAGACAATTTATTATGTTGCTGAAAATTAGAAGCACAAAAAAAGTAATAATAATCATGGACAAAAGCTTGATGGCCAGAATATCTCCAAAATCCTGCACACTATGAAAATATGACAGTACGCGATAAAAAATGATAAAAGTCCCTATCCAGAAGACAACACCCAGTGTGCCGAACATCAAAATACGCGACCAATTGTTTTTTTTGTTTCCCCGCTTTAAACCGTTGAGTGACGAAAGTATGCGCGGCTTTAACAAAGAAATAACAGCATTCATATAAAAGTATTCTCTTTTATTATTGTAAGAAAAACTTCTTCAAGTTTGGCTTCGCCAAGATTCGCGATATGCTTTAATTCATCAAGATTTCCCTCAGCCAAAAGAGTTCCCTTATGAATAAGTCCTATTCGATGGCATAAATCCTCTGCTAAGCTTAAAGTGTGTGTAGAAACAAAAATGGTAGTATTATGATTGGCAGAAAGATTTTTCAAAATGTCTTTGACCATATGAACAGCCTCCGGATCAAGACCAACCATTGGTTCATCAATAATCAGTATTTGAGGATCATGTAGTAGAGCGGATGCTATAATTAACCTTTGTTTCATACCGTGTGAATAGGATTCAATTAATTCATCAGCCCAGTTCCAGAGGGCAAACTGTTGCAGAAGATTTATGGCTTTTTGTTGAAACATTTCAAGCTTTACATCGTATAAATCACCAGAAAATTGCAAAAATTCCATGCCGGTTAATTTCTCATAAAGGAATGGTCTATCAGGAACAAAACCAATCTTTTTTTTACCTTCAACGGGATTTTTTGCCATATCTGCGCCACCAATAATGATGCTGCCGGAAGTTGGAGCGAGAATACCTCCCATCATTCGAATTGTTGTAGTTTTACCGGCGCCGTTGGGGCCGATAAAACCGTAAATTTCTCCGGCGGTGACATTTAAAGAGAGTTTGTTTACGGCAATCGTAGTTCCATAATCCTTGGTTAGTTCAGATAGTTTAATCATCTTGTCTGTTCCAGTACCTCCAGTTTAATTTTACCTATAACGCCCATTAAATTAAGTTGTTTATCACTTTCACCGCGAATAAGCCTTATGTGTGTAACATCGGCAGGGAATTGATTAAAAACAGCATCGGCAGTTATCCACTTACCTATATAAAGTGCGCACCAAGCGTGATAATAAAACCGCCCTTGCAGGTAAACCAGACCTACTTCTGATTGCGCTGGTATCCCGGCAGCACGCAATAAAGCCACTGTCAAAACCGTATGCTCGTTACAATCACCGGATTTGTTTTTCAGTACCTCCAGTGCGTTCGGAACAGACAGGGTCGGTTTTTTCTCAATATTGCGGTAAATCCAGTCAATTATTTTTTTTGCTTTTTGTCCTTCGGAATCAGTTGGTTTAATAATTTTTTTCATTTGATCAAGTATTGAAGGATGGTTTGATTGTATGAGCACAGAAGGTTTTAGAAATAATGAAATTTCAGCGGGGACATGATTGTTTAAGTTTGGGGCATATTCCACATTTTCTCTTATAATTGTAAGAATATTTTTCTCATAATGTTGTCTGTCACCATTGAGAAACAAAGCATTATCTATTCCCATGATCTTGATTTTAATTGCACGAAGCTTTTGGGCCTCAGTAATTTCAATATTTGAAGGAATGGAAACAAGTTGGGTAAAATCAATACCGTTTCCACTGTCTAATCCTTCAAGAGCTTTTTCTTTACTGGTCATTTCCATGGAGAGACCTAAAAATCCTGTCTCTTTTAAAATATTGCCATCTTTATCAAGCCATGCGCATTGTTTGACACCCATAAAATCGGCACAATATTTTTTTGAGAATATTCGTTCCCCCATTACGGGAATGATTTCATCTGCAGATCTTGTAACATTAATAGCTCGAATGGACATTGTAGAAGGATCAAATATACTGAAACTACCGGTTTTTTCTTTTCCTAAATCTGTTTGAAATGCGGCGTCGTAAATGTTGTCGCTAATATGTGGAATATTTTTGAGAGGAATTTCGCTTTTTTCCTGTGCGCCTGGTAAGCCTGCAAAGAGAATAAGTTTATTTTTAACCACTTGACCGCGGGCATTAAAACGAAACATACTGGAATTCAAATCAAAATTAAAAGATGAAAGACTCATATCAGGGTTTAACTCACCATGGGTCAGAATATTTAGTGCCTGAGTTATCCCCATAGTGTTAATTTCAATAAAAACATTTTCATTAAAATTAAATCCCTTCTCTCTTTTTGTAAAAGTCCGGTGAACAAATCCTATCTTATTGTTATTTTGATATATATTCATCCAAGTATCTTGAGGAAGCTGTGATCTTGAAATTTGTATATCAGCGACTGGTTTGGCTTTTTGAAAATAATCAAGACGAATCAACAGCAAAGAGAAAAAGGCAACCGTTACTAATATACCAAAAATGATGTTCCATTTTAATTTTTGCATAATAAAGACAAATCTAAGAAATGGTAATTATTATCTAAATATATACAATATACATAAATCGTATGCAATAGTAAACTAGCGGTTATTCTTAATTGTTTTAGTATAAAAATTAAAGATTTATTGACAAGATAAGTCAATTGATATATCAGGAAAACTCATTTAATAAAGGACCGCTTAATAGTTCTTATTAGCGCTTCTATTTGATATTAAATATATAATTGTATTAAGAAAAGATGAATATTTATGAAGCATGATAGTGTTATTGCTCACGAAGGTTATCCTTTTATTGTTTTTTCACTTATTGTTACAGTTTTTGTAGCTTTTTTAGGCGGAAATTGGTGGTTAACATGCTTTTTCGCTCTTCTGACCGTTTTTATTGTCTGTTTCTTCCGCAATCCGGAAAGATTTTTTGAGAATGATGAAAAAATACTAATTTCTCCTGCTGATGGTAGAGTTATCAAAATCCAAGATGTAAAAGTAGATGGCACGATATCCGGAAAATTTAAGAAAATAAGTATTTTTATGAATGTTTTTAATGTTCACGTTAATCGCGCTCCCTATGAAGGAAAAATCGAAGCCATCAATTATCATGAAGGTAAATTTTTCTCTGCCAATCTGGACAAGGCTTCTCAGGATAATGAACGTAATGAAGTTTTGATTCGCACCGAAGACGGACGATTTATTTGGACAGTGCAAATTGCCGGTCTTATTGCCCGCCGGATAGTTTGCTGGGTAAAACCAGGCATGAATATTAGGAAAGGTGAGCGGTTCGGTTTAATTTGTTTCGGCTCACGAGTGGACGTTTATTTGCCGGAAGATTCTAAAATTTCAGTAAAGTTAAAAGACAAAGTTAAAGCAGGTCAGACAATTTTGGGTTATTTGACATGAACATGGAAAATTCTCCCCGAAAAATTCGTATTAAAAAAGGAATTTATTTGTTGCCGAATTTGTTTACATCGGCCAGCCTTTTTTGCGGATTCTATTCCATAATTGCTTCATTTAAAGATCATTTTGTCCCCGCCTCCATAGCTATTCTTGT
>Ga0182021_10003728_pt1 | contig 17926 bp, 13 predicted proteins | sample 612E3MmetaG_FD_120493 | JGI IMG/M metagenome (GOLD analysis project Ga0182021, IMG submission 120493) | Permafrost microbial communities from Stordalen Mire, Sweden - 612E3M metaG (Illumina Assembly) | ecosystem: Environmental > Terrestrial > Soil > Wetlands > Permafrost | place: Sweden... | reverse complement strand
GTCGTTGTCGGGATCCGGGCAGCCGTCCTCGTCCTGGAACCCGTCCTTGTCTTCCGGCTCGTTCGGGCACTTGTCGAGGGCATCGGGGATGCCGTCGCCGTCGTTGTCTAGATCCGGACAGCCGTCCTCATCCTGGAACCCATCCTTGTCCTCGGGATCGTTGGGGCACTTGTCGCGAGAATCGGGGATGCCGTCGCCGTCGTTGTCTAGATCCGGACAGCCATCCTCGTCCTGGAACCCATCTTTGTCCTCCGCCTCGTTGGGACACTTGTCGAGGTTGTCGGGGATACCATCGCCGTCCCGGTCCCCGCTGCTCGCCTCTTTGATGATGACGTCCTTTTCTCCGAAGCTTATGAACACGGAACCCAGCACCTCGAAGTCAGGCCCGTCACAGGCAGCACGAGTCTTTCCCTTGGGAATGACTGGGTCGAGCGCGGTCCATGGAGCCATGATTCGCCCGTCGAGCCGCAGCCCGAGCCATGGGTTCAGCGCGACCTTGAACCCGAGCCCAGCATGCATGAATCCCCAGGTATCGCTCCCCACGATCGATGTGTCGTTGACCAGCGATGTCAGCCCGCCCCAACCGGCCAGGACGAAGGGCTGGAACACGTCGCTAACCGGGAAGGTCACAATCGCGCTGCCGCGATAGCCGAAGATCCACATCGTCGTCAGGCCGTTGCGCGTCTTGGTGGGCGTGGCGTCGACCTCTGCTTCCAGCCCGATCCAACGGTTGAAGTGCAAGCCCAGCCGGCCGCCGAAAACCCCGCCCCACTTGGGCGAGACAGCCGACCAAGCCGCCGGATCGGCCGCCAATTCCGGGGAGCTTCCCAGGGCGTGCTTGGAGTCGAAGAAGTGAAGCCCGCCAAAAAGGCCGAAGTCGAAGTGGTACTCCGGTGGTCCCGCCTTCTTGGGGGGAGCGTCCTTGGATTCAGGGGGAGGGCCGTTGGGTTCCGCAGCAGCTCGCTGCCCGCCCATCAGCAGGACGAGAGCGCCCAGGGTGATCACGCCAGTAGAAAGCCATCGTTGCGGGGAAATGTTCATTGGGACAACCTCCGGCCGATATCGAAGGAACCGACTACGCGAACGCCCATAACCTGGGAAGACAGACGCAGCATAGGGGAATTGCTGGTTCTTGGCTAGGAGGTTCACCGCCGGCACGAAGAACGCCGATGTCATCCGGCCGGGTGTCCGCCCTATGGTGAACACGCGAGCCCTCCCCGGCCCCGTGCACCGGAAGACATGTGGCAGTCAGGACGGCAAGAGCGACCGCGCGAGCGACAACAGTTCCTCGGGACGGAAAGGCTTGGAAAGCAGTTTGGCCGAGCCCAGACGCTCCACTTGCGCGCGCAGATGATCATCGCCGAACGCGGTGACCACGATGATGGGCATGGTCAAGCCAGCGTTGCGTGCCGCCAGAGAAACCTGAAACCCGGTCATCCACGGCATGCGCACGTCAGTGATGAGTAGATCCACCGGCTTCTCGTCGGTCAAGAGCATGATCAGATCTCCCCCGCTCGCCGCCTCCGCGACCTCTGCGCCCAGGCTCTCGATCAACTCGCGAATCGCGGCGCGCATGTCGTCGTTGTCCTCCGCGATGACCACGCGGCGACTTCTGGTCTCTGGGCTCATGGAAGGTCCTCCTCCGGTATCAGTGTACATCCGCTGCACCACCTTGTACTTGCAAGCCTACAACATGAAGCCGGCGTGTCCATGGAGCTTTTCGCGCCAGCGGATCCGGATCGGATCTCCCTGCCGGGTCCTCGCAAGCATGGCTTTGCCTCCACCCTTGCCTCCCCGCAGCACGGAGAAGCTGTCCGCCCTTCATCGATCAACCGTTGGCACGGCGGCCCCCCGGCGCGTCGTTGGCAGCATGCCTGCGGGAGCCGCGCAGAAATCGCACCTTGGTAGCAGCGGGTGGACACCAAACTTCATGGCATTATCGCGGTCCATTCATGGCGCGAAGAGCAAGAGACGATCGATCCGCCGGGCGTGTCCGCACCACGCGACCGACTGGCCTGCCCAGGCGCGAGCGCGTCCCCATATCAGAGCTATCCCAAACAGATGCAACCGAGGCTTTGGCTCGGCCATGGCTCGTGCCACTCGGTGCTTTCGTCGTGTTGCTGGCTCTGTACGTGGCTAGCCTAGCGCCCACCATCCTGGGCGGTGACAGCGGCGAGCTGACGGCTGCAGCGGTCACCGGGGGCGTGCCCCATCCACCTGGCTATCCCGTGTTCGCCTTGCTGGCCCGGCTGTTCGCGGCCCTGCCCTTCGGACCTTCCATCGCCTGGCGGGTGAACCTGCTCTCCGCGGTATCCACGGCGGCCGCGGCCGGCTTGCTCTGTGCGACCGTGCAGCGATGGACCGGAAGGGCCGCCGCGGGCCTGCTGGCAGCAGGGCTCTTTGGCACAAACCCGGTGGTCTGGCATCACGCCGCCACGGCCGAGGTGTTCGGGCTGAATGCCCTGTTCGGGGCGCTCGCCCTCTACCTTTGGTTGCGCATCGAGCGTGCGCCGACCCGACGTCAGGTTTTCGCCCTGGCTTTCGCCTGCGGCCTGGGCATGGGCAACCACCACACCTTCGTGTTCGTGGGTGCGCCTCTCCTTCTGCGCTCGCTGTGGGTTGCGCGAGGCCAGCTCCGCGCTTCCGGGGTGGCACTGGCCGTTCTCTGCGGCGCCCTGGGTCTTCTGCCCTACGCCTATCTCGTCGTCGCGTCCAAGTCGGCAGCGGCGGTCTCTTGGGGCGACGAGAGCACCCTGGACGGTCTGCTTGGCCACTTCCTGCGCCGCAGCTACGGGACGTTCAGCTTGGGAAAGGCCGGTGGCAAGGCCGATGCGTTCGTCAAGAGTGGTACGTTTTTCCAGACCCTCTACCTGATGTTGGGCGGCTCCCTGCGACGGCTGCTCGGACTGGGGCCGCTGCTGGCCGTGGCTGCGTATGCATTGGCTCCGCGCAAGCGACCCGACCGCGCACAGGCCCGCGTCCTGCTCGGTCTTCTGCTCGGCTACGCCTTTGTGTTCTGCGCCATGTCCAACCTGTCCACGGCCAAGCCGCTCTACCAGGCCGTGCTGTCGCGCTTCTTCATCCAAGCGGATCTGCTCATGGCCCTTGCCGCCGGAATCGGCTGGGCTTGGCTTGTCCGTCGGCTGGAGGCGCGCACCGCCTCGCCGGTTCGGGTGTCGCGGCTGTCCCTGGCCGGCGCGCTCCTGGTCTTCCTGGCCGGGGCCGTCGTCAATTCCAGCTCCAGCCAGCGCCACAACACTGTGTTTCGCGACTTCGTCTCCACCACTTTCGCCTCGATTCCACGAGACGCCATCGTGGTTACCATGGGCGATCACCTGACGGGCGCGGTCTTCTACTTCCGCGAGGTCGAGAAACTGCGACCCGACGTGATCCACCTCGACCAGCAGTTGTTGGGCATGCGCTGGTACTGCGAACGCGCGCTACGCCGCCACCCTGATTTGATCATCCCGGCCGGCGTGTACCTGCCAGGGGGCTTCAACATCAAGCAGCTCATGGACGCCAATCGCAACCGCCCCTTGATTGTGCTGGATCGACTGGGAACCTGGGACGAAAGCTGGAAGGATGGCTACAAGCTGGCCACGACGGGCCTCACCCATCCCTTGGTTCCTGCCGACCGCTTCCCCAGCTTCGAGCAGTGGGCCGAGCGCGACCGCCAGGCCATCGCCAACTACGATCCGATTCCGGCGCTGCGCTATCCCATGGGTTCGTGGGAGCAAGTGCTGGGTGAGTTGGTTCTGAACATGCAGGCCGCAAGGGCCCACCTGGCGCTGGTATACAGTCACGACGCAGGCAACGCCGAGGCACCCGCGCGCTTGGCCGTGAATCTGCTTGAGCAGGTCGTGCGCCGGGCGGGCGGCTCGCCCGCGCTCGGCATCCCCGGCGAGCCGGGCCTCCCGACCCTAGATATTCACGTCAGTATCATCAAGAACCTCGGCATCGGCTATGAGACCCTGTCGCACACCGATCCGACCTTCGCGTCCCGCACGGTCAAGGCGTGGGAGTTGTTCATAGCCATGGCCCCGGCGACCGATTCCGACATCCCAGCGGCGCGCGCCTATGTGGAACGGGCTCATGCCAGCACGCAGCACTAGGGGTGAAGGCTGGGGCACTATGCGCATCGCGTCTCACGGGTGATATCCTGGCACCCCGAAACATCGGCGAAGTCGCCTTCCAGAGAGTCCCCCAATCGCCGGCTTCCTGTGATGCATGGCATTATCAAGAAGCCACACAGCCCTGGCAGACGCAGCGGCACTTGACCATGAGCGATATGGCACCATATCTTAGAACCTAGTTCCCGACGGCCTGCAAGAGGCCGTTTCACGCCCCAAGAGCAACGCTACGCAAATAAGGAGAATGAGCGACCGATGAAAAAGTCCGATCTGGTGGACCTCGTGGCCCAAAGGCAGAACCTGCCCCGGCCTCAGGTTGAAGCGACGATTGATTGCCTATTGGATGCCGTGGCCGAAGGCCTGGCCAAGGGAGATAGAATAGACTTCCGGGGGTTCGGCGCCTTCGCTGTTCGTGACTCTGCGGCTCGCAGTGGGCGCAATCCACGCACCGGGGAAACCATCCAGATTGCGGCCCGTCGAACGCCAACTTTCAAGGTGGGGAAGGAGTTACGCGACCGCGTGAACGGCGAACGCCCGGCCGCACCGTAGGACCGAGATTTCGAGGAAGTCAGTTCATGGGAACCCGCCTTTTCGTAGGCAACCTCTCCTACAACGTCACCGAGCTGGAGCTGAAGGAAGCCTTCACCAGCGAGGGTATTGAGGTCCGCAGTGTCCGACTGGCCTGCGAGCGCGAAACCGGCCGTCCGCGCGGTTTCGCTTTTGTTGAAACCGCCACCGACGACGGTGCCAAGCTATCAATCGAAAAACTCGGCGGCCGCCTGGTACAAGGCCGCGCACTGATTGTGGAGGAGGCTCAGGCCAGGCCCGCTCCGGGTGGACCAAGACCCCAGGGTGGTACTGGCGGGCCCCCGCGCTTCGGCGGCCTGCGGCCCCCGGGTGGGCCTCCGGCCCAAGGTGGCGCAACACCGCGCTTCTCCGGGCCGGGCGGTCCCTCCGCCCCGGGAGCACCACGAAGCTTCGGGCCACCGCGCCCGCCTACCCCCGGCGCGGGCGCCCACGATCGGCCCGGTGGCAAACCCGAGGGCCGGCGCGATCGTCCCGAGAAGAAGCGCTCGACGCGGCCCAAGCCCGAGGAGCTCGAGCGCGGCAACTGGCGCTGGAAGGGCGTCCTCGACGAGGATTGAGCGGCGGGGGTCACGATCGAGACTGACCCGGGTTTGGCTGATGGTGGCGAGGCGCCTCGGGAGATCATCCCGTTGCGCCTGCGCGTGCCCCCTGAGTGCGACGGTTGGCGCCTCGACCATTTCCTGAAGCACCGCATCCGCCGCCTGTCACGCACGAAAATCCGCGCGGTTATCGAGCAACAGGTCCGCCTGGACGACGGACGACGGCCGCGACCGGCGCTGGGCGTGCGTGCGGGCGACACCATCACCGTCGACCGACCGGCCCCGATAGAGCCCGAGGTGCCGCGCCACTTCGGCATTCTGGCCGAGGACGAAACCTTTCTGGCCCTCGACAAGCCGGCCGGGTTGCCCATGCACACCACGGCCAAGTTCTGGAAGAACACACTAGTGGCGCTCCTGCGCGAACGTTTCCCCAGCGAGGCGCTGCAGATCTGTCACCGCCTGGATCGGGAGACTTCGGGCGTGCTGCTGGTGGCCCGTGGGCGGGTGGCGGCTTCGTTCCTGAAGCGCGCGTTCGCACAGCGGCTGGTCAAGAAGAGCTACCTGGCCATCGTACATGGCGTGCCGACACAGCCTGAGGGCGTGATCGATCGGCCAATGCGGCTGGTCGACAGCAAGACGCGCATCATGATGGGCGTCGCATCCGACGGCTTACCCGCGGTGACGCGTTTCCGGGTGCTGAGATCCTTTGCCGAGCACGCGCTGGTCGAGGCCTTGCCGGAGACAGGGCGACAGCACCAAATTCGTGTTCACCTGGCCTCCATCGGTCATTCAATCGTGGGCGACAAGCTCTATGGCGCAAGCGAGCAAGCCTTCATGGACTATTGCGACACCGGTCTTACCCCCGAACTGCTGGCGGCCTTTGACGGCTTGCCCCGCCATGCCCTACACGCGGCCCGCCTGTGCTTTCCGCACCCGCGCACGCGCGAGCCCATCACAATCGAAAGCCCATTGCCCGAGGATCTGGTCGCGTACATGAAGGAACTTTGACATGGGAACCCCGGAAGGGTTCGCTCCGCCCTTCGGCCCCTCACCCGCTACCCCACCCCGCTCGCTTCGCTCGGCCTCGCGCGATGGTGCACCACGCGCAGCGCTGGCGAGGGCGCGCGGGAAGCGCGCGGGGTGGGCAGGGTGGGCTGTTCGTCCCGAAGGCCGGAGGGCTCCCCGCGCGACTAGAGATGAACCGTCTGAGAAGCGGTCAAAGTCCTGTCTCGTTGACAACGGATATGGGCCTGCCCACACTCACACGGACTAAGACTACCCATCAAAAATGGAAGGAGTTCACATGCGAGCACTTGCACTTTGTCTAGGCATAGGGATCTTGCTAACCGCGGCCTGTGGAGGCGGCAGCAGCACGAGTGGCACGAGCACAGTGACCGGCACGAGCACCGCGACCGTCACCCAGACCGCGAATTCCAGCGGGAGAGACCCGCTCACTGGCCAATGCACCGCCTCGACATCGACTCAGACTTGCACCGGAGAAACCGCATACACGCAGTGCTTGCAAGCCCACTGTGACAGCCAACTCCAGGCAGCCTTCGGCATCGGCTATGCCAGCGGCTCGTTCTCTGGTCCCTGCGCCGCCTACATGAACTGCGAGCAGGCCTGCCCGTGCGACGCCACGGCGGCGAGCTGCGCTTCCAACTGCTACAGTACGACCCTGGCTAGCGACTCGGCTTGCATGACTGCCATCACGGCTGTGTCAGACTGCGTGACGGCTTCAGGTTGCGTGGAACCGGTATGTACCGGAAGTACGACCGGGACGGGGACCGGCACCGGCACCGGCACCGGCACCGGCACCGGCACCGGCACCGGCACCGGCACCGGCACCGCGACCGGAAGCTGCGCCACTGTTCAGGCTTGCTGTGCCACGCTCGCCGGCAGCCCGGCGGGTGCGTCTGCATGCGCTCAGGTGGCGAGCTACGGCGAAGCTACCTGCGCCCAGGTGTTGTCGGCTTGGCAGCAGGCCGGCCTCTGCAAATAGCGGCGCGTTGAACTGATCGCGAACGGCGAGGTGCGCCTACCCTCCTCGCCGTTTTTCTATTCGATGCCCGCGAGAGGTCCGTTGTTGGCGAACAGACAGTCGACGCGGGCGGTGACTTGCGGATCCTCAACCAGGGGCGGCGCGTGGTGAGGCTTGCGGCGGGCGTCGATCACCAGCGATCCCCGGCAGCCCCAGTGCTTGTGGACCGTGGCCGCCTCGATGCCGCCCACGTCGCTGGCCGGATTCGATCGCGAGAAGGTCACCCAGAGGAAGCTGTCGAGGCTGCGGCTGCAGAACTCGCTGTCGTCGACCAGAACCACCAGCGGGAAGGCGCACAAGGGATGGTCGGCCCGGAAAGCGGCACAGAACGCGACGAAGTCTGCCGCCATGCCCTCGGGGTCAGGCGCACAGGCAGGCGCGCGCAGCGCGAGCACACCAGGCAAGCACACGCGCGCGTCGGTGAAACCGTTGGGCAGGTGCAGGCCGGGCGGCGCTGCCGTCGGCAGCGTGCGCCGTGGCCGCCCCACCGCGGCCACCACCAGCTTGGATCCACGGTGCAGGCCAGTGCCCGAGTAGTCGAGCGTATCGATGGTGGTCTGCGTCTGGAAATGCAGATCGCGGCGCCAGTCGACCCGGGCCAGAACGTGCTGCAAGAACGCGCCGACATCGCGCACGTCCAAGCGCGGATCGTCCTCCGTCGCTGCCATGAACAAGTACTTGGCCAAAGAAAGCTGGCCTTGCCCCAGGATGGCGTTCGCTTGGGTGAGCAATTCCTGGGGCTCTTGCCGCTCCTCGAACGGCAGGTAGCGTTCGCTGCCCAGGGCGACAAGCAGTGGGTGCACGCCGGCCGCGTCCACCGCGTGCACCGCGCGCACGCCGGGAAGCACCGACGGAATCAGCGGACCCGTGATTTCGTGGATTAGGGAGCCGAAGATGCTGTCCTCCTGGGGCGGACGGCCGACCACGGTGAAAGGCCAGATGGCGTCTGGGCGGTGATAGATCCGGCGCAGCTTGAGCACGGGAAAACTGTGCGCCAGGCTGTAGTAGCCCAGGTGATCCCCAAACGGCCCTTCCGGCTTGCGCAGCACGGGATCCACTTCGGCCAGCAGGCAGAAATCGGCGTCTGTGTGCACCGGCAAGGGCCAGCCCTGCTGCTGCGCCAGCCGCACCCGCCTGCCTGCGAGCGCGCCCGCGAACGCAAGCTCGGACATGCCTTCGGGCAACGGCATCACCGCGGCCAGGGTCATGGCCGGCGGGCCGCCCAGGTAAATGTTCACACGTAGGATCTCGCCGCGCCGGATGGCAGCCGCGTGGTGTACGCCGATGCCACGGTGGATCTGATAGTGCAGGCCCGCTTCACGGTTCGGCTCGTACTGGCCTCCGGAAAGCTGGATGCGATACATGCCGAGGTTACTGTGGGCAGGCCCGGGTCGCTCGGGATCCTCGCTGTACACCTGGGGCAAGGTGATGAAGGCCCCGCCGTCGTCGGGCCAGCACCGAAGCTGCGGCAGATCGCTGGCCTCGACCTGGCCCGCGAACACCGGACCGCCCGCCACCCGCCTGGGCCGCGTGCGCAGCAACGTGAAGGGGACGCCGGCGTAGCGCCAAGGACTCTTCCAGGCGGCACCCGGATCGACCCTCAACTCGACCAGACGGCGGACCTTCTCCAAGCCGTCGCGAAGGATGAAGCGCGCCCGGTCCAGGGTCCCGTAGAGGTTGCTGACCATGGGAAAGCGGCAGCCCTTGACCTGCGGGAAATAGAGGGCCGGGCCGCGGGCGCGGAACACGCGGCGCTGGATCTCGGCCGCCTCCAGGTGTGCATCGACCTCGACGCCCACGCGGCGAAGCTGGCCCGTCCGCTCCAGGTCATCGACGCATTCCCTGAGCGAGGCGTATGCCATGCGTTCTTCGCTAGTTCATGCCGCAGCCGGGTCGGCCTCGGCCCTGACAGGAATCGCAGGCGCTGGGCTCGCGCGTGGGCTGGCCTCGGCCGATGGCCACCACGGACAGAATGCGCTCCACCTCGGCGGACTGGCAGGCCGGACAGTTGGGCGTGCTGGCGCCGAAGACCAGTTCTTCGAATTGCTTGGAACACTTGCGGCACACGTACTCGTAGATCGGCACGACGTCCTCCTTTACGGCAAGCGTAGCACGCCGATGGGGGAAGTCTGTCAGTCGAGCGGCTGCTCGCACTCGGCACGAACCACGTCGTCCAGGCTTTCGCGACGAACGACCAGCGTGGTGCGCCCTGCGTCCCACAGCACCTGAGGCACCCGGCCCAGCGACACGTAGTTTGAGCTCATGGCCGAGCCGTAGGCACCGGCGTCGTGGAGCACCAGCAAGTCGCCCGGGTCGGGTCGCGGCAGAAGGCGCGGCACCAACGACTCGTTCCCGTCGCGCGTGAACACATCGCCGCTTTCGCACAGCGGCCCGGCCACGATCAGCGGCTCGGGCGTTCGACCAGCGCCCGCCCCCACCACCGAGATGTGATGGTACGAGCCATACATGGCTGGCCGAACCAGGTCGCAGAACCCCGCGTCCACCATGACGAACTGGTGGCCAGGGCCCTTGGAATTTGTGCGCGTGCTCTTGATGTCGTGGACCCGGCACACCAGAGCGGCCATGCCCGCCACCGCGTAGCGACCTGGCTCGATCTCGACGCGGATGGCGCGTCCGGTGGCCCGAGCGAAGCGACCGACCGCGTCCTGCAGCACCGGCCGGTACCACGAGAGATCGTACGCGGACTCGTTCGGCCGGTAGGGGTGGGGGATGCCGCCGCCGAAGTTCACCGCGTTCGCGTCCGGGAATCCGGGCAGGATGGCCTCGAAGAAGTCCACCAGCTTTCGCATGTTCTGGTCGAACTCGCGCGGCTGGGGGCCGGTTCCGACATGCGCGTGCAGCGCCACGATGGCTAGCCCCGCGGCGGCGGCGGCCTTGCGCAATTCATCGAGGTCCTCGTGCCACACCCCATGCTTGGAAGAAGGGCCGCCGGTATCGCAGGCCTGCACGTGGCCATGCCCGAAACCCGGGTTTGCACGCACGGCAACCGGGCCGCGGTAGCCAAGCGCCGCAAGGTGCCGGATCATGCCGGGAGATCCCAAGTTGGGCAGGATGTGATGCTGCTGCAACACCTCCAGCGCGTTGTCGCGGAATACGTCGGCCGTGAGCATGATCCGGGGCGGGTCAGTCCCACCGGGAAAACCAGCGCGCATCGCGCGCAGCACTTCGTTGCCGCTCACGGCGTCGATCCACAGACCCGCCTGGCGCACCAGCTCCAGCACTTGCCGGACAGAATTCGCCTTCATGGCATATCGCGCCACAACTTGCGATCCCGCAGCCAGGTCCTGCAGGCGGCGCAGGTTCGCGCGCAGAACTTCCGCGTCTAGAAGAAAGAAGGGTGTGCCCACGCGCGCCGCGAGCTGACTCAAAGGGTAGGTATCGAGGTTCATCGAGCTCCTGACTCTAGCCGATAATCGACGCCTCATCGATCATGTGCCGATATCCGGTCTGGACGATGCGAAAGGTTTGCGGACTGGCGCGCCCCGGCCGGCCTCACCCGGATGCGGCGGTTTGCCTGCTCCTGCCGCATGCGGACATTTGACCAACACCAGGACGGCGCCGCTCAGCACAGTCGTGACGCAACAGCACGGGGGTCCTCGCTTGGAAACGTCTGCCACGGATTGATTAACTTGTGCGCCTCACCTACACTGGCGTGGTCGAGGGACGCACCCGCATGGGCCCGGGCGAGCTTGACCCGCCTGAGTCTGTTGCGGGAGATGCGGAATCCACTTCGGGCGCTGCATCCTGTATCCGTCTCGACAGCGAGGCATAACTTGTCTGAGCATTTTCGACGAACCGATCCCCGATACGCGCGACGCCTGGAAGTGGAGGTCCTTGTCGGCGAAGACCGACTGGTCGCAACCACGCGCAACATCTCACTGGGCGGCGTGTTCGTGGAGACCACGGCGCCGCTTCCCTTGCAGACTAGGCTGCAGATCCGTTTTCGCATTCCCACGCAGTCCGAGCCGATCGAGGTGGGCGGCGAGGTCCGCTGGCTTGAGCCCGGGGGTGCGGAGCAGCTTCCCGGCATGGGGATTCGCTTTCAGGGTCTGCGCGCCCGCGAAGTCTGGGCGCTCAATCGTTTCTTCCAAGGTTGACGCCGACCAGTCAGCGCACGGACTCGGGCACAAGCGGCGAGATCGGCGCCGTGTAAGTAATCCAGAGTTGGTGGGCGGCGCGGGTCATGGCGACGTGGAGCATGCGGCGAGAGGGATCGGTGGCCGGATACGAGCCTTCGGTCACCTCCAACAGGATCACGATGTCGAACTCCAGCCCTTTGGTCTGAGCCACGTCGGTGACGTCGATCCCGGGCCGGAAAGGGAAGTCCTGGTCGGCCACCAGGCGCAGTCCCGGAATTTCCGCTGCTGCCAGCGCGTCGAAATACAGGCGCGCCTGTTCTGGATGGCGGGCAATCAGCGCCACCGAGGCGAGTGGCTCGTGTTGCACCAGATCCCGAAGCGCCCGCGAGAGAAAATCGTTGCACTCGCCAGCGGAGGCGAACCCGAAGGCCTGCACGGGCGAGCCTCGACGTGGTGTCACCGGAGGCACGTCGCCGCCCAAAACCCCGAGCACGGCAAGCGCGCAGTCGACAATCTCGCGCGTGGAACGATAGCTCACGCGCAAGGGCTCCACCCGATCGTGCCCGATGCCCAGGTCGGCCAGCATTTGCGTCCAGCTGGAGAACCCGTGTTCGGGGACGATGGACTGGTTGGTGTCACCGGCCAGTGTGATCGACCGGCGCGGGTTGGTGCTGTCGAGCAAGACGGCCAGCTCCACCGGCGCGAAATCCTGTACCTCGTCGACCATGAGGTGGTCGTAGGCGATGGGCTGGTTGTTCCCCAAGGGACCGCGCTGGAGCTGATGGATGCGCAGAAGGAGGGCGTTGTCTTCTTCGTCGAGCGCCCACACCTCGTCATCTTCTCCGGCCGCCGCTGCGAGACGCAGGCGCTCGCGTTCCACGCACCAGCGGTGGATGCTGTCGAGTTGGGCTGTACTGAATAGGCCCGGGGCGTGTCGGGCGAAGCCCCCGCTGAGCTCCTTGCGGTCGGTGAGCAGCGACGCCCACTCGCCCACCACGTCGCGCGTGCGCGCCCGAATGCGCGACCCCACCGTTTCCAGTACCGTGCGGCCAGAAACCGACAGTGGCGCTCCCTTCACCCATCGGGCAAGCGCGGTCACTCGGGCATCGACCGGGCCCCGCGCCGTGTCCCAGATGGCGATCGCCTCGGACAGTTCCGGCCGGTTGTGCAGGGCTGCCTGCAGCTCAGCCCGACACCAGGCCGCCATCTGCGCCTGGCGATCGGCCAGAATCTTGAGCATCGCCCCGTGCGACTTGGCCCGCATCACGAGCGGCGGGGTGGACGGCGCCGACTCGCCCGCAGGGCTGTTCAGGCTGGGAAACGTGATCCGGCGCATGGCCTCGGCCCAGGCCGCGTAGGTCCGCACGGCGACGCCTGGCACGTCCAGGGACGGCAGCACCTGCGAGACATAGGTGGCCAGCGCCCGCTGGTACATGATGACCAGCATGTGCTTGGGTCGGAAGTGTTCCGGATCGGCAAAGGCCAAGTAGGCGATGCGGTGCAAGCCAATGGTGGTCTTGCCACTGCCAGCCGTGCCCTGGACCACGATCAACCCCGAACTCGGTCGGCTGATGAGATCGAACTGGCGCGGGTCGATCAGCGCAGCGATGGCGGGCAACAAGCGGTCCACGCGGCGGGTTCCGTCGGCCTGCAAACCCAGCCGCGCGGGGGAGCGCCGATCGATCTTCGCCACAGGTGCCCCGGCTGGTTCGTGTCCAGTCCGCGCTACGCTGCCGTCGAGCCCCACCCTCAGCCTGATCTGCTGAGTCGCCACCTCTTTCCAGTCGGTACTCTGTCCGACCCGTGCCCAGGTACCCCGGGCGCAGGCGACCCGGCGCAATTCGGCGTCCACGATGGAAACCGTGCGCCGCGCGACCACCTCGCCTTCGACCACCCGATCGCCCAGTTGTTCCTCGTAGCAGTCGCCCTCGTCGTAGCGATAGAAGAGTCGGGACACAGGGGCGTTGCGCCAGTCGACGATCTGCGCGCCGCCACTGCGTTCCACGAAGCCCCGTTGGCCGATGAGCACATCGCGACGGCGATCGCCTTCGCGCAGGCGGAGATGGGCGAAATATGGGGATCGACGATCGACGGGCAGGCTTTCGCCCTTGCCGCGCTGGCGTGACAGCGCCTCCACCCGATGCATCTCCGCCAGCAGGGGGCCTTGATCCTCGGGCTTGGCCTCGGCCAGGGCGTCGCGCAGCTCGATGAGCGTGGCGGCGTCATCCACGGTGGTTCGTGCGCGGGCCGGTAGCGCATCGAGCTTGCCCAGCACGAGACGCAGCAGCGAGATCTCCTCGGCTACTTCGACCGGCGGAGATTCCAGTCCCTCCGCGCGCGCGGGCGCGCTTTCCTGCTGCTCACTTCCGTTGCTCACGTTGGAACCGTACAGTCTACGGGCCAGCCGCACCGTTGCCAACGCCGAGCGAGCTGGAATTCCACCGGCGATCTGCGTCGAGTTGACAGCCATGTTGAAGTCCCAAATACTCAGCGACACCGGCGCAGAATAAAGCCAAAGGCAATCCTCGTTCTGGTTGGAATCGCCGTTGTCGGTACCATCGTGGGCATTTGGGCGTTGCGCGACACAAGACCCGCACCTGCTCAGATTTCGTCCACGTTCCTGGAAGCCATTTCAGGATTCTCCAGACCGCACCAGGCAGGTTTCGCCATGTCCGAGAACGGCGAGCTGGCCCAGGATGCCGCGGTCGGTGCAGATCTGCCTGAGCCAACGCAGGGGCTCGTCGAGCGGCTCGTAGCCGAGCGGAAAAGACCCATGCCCCACCGGGACGAGCAGCTTGGCCCCGAGATCGGTGAAGGCCTGCACGGCGTCCAGTGGGGACATGTTGGCGTCGCGCAGCGCCGGCGGCTCGTACCCGGCCACAGGCAGAAGCGCCACGTCCGGGTGCAGACGCCGACCGATCTCCTCGAAGCCCGAGAAGTAGGCGGTGCCGCCCGCGAAGTACACATTGGCGCCGGCCGAGCGCACGATGTATCCGCAAACGCCGCGCCAGGCCCGGTCGAGAAGCCCGCGCGCTCCCGCGTGCCGCGCCGCCACCGCGGTCACCTCGACGTCGGCGTACTCGAAGCTCTGGCCCGGCGCCAACTCGACCACGCGGCCGAAGCCCAAACCATCTACCAGGGACGCGCAGCGGGGTGGGACTAGCACCGCGACTCGGCCGCGCAGCCGGCGCAGGCTGGCCAGGTCCAGACGATCCCGGTGCGCGTGCGAGATGAGGATCAAATTCACGTCGGCCGCATCGGCAGGATGCAGGCAGGCCGCCTCCGCGCGGCGCAGGCCAAGGAAGTAATCGCCGAAATAGGGGTCAGTCAGCACCCGCGCGAGAGGCGTGGTGAGCATGACCGTGGCGTGACCGACGAAGGTAACGGCGATATGGCCGGGGCCAGGGTGCCCCACCTGCCGCGGCTCGGGCCTGCGCGGGGCGGTCACCAGCTGTCGGGCGGCCGTGCGCAGGAAACGCAGAGACACGGTCAGACCAACCGTCGATCGCCAGAGGCCGCGCAGACGTTCACGGTGCTCATGGTCCAACTCCTTGGCCCGATCGATCACGCGGCGTTGCCAGTCCTGGTCGGCTGAAGGTGGCATGGATTAGCACCCGCAAGGGCACAGCGACTTTGGTTTCCCTGGCCAAGATCTCGACGCTCGCCTTGATCGGTGTTGGGTCATGCCTGCAATCGTCGATTGCTTTGCTGGTTGGAATCTAGCGTTTCTTGCGAAGACGAAACGCGAACACAAGAAGCGCGAGCAGGGCAACCCCGGGGTGGCCCTGGGCCCCGGCGACGTGACAGGAACAGCCGCCGCTGCTTTCCTGTGTCGGGGCTGGTGTCGTGGTTGGCTCGCCGGTTGTGCCGCCGAGCGCACCGGTTTCCGAACTTCCGCCGGTGGCGGCGGTGCCCCCGGATGGGGCTGGGTTCGTTCCAGTTGCGCCGCTGCTGGCAGCGGTTCCGCCCGTTTCGATTGCGGTCCCGCCATTGCCACCACTTGCGACAACGCTGCCCCCGGTTCCGACCGTACCCGCAGAAGCAACCACGCCGCCCGCTCCACTGCTTCCCGTCCGCCCGCCGGTCACCGTGGTGCCGCCTACTCCCGGTGTTCCACCAACTGCCGGCGTGCCGCCGTTTCTCGAACTTCCGCTGATTCCTGTTGTTCCGCCCAACGTCGGTCCCCCGCCGGTTCCCGGTGTTCCACCGCTTGCTGTGGCGCCTGCAGTCCTCGTCGTGCCGCCACTTCCCGTCGCACCGCCTGTCCCGCCGCCGCTCGCCCCGGCAGCTCCGAACTCATAGGCGCCCAAGTCAGGGGCCGAACCCACAAATGGAAGCTGGACGTCCGTGCCCTTGTCGATCATTGCGCTGCCAGCAGCCAGTTTCAGGAAGTCCACATTGGGCAAGCTCCCGTCCGCCTGGCGGGGTCCCAGCGCGAGTGAAGTCGTCTCGATGGCCTGACCGGTACCTGACACGCTTGGATCGGTAATACTCAGGAAATCCTTGGCTGCGGGCGTAAGATTAAGATCCCAAGTGTTGAATTGGCTGTCGACACCATAAGTGGCAGCGTCCATGTAGCTGTTCTTGTTGGGAAAGGCAATGTTGTTCCTCAGTATGTGGGCCTTGTCCCCCGTCAGCTTGACGCCGTCCGTTCTTGTGCCTTTGCCGTTCGGTTCACTCCAAGTACTCGCCAGCATGTTGAAATTGGTTCCATTCTGGAACGCCGTGTTGTTGTACCAAGTGTTCCCGCCCGAAGAGTGGTTGGCATAGAACCCGCCTGCCTTGTTCCCCCACGCGACGTTGTTTTGGACGAGGTGCCTGATGCCGGTCTTGCTGCTTCCCATCTTGAAGCCGTTGCCATTCCCCGATGAGGGCCGGGTGGTACCGTAATTGGCGAACCCAGAGCCAAAGGCCCAGGAGTTTTCGATGGTGACCGGAGCTTCCTGGTTGATAAAGTCGTAACCATCGTCAGAGTTCCACCACGCCCGGCAGCCCCTGATCGTGGTGATGGCGGTTCCGCTCCCGCCGTGGACACCGAAGCCGTCGGCATTCTGTCCGTCGCCTTGTGGCGAAGTCGGATCGTAGTTGTCGTGCGAATCACAATTGAGGGCTAGGTTCCCGCTACCGATTTGAATCCCGCTGCCTTGGTTGTTGTGCGCATTCAACAACTCATAGATGTTGTTGGTGCCTTCGCTCGCAAACCCGTTGTTGGCGTAACTGTTCATCGGGACGCAGCACTCCTCGATCCCTTTGAGATGCACCCAGTTGCTGCTGATCACGAAGCCAAAGGTATAGCCGCTGGTTGATATCGCCAGTTTGGAGAAGTCGAAAAGCGGGGTCTCGCCGGGATAGGCCCAGTACTTGATTCGGTTGGTATCCGAGGTTCCGCTCTTCGAGAGCTGGATGCCGGCGCCACTCGTTTTGGGCGTCGTGATCTTGTACGTCCCGCCGCGGATCCAGACGGTGTCTCCAGGCCCTGCGGTGTCGGCCCCCTTCTGCAGGGTGGCAAAGGGGCTGTCCTTGGTGCCCAGATTCGAATCGCTGCCCGTGGTGGCCACGTAGTACTCCGCGGCAAACACATTCCTTGCGGCGAAAAAGCCCAGGCCGGCGACCAGCCAGAGTAGCAGAGAGTGTTGCTGACCCGTTTTCGGCAGGCGTTCAACGGATTTCATCAGAGTCTCCTTTTGTGCACCATGGCGACCTGTGAACGTCAAGTTTCCTTCATTCGTCAAGAGAACGCCAATCCCTAGCACTACTGATTGAAATCCTCCCGTCGTCGTCGCTGCTGCGGGCCCTGTCCGCTTTCTCGCTCCTCAGTCAGATACGTCGAGTATCTTGCCTCGTCGCTCGTCGCGGCCAGGGCTCCTCGCGACGCGCCGGCTCGGTCCGAATTTCAATCAGTAGTGCTAGTCACCGAACGGTTTGCCTCGCCTTGCTCGCCACCCAACGTACCCGCGCGAGATGATTGCTGGAATCCGCGACAACGGCAGTCTCGACTGGCTGCCTGTGGTGCCCGCGGGCCCACTGTCCATCATCGCGATCGTCGGACCAAACCAGTCGCGGATGGCGTCTTGGCGAACGACAGGTGGCAAAGGAGTCCCCGCCGCCATCCCGTACCCGTCCCGCGCTGTGTCCGTTGTGCTGCATGGGTGTCCGTCCGGGCCTTGGTAGGTCGCCACGGCGCGGGCCGGCCGCGCGTCAGCGTCGAAAGAACGCGAGCATCGGCAAGAAAACACCTGCGCCAAGCGACCGGAAGGCTCGCCGTCAGAACTGAACGCCGGTGTCGACAAACCAGGTCTCGCTCTGGCTCTTGTCGACCGGCGCCCAGGTCTTGATGACCTCATTGGCGACCACCGCGCGGCCGGACCCGTCGCTTACGCGGAGAGTGACGGGCAGGCTGAAGGGACCATAGCCTTGGGGGAGTGCCCACGTGCCGAAGCGCTCTTGGGGTCGGGACAAGGTGTAGTTGGCGTCGCGTTTGAGCAGCACCCAATCCCCGGACGGCAATTGCGCCTCGACCTTGGCCGC
>Ga0182021_10003727_pt1 | contig 17932 bp, 15 predicted proteins | sample 612E3MmetaG_FD_120493 | JGI IMG/M metagenome (GOLD analysis project Ga0182021, IMG submission 120493) | Permafrost microbial communities from Stordalen Mire, Sweden - 612E3M metaG (Illumina Assembly) | ecosystem: Environmental > Terrestrial > Soil > Wetlands > Permafrost | place: Sweden... | reverse complement strand
GTCAAGAAACCTTAGCTAAACATCTTCTTTTCTTTTTTGTTTATCTGTTTGTTTGTATTTCCATTGTGTATATAAGGAGAGTAATCAGAAAGCCGTTTTCTTACGACCCTAAGACGGCTATTTAATAATCTCTTTTTCAAAAAGATCGGCAGTAGATTCTTTTAAAATATATGAATAAATGTTGTTTTTTTCACTAATTAATTCTGCTACACTTTTGTCAGTATTGGATTTCTGTATACAGAAGCGATAATAGAGGGGATCTGGTCCATCAAAAATATGTAGAAACACCTTGTACTCCCAGCTATCACCAAGAGGGAACCTGACTTCTGGAAATTTCTTATCAAGCGCTGCATCCTTTAGATATAAAAGTGCTCTTTCTATGGTTGTGGACAACCCCTTTAGATCTTGGATTATTGCTTCTTTTACTTGCTTTGTTAAGTTTTCGCGTGTGTCCCAGTAAATCATACAATCGGTAATTGAGAATTTGTCCATTTTAGTCAAGTTCAACCTGTAAGGTTTGTACATAAATTTTGGCACAACATATGTCTAAGTGTGGCAAATACACGTCATTTATCGAACTGCTTTGGTGCAGAGTACCACCTTTTCCACCTAAGAACCCTGTTTTTTTCACAGCACTTCTCCTAGATTTTTGGGAAAAACGGCGCAGGATATGCTATTCCAAACAGAGCGCCTATTATTATGCTTAAGACGATAAAGATGACCCATGCAAGAATTGCTATCAGAATTGCTCTAAGCCATCCTGTTTGGAAACTTGCCTTGAAAACCCAAATCCATGCGATGAGCGCCAAAATGTAACCGAAAATCAAAGCTGTACCGCCTAGGAAAAAGCCCACCAAAAAAACAACGACGAAGTAGACAATTGGTCCAGCAAGCGTTGCTAGCAAAGCATCTCCAAAAGTTGCTTTTCCCCCAGTTACGGCTTTTCCAGCAAGCCAAACAGGAATAGAAACAATTATCCAAAGTATAATTAGCCCAATTATAGTATAAAGTATGCCTGGAAAAGACACATCAAAACCTGCAATAATCAATTAGAACCCTCAAGTTAATCTAAGGCAGAAGCTTCAATTAAAGCTTGCTGTTTTTAGGTGATGTTAGTTTTTTACGGAGGGTTTTTGTCAAGTTTTATGCGATGCTCTTATTGGTATTTCTTTGATGTTAACTCTTGTGTGATGATTTGTCAATTGTTGTTAGTCAAAATTGGTTTTTGTAGATGTAAAGGCACACTCACATTGTCATATACCCTGCAGGAGCGTTGATAGTTATAAGCGCGCTAAAGGATGAGCCTAAATGCGTGAGCATTGGTTGACTTAGATGCAGGCGAATTGTTCTCTCTCTCTCTCGTCCTGAATTTTTTGTTTGCATCTGAGTTAACCAGACTTTGGTCTAACCGTATTTACTTCTGGATTCCATAAAATAATTTGATTATGTTTTGGTGATATTTGGCATTTTTAAAGGAAATTAATCAGTTTAAGATAATTTTTCTTAAACTCCCGAAACCCACTCTTTAAAAGAGAGTACACAGGTGCAGAAAACGTATTTATTTAACATGAAACAGAGTAATACTTAGGTGTTTTAAGTGATAAGTTTTGAAAATCTTGTTGGATTAAAAGTATTAACTTCAGAAGCGTTTTCTTTGGGTGAAGTGAAAGGTGCATTAGTTGACACTGAAAAATGGAACATAAAGTACTTACATGTGAAAATAAACGACGAGGCTGCAACAAAACTTGGATTCAAGAAAAGATTCAGAAGCTCAACTGTATGCATACCCATCAACATGATTGTGGCTGTTGGAGATTATGTCACAATAGGCAGAACCTTAGATCAATTAAGCGAATCACAAGAAATTACGGAGTGCAAAGAGTAAGCAGACTGGTGGATTCGCGAGTACTACTGAAACTAAATTTTTGAAGAAAGCCCATCATTTGACGATTTTGTTATTGTTATCCCTGTCTCTCTCCATTGTGTTTATGCTTAAACTGAAGAGGCTTAATCTCCGAGACTATGAAATGAAATTACTAAGTTCGATAACATTATTAGCCAATAAAACCGATAATTTTAGGCAATTGCTAACTTTAAGTTTATAACATCTTTCCTAAGAAACAAAGAAGAAAAATTGTAATCATTCTGTGCTTAATTTCTTTCTTACTCTTCAGTCACGGAATGCGTAATTGAAAAAATTACCAAAGGTTATTGTAAAAATTAGCTATTCTCCAATATTCTTGAAAAATAAAAAAAGGAAAATATTGTTTTTTTTCTAAACGGGTGTTGGCTGTGGAGAACTCGATGTTGCCATTTGTGGTGGTTGAGCTTCTTGTGGTTTCATTGTGAAGAAGGCGATTGCTAGAATTAATGTAGCTATCCACATCAGAATTACACCTAAGCCAAATGCTATGATTAGTACTGCGCCTACCAATAATAGTAGTCCTGTCGTTGAGAATAATCCTACATTTGTTTTTGCTGAAAGTTGTCTAAGAGAGCGTCTAATAAGGAAAGTTGCGATTATTGCAAATACCCATAGAATAATGAAAATCACAATGGCTGCTGCAATGAAAGGTACAACGTCTGAAAAATGGATGTTACTAGTGTTTGGTGTCTGGCCTGAAATTGATGAAAGGCTTGACCAGTTGCCGTTCCAAGTATATCCAAGCTTTGTCAAGAAATCTTGAAGCCTTGGCAGAACGATGGCAATTCCAACTGCCGCAGCAGCTACCACACCAACTATGCCGGCGATTATCCCGTAAAGTGCATTGCTGAAGATTCCATTTTCTTTGTAGAAACCGGCGAAACCATGTAATGCAACTAGAACAAGTATTGCTCCAATAAGATCGACGATCCCAAAAGTGTTGATGTACGGAAATATACCCACAAACATTAATAGTGCGCCTACGCCGCCTAAAATTTTGTTTGATTCAATAGTCATTTGAATTTTCCCCTCTTTTTCTGTCAACGTATTAAGAATAAAAGCTTTTTCATGCATATCCAACACATATTTATCTGTAGCTTTTTGTCAATTGAGTTAGAGTAAAAATTTTCTAAACTTATCAATCACTCTAAAGACTAAAGTGAAAATTAACCATGCTATTGCTTTTTTTCGTCAAGAAGTTCTTTTATGATGTCGTAATAGGTTTGCAGGTAAATTTTTCCATTTGCTGTTATTGTATATACTTTTCGAGCTCGTTTGCCTTTCGTTTGTTTCTTACATTCAAGGAAGCCTTTCTTCTCAAGATTGTTTAGCGCGGGGTAGAGAGCGCCGTGTCTTAGTTTCACGCTGAAGTCTGCTTCTATTTGTTTTTTGATTTTGTATCCCCACGTAGGCTGGGTTTGTACGATGCGCAACAGTTTGATATCTAGCAAGTTTCTGATTATGTGTTGTACAATTTCCTTTCTGTAGGTTTCAGGCATTGTTTTTTCCTGCAAGCGGCTATTTGTGAATGGTTGATGTTTAGATTAATTTAGGTTACGTTATGTTTTCTTGATGCCGATATTGCCGGTTATGTTTTGATATGCCTACAGTATGCATGAAGCTTTATATCAACGTGTATGAATATTCAATACTCAAGATAATAAATATGTCCGATACAGGACATATTGTACACAAGCAGAACAGAAAGACTGTTCAACAAAAATACAGGCGGATAACAAAAAATGTTAAGAACAATCAACTCACAAAAAGAAGTTTCAAACAAACTAATGAAAGGCTTACTAGACCTCATAATACTACAATTCCTAAGCAACCAGCCAATGCATGGCTACCAAGTTATAACAAAAATTCGCAAAAACTACGGCGTATATTTCGGCCCCAGCACAATTTACCCCTTGTTAGGCACCCTTGAAAAGAAAGGCTTTGTAAATAGCCAATGGAACATGAACAGCGAGAGACCAAGAAAAATGTACAGCCTAACAAGCAATGGGCAAAGCGTGCTCAGCTTCACCGAAGAATCGTTAAACCTGATTTGCAGAAAAATTGCCTCAACAAACACAGGATTAACGAGTGAAACATCAACTCAGCCAGCAATAACCATAATGACCACTAAAGGCAGAAGCACTCCAACAAATCACTTACCATTAATCAGCTAAAGCAAAAACATTGCGGCGGCTCAAAGAGCCGTCTACCCTGGTTTTAACTTAAACCCTTGAGTAACTATGATTTTGGTAACTGTGTTTTAAATATACCAACATGTTAAGTCTATGTTATGTATAGTTTCGGTGTCTAGTTGAAACAAATCAGCATTAAGAGCAGTGAATTAAATACTCAGATAATTGATTTTTGCAGACATATCGCTGGCTCTTCAAAAATCACAGCGATAGCTCATGTTGACAATAATACAATGAAATCAATTAACGACAAAACAATAATTAACATCATGCTTGTAATCAAGCCATTTCCTGCAAGAATATTGAGCTACATAAAGACGGTAAATGAAAAAACCATTTTCGTTTTTGCGGTTGATCAATGGGTTTTTGAGCGTGACATTGAAATTGGGCTTTTAGGAGAAGCCTTCGCAAGTAAACTCATTTTTCCACACTCAGCACTTTATGGCGAAGATTATTTACATGAAAAAGAAGTAAGCCTAAAGAAGCGTTTAATTCTTGAATTGCTGGAAAATTTAGCGTCAAGTTTTCCAGAGCTTGCTTATCGAATGCAAATTAAACCGCAATATTTTCTCTATGAGATACTTTTCAGCAGGATACGAATTTTCCCATTGCTTACTTATGACACATCTAGCTTGGTAAACGGATTACAATTAAATGAAGCAGAATTTCTGGATACGTATAATGAAGCTCTAAAACAGCTTGAAACTGAAGAAAAGATTTTCTTTTTAAATGATTATGTGAAGATATCAGAAAAATTTCTAAAGCAATGTCGAGACCCACGAATTAAAATCGTTAATTTATCAAAAAATGCGCCCAGACGATTATTCTCATCAATTTTTGGGACCTTTCCTCAATTAGTTAACATTTTTTCGCAGAATACAGAGGCGTTTCTTAGGACTCAGAAAATCAATTGGATAAAACAGCCAGATCAGCCGTACTTCTTTGTTGATCCTCAAAAATTTGTTTTCTTTCAGACGGCTACAGGTTTGCTTTCATTGTCAGATAAAATTGACATCAAAGGTTACGCGCAAAAGATGCTTTTGAAAGATAAAAGCGCAGACATTGAGGTTGAACCCATCGGCGGAATGCTAAATGATGTTTACCTGATCAATGTTCGAGGAAACGGCAACGGAACAAAGGTGTTGGCAAAACGCTTTAAAGACTGGTCTGGATTCAAATGGTTTCCACTAACGGTTTGGTCACTTAGTGCTAGACCATATGCCATAGCAGCTCAAGCCAGATTTGCAAAAGAATGTGCGATAAGCGAATTGCTATATAGTAAAGGGTTTCATGTTCCAAAAATTTTGCATGTAAGTAATGCTGAACGCTTAGTTTTCATGGAGTACATCGAAGGAGAGAACCTTACTCAAGCTATAAAACGAATATCCACAGCTACCAAAGGCCAAACCTTTGAGGAAGAACTCGCTGAATTAGGCAAAGCAGGCGAAACACTCGCTAACGTTCATTCCTACGATATTGCGCTTGGCGATACCAAACCAGAAAACATGTTAGTTAAAAAAGATGGAACTATATACATGATTGATTTTGAGCAGGCCACACAAGGCGGGGACAAAGCTTGGGATGTAGCGGTGTTTCTATATTACTCTGGACACTTCCTTCAACCTCTTTATGGGAAAGCTAAAGCGGAAGCGATTGCTAAAGCGTTCATAAACGGCTATTTGAAGGCTGGCGGAAACGTCGAGGTCGTACAAAAAGCAGGGCTTTCGAAGTACACTAGGATATTTAGCATATTTACTATGTTTAACATTATTTCCGTTATTTCAAATGTCTGCAAAAAAACTGAAGCATTGAAGGCCTGAGCAATCGTAACAATCAAACAACTTTATTATTTAAGAAGTTTAAAGGCAATTTTGGCAGCCAAGTTAAAATAATAAAATATAGAGAATATTAGCTGTAGCTGTTCAAGCAAGAGAGTATTTATTTACTTTAGAAATAATAGTTATTTAGCGATTTTTATGAGCGAATTTTACTACTATAAGGGTTTGTACAAAGTCAAAGTAGTCACGCAAACTGAAGGATACTGGATTGTGGAAGCGCAAGAAGACTTTGACGATAGCGTGGATGGCGAAAAAACGAACGTTAAAACTGGTGAGAGACGAATTGTTGCACTGGCTGATCTACATAAGAAAAAAGTCTTGTCGCCGCTTATTCCAGAGCATGTTTATGAACGGCAACTTGAAAAAAAAGTTAAACAAATGGTAGAAGAAAACGAGAACAACCCAAAAAAATAGCGACAGCACGTTTTGTTCGCCTTTCCTTTTGGCTTCTTTCACAACTTACCCCCAGATTCTCTGACAAAAGAAGTGTACATCTTTCCAGTTTCTTTGATTAATACACTAAAGACTATTTTTAGGGAACTATCTAACGAATCTTGATTTAATAATTAAGGTAGCAGTTCAAAGCTTAAATGACACAACCTGTATTTTCACTTCCAAAAGAGGCACAATCATTTGGCTAACCAAAAAATATCTGAAGGCGACTATGTCCTAATCTACTTAGATGCACGCCGAACTTACATGATAAAAATGCAGGCAGGACAAACATTTCACACTCACAAAGGCTACCTCAAACTCGACGAGTTAATCGGTAAAGAATACGGAGAACCTATCAAAAGTAGCCTAGGCATATACTTCACCACCCTTAAGCCTTCATTAACAGACTATATTATGAAATCTTCGCGTAACACACAAATTATTTACCCAAAAGACGCTGCCCTAATTGTTATGTTTAGTGGAATCGGACCTGGAAGTCGCGTAGTGGAATCAGGAACAGGAACAGGCTCATTAACCACAGCTCTCGCACATTACGTGGGTCCAACAGGGAAAGTGTACACTTATGAGTTACGCAGTGAATTCCAGAAGAACGCGGCAAAAAACCTTGAACGCTCAAAACTAATAGATAACGTTGAGATGAAAAGCGGCGATGTTACTTTGGGTATTGAAGAGCGGGACGTAGATGCGGTGATTTTGGATTTGGCTGTCCCTTGGCTTGTGGTACCACATGCATATGAGGCGCTTAGACCTTCAGGTATACTAGTTTCGTTTAGCCCTACAATCGATCAGGTTGTAAAAACGACAGAAGCATTGAGAGAGAACAACTTTGTTTTTATCGAAACAATCGAATGTATGATGAGGGCAATGCAGGTGGAACGGGGAAAAACCAGACCTCAAACATTAATGACCGGCCACACAGGGTATATTACTCATGCTAGAAAAATCCTCAAGCTACCGCAATCTGCTATAGAACCAGTTGTAGATATGACAGAGGAAAAACAAGAGACAACAGATGAAGAAACTGTTGACTTAACTTGATTTTTGCTTAGTTTTTACTGTTGTTGGCTGAGCCATACTTAATGACCAGAAAGCTTGCTTTAATTGTTCGCCACGTGTCAAACCATAGTAGAAGCCTGCTACTCTGCCAACGTAAGGAATCACAAATTGGTCAATCGCCTTGTAGACAAATGGGTTTGGGATACGGTTTTCGAGAAATGTTGGTTTCCAGATCCTAATGTTATATTCCCAGCATTTTATGAAAAAGTCCCAACGCGCTTTCGACAAAGAATCCATTTCAGCCCCTTTCTTGTTCATCAGTACACAGTTCTCTAAGGGCACAAAGAACAAGGGAACGTAAAATGCGTTGTAACTTTTGAGCTTGTCCATCAGTTCAAGAGTCTGCAATATGTCCTCTTCTTTCTCATCAGGAAGCCCAATAATCAATGTTGCAAGTGGATACCACTCATTATCATTAAATATTCCGAAGGCTTGTTCGACAACTTCTTGCCATTGTTCGGGCTTAAAAGGCAACATTTTGCCAGCCATGTACTTCTTCATCAATCTTGGGCTGCCAGTTTCAATTCCTGTCTCTGCCGTAATTATTGCTTTCTTTCCAAATGAGTACCAACTACGTTCAATCAAAATCTCTGCGAGATCTTTTATCATTTGAGGATTATGAACTGCCGGAGCCAAAGACATGTGGGATGCTTGAATACTTTTAACTCCTGGATAATTAGCGACACTCTTTACGAGGTTTACGACGGCATCTTTGTTTGGAATAAACTGTTTATCTTTTGTACCATACAGGAAGAGATCTTCTGTAACTAATGTTACGTGGGTGCTACCTTCAGCCGTGGTTAACGCAACTTCTTTCATGATTTTTTCCATTGGCACATCTATTTTGTGCTGCATCGTAGGAGTACAAAATTGACAGTTTCTTCCACACCCCTTTGAAATCTCAACAGCCCCATGAATACCCGCGTGTTTAGTTAGCGGCATCAAAGCGTTGTAATCCCAGTTACTGATTGACTCGTCAGCTTTAACAATACGTGGAAGCGCTTCACCATTTACTGCCTTTTTGAAAATATTAACAATAGGCTCAGGTCTTCCGCCGAGAAAAACACAATCTACACCGTAACTGTCAGATACATGTTTACGTTCAAGCTGCCAAGCGCCAAATCCGCCAACAATAATTTTCGGCTTAAACTTTTTGATATTAGGATGAGTAACTAATTTTTGAAATTCAACAGCGTTCATAGGTTCGCCGCCGCCAATTATTGAGGAGTAAGTTTTGCTAACGTAACCCATGCCTGTTGGATCCATCGAAGAAATACCGACTACTTTCGTTTCTGGCCCAATGAAATCTTCAAGATCTTCTGGGTGAACTACAACTACCTCCTTCTCCGTAAAACCGTTTTCCAGCAGCATAGCTTCTACTTTTCTCAAGCCGTAAGGCGCAAACCTTACTCTGCCGTCTGGCTTTCGTTCAACTGGTGGATAGAGGGTTTTCCTGACAAATGTTAATGGAACAGGACCCCTAGCGAAACCTGCTACGAAGGCGATGAAGGGGTTGTTGAAAAAATCACTCATTTCTGTCGCTGATGCAGTAAGAACTATTTTTATGCCTGAAGCTGAAGCCAATTATCTCTCTTCCTCGCGAATAGACTAAATGAACGTCTGTAGCCTTTTAAGAATTACTATACATTGCAAATGATTGCACGGAGTTAGAGAAAAATTAATGCCGCATTTGCTTTTCAAGTCAGTATCCGAATCTATAGTGAAACCTAAACAAATAAATCCAAAACTCCAAATCTATGTTTTGAATTCATAAAAGCCAAAATTCAAATGCGAAGTATACGTTATTTAGACACACAAGGGAGAAACCAATCAAATGAAGTCTTTAACTAAAAAAATCTTGGTTATTGGTATTATTGTGCTTTTCATTATTTCAATAGTAGCAGGCATCCTCGGCGGGCACTTGTAATATTTTGTAATTTCTAAAAGGATTCTGTTTATCTAAAGGATACTTGAGTGTTTTTAGATATTGAGAATTGGGGTTTGACAGATTATTTTTAAACAATATATTGCATTTGCGTCGTTGTAACCAGTGTGGTTTCGATGGGTCTTATTTTTGTGTAGATAATAAGCCACTCAGAAAGCTGTTGACATTTATGCGGGTTACAAGAGAAACTATTTGCTGTTGCATTCCACTTATGACAGCCAGAACAAGGAATTTCTGAATTTTTACTCATATCAAACATGAAACATATCAGATTTAAATTGATTTATCAGTTATGAATCAGAAATAAAGAGCACTCCTCAATTTGTAACATAAACTGTTAACCTGATGAATAAAGAGAATTGGGCATGTGCAGGTAAAGTCTACATTATTAAAAAAGAGGAGCGTAAACCAAAACTTGGAAAAGATAAAGAGTTAGCGTTTTAGACCTGCTATTTTTTTGAGTTAAAAACTAAAAAGAAAAAAGGAAGTGAATTTTTTTATGTATTCATTCTTTATGGTCGTTTTCTTAGCAGCAGTACTGCAAGTATGGCGCCGATTATGATTATTACGAGAATCACTGCGATTGACATCGGGATGAAGTATTGATCAGCAATTGATGTAGGTGTAGCTGTAGGAGCAGCAGTTTCGGAGTGCGCAGCAGTAGCATAGAATGAGGTTTCAGCAGAAGACGAATAGTATGATTGTGTGCCTGCAAACGACGCGGTTACAGTGTAATTACCAGAGACACTAGGTACCCAAGTCAGAGTGAACATGCCGCTCGGATCAGAAGTAGCAGTGCCTATGCTATAGCAGTTTCCATTCGAGTCAGTAACACTTACAGTAACCGGAACGCCTGTAATGTTGGATGGCATTGGCTGCTGTTCATAAACCGCTTCCATAAAGCCAGTCATGCTAGCATCAGAAACGCAAGGTAACCCATTAGGAAAGTTAGCTGCAACTGCTTCTTGTTGAGCCCCAGCAGAGATATCAGTAACTGTTCCGCGTATAATGATAGGCGAACCTACAGTCGCAATTGGATCAGGTGCAGTAACCGCAACTCTTGTAGCGCCAGTGCCGAAAGCATATATTTGACTGTCATAGCCGTTAAACCCAAGCATCTCGCCATCAGCAACAGGGCTTGGCGACCTCATAAATGCGCCGCTTATTGCCCATACAAGTGAACCATCAGTGCAGTTTATCGCAAGCTTCTCTCCGCCTGGAAACAGCGGCGGATCATACAGTCGACCTTCAGAGAGGAACAACATTCCGTTAGCAATAGTTTGTGTTCCGTAGACCCAGATTGGATATATACCGTATGGTGTATCGTAACCAGCTGACCCGCGAGTGTAGGTCCAGTCGAGTTTTCCAGTTGACAGATCAACAGCATTTACGTAGCCGCCGAAGTCCCAAATGTAAACTCTACCATAAGCTATAGCAGCAGAAGCGAAAAGATGGCTTAAAGCGTTTCCAACAAGTTGGGTTGGTCCCCAGAGCAGTTGACCAGTTGTCAGTGAGTAGCCATATAGTTGATTTGTGTCTTTGTCATGTCTAACGTATGCACCTTCGCCTACAGCCACTATTCCAACGTCATCAAAGTTCGTTGTCGTCTCGTTTGTTGGTCCCCAAAGCTTTGCACCAGTAACAGGACTATAAGCCACATCAGTAGCAAAATTTGCACCGAATTGGTCAGCAAACGTTGAAAGTGTCGGTGGGTGTGAACTTAAAAGTATTGCTTGATTATTCATCTCAGCGATACCGTATGCTGGGTTTGCAGTTGGAAGCGTTACATTCCACTGTATGCCTGCTGTGAAGCTGAATGATCCTGATGGTTTATAGGAGCCAGTAGGTGAACCGAAGCCGCCTGCGGGGCTAAGACATAGGGTCGAGTTCCACAAGACAAGATCATTATGGTCGTCTATATAATAGATCAGTATTGCTCCTGAGGTATTGGTTTCATTTGAATCTATGAGTGCATTTGGTGATGTTCCGAAGAGGTTAGCTATGCTGCTGGGAATATCGGTTACTGTAGCCATTTGATTTCCAGTCACTGGATCCAGTATTTCATAATTGTATAGGATAGAGGGACCAAACATGCCCATTGGCCCGGTGCCGACTGCACGTGATGTCCATAGAAATGCTTGAGAGCCAAATTCTTCATTGTTATGGAAGTTTACCACTTGACCGTAAATTAAGACGTCAGAAGTGTTCTGATCCCACAATGTTTGTCCGGTACGTAGATTTATTGCAATAATGCCTGCATTATCGGTTTGAGCTGCCCACAAGTTTTCATAAAGTACTCCATTGAGAATTATCGGCTCAAATAGATGGTAGAGCGGAGAGGCTGTTGAGTAAGCATTCTCTTCATTAGCGATAGTTTCGCCGCCAGGTTGACCTCCAGTTGTTGTTGGCTTAGTCCAAAGTATGTGAGCCGTAGTTGGTGCACTGCTATATTGTTGGAAGTTGTTGCCAGTTCCATCGTATCCGCCAGTATTGTCGAAGGCGGGTCTTCCTAAACCGTACCAGTTCCCACCAATAGTTTGCCAGTAAAAGTTGTTTGCGTATATTGGTCGCGTCCAGTAGTTTGTTGGGAGCGGAGAGCCAGTATTATACGATATTTGTCCTTGTTGAACGACAATTGAAACTGAAGGGCTATCTGAAGCATCCATAATATAGGTTATACCTGTAGAATCGGTCCCTATATTTTGTCCAGGAAATATTCCTTGGAAGGTATAGTTTCCAATTGTAGCGGGCACGAATGAAAGTCCTCCAACACCGCCAGTTGTATCAGCCGTGTAAGGTCCGAGAGTTTCATTAGTTCCATCTGGCTTGACAATATTGATTTTCATACCGGTATACAGGGTAGAAACGAAACCGCTGACTGTGGGTATAGGCTTAGTGAAGAAAAGGTTAAGGTATACAGTTTGCCCAACGCCTACGGGACTAGGTCCAGCGCTGACATACAAATAATCTGTCACATTTAGCGTAGATGCCGCGTGTACACTATGAGGAATTTGCATAATCATTGACATACTTAGCACTATCATAAGAATTAGAGATAGCACAATTTTTCCGTTCTTCATTTTTTGTTTTTTCTCCTTTCATTTCAAAATTTTGAGTTAAGAAGTATAGGATATACCTCTTTCCCGGTTGCCTCATCTATCTGTCTTAATTTAAATAACTTGCGGTAAAAGTGTAAAATTATTAAGTAATGGGATTAAAAAAATTAATAATCTATCACAAATGTGGTCTTAACCTGATTGGTTCTTAACTACATAATTGAGCTTGTTTGAACGAAAGATAACCCGCTTATGGTATATACTCAAAAGAATTCCCAGCCCATTTTAAGTTCCTTGGCCTTTTAATTCAGTTCGAGTTGACATAGTCAGAAACACAATTAGCCATTCTTTGCCGTCTGAGTAACTCTGATTGTACAGATGTTAACGTCTGAGTAACTCATTTTGATAGCGTCTAAGCTCAAATGTTTGCACTATCTACAGTGTGCATGCGCTGAGAAGCAAATCCTAAGTGATTTATTTGGCTTTGGAAATACGTCAGACATTTTTTAGCGATCAGTCTTTAGTGTATGTTTTGTTTATTCTCTTATGAGATGAAAGTTGCTCTCTCAGTTTCTTGTGTAAAGGCTCGTAAGCTTAAGCCATATCGGCAGTTTTGCTAAGAACGCCTCTACACTCAACAAATCATCTTCATCAATAAAGACCACTTAAAGAGGCGATCCGAACGGAAAATTGTTCTCAACAAAAACCTTCAACTTTGAAATGTTGACCGTTCTCGTTTTTATTGGAATCTTGGTGTCACAATGCTTAACCTTATCGTGGGTTTTCTTATGATTATGATGTTTCTTCATAAAGAAATTAAAGCTTTAACGTTCTTGAAATCGCGTCGGACTCGACCCTTTTAGCATTGGGCCGGGCGGGATTTGAACCCAATTCAGACTGTGTGAAAAGTCTCTTTCTTTGCTTGCTACTTACCGTTAACTTTAAATCTAGACTAGCCTTAGACCAACTGAAAAGCTATGAGCGAACACGTAAACGGAACCCACAGAGACCAAACAGTGCTTTTTCCCAATACCATCGACCAATACGTTGAAAAGGAAAACGCCGTCAGATTCATCGACGCCTTCGTAGACAGCCTAAACCTGGAAAAACTCGGATTCAAACACTCTATCCTAGCTGAAACTGGAAGACCCTCGTATGATCCCTCAGACCTTCTCAAACTCTACGTTTACGGATACCTCAACCAGGTAAGATCCAGCAGGAAACTGGAGAAAGAATGCCACCGCAACGTTGAAGTCATGTGGCTCATGAAAAAGCTGGCTCCAGACTTCAAAACCATTGCCGACTTCAGAAAAAACAATGTGGACTGCATTAAAGGAGTATTCAAAGAATTCGTTTACCTCTGCAGGAGCATGGATCTTTACGGAGCCCAGCTAGTAGCGATTGATGGAACCAAATTCAAAGCCGTCAATTCCAAGAGCAATAATCTCAATGAGAAAACAGTCGCTCTAAGACTCAAGCAAACAGAGGAAAAGATCGCGCAATACCTTAGTGAACTGGACCGCAATGATGCAGATGATTCAAATGAAGATGAAACAGCCAAAACCGATGAGCTCAAGGCAAAAATAAGTCAGCTAGAAGAGAAGAAACAACAATACGAGCAAATCCAGAACCACATGAAGGCTACAGGCCAAAGAGAGGTTTCTCTTGTGGATCCGGATAGCCGTTTGATGAGGGTTGATAGTCAACGGCTTGAAGTTTGCTACAACATTCAAACATCAGTTGACGCGAAACAGCACCTTATTGTTGATTATGATGTGATAAATAACTCAACAGATCATTCACCAACTCACTAAGGACGCGTTAGCCGCAAAGCAGATCTTGGGTGTTGAGGCGCTTGATGTTTTGAGTGACAAGGGGTTCTATGTTGAGCAAGATGTCTTTGATTGCGAGACTAATGGGATCAGGGTTTTCATGCCTATTCCTGATGCTTTTAATCCGTACAAGAGTGTTGGGGTTCCTGAACCCAAGTTCTACAGCGACCGATTTGTCTATGATGCAGCTAAGGATGTGTATGTTTGTCCTATTGGAAAAGAGATGCCTTTTTGGAAGGGGAGTAATCGAGGGAAGGGTTTTGACGGTAGGTTGTACAGATCAAGACTATGCGATTCTTGTTTAGTTAGGGGAAAGTGTACTAGAAATAAGCGTGGAAGGTACATGTTCAGGGGCGAATATGATGGCGCGGTTGATCGTCTCAGGGCAAGATTGGAGACTTCTGAAGGCAAAGAGAAATGTCGTTTAAGAAGGACGATTGTTGAGCATCCGTTTGGAACCATCAAGCGGGCTTTTAATCAGGGTTATTTGCTTTTGAAGGGATTTAGGAAGGTTAAGGGAGAGGTCGGGTTTACGATGCTTGCTTACAATATGAGACGAGTCATCAATATTTTTGGAGTTGAGGCGCTAGTAAGTTTGGTGAAGAAGTAAAAAACAAGTGAATGAGACTTGTAGGCAATAGATCGAATGCTCAATACCATTAGACATTAGCTCCAAGTTTTAACACAGTCTCAAATGGGTTCGGAACCTTAAACGATTATTCAGGCTTGAATAGCGCTGGGCGGGGATACTACCTTAATTTGCCAGCAAAGATGCTTAAGGTGAGCCGGGGGATTTGAACAGTTGGGTTCAAACCACAATAGGCAGGTTATGTAAAAATAAGCCGAGACTTTAAAAGCAGCCAATACATCAAACTAAAATCGCTCCTTATAATTGGGTTTGCTGAGACTCTTGTCCCGAAAGAGGAAGAGGAAAAATGCAAAACTTCTTTGATTGCAGGTTCAATAGTTCAAATTTAATCCAGAGCCTACTCAGCCCCATTTTTTTTCCATTTGTTTTCTATAGACTAAAAAAAGGAAGGTTGTTTATTGTTGACTGCTTCTATGGTTTTTTCCGGAGCATTAACAATGCAAGTACTAAGCCAATTACAATGATCGTTTCTACTGTATGTACCGTTTCCGCAAGTAGCCTATCGTGATAACTATATTTTAGGAACAGGTTATTAGCATCACGCCTGCGGTAGAGTTTTTGCTTCTTTTCTGGACTGCGAAAGTTCCCCATTTAGCACCTACTTTCCTTCATAGTCAATGTGCCCTGCTACACCGAGCTTTTTTTGCCCTAGTGGCAAGTACAAACTACTTGGTTTGGTTAACGAGTTAGGTAAGTTGGCGGAGAAAGCACAGATTACTCAGACAACGCAAAAGACAATTAATTTTGGAAAAAAAGGAGTAGTGGACTTTCGAATAAGTACTCGTCCAATAAGGGCTGGTACGAATACGCAACCTGCTAGCGGACTGATCATAAGAGCACCTGTCAAACAATCTTCACACACACATACGCCCTTACCTGCTTCGGTTGGAACGATAAAAGAAAGAGAACCTGTAGTTGATATCATCGAGGAAGAAGAGTTCATCCACGTAATGGTTGATTTGCCCAATGTCAAAGAGAACGAAATATCCCTACCGTCAAAGATAAAACCTTAACAATAAAAGCCGGCGCCAAGACAAAAACATACTACAAAAAAGTGGAGCTACCAAACGCCGTCAGAAAAGACCTTGTTAAATCAAGCTACCGAAATGGTATCCTCGAAGTTAAACTAAAAAAGGTGAACACTGACAATTAGAACCAAATAGTTCTCCAAGACGTACTTGATAAGAAATAGTTAACTGCATCATTCTTTTATTTTGAAAGTCTTCTATAAAGAGTCTGATCCAAAAAAATAAGAGGTATTCCGGTCTTTTGTTGACGTCTGCAAAGAATAAAGTGGCTTCATCCAAAATAGGTAAACTTTTGTTTAAAGAAGCACTCCAACAATCTTGACTAGCTTCGCCCTTTCCAAATGGTCTGCGCTCTTAATGGATGTAATGCTTATCTCCGCTTCGCCTGAAAAACTCATAGGTGACTCCTCTATAGTATGGACGAACAGCCCCTCCCTTATAGTAGCAGTTCAGACTTATTATAAAAGTATTACAGCATCAGTTAATTTTGTTATTTTTAAGTTATACTTTGTTATTATTGGCTCAATAATTTTTATTGTGCCATCATCTACTGGGTATTTTATCGTAATTGTGTGTTCGTCAGTTTTTGCTGTAAAGGCTGGGTTTGGCTCAATAACTATGTGTTTTTTAATTGGTGAATCTGCAAGAACAACTAAAAGTTCAAACATTGCACATAATGCTCGAAATCGTTCCAAAATCACACATCCTTTGCCCAATTACATCCATGATAGGCAATTGTCGAGGGGTATTTCATATTTATTTATTTCCAAATATTAAATAATCTTATTTATTATAGTCTCGCACCCTTTTTAATTTTTGACTTATTGTAAAGTGGGTTTTTGAAACAAAGCCCTTCTAACCTTAGTTAAGAACTGATTTAAAACCCAAATTAAAATCATTAAGTAATTGCTTAAAAAAACCTAATAAAACCCAATAATTTTCAATAAACAATAGAAACCTATGCCTAAAAAATAATTGACTTAAACAATTGCTTAAATTATTTTCCAGAAAAAAATAAGTAAATTGCGCCTTTATGTAACCTTCTTAGTCAAAGTATGGTAAAGCGCGCGCCATGTTGATAAGTTCGTTTATGATGTGGGAACGGATACGTTTGTTTGTCCCGCTGGGAATAAGCTTGTTTTCAGTTATTTGGATCATGCTCATCAAAAGAACATTCAGGTTTACAGAACTGATGCGTGTTTTTCATGTGAGTTTTTCATGACTAAGTGTACGTTGAATAAGCATGGGAGGACGTTGTGGCGTTGGGAGCATGCTGAGGTGCTGGATGAGTTGAGGGAGAGGATGTTGCGTGAACCTGAGAAGATGGCTTTGAGGAAGAGGCTTGTGGAGCATCCGTTTGGGACTATGAAGCGTGCGTTTTATCAGGGTTACTTGCTGCCTATAGGACTTAACAAGGTTGTTGGTGAGGTTGGTTTCACTATGTTGGCTTATAATGTGAGGAGGGTTTTGAACATTCTTGGACCAGGATTCATGCAGGTTTTCTAATCAGACCGGAAAAGAAGGAAAGTAAAAAAGTAGAAAAGCATGGTTGTGGCAAGTTGGAGCACATTAACCAGTCAAAACAAACTATGAATTTTCACATGGTCTCAACAAGCTGGCGCAGCGCTTACTATAAACGAGTGTAGATGTAGTGTAACATCTACAAAGTTTGCATTTAAAACGCATATTTTTAATTATTGTTATCAAATAATGCGTTATAATTAAAAATGCTCCATGAGTTAATTCATTATGCTTATAAGCGTTGTATCGCTAACATGTACTCGGAGAAGAGCGCACTAACGCCACGAATAATAGAGCGTTGATCATAAGAAGTGCGCTTCAAAAAAAAGAAAGGATGTATGAGAGGATTCCAAGAAATTAGCCTCACTCCTAACCAAGACCGGAGCGGCAAATTCGCTACTCATAAGAAAGGCATGTCTACCGTCAGATGTGTAT
>Ga0182021_10003726_pt1 | contig 17932 bp, 10 predicted proteins | sample 612E3MmetaG_FD_120493 | JGI IMG/M metagenome (GOLD analysis project Ga0182021, IMG submission 120493) | Permafrost microbial communities from Stordalen Mire, Sweden - 612E3M metaG (Illumina Assembly) | ecosystem: Environmental > Terrestrial > Soil > Wetlands > Permafrost | place: Sweden... | reverse complement strand
CATTCCCGCGAAGGCGGGAATCCAGCCGACGGCACTGGATTCCCGCCTTCGCGGGAATGACACTGCACGGCGCATAGCGCGACGGCTGAGTAGTAACCGTTCACTGGCATGAAACTACGGTCGCTTGTTCTTGCCCTTATATTTGCCGCTCTCACCGTGGGCGTGGCCCTCGCGCACGCGAACCTCGTGCATTCCGATCCGGCGGCGAATGCGGTGTTGGATCAGGCTCCCGCGCAAATCACGCTTGAATTTTCCGAGCCGGTTGATCCCCGCCTGTCTAAGATCGAAGTGCTGTTTGAAGACGGCGCGACCGTCGACGGCGATGACACCACGCGCTCGCCCAACGATTCTAAAGTGTTAACTGTGTCGCTGAAAGATGCGCGCCAGGGAACCTACATCGTGTCGTGGCGCGCGTTGAGCGAAGCGGATGGGCACGTCACGTCGGGATCGTTTGTGTTCTCGGTCGGCCAACCGATCGATCGGACGAAAGCCAACGCAACGACTACGGGCGCTGTCACCTCACCACTCGATATGTTGGCCCGCGCGTTGACGTTCATCGGGCAGGCCGTGATCGCGGGGGCGGTGGCATTTCGCTGGCTGGTGTGGCGGCCCGCGCTGAAGTCGGCGCAGCTCGAAGATACGGTCGATCAGCAAGCGCTGCCTTGGACCAAACGCGTGTTGAGTGTGGCGTTAGCCTTGGCGGGGGTGGGCGCAGTGCTGATGTTGATCGCGCAATCCAATTCGGCCGGCGGATCGATCGGCGACTGGCTGGGCACGCGCGTGGGCCGCATCTGGTTGGGCCGCGTGGCGACATTAATCGCGATCGGCGTGCTGCTGGACGACATCGCCGCGTGTGCACGCGCCGCGTCTGGACGCGCTGCCACGGCGCGCGGCAGATCGTTCAGCGCAATCGTTTCGATCTGGCTTCCGCTGCAGCTATTGTTCCTCACCACACTGACCAGTCACAGTGCGGCAGTGAGTGAACCCCCGATCGTTCCCTTCGCAGCCGATTTCGTACACTTGATCGCCACGTCGATCTGGGTGGGCGGCTTGGCGTTGATGGCGTTTGTCGTACCGCGCGTGGCGCAGACGCTGAATGACGAGGATCGATCGTGGTTGTGGCTGAGAACGGTGGTGAACTTCTCGATGATCGCGGCGGTGGCCGTGGGTGTTTTGATCATCAGCGGCTCTTATCTCTCGTTCCTGCACGTCGGCAGTTGGACGGCGATGATGGGCACGGCCTATGGCCGCACGTTGTTGTTCAAGCTGGCGCTGGCGGGTGTGGCCATGTTGGCGGGCGGTTACAATCTGGTCGTGATCAAGCCGCAGCTTGATCGGGCGATCGATCAGCCGGAGTTGGGGCCGCGGTTGCAGCGACGCTTCCGACGCACGGTGCTCGTCGAAGCGACGGCTGGGTTATTGGTGTTGGCGGCAGCGGGCGCGCTGACAGCACTGCCACGTTCCAGAGACCCACAGCCCACGGTTGCGGCCGGGCCGCTGCAACTGACCACACGCAGTGAAGATCTGGATGTGGCGTTGACGATCGATCCGGCGCGAACGGGAGCGTCCAGCTATACCGTGCGTTTGTCGCAAAACGGAAATGTGATCAGCGATGCGCAGGAGGTGTCGCTGCGCTTCACGTATCTCACGCGCGGACTGGGCACGGCGCAGGCTGCGGCGCAGGCCACAACCGATGGCGCTTACACGGCCAACGGGGCATATCTCTCGCTGCCCGGCGAGTGGCAAATCTCGACGGCGGTGCGGCGGCCAAGCGCCTTTGATGTGTTTGCGGATTATCGGGTGCGCGTGAATCTGGATGGAAGCATCGAGGCGCTGGGGCAGGAAGGTCCGCTCGATGTGGTGATGAAGTGGCTGTCGATCTATGGCATGGCGTTTGGCGGCACACTCGCGCTGGCGATCGGTGTGGCGTGGTTGTTCATCGCTTGGAAAGCCGCGCCAAGCACGGTCTGGCTCAGCGGGTTGCTGATCCCGGCGTTGATCGCGATCCCAATCGGACTGTGGTCGATCGTCACGTTCACGCGCGAAGCGACGCCGGGGTTGACGTTGACCAATCCGTTTTTGTCCGATGAAGCCTCGTTGAAGATCGGCCAGCAGGTGTTTACCGAAAATTGTGCGGTGTGCCACGGTGAGGCGGGGCGCGGCAATGGCCCCGCGGCCGCAGGGTTGACCCTGAAGCCGCCGGACTATGGCAACGGGCATCTGGATATTCACACCGACGGCGATATTTTCTACTGGATTCAAAACGGCGTTTCGCAAGGCTCGCCCATGCCGGCCTTCAAAGATAAATTGACCGACGACCAAATTTGGAATGTGGTGAACTATGTGCGACGCTTGCGTAATGAAGCGGGTTCTGCGCCTGCCGTAGGGGCCGGCCTTGCGCCCGCCCAAAGGGTCGAGGCCAGCCCGACCCCTACCGTGATATTACAACCCTACACGCCGCCGTCGTTCGTCGCGCCCGACGTGCCCACTTCAATCACGCCCACGCCGTCTTCATCCGGCGATCCGATCGCGTCGGAGTGGCTGGCGAAGGCCGATGCGACGATGAATGCGTTGCAGTCTGTGGTGGAAGATCAGAGCGTGAGTGACAGCGTAGGCCAGCAGCTGAAGGTGCGCTTCGAGTTCAATGCGCCCGATCGGATGCGTTACACGATCGAGACTGGGCCGACCGCGGTGCAGATCGGATCGGCGGACTATCAACAGAAGCCGGATGGATCGTGGCTCAAGAATCAACGCGGCGTTCCGTTTGCGTGGCCGCAGTTCGGATATGCGCGGGTGGCTGAGAACGCGCATGTAACCGACAGCGGCGCATTGAAAGAAGTTGCCTTTGCCTGGAACGGCTTTGCTTTCAAAGTGACCATCGATCCGCGGACCAACCGGATCGTGAAGTACACGTTGACCGATGGCGCACGAACGGTGGCGGGGACTTACAGCGCGTTCGATGCCGCGGCGACGATTGAGACACCCGCGCCCTAAAGAAACGGCGACACCGAAATACCCCGATTAGGTGTTTCCCGCTTTTGCTCGGGTGGTTATACTTGTCGTACAGAATCGAAGGGAGAAGACAATGACCAGTTCACAACATGATCCGCGTCTGGATCATCATCCGCACGCGCATCCTCATTCACACGATCATGATCATCCATCTGATCACCATCATGCGTCAAGCCTGCCACTGTCGCGACGTCACTTTCTCGCGGCGAGTGCCGGGGCGCTGGCTGGAGCACTTTTGTTGAAGGTCGCCCAGGTCACCGGTAAGCCAATCTGGGCATCGCCCACGGCGACCAAGCGGATTTATCTCGCGCCCGATGATCATACCGATTACATGTGGACGGCGGACGAGGCGACATATCGCACGGCCTTCTTGACCATGCTCGACTATTACCTCGACGCGGCGGATAGCACCGCCAACAATCCCGCGGCCTATCAAAGCCGATGGAATTGTGATGGCAGTTTCTGGGTGCAGACCTATGAACGCAATCGCACCGCCGCGCAGTTCGATCGGCTGATCAGCCGCATCCGCGACGGACACATCAGCATGCCGTTGAATCCGTTGTGCGTGGTGCTGGGCGGCGCGCCGGCCGAGGCGGTGCTGCGCGGCATGTCCTATCCGGGCCAACTGGAGCGCCGCTATGGTCTGCACTTCACGCTCGCTTACGCGATGGAGAATCAAACGCAGCCCTATGGCATCGGCGCGTTGTGGGCGGGCGCCGGCGCGAAATACACCTGGAAAGGCATTTGCGGTTGCGCTTCAAAAGTCAGCGATGCCTGGGATCGCGAGCATGATATTTACTGGTGGGTGGGGCCGGATGGCAGCAAGATTTTGACGAAGTGGAACTCGATGCTCTCCGGCAGTCAAAGCATGGGCGGCTACGCCGAAGCCCGTAATCCCACTGGGATCGTGGACTACGTCGATGCGAATACCAGCTTCATCGCCCGGTTTGCCTACAACGTCATCGGCGCGTTCGGGCAGGGCTGGGATGATCTCCAGACGCTGACCCAGACCTTTGTGGCCGCCGCCCAGGCGCAGACCAACGCCAACCGGCAGGTGATTGTTTCCAACGAGCAGGATTTCTTTGAAGACTTCGAAACGACTTATGGCGCGAATCTGCCGAATGTGGCGTGCACGTTTGGCAACGAATGGGAATTGTATGTGGCCTCTCTCGCCGAGGCCTCGGCCCGCGTGAAGCGCGCGGTGGAGAAGCTGCACGGCGCCGAGGCGTTGGCCACGGTGGTGAGTTTGAAGACGCACAGTTTCATGGATGGCCGATCGACCGCGCGTGATTTGGCGTGGATGGATCTGGGCCTCTATTGGGAGCATTGCTGGACAGCGGATGGTCCGAATGTAGCGAACAGCGCTCGACGTGATTGGCAGCGCCGCCTCGTCACAGAGATCGAAGCGTATGTGAATACGCTATACGCCGATGGCGTTACAGCGCTGGGCGGCCTGATTCAAAAGAGCGGCACGAACTCACGCTTCTTCGTCTTCAATCCGCTGAGTTGGACGCGCACCGACATGGCCGACTTCGCCTACACCGGCGTAACGCCCGTGCACGTGATCGAGGTGAGCACGGGACAGGAAGTGCCGTCGCAGATTGTGACGGTTGACGGCCAGCAATACCTGCGCATTCTGGCAAGTGGCATTCCATCGGTAGGTTACAAAGTCTTTGAGATTCAGGCGGGCGCGGGGACCCTCACAGGCGGCGGACCGACGGCCGACGCGAGCACGGGCGTGATCGAAAACGCGGCTTATCGGGTCACCGTCGCGTCGCGCGGCGCGATTACCAGTCTGCTCGACAAGAGTAACAGCAATCGAGAGTTTGCCAAAGCGTTCGGCAGCTACGTCGTCAACGATCTCGACAACGGCACGGGAACAGGCTCAGGAACGTTGACGGTCGAAAACGTAGGCCCGGTGTCGGCTACATTGATAGCGGTATCCTCCAGCCCGCTGGCGCACACCAGCCGCATCACGCTGGTGCGTGGGCTGAATCGCGTCAACCTCCGTAATGATATTACGCAAAACTTCAGCGATGCATTGAAGTGGCGCTTTGGCTTCAACCTGACGGCGCCCGATACGTGGCATGAGGAAGTCGGCGCGATCATCCGCGCGAAGTTGACCACCGCGGGCGGACATTATTCGCCGCGCAACGCGCGCTATGATTGGCTGACGCTCAATCGGTTTGCCGATATGAGCGGCGGCGGAGTGGGCATCACGCTGTCCAACGCCGATTGCTATTACATGCAGCTGGGCAATAGCACCGTCTCCACGCTCGACGCGAGCACGTCGCAAATCTCGGCGCTGGCCGGAGGCCAGGTGGACGGAACCAATTACGGCATTCAAAATCAAGGGGGAGATACCAATTTCCTGCAGCGGTTCGCTTTGCAAACACACGCCGCTTACGATCCGGCGGCGGCTTTGCGCATGGCGCTGGAACATCAGAACCCGCTGATCACGGGCGCGATCAGCGGGGGCAGTGCCTATCCCGCGGATATTTTTTCGCTGCTGACAATTTCAAATGCGAATGTGCTGCTGTCGGCGCTGAAGCCCGCCGACGACAGCGTATTGCAGGGCGTCGTCGCGCGCGTGTGGAATCTCTCGTCCAGCTCGGCCGATGTTGCTCTGACCCTGCCGCCTGATCCGATCGATCGGGCGCAGCAACTCTCGCACATCGAAACGCCTGTCGCTGATCTGTCGGTATCGGGCGGTGCGGTGAACGATTCGTTAGCCGCCCAGCAGCTCAAGACGTATGGGCTCGTGCCGCAGAGTCTGTCCGGTCAGCCCACAGCAACGCCGACCTCGACGCCGACCTCGACGCCGACATCCACCCCAACCAGTACCTCGACGTCGACCTCGACACCAACCAAGACGCTGACGCCGACGAAAACAGCAACGCCAACTAAGACATCGACTCCGGCTAAGACCGGAACTCCAACGGCAACGCCGGTGTTGGACAAACACGTGTTTTTGCCCATCATCCGCAAGGAGTGAGTGGCATATCCAACATTGATCTGAATCCGGATCGACGCTGAGTACTCGGCCTGCATTACACTGAACGAAAACGGGGCGACTCGCTGTGAGTCGCCCCGTTCGATTAAGGCGCAGCCGTTACGGCTGAGTGCCGTTAGTAGCCGTGCGGGGTGCCAACCGCTGATTCGTTGCCTTATCCGTTGACGCCCTTCATCTCCACTCGCGCCGCTGACCGAGAACGCACATGTAAGCGACAGCGGCCCATTGAAAGAGGTCGCCTTGACGTGGAACGGCTTTGCTTTCAAAGTGACCATCGATCCACAGAGCAACCGCATGGTGAAGTATACGTTGACCGACGGCGCGCGCATGGTGGCGGGGATCTACAGTGCGTTCGATGGAGCCAGTGTGATTGAAGCGCCGCGTAAATAGATCCACGAATTAGCACGAATAAGCGTGAATGAAAACGGGGCGACTCTATAGCGAGTCGCCCCGATTGATTGAGAGACAACTTTGGGTATTGTCGATGAGCGGCTCTATTTTTCCTCAGCGTTCACTTGCCGCGCTTACGTTCCTTATAGATGGGAAAGGTTGCCCAGGATAGCTAACCTGCAAGGTCGGTTCGTAGTTAGGTTCCTCGCGCGTGTAAAACGACCACCAACCAGGATCGTTGGGCGCCGTTACACCATCCAATGCCACGCCATAGTTGAGATATTGTCCTGTGACCCAGCCGCGTACCAGATTGGTGACATCGATCGTATGCCAGCCCCAACTGCCGTTCGTAATGGGAACCGAGGCCGCTATTTCACTCACACCAAGTTGCGTCTCCCAGGTTAAGGTCATTTCATTCCATGCACCGGTGATCCTGCGAATATTGAGTGGTCGGGCCCAAAATGGTTTATCGTGGGCAGTGTAGAGAAAGACGTTCATCTTTGCCCCAGTAATGATCGTATCACTGGGAATCATCGAAATATCAAACTGAACAAAACTGCGGGCGCGATTCCAAGGTGGGGCAGCCCATATATCATAACCTACAATCATGGTATGAGATGTCCCGAAGTTGGCCGTAGGTAGATTACTCAAAACCGCCGTATCGGCAGTTGCCTTCTGTGGCATGTAATTCAATACACTAATCGACTGGACATCGCTCCAGAGACTCGGGCCCCAATTGTTCTCTGCCCGGACACGATAATAGTGTTTTCCATAAGAGACATTGTAGCCCGGCCAGAAGGTGTTCGGCCCTGAATAAACAACCGTAGGACTGGTGAAGCCGAAGTTATCATCATCTTCCAGCGTGTAGGACTCAGCCCGATTTGCTGCGCTCCATATGACCGTATGATCACCCCAGCTATAGGCATTACCATTAATCGGGTTGAGTACCGGTGTGGCGGGAACAGGCGGCCAACCAACCATAATCAGCGGCAAGTACACCACCGACAGCTTAGGCCATATGGTCACGGTGTCTTGCGTTGCGGCAAACACGGTAGAGCTGGTTTGCGAGGTCGCCGTAATCAAGAAGGTCGCGACTGTTCCACTGATCACCTCAAAGGGAATACTCACTCGAACGGCCAGCGTATGCGACAGACCCGGCCCTAATTCGAGAGGCATGGTAACCACGCCACTAGCATCGACAATCTGGATTGACCATCCGGCAGATGTCGCAGCAATGCCAAACACGTCAGTAATCGCTACTCCATTGGTCACAGTGTGAGTAAATGAGATCGTTTCGCCAGCATAGCCTGTTTGCTCATATCCGGGAGATAGTTCAACGCTAGCAGTGGCCATGCGTGCCGCCCGACCGGGCAACGCGGTCATCAATAATAGAGCCAAAGCCAGGCCAATTCCACTCGCCAGCACACTCAGCAATCGCCGTTTATGCTGACGGTTTCCGTAATGAAATTTGTTCACAAAATTTCCTCCTGAATGAAGTCTGTCAATCCAAAATAGAGAGCGATACATGAACGCCGCCCTCCCGGCAACCAAACAGCCGCCAGCGTTACCCTCCCGCCGACGGCTGTCATTGATCATTGTTCATTGCTAATTGATCATTGCTTCAGCCCAACTACCTCGTACACCACTTCCGGCGTCGAGCGCCCTTTCACGGGCAGTGGCGGCAGTTCGATCACGTCCACCAGATCTTCCACGTGCCGATAGGCCGCCTCGCTGATGAGAATCTGTCCGCCCTTCGCATTCTCTTGCAGGCGCTTGGCGTAGTTCACACCATCGCCGATGGCCGAATAATTGCGCTGCTGCTCCGTGCCGATGTTGCCCACCACCGCATCGCCCGCGTTGATACCCACGCCAAAATTCAAATGCCGCTCCACGCCGGTGCGCGCGTGATACGCCTTGATATCGGCCTGCATCTTCAACGCCGCTTTCACGGCTCGCAGGGTGTAGTGCGTTTGATCGAGCGGCACGTTGAACAAGCCCATCACCGCATCGCCGATGAATTTGTCCAGCACGCCTTCAAACTCCAGCACGGCATCGGCCGCCATCGCCAGATAGGTATTCAACACTTCCACCAATGCCTCTGGCGCCAGATGTTCGCTGAAGCTGGTGAAGCCGCGGATGTCGCAGAACAGAATCGCAATCGGCTTGCGGATGCCGCCCAGTTTCAACTGCGAGGGATCGCGCAGCAATTGCTCCACCACGGCGGGCGGCGCATAGCGTTTAAACGTATCCTTGATGAAGCGCTGCTCGGCTTCCATGCGGCGCTTCTCCGTCAGGTCTTCCACCACCAGCGCCACACCGGACACCTCGCCTTCGCCCTCACCGCGCAGCGGCGCAAAGTTTATGCTCAACTCCACCTTGCCACGCACGGGCAGAACGCGTTCCACATCGCGCGAGACCACGGTGTGATTCTGCTTCACCTCGTCGATCCACGGTTGGAAGTCCACGGCTAAGGGCACCGTCTCACGATAGAGATGTTCCAACGCCTGATGAGAAGAAATGCCTAAAATGCCCTCGGCCGCCCGATTGAACAACGTCACCCGATCGTCCATATCAGTGGTGATAACACCCGACGTAATGGAGGCAAACACGTTGTCCATCAGATTCTTCATCATCGTGATGGCGGCCAGTTGCTGCCGCACGCGATCGAACAAGCGCGCATTGTCGATGGCAATCGCCGCCTGATTAGCAAACGCCGCCAGCAGGTCGCGCTCTTTATCGCCGAACAAGCCGGTGCGGATGCGATTGTCGGCATAGATCACACCCGTCACCCGATCGCGCACGATCAACGGCACGCACAAAATGCTGCGCAATGAATACGCCACCACACTCTCTTGCGAGGCAAAGCGCGGATCGGCCTGCGCGTTCGTCGTGGCCACCGGCTTGCCTTCCGTCGCTACCTGCTGCACGATGGTGCGGCTGACAGAAAAATCCGCCTGGGCCATCACCGCCCGATCGACGTTGCGCGCCACGCTCACTTCCATTTCGCCGGTATCTTCATCCTTCAACATCAAGAAGCTGCGCTCGGCGCCCGTCAACTGGATGATGCGATCCATCACCTGATTCAACACTTCTGCCAGTTCCAACGTGGAGCTGATGGTCTGCCCCACTTCATACAAGGCGTGCAGCGCCTGCCGTTCGTGCGCCAGCGAATCGACCGAGGATTGAAAGCGCGGCATCAGGCTTTGCATCTTCAGCAAAGCTTGCTGCGCCTTCATCACATCGCCGGAAGCGGGCAGCTTGGTCAGCACCGCCGCCTGCTGATGAAGTTGATTACTTAGCTCGGCCAACAACGCGGCCAAATCACCCTGCGCGATCGCGGTGCGCAGCAACAGCGTCGAATCGGCTAACGTATTGAAGGACGGATTGGTGGTTGAGGTAGAGGTCACGGCTTACTCTCCCCGTTGAATAACAACGCTCATACAACAAATGGACACTCTGCGTAACAAAGATTATACAACACCTAAGCCCCAAACGGAATTAAAGAATATCACGCAAAATGAGCAGCCGGGTTTCTCTCTTGTGCACTCTTTTGAAATGGAGAAACCCGGCTGCTTTGATTGTTTCGACCAGCCCGCGAACACGGTCAACACGCGAGGATCGCTCACTCCGGCGGACGACGGCGGAACAACGCGGGCAGCGGCGGCAGGCGATGTGACACACGCCGCTTAAAGCCGGCCCACCACAACGACCAATGGATGCGCTGCCAGATCGATCGGGTTTCCTGCGCGTCCACCTCGGCCCGGCCATACCGCTCCCGCACATACAAATCAGCCAGGTGATCGATCTCACCTTGGCGTTTGGGCACCACCTGCCCGATGAGCTGGGCTTGCTCAAACGGCGTGTGCGCGGCCGTCAGCTTAACCCGCAGCCAGCTGCCCAGGCGCGTCAGGCGCGCGAACGCCCACGTTCCACCGCCCGGCTTCTTCGGCGCTTGGCGATTTTCGTACCACCACACGGCCAGCCATAGGCTACCCGCCAGAAACAACAGCAAGATCACTCCGGCAATGATGAGCTGCGCCGCCAGCGACAAACTGAACGTCGTCTGGGAGCGATTCTCAAGATTCGTTGACTTGGCCGGACCAGCAAACGGATCAAATTCTTGATCTTTAGGTTCGCGCTCACCTGAACGGGCGGCCGAATTGCTCTGGTCGGTTTTCGAATCTGGTGAGCTGGCGCTCGCCGATTGCGGCCGCGCGATGACCGGTTGGCTAGCCGTCGGTTCAAATTGGATCCAGCCATATTGCGCGAAATAGATTTCCGTCCAGGTGTGGGCATTGTTCTGATAGACCTGATAGACGCCGCGCTGTGCATCGAACGTCCCTTGCGCAAAGCCCGTGGCGATACGGGACGGCAAACCCAGCGAACGCGCCATCACCGCCATGGACGATGCGTAGTAATCGCAGAAGCCCTGCTTCGTCACAAACAACACATAGTCTACGCCATCCTGCCCCGCAGCCGGCGCGCTGATCTGATCATTGTAAGTGATATTCGTGCGCAGCCATGCTTCAAGCGCCACAGCCTGATCGTAAGGTGTCGTCGCTTTCGCCTCGGTGACGATCTGGCGCGCCAGCTCCCGCACCCGATCGGGCAAGGTGTCGGGCAATTGCAGATAGCGTTCGCGGATCGCTGGAGGATAATTCGAACCCGCGGAGCGCAGCTGTTCAATCGTGGCGCGGCTGACCGATGACACCACCTGATAGGTATCGCCCGGCCCCAAGGGTGACAGCGTCGTCCACATACTAAATTCGCCGCCCGGCAATTGATCGAGCCAACCGGTCTGGTCCACGGACACCGGCTGGGGGGCGGCAAAGATCAAAGTGTTGTTGGGAAAAAACACCGTCACGGTCTGCGTCAATAGATCGCGCTGCCGAAATTGAGTCGGCGCGATTTGCTCATTGGCTGTCACCGCCACCTGCTCAGCTTCGGAACTTTGAAAGGCGCCGCCGGTGTAGCGATCGTAAATTACGCCCTGCCAATAACGGCTTTCCGGCGAACGCACTTCCATCACCAATTCGGTTCCCAGGTTGCGCTGCCCCAGTAGGGCCAACGTGCGGCCAAACGGATTGGTGTAAGGCAGGCCATGCGGTTGCAGGCCGGAGAACAAGCGGCTGAACGTATCTTCGACCGAGCGTACCGGGCGACTGATCTCGCGCCACAGCCCGGAGATTTGTGGCGCACCGGCAAATGTCGGCACGACCGTGCCAAAGAGCACGGCCGCTAACGCAATGATCGCGCCAATCTGCAAGAAGTCGCGCTCGATCTCCGGCTTGAAACGGATGCGGCCAAACTGCCAGCGCAATTCCTGCCGCAAAGTATATAAGCGCGCTGCGTACAGCAACACCACAAACAGATAGACGATCAGCCAGACGGCCAGCACTTCCTTGCCGCCGTAGTAGTACATATTGACGAGCAAGATGATGCCGGCTGGCGCGACCGCCAACCACAACCGCTGCCGCCGGATCGTATTCCACACGGTCAGATAGGCGATCAACCAAAAGCCCGCGGACAGCACCAGCAAAAAGATCGTATTATCTTTACCCACCCCGCCTGAGGAGATCGCGTCGAACCAAATGTAGATGTGTTCGCCCAGCCGGATCACCAGCTGCCGCACAGAGTCCAGCCACGTAAATCCGTAGACTTTATCCGGCATAGCGCTGACGCACACCAAAGTGACCCAGACGATACCGTAGAGGAGCATGATGAAATGTGCAGTACGCGGTCGCCAGCGGCAGGTTGCGATTAAAGCACCTAACGACCCGCTCACCACTACGGTCAAGCTCAGCACATCGAGATTCGGCACCCATTCGGCCATGGCGATGCTGGCCGACGCGCAGAAAACGATCAGGATGGCCAGCACGACAGCAATCCAATCAAAACGAAACGGGGCAGAGAAGCGCCGGGCAAGCTCAGGGTTATCAGGCATAGAAGTGGCCTTAACGGACCAGATGCATTGTGCGTCACTAGCGCTGGTATAGTTCAATGAATACTGGCAAGTATCCAGCGAGGTTCAATGTAATTGTATGTTGTGCCAGTCTCTTCGTCAAAGACTTGGAGCCGAGGGGAATTCCAGCTGTCAACGCTGTCAGACTAATCGGCAGTCCGTCGACGGCACACCAGATAAGTTGCGCCGATCAACAAACAATCGAATCCAATGATGGAATCACCCGATCAGGGCAACTTGCTTAAAATTTCTGTGAAATTTGAATTTTAGCTATTGACTAGCAAACCGGTTTGTGTTAAATTAGGAATTAGCATTCCTGATTAGTCCGAATCCAGGAAACCCAGTGTGACCCCGCGCAAAACGAAACCACGGCCCACGATTAACGAAGTTGCTCAACGTGCCGGCGTCGCCAAGACGACCGTTTCGCACGCGATCAGTGGCAAGCGTCCGGTCGCGCCCGCCACGCGCGAACGCGTCTTCGCAGCAATGCACGAGCTGCAATACTCGCCGAGTCCCATCGCGCGCCGCCTGGCCGGCAGCCCCAGCCACGCCATCGCCCTGGTCTTCCCCCTCGCCTCGCCCACGATCGCCGATGTAGAAGTCCGCTACATTGCCAGTATCGGCGCAGTGGTCAATCAACACGGCTACACCTTTTTGACGCTGACCGCGCCGGAAGTCAACGTGGATGATATCCGTCAAATTGTCTATTCCGGCTTAGTCGACGGCGTGCTGTTGATGCGCATTCAGCAAAAAGACGAGCGCGTGAAACTGCTCAAAGAAACCGACATCCCCTTCGTCATGATCGGCCGCACGCGCGACAATAAGGGGTTGACCTTCGTTGATTTGAACGGCGAAGCCGCGATCGGGCTGGCCGTGGATTACCTCGTCGAACTCGGCCATCACGCGCTTGGTTTTATTTGCCCCCAAGATTTGAACTTCGCTTTCGCGCAGCGCATCGTTAAAGGCTTTGAGAAAAGTTGTGACAAGCATCAACTGCCTTGCAATATGGCGCCCGCCGTCTGGTCGGCCGATGCCGGTTATCGGGCCATGCTGGTTCTGCTGGAACAACATCCGGAAATGACGGCCGCCATCGCCTGGTCAGAAGTGGTGACCGTCGGCGCAGTAAGCGCGCTCCGCGATATGGGCCGCAAGATACCCGACGATATCTCGTTCATTTCATTCGATCGATCGGAACACCTGCATCTGGCCTCGTCTGATCTGACTGTGATCGATACGCGGCCGGAAGCGGTCGGGGCGCAAGCCGCCCAGATGCTCATCAGTTTATTGAAAGACGAGCCGTTGGAACGGACGCAAGTCTTGATGCCGCCGTTGTTGATTAACGGCAAGAGCACGGTGCGTCACGTCAACGGTCAGCACGTCGGTTACACCAAGGTGCCAGGTATTCATTAGCAAAGAATGGTTTGAGTGTTGAGTTAAGGAGGTGATGTGTAGCGCAGGAATTGCCCAATCCATTTCGCGCAATTTCGACCCTGACTTGTCTGCAAATTCCCTGCAAGCGATCCTGCAGGCAAGTCCCAACCCGTGTATCACAAGACAACTTTCAAGGAGTGAAGCAAAATGAAGATTCGTTATTCGCTCGTAGTCCTGTTCGTGATGTTGGGCATGCTGCTCGCGGCCTGCGGTGGCGGCGCGACTCCGACACAAGCTCCCGCGGTGGCTCCGACGCAAGCCCCGGCCGCAGCTCCGACACAAGCTCCCGTGGCGGCCCCGACACAAGCTCCGGCTCCCGCGGCCGGTGGCCTGACCGGAGAAGTGACGTTATGGCATTCGTATCACGCGGGTGGTGCGGAAGAGAAAGCCGTCGGTGATGCGGTGGCACAGTTGATGAAAGACAATCCGGGCCTGAAGGTCAACGTGCTGGAAATCCCGTTCGATCAGATCGAAAACAAGTGGTCGACGGAAGTGGCGGCCGGTGGCGGCCCCGACATGTTCACCATGCCGAACGACAACCTGGGCACGTGGGTGCGCGGCAACTTGGTGGCCCCCGTGGATGACCTGATGAAAGATCATCTGGGCGACTTCTCGAAGGCTGGCATCGATGGCTTGACCGTGGATGGGAAGTTGTACGGCGTGCCGGGCATTATCAAGGCGCTGGCGCTGGCCTACAACAAGAGTACCGTCCCCAATCCGCCCAAGACCACCGACGAGCTGATGGCGCTGGTGAAGAGCGGCAAGAAATTGGTCGTCAATCAGAGTGCCTACTACAACTTTGGCTGGCTGCAAGGCGCTTTTGGCAGCCAATTGATGGACAACACGGGCACCTGTGTGGCCGATAAGACCGGCATGGCCGATGCGTTCCAGTATCTGCTCGACCTGAAGAAGGCCGGCGCGATCTTTGACCCGGATGGCGGCAAGCTCGATACGATGGTCCGCCAGGGTCAGGCCGACATGATGGTTGAAGGCCCGTGGGTACTGGGTGACTTCAAGAAGGACCTGGGCGACAAGCTCGGCGTCGTGCCGATGCCGGCGGGACCCAAGGGTCCGGCTCAGCCGTTGTCCGGGATTGATGGCTGGTACGTCAACCCGAATGGCAGCGCGGATCAGCAGAAACTGGCCGTGCAAGTGGGCTTGTACCTCTTCGGCAAGCAAGGGGCTGGCAATTGGGCGAACACAGCCGGTGACCCGATGGTCGCCAATGGCGTGACCGTCAGTGACCCCTTGGTGAAGGCTTATGCGGATGCGGCGGCAACAGGTTTCCCGCGCCCGCAGAGCAAGGAATTCGGCAACTGGTGGGGTCCCTTTGGTGACGCGGTCACCAAGGTCATGGAAGGCACGTTAACCCCTGCCAATGCGGTCAAAGAAGCATGTGCGGCCATGAATAAAGCGAGCGGCAAGTAGTCCAATCTTTTAAGACCTGACAGGTCTGCTATAAGACCTGTCAGGTCTTTCTCTAGAGATCATTAGCTTGAATAATCAGAACTTTCGTTAGATAATAGCAGCAGCTTGCATCTTCTTCTATGGAGGGGCATGACGATGGCGTCAATCACTAGCGATAGACAGGCTCCCCCCAGCGGCCTTCGACGCTGGCTGAATCGCACCGCAACCACCCGCACCGCCTGGCTGTACCTCTTGCCGGCGTTCCTCGTAATGGGCATCATCACGTTCTATCCGTTGTTTTACGAAGTCTGGATGTCCACCACGGATTACAACATCAAAAACTTGCGCTACGATTCGCCGGCGCCTAATCGAGCCGATCAAAGCGACGCTTGCACTACCAACCTTAAAGGCGAATGTACGTGGGGGCTGTTGGAGAACTATCATCAGATTTTCACCGGCGATCTACCCGTCGCGGTTGCCAATTTCAGCTTTTGGAACGTTCTGGCTTTTGACCTGGTCTGGACCTTCACTAACGTTCCTGTCCATGTAATTATCGGCGTCCTGATCGCGGTGCTGCTTAACGTGAAAGGCTTGTGGTTCAAACGGTTCTATCGGGCCATCTATATCCTTCCGATGGTGCTGCCCTCCTTGGTGATCGCCGTCGTCTGGAAAAACATGTTCGATTCGCAATACGGCGCGATCAATCAGCTGCTGTCGTCGGTGTCGCATTTATTTGGAGGTACGCCGGTGACGTTGCGCTGGCTCGATCAAGTCGATCAGCCGATTTCATTTCTTCCTCTGACCCTGTCCTATTTCGCACTGCTCATCACCAACATCTGGCTGGGCTGGCCGTTCATGACCATTGTAGCCACAGGCGCGCTGCAGAGCATTCCAGGCGACTTGTATGAGGCGGCGTCGATTGATGGCGCGAGTTCACGGCAGCAGTTTACGAGCATCACTGTTCCATTGCTGCAGCCGGCCATGATTCCGGCGGCCGTTTATGGCATTGTGGCCACCTTCAACTTGTTCAACTTGATCTATCTGCTGTCAGGCGGTGGCCCGCTACGCAAGACCGAAATTCTGGTAACGACGGCCTATCGGCTGGTCAATGAACAGCGTCTCTATGGCACCGCGGCTGCTTTTAGCGTGATCATTTTCTTTGTGCTGCTCGGCTTGACCCTGCTGACCAATCGGCTCACCAAGGCAACAGAAAGGTATGATGCCTAATGGCTACTTCAATGACAGCCCGATCCAATCAACCGGCACGCACCAAGCGCCCTAAACCTCAACTCTCCTATGGGAAGCAGATCCTATATCAGGCGCTGCTGTTGTTGATTGCCTTTGTTGTGATGTTTCCAATCTTGTGGGTCGTCAGTCTGTCGCTCGATCCGCGCAACATTTCGCGCCCGACTGAGTTGAACCTGATCCCGCCTGGCGCGTCGCTGACAGCCTATGAAAAGGTCCTGCAACAGCCGACGTCCAATCCCGTAACGTTCGGTCAATTGGCGCTCAATTCGACCAAACTGGGCGTGGGAGTGGCGCTTTTTTCAGTGGCCATTGGCGTGAGCGCAGCTTACGTTTTCTCGCGCTTTGAAATTCGCGGGCGCCGGTTCCTAATGTTGGCTGTCCTCACTGTGCTGATGTTGCCGTCCATTGGCACGATTGCACCGTTGTTCGTCATGCTGAACAAAATCCAGATCGGAGCAACGCCAGCCGATTCTCTGCGTAACTCCCTCTTAGGGGTGGGGTTCTCCATCATCTCAGGTGCGCTACCGTTTTCAATCTGGAATTTGAAGGGCTATCTCGACACGATCCCGCGCGATCTGGAAGAAGCCGCCCGCGTGGACGGCGCCACGCTCAATCAAACATTCTTGCGCATCATTTTGCCGTTGGCCGTGCCGGCACTGGCCGTAACTTTTTTCCTGGGTTTTTTGACTGGCTGGACAGAGTTCGCGCTATCCTGGCAATTCCTGACCCGGCCTTCTGACTTCACACTCACCATGTCGTTGTGGAATATGACCGGACAATATGCATCCACGACACCTTGGTCCCAGTTTTCGGCGATGTCGCTGCTGGTGGCCGCACCGGTAGCTATTGTCTATCTCGCTTTGCAGAAGTACATTATCGGCGGCTTGACGCTCGGCAGCGTGAAATAACTTTCACCTTCAGACCCTAAGGGTTTAGAAACCCTTAGGGTCTCTTTTTTTGCCTCACTATGAAACGCCTCCTCTTCCCGCTCATTCTGTCGATCACGATTCTCGCCGCCTGCACGACGACGACACCCACGACCGCGCCCACGTCTGCCCCAACCGGTCCGGCGGCCTCGGCCACCCCGATCGCTCCCCCGCGCCCGACAGCGATTCCCGTTCAATTTGTCGCGCCCGTCAGCGGCTTGCCGCAGGGCACGGACGGTTACCCGTGGTGGAACGACTCCGTCTTCTATGAAATCTTCGTGCGCAGCTTCTACGACAGCACCGGCGACGGCCTTGGCGACATCAATGGCCTCACTGAGAAACTCGCTTATTTGCAGGACCTTGGCATCACCGGCCTGTGGCTCATGCCGATTCAGCCTTCGCCGTCGTATCACGGCTACGACGTCAAAGATTACTACACCATCAATCCCGACTACGGCACGCTGGATGACTTCAAGCGGCTGATCGCAGAAGCAAAAAAGCGCGGCATCCGCATCATCATCGACTTCGTGCTGAATCACACCT
>Ga0182021_10003725_pt1 | contig 17932 bp, 20 predicted proteins | sample 612E3MmetaG_FD_120493 | JGI IMG/M metagenome (GOLD analysis project Ga0182021, IMG submission 120493) | Permafrost microbial communities from Stordalen Mire, Sweden - 612E3M metaG (Illumina Assembly) | ecosystem: Environmental > Terrestrial > Soil > Wetlands > Permafrost | place: Sweden... | reverse complement strand
GCCTTCCGGGATAACGAGGATGTGAAGTCCCTGCCGAGCCAGGCCCTGGTGTGGCGGGATGACTTCAGCAACCTCTTCCGTGTCCTGAAGTGACTATTCCGCCTTGAGGCTCTTGGCCAGCAGCTGGGTTCGGATGAATACGTCGATGTCGCCGTCCAGCACCTTCTGGGTTTGGCTGGTTTCTGCGCCGGTGCGGTGATCCTTCACCATCTGATAAGGCTGCAAGACGTAACTGCGGATCTGGCTGCCCCAGGCCACATCGGCCTTGTCCCCGCTGGCGGCGGCCACCTTGTCCAGGAACTTCCGCTGCTCCACTTCGTAGAGCCGACCCTGCAGGACCTTCAAGGCGGTCGCACGGTTCTTGATCTGGCTGCGCTCGTTCTGACAGCTGACCACGATGCCCGTCGGCAGATGGGTGAAGCGCACGGCGGATTCAGTGCGGTTCACGTGCTGGCCACCCGCACCGCTGGCCCGGAAGACATCGATCTTGAGATCCTTCTCGGGGATATCGACGTTGATGGTGTCGTCCAGCTCGGGACTCACATACACGGCCGCAAAGCTGGTGTGGCGCCGCTTGGCGGAATCGAAGGGGCTGATGCGCACCAGGCGGTGGACGCCGGCCTCGGCTCGCAGGTAACCGTAGGAGAATGGGGCATCCACGATGAAGGTGGCTCCCTTGATGCCGGCCTCCTCCCCGTCCTGGTAGTCGATCATCTCCGTGGGCCAGCCCTTGGATTCACAGAAGCGCAGGTACATGCGGAGCAGCATGGCCGCCCAGTCCTGGCTTTCCGTGCCGCCGGCCCCGGGAGCGATGGCCACGATGGCATGGTTGTGGTCGAGGTCCCCACTGAGCATCATGCGCAGCTCAGCATCCTCGACGACCTTGCGGAGCTCGCCTGCCACAGATTCGACCTCGGCCAACATGTCCCCGTCTTCCTTGGCCAGTTCCAACCCGGTGTCCAAGTCCTCGATCCCGGTCGTCAGACGCTTGGCCAGGGCGATGTCGCTGGTAATGGTCCCCCGCTTCTGCAGGAGGGGTTTGGCGGCATCGGGGTCGTCCCAAAAGCCTGGCGCCGTGGTCCGTTCCTCGATCTGCTCCAGCTCAAGGGCCTTGCGCTCGGGATCCAGGTGGGTGACCAACTGCTGGACGCGGGGTTCCAGCTCGTTCTTGGCCCGCACCAGGGTCTCGAAATCCATCGTCAGCGTCTCCGGCCCCGTCCGCCGGGGAACCTTTGAGTTTAAGGCAATAAGGGATTCCCGGGCGCCACGCTATTCTGGATGGATGTCTGGATTCATCCCTGTGATCCCCGCCGATCTGGAACCCACCCTCCGTGGGGTCCTGACCGGCCATGGGGGAGTACCCCTGGCCTGGGCGCGGTGGGAACACCCCACGCCCAAGGGCCGGGTGGTCATCTCGCACGGCTACGGCGAGCATGGCGAGCGCTACCGCCATACGGCCCATTGGCTGCACGGGCTGGGCTGGTCCGTCTCCAGCGTGGATCACCAGGGCTTCGGTCGCTCCGGCGGCCCTAGGGGCGATGCGGTAGGCATCCGTGCCTTCGTGGATGACCTGGCCCTCTTCCTGAGACAGGAGCGCCGCCACGACGCCGAGCGCACCGGCGCGACGGCCCGGCTGGTGGACGGTGTCCCCATGCCGCCCTTGCCGGTCTGTCCCCAGGTGGTTCTGGGCCATAGCTTCGGGGGCCTCGTCGCCATCCTTACACTCCTCTGGCATGCGGATACCTTGGATGGCCTGATCCTGTCGAGCCCTGCTGTGTCCGTGACGTCGAGTTCGAAAATCCTCGTGGTCCTATCGCGCCTGCTTCGCTTGTTCATGCCTCACCGTCCTATCCAGCTCCATGGAGACAAGAGTCGCGTTTGTTCCGATCCCGTCATCGTCCAGCGCTACGAGGCCGATCCCCTTTGCCACCGGTGGGCCACCGCGGCCTTCGGGGCCGCCCTGGACGAAGGCCGGGCCGAGGTGCTGCCCCTGGGCCATGAACTGGACCGCCCCATGCTCCTGCTGGAGTCCGGAAGCGATACGGTGGTGGACCCGGACGCATCCGAGGCCCTGTGGTCCGCTGTGCGGCCAGAGCTCCTGGAACGCCACCGCCTGCCGGGCTTATTCCATGAGATCTTCCACGACCGCCGCCGGGCCGAGGCCCAGGCCCTGGTGGAGCCGTGGCTCGAGAAGCTGTACCGAGCCTGGAACCCTTCGCCCAGGAACTCTTCGCATTGTCCCGCCATGTCTGAAGTGCTGCCGCCACCGGAGTCCAAATGAAGCGCATCCTCACCGTCCTCGCTCTCACCGCCTCCATGGTGGGTCTGGGCCTGGGCTGCCACAAACCGAAGGCCATCGATACGGGCGTCTCTGCCGCCGAATTGATGACGACAGCAGACAAACAGATGAAGCAGGGGAAGTTCACCGAAGCCCGTGTGACCCTGCGGCATCTGGAGCAATACCTTCCTGGATCCGCGGAATTCCCCAAGGCCAAGCTCATGTTGGGCGATAGCTTCTTCTTCCAGAGCAGTCCCAGCTTCCCGGAAGCCGAGGTCGAGTACGCGAGCTTCCTGAACTACTTCCCTCGTCATGAACTGCGGGACTACGCGCTCTACCACCGCGCCCTCTGCCACTTCTCCTCCATCGAAAGCGCCGAACGCGATCAGACCGAGACCCGGAAGGCCCTGGATGGTTTCCAGCAGCTCCTCAAGGAATCCCCGGGAAGTCCTTATGTAGGGGAGACACGCGCGAAGATCCTTCAATGCTGGCGCCGCATTGCCGAGCACGAGCTGCTGGTGGGGACGTTCTACGTGAACACCTACTACTATCCCGGTGCTGAACGCCGGCTCAAGAATCTCCTGGAAACCTATCCCGACTACGTGGACCGCGAGCGGGCCTACTTCTACCTGGGTGAGGCCATGCGCCAGCGACTCCTCTCGGGCGAAGAGGTCACTCAGTTCAACAAGGACTATGCGGTCAAGCTCCAGAAGGAAAGCCTGAAGGATCTCAGCAAAGAGGAGCTCATTCAGTACGGCAAGGATTTCCAGGCCTTCAGCGCCGAGCGGATCAAAGTCTTTCGCGCCGAAGCCAAGAGCTACTATCGCAAGCTGGTGGAGAGCTATCCAGGCTCAGAGTGGTCCCGCCGAGCCTCCGATCGCCTCATCACCATGGGCCTAGAGGGCGCCAAGGAGGAATTGGACAGTTAATACTGTCCGGGGAGACCGCCTGCTCACTTCGCTCGCGATGTCCCCCCGGAACCCCCGCTGTTGGGGCGGGGTGAACCCGCCCCAACAGCCAGCATTCACATCCAGGAGGCGCCATGGAGCTCAGTAGCCTCGGTCTAGGTACCTACCTGGGCCAAGCCTCGGACGCCGTTGATGCTGCCTACGTGGAGGCCGGGAAGGCCTTTTTCGCCGCCGGGGGGACCGTCTTCGACACCGCCGCGAACTACCGCAACGGGCGCTCGGAAAGGGCCCTGGGAGCAGTCTTCAAGGGTCTTCCCCGGGATGGTTTCTTTGTCTCCACCAAGGCCGGCTACATCCCCATGCCCGATGGCGATCCCGAGGAGGGCCCCCGGGCCTGGTTTCATCGGGTGCTGGAGCAGCCGGGCATCCTTTCCTTGGACGATCTGGTGGACGGATGCCACGCCATGACTCCGAAGTACTTGGCCCACCAGCTGGACATCAGCAGGGAGGCCCTGGGCCTCGAGAGCCTGGATCTGTTCCATCTGCACAATCCCGAACAGCAACTGGCGCACTTGGGAGCTGAGGCCTTCTACGCCGCCATTAGCAGAGCCTTTGAAGCCTGCGAGGACTTCGTGGCCGCGGGAACAATCCGCGCCTATGGTGTGGCCACCTGGAACGGCTTCCGGGTGCCCCCCGGTCAGCAGGGGCACCTGAGCCTGGCCCGCCTGCTGGCGGCCGCCGAGGCGGCTGGCGGCCGGGATCACCACTTCCGTTGGATCCAGCTGCCCCTCAACCTGGCCATGCCCGAAGCCTTCCTGGCCCCGACCCAGGAGATCGATGGCACGGCGATGACCCCCCTGGCTGCCGCCCAGGCCAGCGGGCTCCTGGTCCAGACTTCGGCCTCCATCATGCAGGCGCGTATCCTGCGCCAGCTGCCGGATGGGTTCGCGGAAGCCCTAGGCCTGCGCACACCTGCCCAGGCGGCGCTCCAATTCACCCGCTCCTGCCCGGGGGTCACCACCGCCCTTTGTGGCATGGGGCATGCCGCTCACGTGGCCGAGAATGTGGCGGTCCTCGCCATCCCGAAGCTCGACCCCATCGCGCTGGAAAGCCTGTTCGGATGATCCTCCTGGCCATCACGCCGGGGCTCGGTTTCGACCGCGTTTCCTGGCGGACCGTGCTCCATGCCGGAGTGGATGAATTCATGATCCGGGAGAAGGACATGTCCGCCCGGCATCTCCTGGAAGCCGCCCGGTGGTGCCAGGACACCGCTCCGGAGGTACGGCTCTGGATGGCGGGTCGTCTGGACGTGGCCTTTGCCGCCGGGTGTGGCCTCCACGCCCCCGAAGTCCACCCCGACCTCGAACCAGGGCTGGTGCCGCTGTCGCGCCCCCTTCATGACGAATCCCAGTGGATGGCCAGGAGAACCTCGGACCAGCTGCTGATCTCTCCGATCTTCGCCACCCCCGGCAAGGGTGCTCCCTGGGGATGGGAGCGATGCCGGACCTTCCTCGATGGCCTGCCGGCTATCGGTCCCAAACTCCTCGCCCTGGGCGGCGTCGATCCGTTCAACGCCCCTCTGATCATGCATCCCCGCCTAGCCGGCATAGCCGCCATCCGCCCGTTTTGGGGGGGTGATCCCGCCCGGACCGTGGCGCGATTCCGGGAATGATGAGCGTATCCTTCTCCTCATGTTCCGAGACTTGAGGGAGAAGGTCAGTGCGCCGCGCCGCATCCTGGCCTGGGCGTTGCTGGGGGTCCTGCTGGTGGTGGGGTCCTTCGTACTGCCCCGCATGACCTCGCTCCCTGCCGCGCATCTGGCGGCCGATGTGATCCTTTGGTCCACCGTGGCCTACGGCGCCATCCGGTTGCTCTCCTTTCTGCTTCTCGACCCGCTGCTGAGCCATCGGAAGACCGCCACACCAGGCTTCGCGAGAGATCTCCTGGTCGTGGCACTTTATTTGGTGGCTGCCGGCGGCATTCTCCGTCAAGTGATGCAGGTGGGCCTTGGCCAGCTGCTGGGCACCGGTGCCATCGCAGCGGCGGTGGTGGGGCTCAGCCTTCAGGAAGTGCTCGGCAACCTCTTCGCGGGAATCTCCCTCCACCTCGACCCGGCCTTCATGGAGGGGGACTGGGTGGAGATCACGGGCAACCTGCGGGGCGGGCCCGGCCGGGAGACGCTCATCGGGCAGGTGGAGGCCATGACCTGGAGGACGGTGCAGCTACGCACCGAGAATGGCGACATGGACATCCTGCCCAATCGCATCATCGCCCAGGCCGTGGTGACCAACCTCTATGTGCCCTCAGGACTGCATCGGCGCACGGCCAAGGTCCTCGTCGAACCCAGGCCTGATCTGCACGTGGGCCTCGAGACCCTCACCCGGGCCCTGGCGGGCCTGCCCCACCTTCCCCAGCACCGCCCCGAGGTAGTGGTCCACAGTTCCGACATGGGTGGTGCAGTACTGGAGATGCGCTTCTGGGCCCTGGGCTTCCGCCACGGTCGGCAGGCCACCTTCCAGGCCAATCGGTTGGCGGCCACAGTCCTTCCCCGAGAGGGATTCCGCCTCATGGGCCCCCACGGTCCCACACCCCTGGTGGCTTACCCTGAGCAGGTGCCTGGCGCTTCGCCCATGGGTAAAATCATCAGTGAACTTGGGTTACCGGAGCATTGGGCCGAGGACCTGCGTCCCTACCTTCGACGACAACGGTTGGCTCCTGGAGAAGGGGTGATCCGAGAAGGAGACCCCGGGAATTCCCTCTTTGCAGTCCACCGGGGCATCCTGCAGGTGGTCCATCCAGAAGAACGGCAGGATCCCTACACCGGTCTCTTTTGGAGGCCTCTCGCCCAGTTGGGCCCGGGCCAGTGGTTCGGCGAGGCCAGCCTGCTGACGGGCGCTCCCCGGAATGCCACCATCGTGGCCCTCACGGAGGCTGAGGTCCTTGAACTGCCAAAAGAGGCCTTCGAGGCCTCCCTAAAGCGAGAGCCCGAACTGCTGGATCGCCTGGTGGACCTGATGGTTCGGAGAGAGCACGAAGCAGCCGAGGTCCCTGCCTCGAAGGAGGGCCGCAGGACCCAATGGGCCCGGCAAGTCCGCGCCTGGTTCGGTCTGAATTGAGCCGGAGCATGTTCTGACCGATCTTTGCATCTGGAGCCCAGGGTATCCTGGGTGGGGAGGCGCCATGGACTTGCCAGAGCATCTGCACCACCTGGTGAGCGAACTGGGTGATTCCCTGGTGAAAGCCTTGTCGGAGGATGACCACTGCCGGGACCTGGCCTTCCAGATCCAGGCCAAGGGCTATGCACTGATGTTGATTCTCGAGGCCTCTCCCATGAGCGCGGATCAGAGGGCTCTGTCCGGCCTGGAGGAGGCTGAATCATCCTTGCCCTTCTCTGAGGACGATCTGCGCTTGATGAAGTCCTTCAAGATCCGGGTGGATTAAGCTGTGAGCTCCCTGCCCTGGGATCTTCCGGCCCCCGAAGCCGGTCGGGTTGCGCACCCCAATGCCGCAGGCCTGGGACGTTCGGAGCTGGGGTCGCTCATGGCCAGCCTCGGCGAACCCCCCTGGCGGGGCGGACAACTCCTCACAGGACTGCTGAGGCAGCGCTGGACCCGGTGGGAGCAGTTCTCGAACCTCTCCAAGTCCCTCCGCGCCAGGCTGGACTCCGAAGTGGATCTGGCCTGGCCTTCGATCGTCCAGAGCCAACCGTCCGACGACGGCTCCACCAAGCATGTCTTCGACCTGCGTGACGGACGCCAGGTCGAGGGCGTGCACATGCCCTATGTCGTTCCGGGGTCCGGTCCGCGACCTGCATCCCCGGAGCCCCTGCGCCAGAGGCAGGCACAGCCTGCCTCTGGTTTCGAGGATCTCGACGAGACTCTCGATCGTGTCACCCTCTGCCTCTCCAGCCAGGTGGGCTGTGCCATGGGGTGCACCTTCTGCGCCACGGGACAGCTGGGCATCATCCGAAACCTCACTGCATCGGAGATCGTGGGCCAAGTGGTGGCCATGCTGAACCATCACGCCCATCCCCAGGGCCGGCCCGTTAACTTGGTTTTCATGGGCATGGGCGAGCCCCTGCACAACTTCGACCATCTCATGGCGGCCTTCGAGACACTGACGGATGCGGAGGGTCTCGCCATTCCGCCCCGGCGCATCACGGTGTCCACCTCGGGCCTGGTGAGCGGCATCGACCGGCTGGGCACCTTTGCCCGCCGCCCCCGGTTGGCCCTCAGCCTGAACAGCAGCACGGACGAGGCCCGCTCGCGCCTCATGCCTGTGAATCGCGTCTGGAACCTGGAAGCCCTGGCCCAGGCGCTGGGACGTTTCCCCCTTCAATCCGGCGAACGGATCACCATTGAGTACGTGCTTCTGAAGGGGGTCACGGACAGCCAAGAGGACGGTCGCCGCCTCGCGGCCTTCGCGCGCCGCTTCCCTGCCAAAGTGAACCTGATTCCCTTCAATCCCCATGAAGGATCCGGCTTCGAGCCTCCCGAGGAATCCCGCATCGGGGATCTCTGTCGCCTATTGTCCGATGCGGATCTACCGGTCAGCGTCCGGCGCAGCCGGGGCCAGGATGTGGCCGGCGCCTGTGGCCAGCTGGTGCGGGATAGCCAGCCGCGACATCCGAAACTTCGCTGATTTCGGTCATGCTGGACTGGTGCAACCCACGCCCAAGCCCTTCTTCGCCACCCTCCACGCATTGCTCGACGCGGAGGGCGAGATCACGCTCGGCGAACTGCTGGAGGCGGCCGGGGAACAGACCTATGGCCTATTGGTGCTGCTGCTCTCGCTGCCGAATCTCATTCCCGGGCTGAACGTCGGATTGGCCCCCGTGGGAGGCATCGGGCTCATGGCCCTTGGAATGCAGCTGGCCTGGGGCAAGGCCCAGCCTTGGGTTCCCCGGCGCATCAAGGCCCAGCCCATCCACAAGGGACGAATCAAGGACGCCCTTGCCAAACTCGAGACTCAGCTCAGCCGATTCCGTTGGCAGGGATCCCAACGGCGGCATGTCAGCCCCCGCTGGATGGGCGCCATCATCGCCTGGACGGGCTTCCTGCTGGCCCTCCCGGTGCCCCTGCCCTTCGGCAACCAGCTGCCCGCGGCCATCCTTTGCCTTCTGGGGGCGGCCCTTCTGGAGGAACGCCTTGCCTGGGCCTGGATCGGGGTGGCGGCTTCCTTTGGCAACACCCTCTACTTCGCCTTCAGCTTCGATCTCATCGTTCGCGCCTCCATGGCGGCCTTCCACGTGCTGGTGAAGTGATGCGATTCGACGCCCTCACGCTCTTCCCGGAATTCTTCGAGGCCGCCCACCTGGGCATCACGGGTCGCGCCTTCCGCGATCTGGGGCACGGGCTGCATACCCATAGCTACCGCCCTTACGCCGGGAACGCCTTTGGTCATGTCGACGACTCGCCCTTCGGTGGGGGGCCCGGCATGATCCTGCGGCCGGAGGTGCTGCGGGACACCCTGGCTTCCGTCCCGCGGAGTGGCCAGGGCCGCATCATCCACTTCAGCCCCGCTGCGCCGCCCCTCACCCATGCCAAGGTGGTGGAACTCGCGAAGCTTGATCAGTTGATCCTGGTCTGCACCCGCTACGAAGGCCTGGATCAGCGAGCCATCGAGCGATGCGTCGACGAGGAACTGAGCGTCGGAGAAGCGGTGCTCAGTGGGGGCGAGCTGCCCGCCCTCGTCCTCATCGACGCCGTCTGCCGCTGGCTTCCCGGCGTCCTGGGCAACGAGGCTTCCGCCCAGCAGGACAGCTTCGCCACGGGCCTGCTGGATCATCCGCATTACACGCGGCCGGCCAGTTTTCAAGGGTTGGAGGTGCCGGCCATCCTTCAGGGTGGCGACCACGGTGCCGTCCGTCTCTGGCGTTTGCGGGAGGCCATGGCCAGGACCAAGCGGCTCCGGCCTGACCTGTGGATGGCCTACCTGCGGGACCGACTGGTCAACCTGGACCGCCCCGCCCAGTGGTGCGCCTGGCAGGTAGAGCATCCGGAGGAATGGGAGCGGCCCAAGCCGAAGGGATGGAAAGGATGGAAGCCCGAATGACCCCTTCCCTTTCCGGCCCATTCCGATACACTGGTTGACTCCCCGTCTGGGGACTTTCGAGCCATGTCCGCCTGTGTTCAGGTTTAGGGACCGCTGGCCCAGGAGCCCACATGAGTCACATCATCGATCAGCTTGAAGCCAGCCTGCTTCGCACGGACCTCCCCCGCATCCAGCCCGGCGACACCGTCAAGGTGCATGTCAAGGTCAAGGAAGGCGAGAAGGAGCGCATTCAGCTCTTCCAGGGCATCGTCATCGGCATCAAGGGCGGCGGCATGCGTACCTCCTTCACCGTCCGCAAGGTCGCGAGCGGCGTGGGTGTAGAGCGCATCTTCCCACTCAACAGCCCCACCATCGACAAGCTGGAAGTCATCCGTCACGGCAAGGTCCGCCGCGCCAAGCTCTACTTCCTCCGCGAGAAGCTCGGCAAGGCCGGTCGCCTCAAAGAACGCCGCACAGAGAACGGCGAGTAGGGCTACTTCTCACCCATAAAAAGCGCCCGGTCGGGCGCTTTTTTGTCGAAAAATAATAGGGCAACCCAGCTATCTAAAACGACTTGGATCTTTATTTCTGATTCATCTTTTCCGCGATTACCCCCGGCCTTGATCTGGCTATCTGTGGAAAGATGAACCCGGGTGCTCCAGCTGGTCCATTCAGGGCCGCCATCCTGGGAGGATTTATGAAGATTTCGTCCCTTTCCACCCTCGCCATCCTGGTTGCCACCGCCCTATCCCTCCAGGCAGAGCCCCCTCGGTATGGTGTGCAGGGTCTGGTGAACATCCCGCAGGACGACCTCAAGACCTATCTCGACAACAATCTTGGAATTGGCATCGGCGTTCACGGCACCTTCGATCTGGGCAACGGCCACATGCTTCGCCCCCGTCTGGATTACAGCCTCTACCAGCAAGCCTCCATGGCCTCCGTCAAGCAGAGTGCCTCCTACCTCAGCCTCGGTGGGGACTATCTCTACTTCATCGCCGGCCAGCCCGAAGGTTACTACGTGACAGCTGGCCTATCGGCCATGCGTTGGTCCCTGCAGCACCAGGATCCCGGGACCGACCTGACCAATGCCACCACCAAGTTCGGTGAGGCGGCGGGCATCGGCTACCAGTGGGATTACAACATCGGGACCGAGGTCCGGTGGGTGCATTCCAGCGTGTCCAACAATTTCAGGGCAGACTCCTTGCAAGCGGCTGTCACCTTCCGGTTCTGACCCGTTCCTTTTCTGCATCGCAGACCCCAATCGAGGCCCGCGCCCTCATAGGCCATATTCCTTCCAGCGCCATTTGACTCGATCCAGGACTTCATCCGGTAAGACCAGGTCCCGAGGCCACTCTCGGGTATAGCCATCCCAGGGTTGGTTCTTGCGGGTAGCGTCGATGCCCACCTTGCTGCCAAAGGCGAAGCGGTTGGCGGCGTGATCGAGCACATCCAACGGGCCCTCGGTAAACAGCATGTCGCGCTTCGGATCCACGTTGCTGGTGAGGCGGAAGAGCACCTCATTCAGGTCGTGGGGATCGATATCCTCATCCACCACCACGATGCCCTTGGTGAACATGATCTGCCCCGTGCCCCAGATGGCGTTCATTACCTTCTGGGCATGGCCGGGATACTCCTTCTTCATGGAGAGGATCACCAGGTTGTGGAAGGCCCCGGCGGCGGGCAGGTGCATGTCGCGAATTTCCGGCAGGACCATGCGCAGGAGGGGCAGGAAGATGCGCTCCGTCGCCAAACCGAGGTAGGCATCCTCCTGGGGCGGGCGGCCCACGATGGTGGCGGGAAACACAGGACTCTTCCGCATCGTGATGGCTTCCACGTGCAGCACCGGGTAGTCGTCCGCCAGAGAGTAGTAGCCCGTGTGGTCGCCGAAGGGCCCCTCCCTGCGCAGCTCGCCGGGATTCACGTAACCTTCGATGACGATCTCGCTGTCGGCGGGCACCTCCAGATCATTCGTCACACAGGGCACCATCTCGATGCCCTCGCCCCGCAGGAAGCCCGCGAACATCACCTCGCTGATGAAGGGCGGCAGAGGCGCGGTGGCGGCATAGGTCAGGGCCGGGTCTCCCCCGAAGCTCACGGCCACGGGCATGCGCTCGTCCCGGCCGTAGCCGTGGCGATTGCGCGCCCCGTCGTGGTGCAACTGGGTGTGGAAACCCAGGGTGCGGTCGTCAAACACCTGAAGGCGATAGAGCCCCATGTTGCGATGGCCGGACTGCTTGTTCCGGGTGTGGCTCAGTCCCAGGGTGATGAAGGGTCCGCCATCCTCGGGCCAGGTCGTGAGCACCGGCAGGTCCGACAGCTTCACCTGGTCGCCCTTCAGCACGACCTCCTGGCAGATCCCCTTCCGCACGGTCTTCGGCATCCAATGGCTGACTTCCGCCAGCACGGGCAGCTTGGCCAGCTTCTCGAAGAAACCCATCCCGGGCTTGGGCATGGCCTCCTGAACCAGCTTCTCGATGCGGTCCGCGACCTCGTCCAGACCGCGGGGTTCCCGGTCCACGCCCAGGGCCATCTCCATGCGCCTGAGGCCGCCGAAGGCGTTCATGGCCACGGGGATGGTCTTCCCGAGCGGTTTCTCGAAGAGCAGCGCCTTCCCGCCCCCGGGCTGCTTGGACACCCGGTCGGCGATGGCGCCCATCTCCAGGTAGGGATCCACCTCGGGTTTTACCCGATTCAGCTCGCCCGCAGTCTCAAGCTGCTTCAGGAAGGTCTGGAAGTCACGGCCCATGGCAATCTCCGGACCTCGATCATCCCACCCTGTAGGGTTTCCCAGAAACCCACTGCCCCATTGTCGAGGAATTCCCCTTGAGCCGACAGGCTTTCTCCTTCATACTGATGGGCCTTGCCCTGGCCATGGGCTCCCAAGCGCGTCCGATGGACTGCCGCCCATGCGCCCCAACCAAAGAGGTCTCCATGTTCGCAATCATCAAGACCGGCGGAAAGCAGTACCGCGTCGCCGAGGGCGATATCCTCCGTGTGGAAACGCTGGAGAAGGATCCCAAGCAGGCCTTCACCTTCGACCAAGTGCTGCTCATCGAAAACGACGGCGATTTGAAGGTGGGCCAGCCTACCGTGAGCGGAGCCACGGTCGAGGCCGAGGTCATCACCCACGATCGGGCCAAGAAGGTGATCATCTTCAAGAAGAAGAAGACCACCACCTACCAGCGCACGCAGGGCCATCGCCAGGGTTTCACCGAAGTACGAATCAAGGCGATCAAAGCCTAGCTCTGCTTTTTTCGCCAAAGGCGAAAAAGTTTGGAAAATGCATCCAATTCATTCTGAAGAGGTCCTTCCATGGCTCATAAAAAAGGCGTCGGTTCCAGCCGCAACGGTCGCGATTCCCATTCCCAGCGCCTCGGCGTGAAGGAGTTTGGGGGCGAGCTCGTCCCCGGCGGCTCCATTCTCGTCCGCCAGCGCGGCACCAAGTTCAAGGCCGGCATCAACGTCGGCATGGGCAAGGACCACACCCTCTTTGCCAAGATTGAGGGCAAGGTCCGCTTCCAGGACAAGGGCCAGAGCGGCCGTTTCATCCACATCGATCCCATCGAGAGTTAGGCTTTCTCCGGGGGTTCCGTGCTGCGCACCTCCATCTAATGCGCGCGATGCGCGCTCCCAATCGCCCGCGGCACCTCCGGTGCCGTGCTCTTGGAGATGGAGCCTCCCCCCGGACCCCCGCGCGCAGGCCGGGCGAAGCCCGGCCTGCGCTTATTTCCCCCCGAATCCGGGGCTGAGGATTCCCCGTGTTTCTTGACCAAGTTCAGCTCCGCCTCGCCGCCGGCCACGGTGGTTCCGGCGCCATGAGCTTCCGCCGCGAGAAGTTCGCCCCCGAAGGCGGACCCGACGGCGGTGACGGTGGCCGGGGCGGTTCGATCTTCCTGCGCGCCAACAGGGCCCTGAACACCCTCAACCCCTACCGCAGCAAGCGGGATTTCGCAGCCGAACGAGGACGCCAGGGCGAGGGCTGCATGCGCCATGGCAAGGATGGGCTAGATATGTGGCTAGAGGTGCCTCTGGGCACCGTGGTGAAGGATGGCGACACCGGCGAAGTGCTGGCGGAACTGCTCTCCCCCGGCGAGGAAGTCTGCGTGGCCCGGGGCGGCCGAGGTGGCCTGGGCAACACGAACTTCAAGAGTTCCACCAACCGCACGCCACGGCACCACCAGCCCGGCGAGGACGGCGAGGAGCGCAACCTCGACCTGGAGCTGAAGCTCATTGCCGATGTGGGCCTAGTGGGTTTCCCCAATGCCGGCAAGAGCACTTTGGTAAGCCGCCTCAGTGCTGCCCGGCCGAAGATCGCCGACTATCCCTTCACCACCCTGGAGCCTCAGCTCGGCGTAGTGAGCCTGGACCGCTTCGGCGGTGACATCATGGACTCTTGGGTCATCGCGGACATTCCCGGCCTCATCGAAGGCGCCGCGGCGGGGGCCGGCCTTGGCATCCAGTTCCTGCGTCATGTGGAGCGCACCCGCATGCTGCTGCAGCTGGTGGACCTCTCGGACCCCATCGAAGAGCCCGCCGACGCCGTCCGCATCATCGAAGGCGAGGTGGAAGCCTTCAGCCCCATTCTGGCCGCCAAACCCCGCTGGCTGGTGGGCACCAAGCTCGACGCCCTCCAGGACGAGGCCCGGCGAGACGCCTTCGTGGCCCTCTGCGCCGATCGTGGTCAGAAGCCCATCTTCATCTCGGGCGTCACAGGCGAAGGGCTGCGCGAGCTGGCCTTTGACGTGGATGCGGCCTTGAAGAGCGCCTCCGCTTCCGTGATCGCGCACAGCGAGACCGATGGAGAGGCCTGGTAGTGCGCATCGGGCTGCTGGGTGGGGCCTTCAACCCTCCACACGAAGGCCACCTCAAGCTGGCGCGGCTGGCCCTGGAGCACCTGGCCTTGGATGAGCTGCGCTTCATTCCCACCGCCATCAGCCCCCACAAACCCGATCCTGGAGGGCCGGATGTCCATGTCCGCCTCCGCCTCCTGTCCGAGGCCCTGAAGGGACTCGATGGCCGGTGCCGAGTGGAGTCCATCGAGGTCGAACGGGGTGGCGCCAGCTACACCGTGGACACCCTGGAGAGCCTCTCAGGGCGCGAACCTGGTAATGCGTGGATCCTCATCATGGGCAGCGATCAGCTGCCGGGCCTGCCCAGCTGGTGCCGGGTGGAACGGATCTTTGAGCTGGCCTCCGCCGCGGTGGCCCTGCGCCCGGGCGCCCCCTTCCTGGTGCCGCACGTTCCGGGAATCCACTCCTCCCCTACCTGGAGCGGGAAGCCCGGCGAACTCGTGGCCCTGCCCGCCACCGGGCTGGACCTGGCGTCCACCGACCTGCGGGAGCGACTCCGTGCGACAGCACTCGAGGATCCCGGGGGGGTGCCACCCCAAGTTCTAGGTACCATCCGGTCTGAAAACCTGTATCGTTAGCCTGCTCTGGAGCCCGCATGACCCTTGATTCCCGGCTCGCGACCGTCGTCGACGCCGCCCGGTCCAAGAAAGCCTTCCGCATCCGCCTCGTGGACGTAAGTGACATCGCCAGCTTCACTGATATCTTCGCCTTCATGAGTGGAGGCAGCGATCGTCAGAATCGCGCCATCGCCGAGGCCGTCGAGGACGCTTTGAAGCTGACCGGTGAACGACCCATCTCCCGCGAGGGTGAGGCCAACGGCAATTGGGTCCTGCTTGATTTCGGCAGCCTCGTGGTCCATGTCATGGACGAGGAGACTCGCCGGCATTACAACCTCGAAGGCCTGTGGAACGCCGGCCGCGAACTGGAACTGCCTGCCGAGATTCGCCCAGAATCCTAGGAGAAGACCTCCATGCCCGACACCCTGATCAATCCCTACGAGGCGATGCAGGCCCGGCTGCGCGTAGCAGCCCAGCTTTACGGCCTGGATGACGCCCTGTTCAAGGTCTTCATGGCTACCAACCGCTGCATGATCGTGAGCCTTCCCGTGCTCATGGACGACGGCCACTGGGAGGTCTTCACGGGCTACCGCGTCCAGCACAGCACCGCTCGGGGACCGGCCAAGGGTGGCATCCGCTACGACCTGAACGTCTCTCTCGATGAGGTGAGAGCACTGGCCGCCTGGATGACCTGGAAATGCGCCGTGGTGGATGTGCCCTTCGGCGGTGGCAAAGGCGGCGTCGTGTGTGACCCGGCCCGCCTGAGCGCAGGGGAGAAGGAACGCCTCACCCGCCGCTATATTGCCGAGATCATGGACATCCTCGGTCCCGACCGGGACGTTCCGGCCAACGACATGGGTACGGATTCCCAGACCATGGCCTGGGTCATGGACACCTATTCCATGCACGTGCGTCACATCGAAAATGCGGTCGTCACTGGAAAACCGCTGGGACTCGGCGGCAGTCTGGGGCGCACGGAGGCCACTGGGCGGGGCATCCTGATCACCGCGCGGGAAGCCATGCAGCGCCTGGGTAAACCTCTTGCTGGCGCCACGGTGGCCGTGCAGGGTTTTGGCAATGTGGGCAGTCAGGCGGCCCGCCTGCTGCACGAAGCCGGCGCCCGCATCGTGGCTGTCAGCGATCTGAAGGGCGCCATCAAGAACGACCGGGGCCTCGACATCCATGCCCTGCTCAAGCATTGGTCCGAGGCCAGGACCGTGACCGGCTTCAAGGGTGCCGAGCCCATGGAACCCGCAGCCCTCCTCACCCATGCCGTGGACATCCTGGTTCCCGCCGCCACGGAGAATCAGATCACGGAGAAAAATGCCGCCCAGGTGCGCGCCAAGGTCATCGTGGAAGGTGCCAACGGGCCCACCACGCCCGAGGCCGACCCGATCCTCCTGGAGCATGGCGTCCTGGTGGTGCCCGACATCCTGGCCAATGCCGGTGGCGTCACCGTCAGCTACTTCGAGTGGGTGCAGAACCGCCAGGGATTCTACTGGCGTGAACGCGAAGTCAACGAGCGGTTGGTGGACTACATGACCCATGCCTTCCAGGCCACCTTCGCCACCACGGATAAGTACAAGACCAATCCGCGCATCGGCGCCTATATTCTCGCCCTCGATCGCGTGGCCCAGGCCATGCGGTTCCGGGGATTTTACGCATAGTAGGCTGGTCGATCAGGCCCGTGCGCCCTCGGCGCCGAGCTTGCCGAGGAGCCGCAGCAGGCCATCCAGAATGGTGAGGGGGTGGGGCGGACAGCCTGGAATGTAGAGGTCAACGGGCACCACGCTGGAGGCGCCTCCCAGCTGTTCCGACTGGCGGAAGTACGGGCCCCCCTGGATGGCACAGGCCCCCACCGCGATCACGATTTTCGGATGGGGCACCGCATCGTAGGTCTTGCGCAGGGCCAGTTCCATGTTCTGGGTGACCGGGCCCGTGATGAGAAGGCCGTCGGCATGACGTGGGGAGGCCACGAACTGGATCCCGAACCGGCCCAGATCCCAGGCAAGTGTGCCCAGCACATTGACCTCCACCTCACAGCCGGCACAGCCCCCGGCGCTCACGACGCGCAGCTTCAGAGAACGGCCCAGCACCCGCTTGAGTTCGGTCCCCAGGGCATGGGCGCGCCGATAGTCTTCCCCCGGTGCGACGACCAGGTCCTCGGGGGTGCTGGCAGCGAGACGGTGGTCCTGGGTGTAATGGATGGCGCCTTCGGGGCAGGCTTCGCTGCACTCGGGGCAGAAGAGGCAACGGCCAAGATTCACATGGGGGCCCCCGGGATCGAGTTGGATGGCCTCGGTGGGGCAGGCGTCGGCGCAGGCGCGACAACCTTCCGGGCACTTCTCCGCCTGGATCCTAGGCAGGCCGCGGAAGCGCTCCGGCAGGCTGGGCAACTCCTTGGGATAGGGGAGGGTGCGGTGGCCCTGGCGCCAGCGGGACAAGAGAATGTGAATCATAGGTCGTGGCCGCAGTAGGAGAGGTTGAAGCTCTTGTTGCAGAGGGGGAAATCGGAAACCTGCTCGCCCCGCAGGGCCAGGGCCAGACCGAACCAGTTGTGGAAGGAAGGGTCGACGATCTTGTAGCGGGAGAACCTTCCCCGGATATCGGTCAGGGCCAGGTGCAACACCTCCCCGCGCCACCCTTCCGTCATCGACACACAGAGGCTGTCGGGCGCGAGCGGCGGGAGGGACCCGGTCCGGGGATCCGGGTCGGATCCCGCCAGGTCCGCCAAACCATCCAAAAGGAAACGCTGACTTTCGATCAGTTCCAGCCAGCGGACCCAGGCCCGGGAGTGGACCGTCCCGCTCTCCGCCAGCGAAGGGGGGATCGGATGGGCCGCATAGGGCCCGAAGGGATGGTCCCGGCGGGCGTCGAGGTCGACACCGCTGGCGCGGGCAGGCACCCCGACCAGCCCGATCTCCCGGGCCTGGATGGGATCGACCCGGCCCGCCACCTCAAACCGGATCATGACCGAGGCGGCGCCCCACAGCAGTTCCACCGCATCCCGCGTATCGGACCAGCTCCGGATCAGGCGGGGGAGCAGGCGAGTGGCCATGGCCGAGTCCAGATCCTGGTAGAGGCCCCCGGGCTTCAGCCAGCCTCGGCCCAGACGGCTGCCGCAGACTTCGGCACTGAGGTTCAGCCACTCGCCACGGATCCGGCCGCAGAAGGAGGCCGTGGGCAGGAAGCCCACGTCCCCGGAGAGGGCGCCGAGGTCGCCCACGTGGTTGGCCATCCGCTCCAGTTCCAGCGCCACGCCCCGCACCCGTTCGGTCCGGGCAGGCACGTCGACCCCCGCCAGGG